>Ga0207655_1001895_pt1 | contig 17958 bp, 15 predicted proteins | sample KBSM44metaG_FD_184398 | JGI IMG/M metagenome (GOLD analysis project Ga0207655, IMG submission 184398) | Miscanthus rhizosphere microbial communities from Kellogg Biological Station, Michigan, USA - KBS M4-4 metaG (SPAdes) (version 2) | ecosystem: Host-associated > Plants > Roots > Rhizosphere >...
GATTCAAGTCAGCCAGAGGCGTCAGAGCCCCTGACCCAACACCACATTCAGCGCATTGCGCGCGTCGTCCAGTTGCACCAGTGTCGCGTGGTGCGCGCCGAGGGCGTCGCGGTTTTCGATGGCGGTGAGAATTGCCCGGTGCCGTGGCAGGGCGAGTTCGTGCAGGTTGGGGCGTTTGTTCGAATGTTTGAGCGCTTCGCGCAGCGCCAGCGACAGCATGTTGCACAGGTGCGCCAGCAGATCGTTGTGGGTCGCGTCGGCGATGCGGCTGTGAAAATCCAGGTCCGGTTGCAGCACGTCTTCCACCGTCGGCGCGGCGGCCATGCGGTCGTAGGCCTCGCCGATGGAGGCGATTTCTTCGGAGGTGGCGTGCTGCGCGGCGAGGGCCGCCGCGGCAGGTTCGATGATGCTGCGCACGCTGGTGAGCAGGGCGAAGAACTCGTTCTGCGGCGAGCTCTGCATCAGCCAGTGCAGTACGTCAGGATCGAGGATGTGCCACTCGCGACGCGGCTTGACCACCGTGCCGACCCTTGGCCGCGAATAGACCAGCCCCTTGGCCACCAACACCCGTGTCGCCTCGCGCAGCACCGGGCGACTGACCGCGTATTCTTCGCAGAGCAGGGCTTCGGCGGGGAGCTTGTCGTCCGGCTTGAAACGCCCTGAAACGATCTGCATGCCGATGTCCTGGACGATGCGTGAATGCATGCTTTTGCGGTCGGAGGGCTTACGGTAATCCATGGGGCGCGAGACGATCCTGAGCGGTGGGTGCGGCGCATCATAGCATTGACCTCACAAGGCCGGCGTGGCGAAGTCTCTGTAGGAGCGCGCTTGCCCGCGACAGCGATTGGCCTGTGACAGATGTGTTGCCTGACACACCGCCATCGCGGGCGAGCGCGCTCCTACAGTGCGCAGGCGTGCGCGGGATGTGATGCCAAACCCGGAACCCGTAGCAGCACGGCTTGCCGGCGGGGCGGTGTGTCAGACGACCCTTGCGTGCCTGACACACCGCGATCGCGAGCAAGCTCACCTACAGGGTTGCGGCGTGCACCTGACCGGATTGCACCACCACAGCTTGTAGGAGCGCGCTTGCCCGCGACAGCGATTGGCCTGTGACAGATGTGTTGCCTGACACATCGCCATCGCGGGCAAGCGCGCTCCTACAGTGCGCAGGCGTGCACGGGATGTGATGCCAAACCCGAAACCCGTAGCAGCACGGCTTGCCGGCGGGGCGGTGTGTCATTCAACTCTTGGATGACAGACACACCGCGATCGCGAGCAAGCTCACTCCTACAGGGTTGCGGCGTGCACCTGACTGTATTGCGCCACCACAGCTTGTAGGAGCGCGCTTGCCCGCGACCGCGATTGGCCTGTGACAGATGTCTTGCCTGACTCACCGCCATCGCGGGCAAGCGCGCTCCTACAGTGCGGCGGGTGCACGGGATGTGGTTTCAAGCCCGGGCCCGTGGGGGCGTCAATGGGAATGCCGAGGCACTTCCGATCCGCGCATGCCCACCAGGAAGTCGAAATCACACCCCTGGTCGGCCTGCATCACATGGTCGATGTACAGCTGGCGATAGCCACCGATCAACAACTGCTGCGGCGCCTGCCAGTCGGCCAGGCGGGCGTCGAGTTCCTGCTGGGGGATGTCCAGGTGCAGGCGCCCGGTCGCGCAGTCCAGCTCGATGTAATCACCTTCCTGCACCACCGCCAACGGCCCACCGGCTGCCGCTTCCGGCGCCACGTGCAGCACCACCGTGCCGTAGGCCGTGCCACTCATGCGCGCATCGGAAATACGCACCATGTCAGTCACGCCCTGGGCCAGCAGCTTGGCGGGCAGGCCCATGTTGCCGACCTCGGCCATGCCCGGATAACCTTTCGGCCCGCAGTTCTTCATTACCAGAATGCTGCTGGCATCTACGTCGAGATCCGGATCATTGATCCGCGCCTTGTACATGTCGAAGTTCTCGAACACTACCGCGCGCCCACGGTGCTTCATCAGGGCGGGGGTGGCAGCGGACGGCTTGAGCACAGCGCCCAGCGGCGCGAGGTTGCCGCGCAACACGCAGATACCGCCGTCGGCCACCAACGGGTTGTCGATGGCGCGAATCACTTCGTCGTCGCCGTAGATCGGCGAGTTCTTCACGTTTTCCCACAGCGACTTGCCATTGACAGTCAAGGCTTCGGGGTTGGGGATCAGGTTGTTCTCGCCCAGGCGACGCAAAACCGCAGGCAGGCCGCCGGCGTAGTAGAACTCCTCCATCAAAAAGCGCCCGGAAGGCTGCAGGTCCACCAGGGTTGGAGTGCCACGACCGATGCGGGTCCAGTCGTCCAGTTCCAGATCGACGCCGATACGCCCGGCGATGGCCTTCAAGTGAATCACCGCGTTGGTCGATCCGCCGATGGCGGCGTTGACACGAATGGCGTTCTCGAACGCTTCGCGGGTCAGGATCTTCGACAGGCGCAGGTCTTCGTTGACCATCTGCACGGCGCGCATGCCGGACATGTGCGCCAGTACGTAGCGGCGTGAATCCACCGCTGGGATTGCGGCGTTGTGCGGCAGGGACGTGCCCAGCGCTTCGGCCATGCAGGCCATGGTCGAGGCCGTGCCCATGGTGTTGCAGGTGCCGGCCGAGCGTGACATGCCGGCTTCGGCGGAGAGGAATTCGTCGAGGCTGATCTGGCCTGCCTTATAGGACTCGTGCATCTGCCAGACGATGGTCCCGGCGCCGATGTCCTTGCCCTTGTGCTTGCCGTTGAGCATCGGCCCGCCGGTCACGACGATGGCCGGCACATCGCAACTGGCCGCGCCCATCAGCAGGGCCGGGGTGGTCTTGTCGCAACCGGTCAGCAGCACGACGCCGTCGATGGGGTTGCCGCGAATCGCCTCTTCCACGTCCATGCTCGCCAGGTTGCGCGTGAGCATTGCGGTAGGGCGCAGGTTCGATTCGCCGTTGGAGAAGACCGGAAATTCCACCGGAAAACCGCCGGCTTCGATGACGCCGCGCTTGACGTGTTCGGCGATGGTGCGGAAGTGGGCGTTGCATGGGGTGAGTTCGGACCAGGTGTTGCAGATGCCGATGATCGGCTTGCCCTGAAACTGATGGTCGGCGATGCCCTGATTCTTCATCCAGCTGCGGTACATGAAGCCGTTCTTGTCGGCGGTACCGAACCATTGGGCCGAACGCAGGGTGGGTTTTTTGTTGGTATTGGATGGGGAATCAGACATAAATCAGCACTCTTATTGTAAGACTAAAGGCTTTGCGTGCTGACTAAAGTAGGCCGAAAAAGCCTCGATTGGAAGAGTTGTCACATTAAATAGTATTACTATATAGTCGGTACCCATCGATGACCGACCCTGTCATGCCTGCTCGCGCAGCACACACGAAGGCAGAGGCGATCACGCAAGCAGTCAATAACAATAACAACGTGGAGACCGCCAACATGAGCCAGGAACTCAGGCTTATACGTCGCATCACCCTCAAGCTGATTCCGTTTCTGATCCTGCTGTACCTGATCGCCTACGTGGACCGTTCCGCCGTGGGTTTCGCCAAGCTGCACATGGGCGCGGATGTCGGCATCGGTGACGCCGCCTACGGACTGGGCGCGGGCCTGTTCTTCATTGGTTACTTTCTGTTGGAAATTCCCAGCAACCTGATGCTCGAACGCTTCGGCGCGCGGCGCTGGTTCGCGCGGATCATGGTCACCTGGGGCGCGATCACCATGGGCATGGCCTTCGTGCAGGGGCCGACCAGTTTCTATGTGATGCGCTTTCTGCTGGGCGCGGCCGAGGCGGGCTTCTTCCCCGGCGTGCTGTATTACATCACCCAGTGGTTCCCGGTGCGCCACCGCGGCAAGATCCTGGGCCTGTTCATCCTCTCGCAACCCATCGCCATGATGATCACCGGCCCCATCTCCGGTGGCCTGCTGGGCATGGAAGGCATCGGCGGCCTGCACGGCTGGCAGTGGCTGTTCCTGTGCATCGGCGCGCCGGCGATCCTGCTGACCTGGCCGGTGCTGCGCTGGCTGCCGGACGGCGCGGACGATGTGAAGTGGATCGATCCGGTTGAGAAGCGCTGGCTGGCCGGCGAGCTGCAAAAGGATCTGCAGGAATACGGCCAGACCCGCCACGGCAATCCGCTGCACGCGCTAAAGGACAAACGCGTCCTGTTGCTGGCGCTGTTCTATCTGCCTGTGACCCTGAGCATCTACGGCCTGGGCCTGTGGCTGCCGACGTTGATCAAGCAATTCGGCGGCAGCGATCTGGTGACCGGTTTCGTGTCATCGGTGCCCTACATTTTCGGGATCATTGGCCTTCTGATCGTGCCGCGCAGTTCCGACCGCCTCAATGATCGCTATGGTCACCTGGCCGTGCTCTATGTGATCGGCGCGCTGGGCCTGTTCTTCAGCGCCTTTCTCAGCGTGCCGGTGCTGCAACTGGCGGCGCTGTGTCTGGTGGCGTTCTCGCTGTTTTCCTGCACCGCGGTGTTCTGGACGTTGCCGGGCCGCTTCTTTGCCGGTGCCAGCGCTGCGGCCGGTATCGCGCTGATCAACTCGGTGGGCAACCTGGGCGGCTACATCGGCCCGTTCGTGATCGGCTGGCTGAAAGAAATCACCGGCAACCTGGCCTCAGGCCTGTATTTCCTGTCGGGGGTGATGGTCTTCGGCTTGATCCTCACCGGCATCGTCTATCGCGTGCTTGAGCGCAAACACGTGCTGCCCGAATCCGAGTTCGCGGCCAGCGCCCGTCGTTCACAAGCCTAGTAGGAGCGCGCTTGCCCGCGATAGGGCCGTGTCAGCCACCCTAAGCGTCTCAGGCACACCGCCATCGCGGGCCAGCGCGCTCCTACAGCGGTCGTGCTCATCATCTGGAAAGGAGAAACTCATGCATCTGGTTCAATTCGAATTGGGTAACGGCCAGCGTCGCGTAGGCCTGGTGGACGGCGCACTCGTGCGCGAAGTGCAGGGCGCGACCAGCACCCGTGACCTGGCGCTGGCGGCCATCGACAAGAAGATTTCCCTGGCCGAACAGGTCGACAGCCTCGGGCTGGGCGACAGTCACGACTATTCGCAACTGCGCGCCGACCTGCGCATCCTGCCGCCGCTGGATCACCCGGACCCTGCGCATCTGCTGGTCAGCGGCACCGGCCTCACTCACCTGGGCAGCGCCTCGGCCCGGGACAAGATGCACCAGCACGGCAACGACGAGTCGGCCATGACCGACACCATGCGCATCTTCAAATGGGGCATCGAAGGCGGCAAACCGGCGGCGGGGCAGGCGGGCGTGCAGCCCGAGTGGTTCTACAAGGGCGATGGCAGCATCGTCATTCGCCCGGGCGAGGCCTTCCCGCAGCCGCCGTTCTCCGAAGACGCAGGCGAAGAGCCTGAGTTGAGCGGCCTGTACGTGATCGGCCACGACGGCAAGCCTTACCGCTTGGGATTTGCCATCGGCAACGAGTTCTCTGACCACGTCATGGAGCGCAAGAATTACCTGTACCTGGCCCATTCCAAACTGCGCGCCTGCTCGTTCGGCCCGGAACTGCGCGTCGGCGACCTGCCGCAAAACCTGGCGGGCACCAGCCGTATCCTGCGCAATGGCCAGGTGCTGTGGGAAAAGGAATTCCTCAGCGGCGAGGCCAACATGTGTCACAGCCTGGAAAACCTCGAGTACCACCACTTCAAATACCGTCAGTTCCTGCGCCCGGGCGATGTGCACGTGCACTTCTTCGGCACCGCAACGCTGTCCTTTGCCGACGGAATCAAGACCCGGCCGGGTGATCGCTTCGAGATCAGCCAGAGCGAATTCGGCGCACCGCTGGTCAATGGCATTGCGCAGGAAGAGGCGGTGTTTGAACCGGGGGCTGTCACCCAGCTCTGAAAAGCGCTGACGTGCTTCTGTGGGAGCAAGCTCGCTCCCACAGGCTAATGCGCAGACCTTCCTGCCGACACCCAACAAGAACAATCAAGGTGCGCCCCATGACCGCCAACGCCATCCCGCTGGAACAGCTCGACACCGACGCCCTCGAAGACCGCATCTACCGCAAGGTGAGCTGGCGCATCGTTCCGCTGTTCATCTGCTGCTTCCTGTTTGCCTATCTGGACCGGGTCAACATCAGCTTCGCCAAGCTGCAGATGGCCAGCGACCTGGGTTTCAGCGAGACCATTTACGGTCTTGGTGCGAGCCTGTTCCTCGTCGGCTACTTCCTGTTCGAAGTGCCGAGCAACGTCTTGCTGCACCGGATCGGCGCGCGGATCTGGATCGCGCGGATCATGGTGTCCTGGGGCATCGCCTCGGCCTGCATGATGTTCGTGCAGACGGAGTTCTGGTTCTACACCCTGCGGTTCCTGATCGGCGTGATGGAAGCGGGATTCGTGCCCGGCGTACTGTACTTCTTCACCCAGTGGTACCCGGGGACACGGCGGGCGCGGGTCAATTCCTACTTCAAAAGCTCCATTTGTGTGTGCGGTATCGTCGGCGGTCCGCTGGCCGGGCTGATCCTCGGCCACTTCGACGGGGCCATGGGCATGGCCGGCTGGCGCTGGCTGTTCCTGCTGGAAGGCATCCCTTCGGTGCTGTTGGGCGGTGTGGTGTTCTGGCTGGTCAAGGACCGCATCGAAGACGCGCCGTGGCTCACCGCTCACGAGAAGCAGGTGATGCTCACGCGCATGGCAAAAGAGGTTCGGCCCAACAGGTCGCAGAAGGTCAAGGACATCTGGAAACACCCGACCACCTACGTCATGTCGGCGATCTACCTGTGCCTGGTCATGGCCCTGACCGGATTGCTGTTCTGGATGCCGCAACTCATCAAGACAGCCGGGGTGACCGACACCATGGACATCGGCCTGCTCACGGTCATTCCCTACGTGGGCGCCGTGATCGGTAACCTGCTGATCGGTGCCAGCTCCGACCGTCACGGCGAGCGTCGCTGGCACATGGCAGGTTGCGCCACCCTGACAGCGGTAGGGTATCTGGTCTGCGCGCTGTTCCCTGGCCAGTTGTTACCGCTGATGATCGGCATGACCCTGATCATGACCGGCATCATCGCCTGGATGCCGATCTTCTGGACCGTCCCGCCACGTTTTCTCAGTGGTATCGCCGCAGCGGCAGGGATCGCCCTCATCAACTCGCTGGGGCAACTGGGCGGCGTCATCGCGCCGTTCATGGTCGGCCGCATCAAGGACCTCACCGGCACCGCAACGCCGGCCCTGTTTGCCTTGTTCGCCGTGAGCGTGCTGGCCATCGGGCTGATTGTCTGGGGCATTCCTGCGCGGTATTACGCCCGCGAAATCCTGCAGGATTGATCGAACGGACAGGTTTCAAGGTGTCGGCACCTCCATGTCGGCACCTTTTGACCTATCATTCGCGCTTTCACCTATGCGAAGCACTGCCATGACCACCACCCCTGAAAACCTGCGCGCCCTCCTGCAAACCGCACTGACCTCCCAGAGCATGCTGGAAATCGACGGCCTGCATGCATTCGAATTCACCCTGGACGAGATGCTGCAGATCGAAAGCATGGACGGCCGCGAGCGCAAGGTCTGGCGCTTCTCGCTGGCCCAGGTCGACTCCGCCGAATTCGACACCGCGCTGCAAAGCTGGGTCATCAACGACGGCAACGCCGACCACCGCCTCGTTGTTCTGGATGCGTTTGCCGGTAGCGATGAAGACGAAGACGACGCTGAGTAAACACCTCCTCTTGTAGGAGCGCACTTGCCCGCGACAGGGGTGTGTCAAATACACATTGGTTGACTGACACACCGCCGTCGTCCGAATGCGGCCCAGAGCAAGCGCGCTCCTACAGATTTGCCCGAGCAACCAATCCCCGCCAAACGCTGTCATAGCCCCTGAATCACCGCGTTTGCGGCGCGCCAACAACTCCAACAAGAGAACAGCCCAATGACTCCCAGACTTCTGCCCTGGCTGGTGCTCGCCAGCAGCCTTACCGCCCTTTCTGTCCAGGCCAAATCCATGACCGACTACGACGTACTGGTCGGTGCCTATACCGCAGGCAAAAGCGAAGGCATCTACCGTTACGGCTTCAACACCCAGACCGGCCAGCTCGACGCCACGCCGCGCCAGGTCATCAAGAGCGAAAACCCCTCGTGGCTCACGCTCTCCAAAGACCAGCGCCACCTGTTCGCGGTCAACGAGAACGGCCCGGGCCAGACCGACGTCGTCGGCAAGGTCTCGAGTTTCGCCATCGATCCCAAGACCCACGCCGTGTCGTTCATCAACCAGATCGACAGCAAGGGCGAGGAGCCGACCCACTCGAACCTGAGCAAGGACGGGCGCTTCCTGTTCGTTGCCAATTACGCCGTGCACCCGGATCCGGGCGGCTCGCTGGCGGTGGTGCCGGTCGGCAAGGACGGCAGACTCTCGCCGGTGGTGCAGACCGCGACCCACGAAGCGAGCAAGGTCAACCCCGAGCGCCAGGCCTCATCCCACGTACACGCTGCCGTGCCGACGCCCGATGACAAGTACCTGGTCGCCATGGACCTGGGCGCAGACAAGATGTTTGTCTTCAGCTACGACCACAACCAGGCCCAGCCGCTGAAACCGGCGAAAACCCCGGCAGTAGACCTGCCACCGGGCAGCGGCCCGCGCCATCTGCTGTTCAGCAAGGACGGCAAGCACGCCTGGCTGACCATGGAAATGAGCGCACAGGTGGCGGTGTTCGACTACCGCGATGGCGAATTCAAGCGCACGCAACTGGTTGAACTGGCCAACAAGGAAGGCCAGCAGAATCGCGCAGCCGGCGGCCTGCATACCTCACCGGACGGCAAGTTTCTCTACGTCGCCAACCGCGGCGAGGTCAATGAACTGCTGGTGTTCAGCATCAACGGCAACGGCCAGCTCAAGGAAATCCAGCGTCGCTCGGTGGAAGGCAAGGAGCCCCGCGAGTTCAGCTTCGACCCCAGCGGGCACTTCATGCTGATCGCCAACCAGAAGAGCAACCAGATCGTCACCCTGCGCGTCGATCCGAAAACAGGCCTTTTGGGCGAAACCGTGCAGAAAATCGACTTCGATTCCCCCTCCGACTTCCGCTTCCTCACCGCCAAGTGACACATTGACGCACCCCGCAGCCCTTGATTTTAAAGGGCTGCGGCCATGTATTAATTGAAGTGATATGGGCTAGTGCCAGAAAAGATTTTTTCTGAACGCGCCTCGGGCGTACTTTTAATTCCACGGCCACGACGGTCAAGACTTGAAACGAAACATCGACACCGAGGTACACATCATGAACTTCAATATCTTCTCCATCATCGCCGCGTCCGCCATCTCCGCCACTGTTGCATTGCCTGCCAGCGCCAGTGTCGAAGTGACCGATAAAAAAGTCAGCGCGACTCAAACCTACACCCCTAAATACCTGCAACAAAGCGCCAACTTCTACGCTGCACTGGATCACAAGACTCAGTAATGAATAGAACCCTGGACGTGAATTCATTCCCCGTCAACGCTGCCCTCGTTCCCGGGGAATGGATTCTCAAAGCACCACAAGTAACGCTGTAACTGCTCGACATTGAAAGAACGCTTTCGCGAGCAACTTCGCCTTTAACAGGTTGATGCGACCCACTGACCACTGCGTGTCAGGCCATGTATCAAATGTAGGCGAGCTTGCTCGCGAAAGCGTTGAATTCCTCCCTTTGATCCCCGTCTACTGAATAAGTGATGGGGATTTTTTTATGGGCATTTTTTGGGGCATAGTCACGCATCAAACAGAACAGTCTGACAGTTACCAATCAACGGCATAGCTCAACGCCAAAGTCCGACCTTGAGCATTCGAATAAGGTGCTCGGGCATTGGCCTGGCTGAATAACGTCTGATACTGGCGATTGCCCAAGTTGTACAGGCCGCCTTCCAGACGCCCGACCGGGAGCCGCTTCGACCCCAAGAGATCGAACAGCGTATAGCCCTGTATCTTTCTGCCGTTGTTGTCCTTGAAGGCAGCGTCATAATTGGCCAGCTGCATCGCCTGTAGCCGTACCGAATAATCGCTGGGCCGGTATTCTGCAAACAGCGTGGTTTTGGCCGGCGATACCCTTGTTGCCGGCAGATCGATCCATTTGCCTGCCTGGCGGGTTTCGCCTTTGGCCCAGGCGTAGGTGCCGCCTGCGGTCCAGGTGTCAGTGAGTCGATAACTCAGGTCCGTCTCCACCCCGCGCACGCGTTCGCGTTGATCGATCAAGCGCAATACGCGATCCCGAGCATCGTAGAACTGGGTCACATCGGACGTATTTTCATAGGCAGTTGCCTGCACTTGCCACTTGTCCAGATTGGCGCGCCACCCAAGCTCATAGCTATTGACCTTGAGGGCCTGGGCATTGAGTTGCGTGATGTCGTAATCGCTTTTGACATCACGCAGATAACGCTGGATATCGGGCAGGGAAAATCCCTGGCTGAAGTTGGCGAATACTTCCTGCGAGTCATTGAACCGATACACGGCCCCCAAGTTATAGAGGGTAGCGTCATATTTGAGCGTACCTCCAGGCAGTGTGGCCCTGCGGCCAGTCTGAGCGATTTCACCGTAGGCGATGCTGTCGCTGACCTGGCTTTCGATCCAGGTCTTGCGCACGCCGCTGCGTATCGTCCAGTCGCCGATGTCGTACGAAACCTGGCCAAATAAAGCTTTGGTGGCCGTTTCAAGGTCCGGTCCCATTTCGAAGGTCGTTCCGGATTTTCGATAACTCAGGCCGTCGACGATGTATTGGTCGCCGCGTTGGCGTGAGCGTTCATGATCGTAATCAGCGCCCCAGACCAGATTCCCGGTTGCGCTGGCGATCATGGGCAGCGGGCTTTCGACCGCAGCCCGCAAACCGTAGACATCCTGCACACTGTTATTGTCCGAAACCCCCGCCTTGCCGCGGCTCAGATCCGGGAAGAACAGGGCGTCAGAGCGGCGCCAGTAACTTTCCAACTGCAGGTTCTGGGTGAAGAAGTCAGCGTCGCTGTACGTCAGGTTGATGGCCTGGTTGTGGGTATAGGGCTGGTCCTTGAGGTCAAGGCCTTTGACTGCCACTGCCTCGTCGCGGTTTTTCCGGTCCTTGGTGTAGCGAGTGTCCTGCTGATCCTTGTAGTCCTGCACGGCAATCCCGACCCTGCGTTCGGTGTCGAGCTGATACCCGATTCGGGTGTGCAGGTCATAGGTGTCGGTGTCCATGTTGCTGCCCTGAGACGTATCCTGCGCGAGGCGTCTGTCGTTGCCGTCAAACTGATCGTTGCGCTGGGTCAGTCCCGCCGAGAGGTACCCATCCAGCGCGCCGGAGCGTCCGGACACGCTCTGAAACGCTTCATAGGCAAACCCTCGTGCCTGGAGGTTATTCCCGGTGCTCAGACCGATCCGGCTGGTAAAGCCCGCGTCTTCACCCTGATTGCGTCGGGTGATGATGTTGATGATGCCCCCAGACGCACCTGCACCGTAGATGCTGCTCGCGCCGGAAATCACCTCGATGCGCTCGATGCTGTCGGGAGAGATGCTGTTGAGTTGGCGAAAGTTATCCCGCGTAGAGTTCTGCGAAACGCCATCGATCAACACCAGCAAGCTACGGCCCCGCAGCGTCTGCCCAAAGTTGCTCATGCCCCCGGTGGCGGGCGCCAGTCCTGGAACCAGTTGCCCAATGATGTCCGACACCCTGCGCCCGGCTGCACTCTGTTGACCTATCTGCTCTGCATCGATCACTTGAACGGAGCCCGGAATCGAAGCGATGCTCTGTTGAGTCCGGGTGGCCGATACCACCATCTCCGAGAGGTTCAGGGTGCCGGCAGGTTGGTTGCCTTCCGTTTGTTCGGCGCAGACCGGAAGGCTTGCGCCTCCGAACAGGGGCAGGAGTATGGCGAGTCGTTTTCTGGTCATGAAGAGTCTTATGGGTTGTTGTTGGAATGGGAGGAAAGCGTGGGAAGTGGGTGATTCGAGCGAACCAGACGTATGGCCAAGGCAGCGATGGCGTAGGTCACTACCACCATCCAGAAGCTGTTCGACAGACCGACGACGCTGACGCCGATGCCGCCTATGAATATGCCGACGAGGCCGCCGGCCTTGGCTGCGCTGTTGCCCACGCCGAGGGCAAAGCCTTGTCTGGAAGCTGGCAGCGTGGTGGCGATCAGTGCGTAGGCGACTGGCAGCAGCGCGCCTTGCCACACGCCCCAAAGCAGGCGAGATGCGATGAAGGGAGCCCACTGATTGGCCATCGCAGCAACGGCAAGTGTCACTGCGCACAGCCATGTCACCTGCTCGATGACTTGCAGTGTTCTGGCCGGGGCACGGCGGTCGAAAAGTTTTCCCCAGAGCGGTGCGCTGAGCATCAAGCCTGCCGCGCTGATGGCGTATGTCAGGCCGATGACTGCGGGTGTTCCACCGAGGACTTCGGCTACATACAACGCGTAGAACGGTTGCTGCATCACCTTGGCCGACTGCACGAGCACAATGATAAGTACCAGCGACCCTAGCCATCCTGCAGGTACCCGCAGGGAAGACTGACCCGAGACTGCGACTGATCTTGCGCGCGGATCTGGGAGCTTCAGACAGCCGGCGGCGCAGAGCATGCAGAGGAGGGCGGCCGCATGACACAGCCATACGAATCCGTAAGCTTGCATCAAGGCGCCGCCTAATACTGGACCGAGCAATGATCCCAAGGCGGTCGCCGACTGGAGCTGCCCCATGATCCGGCCGCGATCATGCCCAGAATGCAGGCACAGCGCGTAGGCCTGTGCGGCGGCAATGAAACCTCCCAGCGCGCCCTGCAAAACCCTTGTCATCATCAATGCCCAAGGGTCGGTCAACCAGGCAGCCAGCCCCTGACACAGTGCAAGAGCTCCCAGCGCCCTGATGAGCATCCACCTGTGGCCTACCCTGTCCCCGAGTCTTCCCCAGGCAGGAGTGAAGATCATTGCTGCCAGCATCGGCCCTGCATAGACCAGAGCAGATAGCACTCCGCTGTAGTGGAGGTCTTCGGGTGCCAGCAGGGCCTGAATCTGTAGAGGCCAGAATGGGCCGCTCATTTCCATGGCGCCCATGGAGATGAGCTGGATCAACAACAAGAGCCGCATCGAGCGCTGGTCACTGACCATGCGCAGCTGTGTCCAGCGGGTTTTTCAGTCGGCGAACGATGTCAGTCGGGCAATCCAGAAGACGCATGCGAAGGAACGATTTGGCCGGCCAATCTTCTTCAAGCAGTGCCCTGCGTTCTGTCTCCCAGCGCTGCGGTTCAGTCTTCTCACGCACGTTTTCGAAGCATTGGCTGACATGGTCGTGCAGCTGCTTCCAGAGCATGTCCTCCGGGAGTTTCCAGTGCCGGGAGATCAACAGAATCAGTTCTCCGAGGTGACACATGAAGACCGTATGCAGGAGCTTGTCCCGGACAAAATTGGAGTCGTCGTAGACCGTCATTGCAGGATCTTGCAGTTTCAGCGACAACCCTCTGCGGTGCAGAGTGCGCTTGTCGATGCGGATGTCACCGAAGTCACGGATCAGGATGCGCGACGGTTGTAGATCATTGGCCATGACCATGAAGCTGTTCTGTTGATGCGCTTCGAACGCGATGCCATACACCAGGTACATCCCAAGCAGACCTGGCAGTGAGGCGCTCAGGTAGCGATCAAGAAATGCACAAGCCGCCTCTGGACTGGCCTCTCCTTCAGCCAGTGATATCCAGTGGCTAAGCAGAGGTTCATCGTTATGATCGAACGTGAACAGGCTCCCAACGGGGATTGCAAGTTCGCCTTCTTTCAGTTTTGCAAGCGGGTTGGTTCTGAGCAGTACGGATAGATGGCGAGCTCGGTGGTCATTCGGGTACGGGGACTTGTAGTGAACGCCGAGTTCCTCAGGAACGATCGACAGCACCTCTCCAAGCTCTGGCTCACATTCAAGGATGGATTGCAGCAATGCGGAAATCCTTGGGCCCATGCAAGTGGATCTTGGGGATACAGTGCGTTGGACGCTGGTCAGGCGTAGACCCACTGGAAGCTTGACCATCGGCGCAGTCGTGCTGCCTTCAGGCAGGACGGTTCGGAAAGACATGGTGGGCCAGGCCGTGAACGCCTTGACGTCAGTCAGCACGATGAGCCGGTCGCGGATTTCTGCAGCAAAAAGGCTGGGCAGGGTTTCCGTTGCCTGCCAGGGATGAACAGGAATCGGCAAATAGTCGCCCGGATCGAGTCCGAGCCGTTGGAGCGCATCGTCGAACTGCTGTAACTGTGGCACCCATTCACAGATATGCTCCCGGTAGGGGGGAGTGCCAGTCAGTCGCTCGACGTGGGCGAATTTCTTGTGCAGCGCGCACAGTTTGACGTCGAATCTGGCTTCGAACTCAGGTGAAAATTCGATGACCTGCCGAGTCGACAGCCCCAGTTTGGTTTTGTAATTGGGATGCCATGGATGCCCGGTGGTGCCCCATTGTTCAAGGAGGATGCTCGCGTTGACCTGGTTGTTGGTTTTGAGTTGCGCCAGCACATTTTTGTCTGAGTTGCGGACGTGGCTGTTGCGCAGATTTCGACTCCAGGCATCATGAAATGCCAGGCTGATCGCATCGTTGGTCAGGCTGTTATCCAGCTCCTGCGACAACCGCTGCAGCACCTCGGGTGCTACCTTTTCGTCGAATAACGGGACAAGTAACCTTAGCAACTCGGAGGGCAGCACAATTGATCGGGGCAATTGATTACCGTGCTGGACAAAGAGCCCCCCGTGTATCGACCAACTGCTCATGCGGTGGGATGTCAGCCCTTTGAACAGGAGGCTGGAATCGTTACCCAGTCTCAGGACTTCAATACCACTCGCTGATCCAGGCAAAAAATTCAGCCTGAGCACTTCCTCCCTGAGCAGCGCTTGTATCAATCGCTGAAGTGCACGTTGGGACGACTTCTCCAGAGCATCCTTTAGCGCGCACTCCTCAATTTTTCCATGTTTGAATGCCGCTGTTGACATCGCGATGCGCCACTCTTGCGCGATGAGTGCCGGGACTGCCGAATTGATGAATTTCACACCCGCTTCCTTTCATATCTGACGACCTGACTCATATCGATCTAAACGATAATGATTATTGTTGGTCGCTGTTGGTGCGGCGCAATGTATAGCTGTCTTCGGCTGTTATATGTCGTCCGTTTCCGATCTGGTTTGCGGGAAATTTCCTAAATCGAGCTCCGGCGGGAAGAGGGCTCAGCGCTGAAATCACTTCGATCTATCAGCCCTATTAATCCCTTAAATAATCAACTCAACTGATCTTCAGAATCGCTGCTCATCGTTTTTCATTAATAGTGTCGTCCTTCATTCTTCGCTCCAGAAATCAGCAACATCTGGAGCTACTGTCATGGCCACTGCCATTCTCAATTCACTCAAACACGGCGCTTACACCGCCATCGCGTTGTATGTCGTATTCATCGCAGTGGTCACTGTTGTCAGCCTTAATCCACAACTGGGTGCACCAGGATCGGTGTCTGTTCAATCGACTGTCGTTGCGCTGGATGGCGCGGCTGGGCAAGCGAAGGGGCGTGTGTCGTGAGAGGGGCGAACTTCTGGGTGATTGTGTTCTTTGCCCTTATCAACAACGGCTGCACCTTGCTCGGTCACGGCGAGGGCTCGGTGGGCGGTGTGGCGCGCAGCATGGAGTTTCGCGCCGAAATGGCCGATGCGGTGGAGATACTCCGGGCGCAGAAGATCAACAGCGGAAACCCGCCGCCGAAGTCTGGCGAGGCTTTTTCCGGGATATTCAGGCTGGGCGCGATTGCCTGAGCGCCACATGCCTCGTAGCAGCACGGCTTGCCGGCGGGGGCGGCCTTGAGATCGCCCCCGCCGGCATCGGAACGCCGCCCGGCCGTGCTGCTACGGGTGTAGGTCATCCAGTAGCTCTGGCGTAGGGAGTTTCCGAAAACTCCGTAGTCATGCCGTTTTTAACAACTTGTCGAGTGACATCGCCAAACCCTGAAATTACTGTCCGGCTTCCAATGGCCCGGAAAGGACACCGCGCCGCGGCAATCCTTTCAAAGCAGGGAGCTCGAGATGTCACAACCCTACGCATTCGTGAACGACCAACCCCGGCACTACATCCACCTTCGAGATCATCATCTCGCCCTCTCCATGAGCGCTCGCTCGAAACTCGATCAGCTCAATCCCTTCCTTCGTAATGGCATGGTGAGGCCCGGAGACGTCGTGGTCGTCGGTGACGGTTCGACCAGCATGTGCACACCCGAAGAGACCCGGTTGATGGAACTGGCCTCGCAGGTTCGCGGGGCGATGATCGGCATGTCTGCACGTGAAGGTTCTGTGATGACGCATAACTTCGACCTGCTGCAAAGCTTCATGTCGTACGGCTCGATCGGGATTGGAGCGAGCACGGCGGCGTGGAGCAGGCATCTCAAGGATCTGGAAGACCTGCTCAAGCAAACCGAGGCACTGCATCAGCGCTGGCGTGCGGGCGCAATGACAAACGATCAGTTCTTTGCCCAGCGGCGTGCGCTGTTTACCCGGATGGAGACGAGCCTTAAAGGCATCGGTCGTTATGGGTCGGGTTTGAGTAACCAGGGCAAGATGAAGCAGATCCTGGGCATTTCCAGCAAGAGTTACCTGCATACGGGCGATATCAGAGGTTACGCGGGGAAAGTCAGGGGCGTGTCCAGAATGGCGAGTGCGATGAGCAAGGGAGCGTATGTCGGGGTGGCGCTGGATGTTGGTGTGGGTGCGCTGGAGATCCAGAAGGCTTGTTCAACTGGGCGGGAAGAGGAATGTACTCGGGCTAAGTATGTGGAAACCGGTAAAACGGTGGGTGGGATAGGGCTTGCTTGGGCTGGTGGAAGTGCTGGAGCAGGAGCTGGCACATCGATCTGCGTCGGGCTTGGCGCGGCGACCGGTGGCACAGCCTTAATTGGCTGCGCTCTCGTAGCTGGCGCAGTGATGGCATGGGGAGGCGGAAAAGCGGGGGCGATGATCGGGGAGGGCGCAACAACTCTACTGTATGAAAACATCCATGGACGTTAAATTCATTCTGGATTGGAGCGTGGTGCTCTGCTTTCTTCTCATTCTGATTGATGCGGCGGTGCTTTTGTGGGTAGTCCTCTTCAGACTTGAGCAAATTGAAAACGCACTTGGAAATAGCAAAATCAATATGAAAGTGAAGCGATTGGGGACTAATGTCGGCTTGCTAGGGCGCCAGTACAGGCTGGGAATAGCAACAAGTGTGTTGCTATTCCCAAACATGTATATCCGGAAGGGTCTGGTTGATCCCGACGATGTGAAGAATATGCCCACCCACTTGAAACGCTGGGCCGTAATCCCCAATGTGGCAGCGGCGGTGTTGCTCGTGTTGTCGTTTATTTGGGCACTCATGGCTGGAAAAATCTAGCGAGGGCGATCTCATAGAGGCCCCGCCGGCATTGGAACGCCGCCCGGCCGTGCTGCTACGGGGTCTTGTGTTTCACCATGGCGTGTTTGAACAGCTCTGAATCCAGAAACCGTTGCAGCCACGCCTGCAGGCGTGGATAGGGCGCCTGCCAGAACCACTCGGGGTCGACCCCGCAGAACTGTCGCACGAACGGCGCCAGGGCGGTGTCGGCCAGGGTCAGGTGGTCGGTGACCAGATAATCCTGCGTGGCCAGCAAGCCTTCGAGCCTTGCGAGAAATACCTCACCCTGTGCGCGGTAGTGTTCCTGGCTGAACTCGGGGTAGCGCACGGCGTATTTGTAGCGGTCCAGATCGGTCTTGAACGGGCCGTCGTTGAGTTCGATCAGTTCGGCTATCTGCCGCTGTCCGTCGATGTCGCCGGCTAAGGACCAATCCTGCGGGTCGTTCTGGGCCAAGGCCCAGCGCATGATGTCCAGGCTCTGTTCCAGCACTTGGTCGTCCAGCACCAGGACCGGCACCGTGCCCTTGGGCGAGCGCGCCAGCATCTCGGCCGGTTTGGCTTTGAGGCTGACTTCCACTGTTTCCACCGCCACGCCCGAGTAGGCCACGGCCATGCGCGCTCGCATGGCGTAAG
>Ga0207655_1001898_pt1 | contig 17938 bp, 9 predicted proteins | sample KBSM44metaG_FD_184398 | JGI IMG/M metagenome (GOLD analysis project Ga0207655, IMG submission 184398) | Miscanthus rhizosphere microbial communities from Kellogg Biological Station, Michigan, USA - KBS M4-4 metaG (SPAdes) (version 2) | ecosystem: Host-associated > Plants > Roots > Rhizosphere >...
CACCAGAATTTTTTTTCTAATTGATGAGGCAAAGGTGTATTGGCATAACGATGGGTATGTAAAGTTACCAGATATTCTATTTCTTCTTTTGCTTTGAGTAATTCATGTACATTTCCCCTATTTACCACTACCCGTTTCCTGCCTCTTACACATTAACAAAATATAACATTATTTTTTAACGCCTCTTGCGCTTTATTTTGCCATTTGTCCGTAATTCTCGTTACCATTTTCACACTTTATCGATTATCATTTGTTTTATTTCGAAGTTTGAACTGCCTTGGACTCTATTACCCTGCTCCAGCCAGATGACTGGCATGCACATTTACGTGATGGTTTAGCATTAAAACGTACCGTACCTGATTTGGCTAAACAGTTTGCTCGTGCGATCTGTATGCCAAACCTTGTTCCGCCAGTAAAAACTGTGGAAGAAGCATTGGCTTACCGTGAACGTATTCTTGCTCATGTTCCAGAGGGTCTCAATTTTGACCCACGTATGGTGCTTTATTTTACTGACTTCACCTCACCAGACGAAGTTCGTAAAATTAAAGAATCTGCACATGTAAATGCAATTAAACTTTACCCAGCGGGTGCGACCACCAACTCTGATAACGGTGTAAGTGACATTCGTAAAGTCTATGCAGTTATTGAGCAATTAGAAGAGCATCAAGTTCCGTTACTACTTCATGGTGAAGTAACTCATAACCACGTCGATATTTTTGATCGTGAAAAACGCTTCCTTGATGAAGTACTCAACCCGCTTTTAAAACAGTTTCCAAAACTTAAAGTGGTACTTGAGCACATTACAACAAGCGATGCGGCTCATTTTGTTTTAGAACATGACCGTAATGTTGCTGCAACAATCACGCCTCAACATTTATTATTTAACCGTAATGATATGTTGGTTGGTGGTATTAAACCGCATTTCTACTGTTTACCAATTTTAAAGCGCCAAACACACCAAACAACTTTGCTTGAAGTTGCAACGAGTGGTAATCCTAAATTTTTCTTAGGTACAGACAGTGCACCGCACTCGCAAGATGCAAAAGAAAATGCGTGTGGCTGTGCGGGCTGTTATAGTGCACCAAATGCAATTGAGCTTTATGCCCAAGCATTTGACCAAGTAGGCAAATTAGAACGCCTAGAAGGCTTTGCAAGCCACTTTGGTGCAGACTTTTACGGTCTACCACGTAATACTTCTACTATTACCTTGGTAAAAGAAGATAATCTTGTACCAGAATCTTTTGATTATTTAGATGATCAAAAAATTATCCCGCTGCATGCCGGGAAAACGCTGCAATGGAGAAAAGTGTGACACAAGAAACCTCTGTCCCGGTCATTGGCCAACGTTTTCGTGGCTTCTTACCTGTTGTTGTTGACGTTGAAACGGCAGGTTTTAATGCCCAGACAGATGCATTGCTAGAAATTGCGTGCATTCCAATTGTGTATGATGCTCAGGGGCAATTTGTCCCTGGTCCAGCATTTCATGCGCATATTAACCCGTTCGAAGGGGCTAACCTCGACCGCCGTTCGCTAGACTTTATTGGTATTGATCCATTCAATCCAATGCGTATGGCAATGGCTGAAGACGAAAGGACTGCATTACGCCGTATTTTTAAATCAGTCAATGACGTTCGTAAGCAGCAACATTGTACCCATGCAGTGTTGGTTGGTCATAACGCCCATTTTGATCTTGGTTTTGTTCAAGCAGCGATTGCTCGTACAAGCACAAAAAACCAGAACCCATTTCATAGTTTTTCAGTCATGGATACGGTTACTTTAAGTGCTGTTATGTTTGGACAAACTGTCCTTGCCAAAGCCTGTATTCAAGCTGGAATTGAGTTCGATGGTAAAGAAGCACACTCTGCTTTATACGATACTCAGAAGACTGCTGAACTGTTTTGCTATATTTTGAACAAACTGTCTCCTTACCTACTTGACAGTTTGGTGGCGGCTTCTTAAGATACCGCCATCCTCAACGTCCCTATCGTCTAGAGGCCTAGGACATCGCCCTTTCACGGCGGTAACCGGGGTTCGAATCCCCGTAGGGACGCCATTATTCTATTCTTATAAAATTTCTTTTTATTTTCTTAACATTCTATTTGTTTTTTAACCTCCCTTATTTCCAAATAAAATACATTTGTATTTAAATATCACTGATTCAGTATTTCTTTTACACACATTTACAATATAATAATTCTTATTTTTATACTGATATTTATTATCAAACAGGTTTTAAATGGATCTTAAGCTTCGCCTCCTCTCCCTAAGCATTGCTCAAATCTGCTGTTTATCAACTACTTTTGCAGAAACAGATAGTTCTTCAACGACTCTTGCTACCATTAAAATTAAAGCTCAACAAGCATCTGACCAAACTTACAAAGTCGATAGCTCGAGTAGCGCAACACGTAGTGAAATTGCATTAAAAGATACGCCACAATCGGTGAGTGTTGTGACCCAAAAGGTGATTGAAGATATCGGTGCAACACGCTTAATTGAAGCTCTTGATTTAGCAGGTGGTGTTGGACGAGCAAATAACTTTGGCGGTCAAGGCTTAACTGGTTTTAACCTTCGTGGTTTCACCAGTGGTGAGTTTTATCGTAACGGATTTCCAATTAACCGTGGTTATCCAAATGCACCAGATAGCAACACCATTGAACGTATAGACGTTTTACGTGGCCCCTCTTCTAGCTTATATGGTCGTGGTGATCCTGGTGGTACGTTTAACTTAATTTCTAAAACACCGAAGTCTGAGCAACAAACCACTTTAGGTGCTCAGCTTAACAGTGAAGGTTTATACCGTACCACTGTAGACACTACAGGTACGATACCAAATGCAGACAATATTGGTTATCGCCTAAATGTAATTGCAGAAGGTGGTGATAGTTATCGTGACCATGTCGAATCTAAACGTTATGGAATTGCGCCAGTCATTCAATGGCAAGCGACTGATGCAACTAAAGTAACCTTTGAAGCCGATATTTTACGCAACCAGCATCCGCTTGACCGTGGGCATACGCGTTATCCTACACAAAAGTCTTTTAATAGTTCACCAGAAACATATTTGTGGGAAACAGGTAAATATAACAACCGAATCTACAATGATAACAATATGACTCAATTACGAGTCGAACATGACCTTGGAAATGACTGGAAGCTTAATGCGGGTGTGCAATACTTAAATGGCAAATTATATGGCTATGCGGTAGAGGCAAATGGCATTCAAAATGACGGCGAAACTTTAGGCCGAAATTACAACTACCGCGAATTAAAATGGCAAGACACTGATGCACAAATTAACCTAACAGGTAATTTCCAACTTTTAGGTTTAGCACATACCTTGGTGACTGGGCTTGAATATGAAAACTATGATTACAAGTCATATATTATTCGCTCAAGTGGAGATATCGGTAGCTACCCTATTAATATTAATGATCCTGTTTTAGGACAAGCTCTACCTGAACTTAATCGTGTGACCACACATGACCGCGAAAATTTAAAAACCACGGCCGTTTTTGTACAAGATCAAATTAATTTAAATGAACGTTTAAGTGCTTTATTGGGTTTACGCTTTGAGCACTATGAGCATGACTATAAAAACCTATTACCAAATACTGCAAACTGGAATACCAGTCATGATGCCTTTATTCCTCGTTTAGGGTTAGTTTTTAAAGCCCGTGATGATCTTTCAATCTATAGTAACGCAGCAAAATCATTTAAGCCAAATACAGGTGCAAGTCATAGTGGCGAAGGCTTTGACCCTGAAGAAGGTATGGCTTATGAGTTAGGTTTTAAATGGCAAGCGCTAGACAATATGCTATCGGTTGACTCTGCTATTTTCTACGCAAACAAAAAAAATGTTTTAACGGATGATCCTTTATTCCAGAATTACAAAGTTGCTGCTGGTGAAGTTCGTAGTCGTGGTGTTGAGCTAAATATTGCAGGGCAAATTACGCCTGCTTGGAAAATTATTGGTGGATACGCATATACAGATGCTGAAGTGACTAAAGACAATACTTTGCAAAAAGGAACGTCTTTAGCCAATATTCCAAAGAATAGTTTTAATCTTTTAAATATTTATGAGTTTCAGGATGGTCCTTTACAAGGCTTAGGTCTAGGGGTTAATCAAAAGTATATTGATAAACGCGCAGGACAAACAGCCAATAGTACCTACACCATGAAAGGTTATGCGGTTACAGATTTGGTTTCTTATTATCAGGCAACACCAAAACTTCGCCTTAACTTAGATCTGAAAAATATTTTTGACAAAGTTTACGATGAAAGTGCTTTCAATCTATATGCGTATCCGGGTGAATCACGTACTGTTCAATTGGGTATGAGCTATACGTTCTAAATTATAAATAAAGCTGCCATTTCACCTATGAAAATGGCAGCTTTACTTTAAATAAATTAACTTACGCAGATTTACGTGAATTCACGCGACCTTTTACCACAGCTTTAATATTGCCTTTGGCATAATTAAAAAAGACGACTAGTGGTGAAAGTTTTGGATTTGGCTTTTTGCCTTTACCAATGGTCTTAAATTGAGCGGCATACCAAATAATTTCCATAATTGCCATTTTATCGACAAAAGGTAGGCCTGTTTTAATTGGTTTTACTGCGTAGCGTACGTCCTGCCCTGCAATTAAACGGTCTGTTAAATCAGTCTCAACTGCAAGCGGACGCGCAATACCAATAAAATCACAAGCCCCACTTGCGAGTGCTGCATTCATTCCTTCTACAGTACGGAATCCACCTGTCACCATGAGTTTACATTTAACGTGTTGGCGGATCTTTTCAGCAAAATCTAAGAAATAAGCTTCACGTGCAATTGTACTTGTCTTGCGCTTGTCAGCTTTAGCCCCAGCCATGGCAGGTGCTTCATAGGTGCCGCCTGAAATCTCAATCAAATCAATGCCAGCTTCATCGATTGCTTTAAACACTGAAATTACATCTTCTTCAGTAATTCCACCACGTTGGAAATCGGCAGAGTTCAGCTTGACTGAAATGATAAAATTCTCGGAAGTTGCTTCACGTACAGCTTTATAAACTTCTAATAAAAAACGAGTACGGTTTTCAACTGAACCACCCCATTGGTCGGTACGCTTATTCGTTAAAGGCGATAAGAATTGACTAATCAAATAACCATGTGCACCGTGTAGTTGCACCCCTTCAAAACCTGCTTTTTCACAAATACGAGCAGCGGTTGCAAATCGATTAATGATATCTAGAATTTCATCATGAGTCAGTTCACGTGGCGTTCCAAACATGGTAGCTAAAGCTGGGCTAAATGGTACTGCTGACGGTGCGACAGTCTCTTTATTTAATCCTTTTGGACACTGACGCCCTGGATGAGACAATTGGATTAACTGCACCATTCCATATTTTTTACCTAATGCTGCCCACTCTTTTAAGCGCTCTAAATCCCGTTCGGTTTCAATAACAACAACACCGGGTTCATTTTTTGCGCCCACATTGACCATGACGTTGCCTGTGATTGCACAGCCAAGCCCACCTTTTGCCCATGCCCCATATAAGCCTAAATGTAAGTCATTTGGTTGACCTTCATAATTTGCAAGCGCCTCACTCATTGCACCTTTAATAATTCGGTTTTTGAATGTGGTATTGCGAATTGTGATGGGTTGAGCAATCTGGTTCATGGTTAACCTCTTTTTAGTTTTTTAGAGCAATTGCTCTAATTTAGGCGAATTATAGGGCATGTCAAGCCATAATCGATAGCTGACAATAGCATATGTCAATTTTAAAGAATATAAAAATATGCAACTTTTTGCATAAAATCTAAAAATAAACTATTCCATTTAAAAACAATTGTTTAATAATTTATTTTAAAAATTTGCTTTAATTAATTGTCTTGTATATTCAGTTTTAGGCTTAGAAAACAACAGTTCGGTTTTCTGATATTCAACAACTTGTGCATGGCGCAATACCATGACTTTATGGCACAACGATTTGACTATATTTAGATCATGGCTAATAAAGATATAGCTCAAATATTCAGTTTTCTGTAATTGTCGTAAAAGCTTAATAATGGCTTTTTGTGTAGTTCGGTCTAATGCAGAAGTCGGTTCATCCAAAATTAAAAGTTTAGGCTGAACCACTAAAGCTCTTGCCAAAGCAACACGTTGACGCTGTCCTCCTGAGAGTTCATGTGGGTAACGATGTTGAAAATCTTCAGCCAGTTCAACCTTATTAAGAACCGATTTAACTTGTTCTTGAATTTGGGTGTTCAATACTTCTTTTACTTTTAAACCTTCAGCAATAATCTGCCCAACTGTCATTCGGGGGTTCAAACTACCAAACGGATCTTGGAATACAAGTTGGAAATCAGATCTCGCCAAACGTAAAGCTTTGGGAGCCAACTGATTCAAATCCTGTCCTAAAAAATTAATCCGCCCTTCACTTTTAATGAGCCGCACTAAAGCCAGAGCCAAAGATGACTTTCCAGCGCCACTCTCCCCAACAACTCCAAGTGATTCACCTTCAGCAAGATCAAAACTCAAACCTTCTATTGCAGTCACATAGCCCTGAACGCGATTAAAAATACCTTTTCTAATTGGGAATTGCACGCTGAGTTGTTGAACTGACAATACATTCTTTTCGATTTCAAAAGGTTCTGCATTTCCAAAATCATGTTCTAATAATTGCTGTGTATAAGCGGTCTTAGGATTTTCAAAAATCTGGCTAAGCTCACCTTGCTCTACAACACGGCCACTTTGCAATACAACCAGTTCATCGGCATATTGACGTACCAAATTTAGGTCATGGCTAATTAAAATAAGGGCCATTCCATATTTTGATTGTAAAGATTTTAAGAGTTCTAAAATCTGGATCTGTAAAATTACATCAAGTGCTGTAGTCGGCTCATCAGCAATCAAAAGTTTGGGTTGCAATGCCAATGTCATGGCAATCATGACACGTTGTCGTTGACCGCCAGAAAGCTCGTGTGGGTAGCGTTTTAGAATCTGTTCTGGCTCACTAATTCCTACATCTGTGAGTAACTCAATGACTTGTTGTCGAACATCCTTTTTACTCAAATCTAATAAAACAAGGTTTTCACCTACAATCTTTTCAACCTGATGTAGTGGATTTAAAGCCGTGGCAGGTTCTTGAAAAATCATTGCAATTTGTCGACCACGCAAATTGGATTGAGCTTTTTCATCTAACTCAAGAATATTTTGGGAGCCAATCCAAACGCGACCTGTTATTTCTAATTTTTCTTGTAGTAACCCCATGATTGCTAAACAGCTAAGTGATTTACCAGAGCCACTTTCCCCAACAATAGCCAGTGTTTCTTTAGCAGACAGCCCAAAATTCAAATCTTCTAACAAAACCTTTTGATCTAGCGTTTGAATAGAAAGATGTTCAACCTTCAACAGTGCAGGAGTAACATTTGTATTATTTTCTTGGGTCAAAAGCATCACGAGCAGCCTCCCCAATATAAATTAAAAGTGAAAGAACAATAGCCAGACTAAAAAAACCTGAAATCGCTAGCCATGGTGCATCTAAATTATTTTTACCTTGTAGCAATAACTCCCCTAACGATGCTGCATCGGGTGGTAAGCCATAGCCTAAAAAATCAAGAGCAGTTAAGGCACTAATATTAGTTGTTAAAATAAATGGTAATTGGGACAAGCTCGAACTGATTGCATTCGGCAAAATATGCTTAAAAATAACAACGCGATCAGTCACTCCTAACACTTGAGCAGCACGAACATAATCAAGCTGGCGAGCTTTTAAAAATTCTGCCCTGACAATCCCCACTAAAACTGTCCAGCCAAAAAACAACATAATAAAAAACAACCAATATACGTTTGGAACAAACATGCTGACCAAAATCATGACCATAAAAAGCATGGGTAAGCCATTCCAGACTTCAACCAAACGTTGTCCCAATAAATCTACCCAACCGCCATAGTAACCTTGAATGGCGCCCACAGTAATGCCAAACAAAGCGGAACAAAAAGTTAAGGCCAAACCAAAAAGTAAAGATACTCTTAAACCATAGAGAATACGGGCAAGAACATCCCTACCCTGATCGTCAGTTCCTAACCAGTTCTGCTTGGAGGGTGGTGATGGCACAGGAACTGCTAAATCTAAATTGGGAGTTTGATATGAAAATTTAATAAGTGGCCAGACTGCCCATCCTTGAGCATGAATAAGTTCTTGCACAGCCGGATCTTTATAATCTGCTTCTGTTTCAAACACGCCACCAAACGTCGTTTCTGGATATGTATTAAACACAGGTAAATAATAGGAATCTTCATACTTCACTAACAGCGGTTTATCGTTAGCAATCAACTCCGCAGCTAATGACAAAACCAAAATTAGACTAAATAAAATAAAGCTGGCCCAACCTAATTTATGTTGTCTAAAACGTTGTAACCGTGTGCGCACAATCAAAGACATTATTTGCCTCCTTGTGCGTCAAAGTGAACCCGAGGATCAATCCATTGGTACAACACATCACAAATGAGACGTAAGATTAGACTAAATAAAGTAAAGAAAAATAAGACGCCAAAAATAACTGGATAGTCCCGCTGAACAATGGCTTCAAAGCCCAACAACCCCACACCATCTAAATGAAAAATAATTTCTACAAAGAGATTTCCCACAAAGAAAATACCCGCTAACACTTCTGGCAACCCTGCGAGCACGACTAAAATAGCATTACGAAATACGTGTTTATATAAGACTTGCTGGCTATTCAATCCTTTTGCATAAGCAGCTAAAACATAGGATTTATTGAGTTCTTCTAAAAATGAGTATTTAGTTAAATACGTCAAACTGGCAAAGCCGCCTAATACCATCGTAATAAGTGGCAAAGTCATATGCCATAAATAGTCGGTAACTTTGCCCCAAAGACTGAGTTGATGAAAATTATCTGACACAAGATTTTGTAATGGAAACCATTGAAAATAAGAGCCACCTGCAAAAAAAACTACAAGCAAAATAGCGAATACAAAACTTGGTACGGCATATCCCACCACAAGTACTAACGAAGTGGAGCGATCAAACCATGAACCTTGCTGTCTTGCCTTCTTAATACCAAGCGGAATAGAAATTAAATAAATCAGAAAAGTACTTACCAGCCCAAGCGAAATAGAAACAGGCATTTTGTCCCACAGCAATTGCACGACTGGTTTATCTTTAAAAAAACTCTGTCCAAAATCTAAAGTTAAATAGCCTTTTAACATGAGGAAAAAGCGTTCAGGAGCAGATCGATCAAAACCATACTGCGCCTTAATTTGTTCAACCATTTCAGGGCTTAAACCTTGAGCACCTTGATAATAAGTGTTTGCACTTAATGCACGTCCAATTCCCAAATCACCTTCAGCTTGATGTATTGCTTGCTCAACTGGCCCACCCGGTGCAATTTGCACAACCACAAAGTTAATCAATAAAATGAAAAACAAAGTGGGAATCATTAAAAGAAGTCGCTTGAGAATATATGGGCCCATATAATAGGATTTCCTTTATGGCAGGTGCTTTTCATTGTTGATGTAAATATTTAGCAACTTTTTTGGCCTTGTTTGCATCACTCCACCAATAATCTATTCCAGACGAAAGTGCTGGTTTAATTTTAGGTTGTTGATACATATTCCAATAAGCATACCAGTTTTCACCTTTACCATAGGTCGGAATTTGATAATAACCAGCCCTCAGTAATCGATCGAGAATACGAGTATAAATAATCTGTTGTTCACGACTTTTACTTGCAACGAGTTTGGAAATAACTTGATCAATTACGGGGTTGCGAATTCCCGCATAATTGTAATTTCCGTCTTGTACTGCCGCGATGCTCCCCCAAAACTGAGTCTGCTCATTACCCGGATTGAGAGATTGCGGCAAATTCATCGTAGTCATATCAAAGTCGTAACGGCGGGTGCGCTCTAAATATTGAGGAGCATCGACTTGACGTAAATTAACCTGAACACCGAGTTTTTTAAGGTTCCGGACAAAGGGCATTAATGTTCGTTGTTTGCCATCTTGCTGAATTAAAAATTCAAGCTGAACTTTTTTCCCTTCAGGCGTCAACAACTGCCCATCTTTAACTTTATAACCTGCTTGTATAAGTAACTGTCGTGCAGTTAATAAATTTTGACGGTTAAATCCACTCGCATCCGACACTGGATATTTCCAATCTGCTAAAACACCTTGCTGCATGAGTGGAGGTAACTTAGACAGTAATGGTTTCAATATTACTAATTCAGTTTTCGAAGGCTGCCCCGTTGCAGCCAATTCGCTATTTTCAAAATAACTTTGAAGGCGTTGATATTGACCATAAAACAAAGCTTTATTCTGCCATTCAAAGTCATAGGCATAGGTTAAGGCTTGTCTAAAACGAATATCATTTAAAGGTTTACGTCGTGTGTTAAAGACATAACTTTCAGTTGCAATTGGGTTGTGGTGACGGAACTTATATTGAGTAACTAACCCTGCTTTTACGGCTGGAAAGCGATAATCTGTTACCCATTTTTTAGGATTGTTTTCTTCATGCAAAGTGTATTGCCCAGATTTAAACCCTTCAAAAGCAATATCCCAATTTCGATAATAGACATATTTTAAACGATCAAAATTATAGCGCCCCTTATTAATAGGCAAGTCTTTTGCCCAGTAATTCGGATTTCTTTTATAACTAATGCTTCTACCTGCATCAACTCGTTCAACCACATAAGGTCCTGAGCCAATAATAGGTTGTAGAGTAATTCGGCTAAAGTCTCTTTGTTGCCAATCGGCCTTTGAATAAATCGGCAAGGTTGCCAAAATAAAAGGCATTTTAGGATTATGTGTAGACTTAAAACTAAACTTTACTTGATGGACATTTATTACTTCTGTTTTTGCCAAATCAGCAAGGTACATCTGCAAACCTAAATTGGACTTAGTCTGATATGCATCAAAGCTAAATTTAACATCTACCGCAGTGACTGGCTGTCTATTACTAAAACGAGCATTAGGGTTTAGATAGAAAGTAACAGACCGCGTTTTTTCTGGGTCATAAGTGACTTTCTCTGCCAAAAGAGGATATAAAACCCCGACCTCATCTAGCGATTGGGTCATTAAAGTATCAAAAAGATAATTAACACCTTCTGTCGCATTCCCCTTACCATTCATACTATTGAGGTTATCAAAAGTTCCTTGAGCCGCCTGACCTAACAAGCCACCTTTAGGTGCATTAGGGTTTGCATATGGCATGGCCAGCATTCCTAAATATTTAGGCTTGGAATGAATAGATATATATGAGGTAGTTTGCTGTGCAGAAAAAACAGCATGAGAAACGACAATGAGCCCGACTAGCAGGCTCAGTTGAAAATATGATTTATGCATAAGTTGCTAATTATTTTATAAATTAGGCACTTTAATGACATCGCCAATGCGAAGTTGAGTAGACGGCGTCAAATCATTCAGTTCAGCCAATAAATTGGTTTCTAAACCATATTTGCTGGCAAGGCCAATTAACGTATCACCACGCTTCACTTTGTATTCCACAACAGTTTTTGGAATCACAATATTTTGACCGCGCTGTAAATTAGCACTCGCTTTTAATGCATTCATTTCAGCAAGTTCACGCACTGAAATACCCGCACGGCTCGCAATACTATTTAAAGACTCACCAGATTTAACAGTATATCTTTCAGTGTTTTTACCAGCTGCAACTGTTTTAGTTGACGCCTTGTTATCAACTTTAGCTGTTTCTACTGTAGGCACATCACCTGTTAGCTTTAAACGTTGCCCTACACGAACACTACTGTTACGTGAAAGACCATTCAATGCAGCAAGATAATCCAACTGTAAGTGGTAACGGTTAGCAATATTACCTAAGCTATCACCAGATTTAACTGTGTAGGTCTCAGGTGTTTCTTCTTTAGTATTTTTAGAAGCCGTACTTGGTGCCTCTTCAATATTACCTGTGAGTTTTAAACGTTGACCAGCACGAAGTCCTGCTGTACGCGACAAACCATTTAAGTCAGCTAAATAGCTTGTTTGCAAGTTATATTTACCAGCAATAGCATTTAAGCTATCCCCGGACTGTACAACGTATTGTTCTGGAACAGTAGTAGCAGCAGGTACTTTTAAAGTTTGCCCAAGCTGAACACCACTACTCGCCTTCAAGTTATTTAACTCGGCAAGTTCAGCTAAACTAATTTTAGATTTGCTTGCAATGCTTGATAAAGTATCACCACGCTGCACTTTATAGCTTTCTGTTTTATAAGAAGTGCTTAGCGTCGCTTTCTCATATTTACTAGAAATTTTGGTATCAGCGACTGTATCTACAGAAATATCTTGAGTAGGCACATTAATTTTTTGGCCCACCATCAAGTTACTACCAGCAGTTAAACCAGGTGTTAATTCAGCAAGCTCTTGATTAGAGAGCGCATAACGGTCTGCAATCAATTTAAGATATTCGCCGCGTTTGACGGTATAGCTCTTAGTTGCAATACGTCGCGCATTTGCTTGAACTGTTTTTGGCTCTGCTTTAGCACTTGAGCGACTATTCTTCGGCTCTTTTAGCTGTAGTTTTTGTCCAACAAATAAACCATCCGTTATTGATAAATCGTTATATTCAGCTAATTGCTTTACTGACAAATTAAACTGGTTAGCAACACCGCTTAAGCTATCATTGGCCTGAACCACATACACATCTGGTTTAGCCGTACTTTTTGAAGTACTTTGAGTTTCTTGTTGTTTAGCATCATAGAGATAGAGACTAGTTCCTACAAACAAAGTCTTTTCTGGATCAATCTGGTTCCACTTAGCCACATCACGCCAGTTCACACCATTCTTCATGGCAATAACGGCTAAAGTATCACCTGGCTGAATTGTATACGTACTACGCTTACCTTTAGGCTGTACAACTACGACATCAGTATCAGTTCTGATATAAGGTTTATCTTTATTACGTTGCCCATCTTCAGAGTTAGCTACAGTCGCGTCTTCAGCTAAAGTTTTTGGATAAGCAAAACCTCTACTTACCTCTTTACCTTGTTGCTCTGCAACTGACTGGCTCGTCTGAATTGCAGTTAACCTAATTTTGCCATCATAAGGATCGACAATTTCAGTTCCTTGCGGCGCAATTGCTTTTAATTCAGCAACCACTTGATCTTTCTCAGCTTGAGTTGCTTGCGGTTGTAAAGCTTGATCTACAGTTTCTTTTGCACCTTCAGCTCGAACAGCAGCTAAAATCTTTTCACGTTCAGAAGCCGAAATTGGTGGCTCCATCTTAACAGGCTGCTTAATGTTAGCTGCATTAGTCACAGCGACAGGAATACGCGGCGCACTCGGTACATCTGCCGATGCTGCAAATGCAGCTAACGCATCTGAACCACGTGGTGTAGATTTTGAAGCAGTTGAACTACTCTTCACAGGTGAAGAAGGTTTAACTGGCTGAACTTGTGTTGTTGGTGTTGTTCTTGTTGTCACTGTAGTAGAAGGACTAACAGTTGTCGGTGTAGACGATGAAGTTGCATTTGCCCACCAACCTGAGCTACCACCCGTTTTTTTCCCTTTTAATTTATTATCAATTGAAGGACTTAAATCAGCTGGAATCAAAATACGCATTGGACTCGCAGGGTCTACTGCTTCACCACGATATCCTGGGTTCAATGCATAAAGTTCTGCGCGGCTTAATCCCGCTGTAGAAGCAATTTCATTTAAAGTTAGAGGTGCAGATAAAGTCACTTCACGGAAATGGGGTCTATTTGCAATAGGTGGTAGTTCTACACCATAAGCCTTTGGATTTTTAATAATTTGAGCAACAGCTAAGAAACGTGGAACATAGTTCATTGTTTCTTGAGGTAATTTTAATGACCAATAGTCAGTCGGTAAACCAGCAGCTTGGTTACGGTTAATCGCCTGTTGAATACGCCCCGGGCCAGCATTATAGGCCGCCAAAGCAAGTTCCCAAGAACCGAATTGATTATAGAGGCTGCCTAAAAATTCATAAGCTGCGCGAGTCGACTCAACCACATCTCGACGGCCATCATACATACCTGTTTGCTTTAAGCCATAAATACGACCAGTACTTGGAATAAATTGCCATAGCCCTGCTGCTGCTGCACTACTTGTTGCAGCTGGGTCGTAAGAGCTTTCAATTACCGGTAATAATGCAAGTTCAGTTGGCAGTCCGCGGCGTTCAGCTTCTTTCACAGTATGGTACAAATAACGGCTGGCACGAGCACTCAAGCGATCAAGGTAAGGCTGACGAGAAATAAACCAGCTACGCTGAGCTTCAATACGTGAATCCCAATGATTCAAGTCCATTTTAAAACCAACAGACATACGCTTCCAGACATCACCATGCTTCAAAATAAGCAGACGATCACCTTCTACAGCACGCATATCGGTTGCTGAAAGTAAGTCTTCCAAAGAGTCAAGACTACTTGCATCTAAATAACCTGCACCACTGACCTGTTTAGATTTAGAGGTTTTTGCAGATTGCGGAGTCGATGAACAGCCTGTTGTAATACCCAACGCAGCTAAAGCAGAGCTAAGTACGGTAATTTTGAACAATGATGCCGCAGATGGCTGCCACACAAATGTGGTTGGTTTATACATAAAAACTTCCAAACAACTCGCGTAATATTTTTTGGGGTTTGGCCACAAACCCTAGGTCTTCGATGCCATTGTATTAAAGCCTGCAAGATAGACAAGGCAATAATTTGATGTCATTTGCATGGAAATGTTACAAGAAATTAAAAAAACCTTGCTTTGTTACGATGGAACCGAACTTTTTGCGTATACAATACACCATATTCAGTTCTTTTTCTTTTAGTTTAGGTTTCGATTTATGTCTCAAACAATCACACTGTATGTTGATGGTGCATGTCGTGGCAATCCGGGTTTAGGTGGTTGGGGCGCATATGTCATTACCGAGCAGGGTGAACATAAATTATTTGGCGGTGAACTGGATACAACCAATAACCGCATGGAGCTCACTGCTGCGATTGAAGGCGTTTCATTTTGCCCAACCGATGCTCATTTAATTATCTGGACAGATTCAAATTATGTGAAGCAAGGGATTACTGAATGGATTCATGGCTGGAAAAAGAAAAACTGGAAGGATGTAAAAAATCCTGACCTTTGGCAAAAATTAGATGCTGTCTGTGCCGGTCGAAATATTGAATGGCATTGGATTAAAGGCCATGCTGGACATGCAGGCAACGAAATGGCCGATGAGCTTGCAAATATCGGAGCTGATCAAACTGCCCTGCAAAAAAAAACAGTTCAAGCGACTGCCCTGCAAGATATAAAAAAGCCTGAAGAGGATTGGTTGCTTGATGACCCTTTTGGGTTTGATATGGCAGAAGTAACCGAAGAAGATAATATTGATCTTGAACAGCCCGAAGAAGTTGAGATGATTATTGTGGAAGAAGAAGTTATTGAAGTTGAAGCTGCTGAGCAAGAAAGTAAGCAGCCAATCAATAACATTCACCCTCAAGTTGTTGTGACCGAAGCCAAATTACAATTACAAGGGCCTCGACAACTGATTCTTGATACAGAAACCACTGGTTTCTATTTCCAAGATGGTGATCGCATTATTGAAGTCGGCGCCATTGAAATGATTAACCGAAAACTCACCGGTAGCTCAATTCATATTTATATTAACCCGCAAAAACCAGTGGGTGACTCAGAAAACATCCATGGTATCAGTGATAATTTCTTAAAAGATAAACCGCTCTATGCAGATATTGCCGATACGCTCTTTGATTATCTAAAAGGCGCAGAGATTATTGCGCATAACGCAACCTTCGATATGAACTTCCTTGATATGGAGTTTAGACGCGCAGGCCTTCCTGCGCTTTCTGAAGTATGTGAGGTAACAGATACTTTAGCTTTAGCAAAAAGCAAACATCCAGGACAAAAAAACTCGCTTGATGCCCTTGTAAGACGTTATGAAATTCCAGCACGTGACCGTACTTTCCACGGTGCATTACTCGATGCTGAAATTCTTTCAGATGTTTACTTGGCAATGACAGGTGGGCAGGTTTCTTTTGATATAGATGCCTTATCTCAAAGTGAAAATAGCCTGAACACAGCAAATAAAACCAGAGTTCAAATTGAACTACCAGTTATTCTTCCTTCCGAAGAAGAGCTAAATACACATGAGACTTGGGTCAAAGAATTTGAGAAAAAGCATGGAGAACCTTGCCTTTTTGCAAAATAAATTTTTGATTCTTTAGCGTTTTTAGCTTTTCCCCTTTGTAAGTTAAGTTATATTAGTCACATAGATTTTTAGCTCAAATTACCGAGCACTACGAATATAACAATTGATTTTTTTGCAAAGGGGAACGTTTATGTCTGAGCATACTTCGATTCATTTCGATCCAACAGCTTTACTCATCATTAAACATGAAATTGATCGTTCAATAAAACTGGTTGAAGGCGCAGTAAGTACTTTAATTGAGGAACAAACACTCCCTTTCGGTATTGATGATGCATTAGAACAATTTAAGCAATGCACTCAAGTCCTCCGTTTAATTGATATCCCCTATCTTGCAAAAATCACTCAATACTCAACTGAGCTGATGCAAAAAATTATTGCGAAGCCAACGCAAATTAACACGAACGATGTGGTTGCACTGAGTGAAGGCACGACCATGGTAAAACGGTATATTGAGTTTATCTGTTTGCGTGAATTACAAGTACCTCAGTTTCTTCTTAATACATTAAACAATTTAGAATTAGCTTTAAATAAACCACTGACATCTTCTGGACAAGCGATTGCTCCTATACTTGCAAATACTGCACTTGAACTCCCATTACTAGAAGTATTGATTAATGAAACAACTCAGTTTATTCATCAACTCTATAAGCTATCTCTACATCAATTTTTAAACAAAACAGAAACTAATCATAATTTTCAAGCTTTTAAAATTATTGGGACCTATTTGGTCAGCATGGCAAACCATCAGCCAAGCCAACAATATTGGCAACTCGTAAATTATGCTTTCGGCCATATTAATAACCTGCTTTTAAATGATTCACGCCTACGTGTACTCATTAATATTGAAAGTTATATTGGTCAGTTCTTAGCAAGTCCTGAAACTTTTAAACCTGATTTGGCTGCACTTGCAGATATTTTAAGTATAGTTATCGCTCAAGAAGATGAGGTTGCTCACCATATTCGTAACCAACTCCATATCGGTGAAGAAATACCTACAGACACTCAATTGCTCGTTTTAAGCCGTCATCTTTATGGGCCTGACTTTGACACTATGCACACAGTCAGCCAATTAATATTGAGTGAAATGAACAAAGTGCGTAATGATATTGAATATAACTATCAAAATATGTCGACTGAAAAAGCACAGCAATTACAAACGAGCCTTTTACAACTGGCATATACATTTAAACTGCTTAATCTTGATGAAGCTGCATCTGAACTATCTCAACAGGCAAATAGTTTAAGTCAACTCAATATATTAAGTAATGAAAACTATGCTCAGCAGCTTATGGACAGCATTTTGTCTGCCATGAACTCAATTGGTATTTTGGTACGCCAATATACGTCTAGTCGTTTACAGCTTAATGTGAATAATACAAATATTTCTTTAGATCGTCTTGATGAGGCACATCAAGCCTTACTCACCGAGACAAAAAATTTAATTGATTTTATTTGTCAGAGCCTTACGTTGTATGCCACAGATCAGACACAAAATATTGAAGCAATTGCAGGTTCATTAAAAGAGCTAGCTGGCGCAGCCGAATTTCTAGGAAGCACAATTCAACAAGAGGCTTTACTCCAAACCGCTCAATTTGTTCAACAACAACTTGAACAAAACCAGCCGTTTAATGCAGACCAAATTCACTGTATTTTTAATGTATTAGCAGGCCTTGACATGTTGGTTGACAATTTAAAAAATAAACAACCTGTTCTACAATCCATGTTTAATGTAGCATTGTCGAGTAGTCAACAACTTCA
>Ga0207655_1001899_pt1 | contig 17934 bp, 20 predicted proteins | sample KBSM44metaG_FD_184398 | JGI IMG/M metagenome (GOLD analysis project Ga0207655, IMG submission 184398) | Miscanthus rhizosphere microbial communities from Kellogg Biological Station, Michigan, USA - KBS M4-4 metaG (SPAdes) (version 2) | ecosystem: Host-associated > Plants > Roots > Rhizosphere >...
GTAATAGGAGCTACCATCAACCGCAGCCTTCACGTAATCCCACTCTTCTTCTCTTTCAAAGTAGGAATCCTCAAATTGATGCTGTACGTAAAATAGCCAAATTCCAAGTGATCCTGCTACAAAAAGGATAGGAGCTTGAACGAGCAGAAAAGCTTGCCAACCAATACCCCAACATAAAAGTGCATACACCGCAACAATTGAGAAATTGGTTAAATATGTGTTCAAACGTTCCTTTCGTTTCGCGTCTTTTCGATTCAATCGGTTAGAAACGAAGAAAAGATAAATCGGACCTAATCCAAACATAACAATTGGATTGCGGTAAACTCGGTATGCTAACCGGCCCCAGTAGGAAGCTGCAACATACTCATCAACTGTCATGACCCACACATCACCAGTTCCTCGTTTATCTAAGTTGCTACTCGTAGCATGATGAATGGAATGGCTTCGTTTCCACTGTTCATAAGGAAACATGGTGATAACCCCACTGATTGTACCAAGGATATTATTCGCTTTTCGGCTTTTGAAAAATGATTGATGACAACAATCATGGAAAATAATGAAGATTCGGACGACGAACCCAGCTGTAAAAATAGCTATTGGCAGTGTTAGCCAATAAGAAACGGATAAACTTTTATAAGCTAGAAACCAAAGTAGTAAAAAAGGAAGGAATGTGTTTATCAATTGCTTTATACTCGATTTCGTATTGGATTTTTCAAAAGGTGCTACATTTTTTCTTAATTCAGTCGTTTTTTGTTTACTCATGTGTTCCTCCTTACATCTTTACCGTGTTTAATATTCAGCTCTTCTTTGTCTTTATAGTAGAGCATAGTACCTGGTAATGAAAGATATAAACGTCAAGTAACTAGTATGACAACTGTCATACATGTGTGTATGTATTTTCTTAATGAAAGGAAAAGGGTGTGAAGAAAAATTCATTTTCATTAAAGTATTAGCATTATTTTAGTTACAACTATTTAAAAGTGCTCATAAATGTGTACCTTTCCAACAGACTTTGAGCCACTACTTTTTAAATATAATGCGAACAAAAAACTACCTCCCCTATGATGACTAAGGATGGTAGTTTTTCAGAGCTATGAATGTTCAACTGTCGTTCATTTTGGTATAAAAACTCTTTAACAATTTCATCATCTCACGCCCCGATGTTCTAGACAGTTTATCATTACCTTCATCTTCATATGTACTCACATACCAGCTGCCCTTGTCATCTTCATTTAACCTTTATACCTTATCGTTTCTACTATCTGTATAAAAATCTCCATTCTTCAGTCTCAAATAATCCTCCCCCTCTATCACGTATATACCCGGTATTATACCCAAGATATCAATTTTATAAAAAATTTCATCTACACAAAACATCAGGTTTCTTAATACGCTTACTCTTTTGTATGTAATCTACATAGGTGCACAAATGGTGAAAGTCAATTGAATTTATGTACTACTAGTAGATCTTAAATTAATCTTTTTACAATAGAATTTCCACACTTGAAAGGGCCATTTTTCCTGTATTTGCTATATTCGGTTTTATATGTTACAATTAAGTTAATTATTTTTGTTCGGTGTAGGATTAAGAGAAGAGAAATCTCTTCCATAGAAATTTTCATCTTAAGATAGTATGGTTGGACAAGGGTAGTAATACAAGTGTGGAATATTCCACACCAGGAGGCAATATTATGGAACAAGGTACAGTGAAATGGTTTAATGCGGACAAAGGGTTCGGTTTTATAGAAGTTGAAGGCGGAGACGATGTATTCGTACATTTCAGCTCTATTCAAAGTGAAGGCTTTAAATCATTAGACGAAGGTCAAAAAGTAACGTTTGATATCGAACAAGGGCAACGTGGAGCACAAGCTGCTAACGTTCATAAAGTAGCATAATCAAAATGAGTAAAAAAGACTCCACCTGGGAGTCTTTTTTTACTTTTGATTCCACTAGCTAAAAAAAACAGGTTTTTGTTCAATAACTTAAGAAGACGTGATTTTTAAAAGGATTACTTGGAAAATAAGTTTAAAAATTGGAGAACGAACTCTGATAAAGGATCCCTATCTACTTTTAAAATCTCGGCATAATAGAAAAACGAACGGTACAAGGTTTAGACTAGTTAAAACATACACTGGAAACATAAAGAAAATAAGGTATACCAATTTGTTAAGAAGTTTAATTGTAGTTAAAAAAATCAGAAGTTTTTGGTAATTCACACAAAAATGTGGGGTATGAATTATTTTTGATGGGGATTAGGGGACTCATCTAAAAACCGTTCTCGAGCTCTCATTTTATGGACACACAAAGGACACTTTTGATGATTTTGATAAGAGAAATTTTTTTCTCATCTAACCATTACACTCTTCTGATTGACATTCCCAAATTTCTGTTCGTTCTTTAGGTAAGGGCTCTTGATTTTTCTTCCTATGGTTATAATACTTAACTACATCATCCCTCCTCCTAAATAGTATACCTTTTAAAAAAGAAATATCAGGACCCCTATCTTTCTAAATTAAACCACTTTTTATAGGTACTATAAGAAATTATAAATACACTTAGGCGTGGATAAAATAAGGCATGAATTCGCCTTGTACGGATACGTTAGAACAAGATGTTCGTTGATAGTAACATTGATTTATTAATACGCAGGGATGAAAAAGCAACAGCTCTTTTTGAAGAGTGCTTTGCTCGTTCTTGAATTTGAGTAAAAGAAGGAGCACGAAACAGTTGAAAAATTTTTCTGATTTTCACTTAAGTAAGGACATTGAAAAGGCCATTCATAACTTGGGTTTTGAAGAGGCTACGCCAATTCAGGCTGAAGCTATTCCAATAGCTATGACGGGTAAAGATCTAATTGGACAAGCTCAAACAGGGACTGGAAAGACAACAGCTTTTGGTATACCCCTTATTGAGCGAGTTGAGCTTGATGAAGAAGCGATTCAGGGAATCGTTCTAGCGCCGACGCGTGAACTGGCGATTCAAGTAGCTGAGGAATTAAATCGAATTGGGCAGGTAAAAGGAGTTAAAACGTTACCCATTTATGGGGGGCAGGACATTAATCGTCAAATCAAGGCCCTTAAGAACAGACCGCATATTATCTCGGCAACCCCTGGACGTCTTATGGACCATATGAAAAGAAGGACGATTCGTTTAAATCATATTCGTACTGCTGTTCTGGATGAAGCAGATGAGATGTTAAATATGGGCTTTATTGAAGATATCCAAACAATCCTTGGTGGGATTTCTTCTCCCCATCAAACCTTACTATTTTCAGCAACCATGTCCAAGCAAGTACAAGGTTTGGCGCAGAAATTTATGAACAATCCTGAACTCGTGAGAGTAAAAGCGAAGGAGTTAACAGTAAAGAATATTGAGCAACGTTATGTGGAAATTCCAGAGAATCGAAAGTTTGATGTTCTTTGTAATCTTGTAGATCTTCAAGCACCAGATCTTGCTATTGTGTTTGGACGAACAAAAAAACGTGTGGATGAACTTGCCGAAGGGCTAAAAAAACGTGGGTATGCAGCAGAAGGCATTCATGGAGACCTTACCCAATCAAAACGTGCCGATGTGATTCGTCAATTCAAGGAGCATACGATTGAGATTATGGTCGCAACCGACGTTGCAGCAAGAGGACTTGATATTACAGGTGTTAGTCATGTCTATAACTTTGATATTCCTCAGGATCCTGAAAGCTATGTTCATCGTATTGGTCGAACAGGACGGGCAGGTACTAAGGGATTGGCGGTTACATTTATAACCTCGAGAGAACGTAATCACTTAAAAGTGATTGAAGATGTCACAAAAACAAGAATGTCTAGACAATCACCTCCTACTTCTAGTGAAGTAATGGCAGGAAATCAGGAAGCAATTATACACCGCGTTTTGAACACCATCGACAAGAAAGAGTTCGGGGAATATAAACATGTGGCGGAAAAGTTATTAGAAGAAGTGGATTCTGTTACTTTATTGTCAGCCACTTTAAAGCTCTTAACAAAAGAATCCAATATGGCTCCTGTCCAATTAACTGAAGTGGCACCACTTCGTAATGAAAAGGCAAAAACGGAGCATAAGAGAAGTAGAGGCAGAAAAGAAACAGTATGGCGTGAAAAAAAGTATAGAAAATAATCCCTTACTGTTTTATGACTATGTACTTCATTATTAGGTATTGAGGTTTATCACACCGTAAGGTGTCAAAATACAACTATCCCTTCGTGAACCAACTACCGAAGAAAGGTTGCTTACTTTTTTAACACATATACCAGAAAACCTATACGAATTGATGTAAGCCTTTCTCAGCTCCATTATAAGAATCACACGGCAACTTTAATTGTTAATCCTTATGATTGTGGAGAACTAAAAAAATATCAGGCAAAAGAACTGGGTAAAAATAAAGAATCTTAGGAGATTTTAATTATGTCTTAAGATAAATTTTATTATTTCTGATACGAGAGAGGATGAGGGCTATGAGCGTAAAACTATTTACTAATGGAGAAATAGTAAACATAAGAGTATCGAATGAATTAGTGACAATCTTAAAAAGTCATTATGTAAAAAACATGAAAAGATACTCTTATACGGTCAATAAATATCCAAGTACTTTTTTCTTTGAAGAAGAATTAATGAAACAAGAATAATAAGTAGATAAAGAGGTGCTACACCTATGCTTAAATTTAAAGTTATTTTTGAATTTATAAATGGCAGGACAAAGGAATTAAAATTTGAAGCCACATCAAAGAAAGAAGTCATTAGTCATATAACAAAATATGAAAGATTCATTTCGAATGAAAAAGAGCTAGTGCACATCAATTTAAATAATGTGGTACAGTTTATGGTTACAGAAGAAAAATAAGAATAATAAAGATAGGCATCTATTAATTGGGGTGCTTTTTATTTTGATAGAAATACTGATTTAAGAAATAAGCAACACTATAAGGTTTAGAGCTTTTTGATTCCATGACGTGTCATCAGTGGCAAGCACTTACGAAAAGCAGGTGATTTTTTTATAGGTGGTAGCTCTAAATCTGATATTATTAAGATGGAGAATGAGGACGTTTTAAAACAAGAAATTTCAAGCCATGAAGGTTGGTTTGAATTTAAAGAAATATTAACCAGTAAAAGAACTACAAAAGTGTCTGGGAGATTAGAGACATTGACTTATTTCTCAATTAGAGAATATCGAAAACCAACGGTAGGAAGATTTAATTAAATAATCTTTTAAGGATACTGATCCATCAGTTTCCTTTTTTATTTTGAGAAAACAGGGAATCTTTTAAGACTCGTCGTATTAATATAGATAAAGAGGTGGTTGAATTGAAACAATTAATTATCAATAATGTTGAATTTAACATTGAAAATTTCGAAGAAAAAACAATTACACATTCCACTACAGGTGAGCAGCTAAAAAGGATTGGTTTTGCATTTTCGGTTATAGGAAAAAAAGATTATAACTTATATGACTTATTTTTCGAGAGCCCCGATTTTGAACTTACTATTGTTGATACAAATGAGAAACTTAAAATGAAAAATATTTCACACAGTACTTTTTATCAAGCAGCAGAGATATCCGATGACACAAAAGTCGTATTTAGAATTAAGTTACAACAAGAACCAGCCAAAGAAAAAGAACTTACAAAAGATCAGAAGTTGATGGTTAATGCCGTAGATGAGGTTGTTTTATCTAGAGTAAGATTTAAAGCGTTAGAAGAAATACTAGAAGAAAAAGGATTAATCAAAGGTGATGAATTATTTGATAGGATTGAAAAAGTAGCTAAAAGAGACTTTGACACGTTAAAGAAAGAACTACTTTATGGTAAAGAAGAAATAAATACGTAAAAGCACCCCTGTTTTATCAAGGTACTTATTTATTTTTCCATAAAGAGCCTTTTCGTGTATTATTTCCGAGAACAGTCGTTATGTTAAGTAAATGATAAAGTAAATAGTAAAATCATTAATTTTACTATTTACTTTAAGTGTAGACAAAGGAGAATTTTTCACATCAGAACTCCTATGCTTAGTAGGCGGCTAATATCCATCTGTTTTAAAGATTTTTTGTCCTTTAGTGTCGAACATAGCAAGTCATGGGGAAGGGGCTGTTAATATGAATCTAAAAGATCAATTTGATAAAAACGAAAAAAGACTAACAATTACTAGAGAATTAATGGAGAATGCTAAGCAAAGAATCAAGTTATCTTCAGAGTTAGAGAAAGAATTGAATAATTTAGAACTTCAAAGAAGAATGAGGCAATTAGAATTCGAAAGTAAGGTACTAAAACAGCAAGAAAAAGAACTAGGTTAATTACTCTAGGACTTGGGTTCCGTAAAGAGACATTATGTAAACATAACATAATGTCTCTTTACGGAACTAAGCAAGCAAACGAGCCCTTGATGCATAAGGGCTCGCCTAAATTTATCATTTATACATCGTTGATTTATTAACATTTCGAGCTTTTGCTAAATAATACGTTCTACATAAGAAAGGAGAACTTTATGCTCCATTTCATTCAGAGACATCAATTATCGACTTCGATTAATCCTCTTCACCACTATTTTCTTTCCAACTTTTTTGTAGTTTCCGAATATAAATGATTTGACCAATGTGATATGCGTTATGAGTAGTTAAATTTCCAAGTACCTCCCACCACTTCACATGTGCAGAAAAACCATTTACATCTCTTTCGACTTTTTCCTCAGTTAATAACTCTTGCCATTGTAACAGTACTTCTAATAGTCGATCTTTTAAATGATCAAATGTTTGATTTTCGGCAATTATAAAGCTTTTATTATTATTTCCTATAGAAGGTACTGCATTGACATGAGACTTTTGATACCTAGTTTGCCATGTTTCATTCCAGTAAAGTAGATGTTGCACAACCTCAGCTATACTATTACTATCCTTGTTAGGCTTCCAAAAAGCTTCTTCTTCTGACAAGTTTTCAATTGAAGCTGAAAATGGCTGGTACCAGCTAGGGTCATTAGCATTTGCTAACAGCTGATCGGCTAAAACATCCTTCGCGTGAAACATGATTTCCATCCCCTTTATAAAAAATTCCCGATCTATTCACAAGAAAAATCAAAATTATGTAAAGATGCCTTGTTGAAAATGTCATAAATCTATTTTCTTTCCACTGACATACATTCTCTTATATATAGTTATTTTCCTTTTTCATTCAACCACTCCCCTTCATTTGTTTAACAAATAAAAACTATATATTTTTACATTAGAAGAAAATATTTTTGTTTATTTAAAGGGATTTTTGGTTCCTGTAACTGTGATTATGTTAAATAAGAGTGTATATAATATACACTAATTTTTTGAAGGATATACTAATATAGACAGTGTGCATGGAGCTTTCATACAGTTAATTCCTATAGATTATAGAAGGGAAGAATATGGAGAAGAAAAAAGAAACAAACGTGTTAAAGGATGTGGCTAAGTCTTTTGCATTAGGTTTACTGGGAAGAGATTCCTAGTTCAATTTCACAAGTGGTAGTGTATAATGAGACTACCTTGTAACAAATTCTTTTTTATCACACAGATGCTCCTGGCAGAGCGTCTTTTTTATTTATCCCTACATGAGAGCAACCGAAAGCTAAGTCGTTATAAGTCACAAGTGTGACTGTGGTGTTGGAATCGAAGCGTTAGGATCTCCCATTAAACTGTGAGCAATAAGACCGCCTTTTACACATTTACCGCACTTTCAACCTTCACCGACTTCAAACCCTCAAAGATACCTTCTTTTATGCTTTCTACATGTTTTTTCAACTCATCTAGACTAATTGCATCACTCCTCTTGATTTCTTTCTCTATGAGAGCGTTAAAAGCTCCATCAAGAGTGGTGTAATAACCGATTTGTTTGAAACCCCCTTCCGTTGTTACATTGCCTTGCTTATCCTTTTTGAGATACTTTTTATTTAAGATGATGTTAAGTGCATCCGATGTGATTTTATAATTTTGACCAACCATGATTTCCATTGTTATCTCTCCCTCAACAGCCTTTTTTTTGGCTTTAGCGATTTAATTAGTTCTTTTCTAAATGAGCTACCGCAATAATATTTTTTCACAGCGTACAATTTGAATATTTTATATTAATAGACTAATAAGACAATCTTTTAGTTTTCTTGCAACTATTCCATATATTCGTATATAATGTAATATTTAGTACATAGCACAAGGAGTAACATAATGAATAGACGAACTAAGAATAAACGATCATTTGGATGTCTTGTAAGTTTCATAGTTTTATATATTATAGTGGGTTTAATATACATTACAATCACCAACTTATAACAAAGGGTTTGTCGAAACCTTTTGTCTTCTAACAGTCTCTTGTATTGAAATTTTTTCCTCATACTTATTATCAAAAGGTCCCCTTCCCCTCCCTTAATAGCTTATTTTTCTTCTTCAACTTAGATATTTCACCTTTTAAGTACGATATTTCTTTATTCGAATCTCCTAATGGTTTCTTTACGGATATATTTAATGACTCGAACAACGGCTTTAACTTTGGAACACTAACTGTTTGTTGATGGTCAAATACTTTTTGAAACTCAGCCTGTGCTTCCCTGTACTTCACGGTTATCCTTCAATTAAAAGGAGTCAAATTCATCATCCTTTGAAACTTTTTCCAATTTTAACCGTAGTTATTAGAAAAGGGGGTCTAGAATATGAAAGAATATCGTTTTGAAAAAATTGAACTAAAATCCTTCTCGCGTGATCCTAAAGAGGATTATCACGAGATTATTCATGAGGCTGCAAAGGATGGATGGGAATTAGTTCAAATATTCGCTCCTGGCACTGCTTCGTATGGTACTGCCGCATATTTTGAAATCATTTTTTCTAGAGAAATGGATTAAATTGATGGGAAGGGACTAATTGAATCTGTCCCTTCCTTCCTTATTTAAATAAAAAACGTCTGCAACATACATACAAATCATCTAGCATATATTTTCAAAGAAACTTTAACAAAGAATATTATAGGAGGTGTTTGTTATGAAGTGGTTTACAAGAATTATCCAGGGACTATTAGTTATTGACTTTTTATTATCTGGAATTATGAAATTAACAGGTAATAATACGGTGGTACAGGAATTTACAAAGGTCTACAATTTTTCGCTAGGATTTATGTATACTATTGGTATTCTTGAAGTCTTGGGTGCACTTGGACTATTTATTGGTTATTGGAAGCCAAAACTTGCAGTAGCTGCTTCTGGAGGATTAGGGCTAATCATGATAGGTGCGATATTCACTCTTTTTAATGCAGGACAAGGATTAATGGCTCTAATGCCTTTAGTAGTTCTTATTTTAAGCATTATTGTATTTATAAGAAATCAAGCAATTTTAAAACAGAAATCAATAACTAAAGAAGGATAAGTGATTATACAAATAGATATTTAAACATTCTTGGTTTTCAAACTCACATATATCAAAAGCCCTTAGAATCATTAATTCTAAGGGCTTTTGGTTCTTATAATAAGTTTTATGTTAACTGGATTGATTTTTTTTTGAGAAAGTAATTGCTTAAAAAGCAACTACTTTTTTCTTTTTTATAGAAAAATATGAAATCATTGTATACTTTTTCGTTGTTAATACGTTATAAGACAGGAAGGAGGAAAAACACTTGAAAAATCGGTTATCAAACGATCAATTAAAGAATGTCATGAATCAACTTTATTTATACTTAATCAAACAAGGTGCAAATCAAGAAACAGCTAAAGATATTGTCCAAGAAGCTGTTTGTAAACTACTTCTTCATCTTGAATCGATTGATACCGATAAATATAAATCATGGCTTTTTAAAGTAGCTATAAACTTATATTACGATTACTGTCGAAAGAACAAAAAATCTCAGTACGTGATAGTAGAAGATTACCTTATTACCAATGAACGATTAATTGAAGAGATGATGATTGTACAAGAAAATCAGCTTCTAGTAAGAAGCATACTCCAAAAGGTGTCTCCCACCTTTAAACAACTACTTCTTTTAAAGTACGAGCTAGAGTGGTCTTATAAACAAATTGCGGAATATGTAGATATGAAACCTGAAGTTGTGAAAACGTATTTAGCTCGTGCTAGAAAAACATTTAAAGAGATGTATAGGAGAGAATGTAATGAAGAAAACGAATGATGAGTTAGATTCTATTTTTGATGAAAAGTCTTTACATAGAACGCTTAAAAAAGCAAAGTATAGAGCAATTTTACGAACAGTTTTTATCTCCGCACTCGTAGTTAGCTTTGTTATTGTTTTATTTGTCAAAGGAAATAATTATTTTATTGCCTCAAAAGGAGACAAGATTGCTGATCGGATAATTACTGAAAATCAGGTGATGATGTCACCAAACACATACACTAACACTGATACCATTTCAATTGGAGTTTTAAAGGGGACTATTAAAAGTGAAGTATTTAAAGTAATTGAAGACAAAGTGATACCTTGGGGTGCAGAAGATATAACGTATGATTTACTTGGCAACTTGAATGCATCATTTTCCACGAGTAGTACAATTGTCAATGACACGACAGTTTATCATATTCCTAATGGGCAACGTGAGATGCTATTTTACGTACCAAAATACAAATATAAGATGTATGCTAATGACTTTGGAATGATTAAAGATTATCCAAATGACAAATACATGGAGATGGCCATATCTTTTAATAAAAATTACACATTAAAAGAAGTACAAAAGATGCTGCCTACATCTGCTCACCAAACGTGGTATTGGGTAGATAATTATGCAAAATCTACTGGTTACAGAGGTGAGCCAGAAAATGGCCGATGGTTATTAGGTATTTCTAAACCATCCCCACAACTAGGAGCAAAACTAACGACCACTAAAGTTAAAACAGAAGCAGACTTTTTGAATGAGCTCAAAAAAACAGATCCAGGAGAAGCGAAAAACCTAAAAAATAGACAGGAAAATGGATTGATTATAGGCGTAGTTGTTACAGGAACAAAAGAAGAACTACTTTCCTTGCGAAATAAGCCATATGTTAAAGCAGCTAGTGTAGGAGCAGTAGTAGATAAATATTGAATTTTAGGGACTAGAAACGGAGAAAATCCGTTTTATGTTAACTGACAGATAAATAAATGGTATCATTAACCATATATTTAGTTTTTGGGGGACCAAATTGAAAACACGTTTTAGTCAATATTCACTGTGGTTATCGTTGCTTGGAATTGTTATTGGGGTAGGACAATATTTCACACCAATATATAGCTCAAATATTCTTTATATAGGAATTGTCATTTACCTTATGGGCTTTTTATGTGGAGTAATAGCTTTTGGAAAACATGAAAAAGGTTTAATGAAATATTTTAGTTTGACCTCTTTTGTTGTAATTCCACTACTTATTATGTTAGGTATGCTATTTTTTGCAATGAATTTTGGTGAAACTTAAAAGAAGCGAGTGCAGCATGCTTGCTTCTTTTTTTTCTATAAAATTTATTAGGAGGAAACTAGATGGAGAAATTCTTTAAAAATGCTTTAAAGGTGTCAATAGCCTCTTTAGTTACTTCAATAATCTTGTATGTAGCTATAATTGGTTTGTTTCTTTTATCAGTTGTTACAACAAGCGTTTTTGGTACCTTAATTAAGGTTACTGTCCCTATTTTAACTATAGTTACAATCCTCGGGTTTATTTATTCTTTCTTTATCAAAGGTAAACAGAAAATCCCTTTCTTAACATTACATTTTGTTTCCTTATGTGCTCTTTCGTTTGGTATGTATCTTGCTGTTAGTTTTCAAGGGTTTGCACCTTGAGAAATATCTACATAAAAAAAGAACCCTTTGCTCATATAAGCAAAGGATTTTCAAATTTATTGGAATAGGGGGAATACGTTATTAGTTTGGCCAGATTTGTAGATTCATATACATATGCCTTTAAAAATAAATATTGTAATTATTTTTTGGTACAAATAACCTTGTCTATGTTTCTTAATTAGGTAAATAAATAGTAAAGTATTTATTATATTGTTTAGGTTTCACTATTTACTCTTTATGGCGACAAATAGAATGTTTTTCTATTTATACATATAAGAGATAAAGTTCTATTGTAAATGATAAAAAATGAAAGACACAATATTATTTTAGATAAATATAATTTAATGTTATTAATAAGAGTAATAGTCAACGTATTTTAATAAAAGTAGATTTAACTATTACACACATTGTAGAAAAACTGCGTATTTGTCGTCATTTTGAGTAAATAATAAAACTATTATTTTTATAAGTTAGTTTATACATTTACTTCTTTGTATAAAATACAATGATTATGTATTTAAAGTTGAAAATATTTCACTAAAAATATATAAACATTAAGTGTTTTTGAATTTTATGTTGAAGTTAGAAGGAATAAATCGATTTTCTAAAAGGAAAGTAGAAGATAGATTGGTATATGATAAAAGGCAAAAGTCTCTATTTTCCGTAAATAAGTGTAATTAATAAAACATTAATCTTTAAAAGCTAATTTTTATCCTTTCTCTAATAAATAAAATTAATTGTTAATCACCATTATTTCTCATTAATCAATTAGTTATTAATTATGTGGTCATATCTTTTTTTTTCTAATTGAAGAAATATGAAAAATATCTAAAAGGAATATAGGAACGTAATCATGCATATTACTCTATATCTCACTTCATCTATCAACCTTGCATAAAAAAACGGCAAAAGGGAATACTGTTTGCAAAAGAGAAAAGATAAAGGGGTTGACGTTTTATGGAAAATAATGTACTTAACGGAATGGAGCGAGTTGATCCAAATTTACGTGATGAAATGTTGGCTGAATTGTTTTTGGACGAAATGATGAATGACTTCAAAAGAAGTAAAATCCTCGAGGAAATTGATCATTCCTTAAAGAATAAAGATAAAGAAGCTTTTTTACATTTAACAGAGAAATTAAAATCTGTATCTTAATAAAAACAATATAATATAGAAGAAACTCGTCAAAAGAAGCCTTTGCTCAACATGAGCAAAGGCTTCTTTTCATAAATTTCTCCTATATTCAAATCAGATTAACTTCCCTTTGCATAAGAAATAAAGAGAAGAATAATACTACCTGGTAAATAAAAGAATTTCCCATGGAGTAAATAACGATATTTTAAGGGTGTTTGTGTCTAGACCCTCCTTAATATAAAGATAAATAGGGTGATTAGTATGTGGAAATCAATGGTTTCCTATCTTCCAGAGTGGCAAGTTTTTGTGCAAGCGTTAATGGCATTTTTCATCCCATATATAATCTCCAGATTGTTTAATTGGACTCGTACTTCAGAGGAAGAGTGATGAAAATGAAAACAAACAAGAATCTGTATCTAAAAATTTAGCTAATCCATTTACACGTGATTTCAATTCAAATGTAAAGGAAGTTAGAAAAGAAATTGGTCATAACTCTGACGTTCATTTTAGGGAGTTTATTATAGGACGTACCGGCATTCGAGCATCATTGTCTTAGTTGAAGGACTATCAGATAAAGATCTTATTGATAAACATATTTTGTCATCATTGATGACTGATTCTTCAGCAGAATCCCAATTGAAACAGCCTTACGAAAAGGGTAGCTTATGATGAAAGGAAGTGAACTGTGGGTAATGATCAATTCAAACGATCGTATTACGACACCTCAAGCAACTGTGGTTGTTATCAATTTTATACTTGGAACAGGAATTCTTACCTTGCCCCGAACAGTTGCGGAACAAGTAAAAACACCAGATGTTTGGTTAAGTGTTATTTTAGGCGGAATAATTGCCATGATAGCAGGAGTAATTATGGTGAAATTAAGTCAACACTTCCCTGAAAAAACCTTTTATCAATACAGCCAAGAAATTGTAGGGAAATGGATGGGCAAGTTATTTAGTTTCTTCATAATAGGTTATTTTTTAGTACTTGGTGGGTTTCATGCTCGTTCATTGGCAGAAGTAACAGGATATCTATTGCTGGAAGGAACCCCTAAATGGGCTATTATTATGCCCTTTATGTGGGCAAGTCTCTACCTAATCAGAGGAGGGATAAATCCAATTGCTCGTCTATTTGAGATTATATTACCTATTACGGTTATTCTTTTTTTACTTGTTGCCTTTATGAGTATCAAAATATTTGAAGTAGACAATCTGCGCCCAGTATTAGGTTCAGGTGTCACACCGGTGCTAAAAGGCATAAAAACAACTGCTCTTGCATTCACGGGTCCTGAAATCATGTTAATCATTTTAGCGTTTATGAAAGAACCACACAAAGCAGGAAAAGCTGTACTAGTTGGAATTACTATTCCTTTATTTATTTATGTGATTACTGTTGTAATGGTGATCGGAGCGTTCTCAGTGGATGGAGTGGTTACGAGAACGTGGCCTACGCTTGATTTAATAAGAAGTTATGAATTAACTGGGTTAATATTTGAACGCTTTGATTCCTTGTTGCTGGTGGTATGGATTATGCAAATGTTTACTTCTTTTACTGTTAACCATTACGCTGCTTCATTAGGACTATCTCAACTTTTCCAAAAGAACATTCATCCATTTATGTATGGCGTGCTTCCCGTTATTTATCTTATTTCCATGATCCCCAAAAACATCAATGATGTATTTAAAGTAGGGGATATGGTTGGCAACGCTGCCTTGGTTTTATTTGGCTTTTTGCCGTTGCTTCTTCTCATCATTTCAAAAGTAAAGGGGAGAAAGTATGAAACAAACCTCTAATCACGTACAGTTCTTATTGGTTTTACTTTCAGTTTTTTTGCTCGCTCCTCTGGCGGGCTGCTGGAGTAGTCATGAAATTGAAGAAAGAAGTTTAGGGGTAGGTGTGGCGCTTGATAAGGGGAAGGAGTCCATGATTGAAAAAGAATTTGATGAACAAGGAGGGGGATATGCGAGAAAGAACCTAATTACGTCAACCTATCAACTTATCACCCCACAAGTGGCAAGTTCAACCACTAAACAAGGAGGTCCTCAACAGAAATCTTATGTGAATGTGTCTGAAACAGGAGATTCTGCTTTTCAAATGCTTCGTGAATTATCTTTAAGAAGTGATACTCCTTTAACTAGTCCCCATATGAAAGTGATGGTTATCGGTGAGGCCCTTGCACGATCGTATAGTTTGGAACAATTAGTGGATCAAAGTCTTCGTGACAATGATTTTAGACCAAGTTGTCTGATGTTTATTAGTAAAGGGAGAGCAAGCGACACACTCGAATCAAAAACAGCAGGAGAGATTCCAGCATTTCGTTTGTCTACAATGGTAGAAAATGCCTATCGAACAACGAGAATTTTACCTCCTATGTCGCTTATTAAACTAGAGAGCCAGATCCAATCACGGTCTAGTTTTCTGTTGCAAAATGTAGTATCAGCAAATGGAGAAATCAAATTTGCGGGTGCAGGTATAATTAAAGGAAAAACAAACAAAATGATTGGTTTTTTGAATGAGGAAGAACTGGATGGTCTGACTTGGATCACAGGAAAAGGGAAAGGCGGGCTAGTGAAAAGCTTTGATAAAAATACCGGTCAGCTGATCGTATATGAAATAGAGTCTATGAAAAGTCACATTCAACCCCATGTGAAAGGAAATAATATCTCTTTTGATGTACACATTGAATCAGTGGGAAGGCTATCTGAAAGTTGGATGACCTCAGGGGGCACTTTTAACAATCAATTTTTGCAGAACGCACAAAAAACTTCAGAAAAAAAAGTAAAGCATCTGGTAAGAAACGTACTAGAAAAAATGCAAAAAGAATATCAAGTCGATGTTGCGGGTTTCGGAAATCGATTGAGAATTAGGCATCCTAGAGTATGGATGAGGGTTAAAGAGAATTGGGATCAAACATTTAGTGGAGTTCCGATTAACTACGATGTGAAATTAATGATTAAAGATTATGGAGCGTCAGGATCAACGAAGTAAGCTTTCAAGTTTAACTTTGCTTATTTTAATGTCAAAAATGAAAGAAAGCTCCAAGGAATAACCTTGAGGCTTTCTGAAAAGTATTCATCCTATACTTATTTAAGAGCTTCTTTTAATTCTTTTCCGGGTTTGAACGCAGGAACTTTTGAAGCTGGAATCGTCATTTCTTCACCAGTTTGGGGATTACGCCCGGTACGAGCTGCACGTTCACGTACTTCAAATGTGCCGAATCCAATCAATTGAATTTTTTCTTCATTAGCAAGTGTATTAGAAATCTTTTCAAACAATGCATCTACAGCTTTTTTAGTATCTTGTTTCGTTAGTTCTGATTTTGTTGCAACTGCATCGATTAATTCAGCTTTTTTCATATGTAAATACCTCATTTCTTACTGCATATATAGTATGTATATGTAGAACATATCACAGTCTTTATAAAATGTTCAAACATAAGCACTCATTTGATGATTTTCTCCTATTTTCAAATGGATATAACCTTTACATCAGAATATTTATTATTTATTCAGTCTAGATGACCTGTAATTAAGAAGGATTTTTACTTGTACTATGCTAAAACCTATTAATCCCCCAATAATAGCTGGAATAATCCACCCTAGTCCTAATTTGTACATAGGGAGAACTCTAATAAAGAAACTATTAATAGATGAAATGTGAATACCACCCGTATTTAATCCATCAAATAGACTAATAATAAATGTCAAAAGTAAGCTCCCTTGATAAACTTCAGTTTTTCCTTTAAATAAAGGATGAAAAAAAGTTAAGAATATCAATACAATAGCTAATGGATAAATAGCTGTCAATAGAGGTATAGAAATAGCAATTAACTGCGTTAACCCAATGTTAGCAACGATTGCACTAAAACCACATAGACTAATAGCAAGTATTTTATAAGGTACCTTTGGAAATAGTTTATGAAAGAATGAAGAACAAGAAGCAACAAGTCCTACACTAGTTGTTAAACAAGCTACAGTAATCATTAATCCTAATAATATTCCACCGTAAGCTCCAAAATAATAATTCGAGACTTTTACCAAAACAGTACCTCCGTTATCTAAGTGTCCAAGTTTTTCTACACTTGAAGCACCCATGTAAGAAAGAGCCGTATAAATGGTTATTAGGATAATCGCAGCAATTCCTGTTGCTTTTGCACAAATAGTCATAATGTGTTTTTTTGTTTTTGCGCCTTTTTCTTTAATAGCATTAATAATAATAATTCCAAAAACAAAAGCTGCAAGAGCATCCATTGTTAAATAACCTTCCTGAAATCCCTTGAAAAATGAGTGAATTTTATAGTTCTTCGTAGGTGCCTGGAAATCCCCAATCGGATGAATAAAAGCCATCACTACAAGAATTCCAATAAATGTTAACTTAATAGGCGTTAGGAATTTTCCGATAATATTGATAGTTTTAACAGGATTTAGTGAGAAAAAGCATGTGATGCTAAAAAAGATGATGGTGAAAATAAATAAAGGTATGTGGTCTAGATCTTCCGCCAAAAAAGGTTTGACGCCTATCTCAAAAGAAACGGTTCCTGCTCTTGGTATGGAAAATAAAGGACCAATCGCTAAATAAAGTACGGTTGTAAACACAAGAGCAAACACAGGGTGTACGCGACTCGCTAGTGACTGTACATCATCTTTCCCCGAAAAACCAAATGCTAACACACCAAGTAACGGTAAACCAACTCCGGTTACTAAAAATCCGGCATTAGCTGACCAAATATTTATTCCTGCTGATTGACCAAGCATTGGTGGGAAAATTAAATTTCCTGCCCCGAAGAATAGAGCAAATAACATTAAACCAATAACTACTATAAATGAAAATGGCACTTTATCCGACATATAAAACCTCCATAAAATAACAACTTTCACTATTGTTATATAAATGAAACAAGAGACCGAAAGAATGTACAGTGTTTTTTAGAAAACTTTTCGGCCTTTTCATGTTTTGACTTCTCGTGGCATTACGATAGATAGGAATTCGACTCTTCCTATAGCCCTCGAACATATGAGAAAAGAGAAAAAAGATGCC
>Ga0207655_1001900_pt1 | contig 17918 bp, 17 predicted proteins | sample KBSM44metaG_FD_184398 | JGI IMG/M metagenome (GOLD analysis project Ga0207655, IMG submission 184398) | Miscanthus rhizosphere microbial communities from Kellogg Biological Station, Michigan, USA - KBS M4-4 metaG (SPAdes) (version 2) | ecosystem: Host-associated > Plants > Roots > Rhizosphere >...
CGCCTTCGTGCCACTGGTGCAGATCCGGCAAGCGCAGGCGGTGGCATTGAGCCAGACCATCGACGTGAAGGCGCTGATCGCGGCCAATGGCGGGCGCTACGACATCGAGCAGGACCCGCTATGGAACGGGCAGCCGCAGAGAACGCCGGAGGCCTTCGCGAAGGAAGTCGCCAGAAGAGGTCCAGACACTAAAAGACTCAGGCTGCAATGGCTCGGACCGAAAGGATGAATAGATGCTTATATCGCCAGAGGAGATTTTGCAGGCTGCAGTTGAGGTCGACTCCATACAAAGGAGGCTTCTCCAAGAATTTTTTGTACAAAACCCCGATTTGATCGACTTCAAGTTGCTTGCTGATTTTCCTAAATCAGGAGTGCTGACGATCGATGGCGAGAGTTGGACTTACAAAAAGCATGGCCTTGGATATAGCTTTGAAAGTGAGCGCGGTGATGTAATAGGCGCGCACAACCACTTCTGTAAGACTTCACGAGCAATCGATGCTCATCGATTAACTCAGTATCTTGCCTCGTTGAAGAGGAAATCCGGCGACGAGATTGAGGGGCTGTACTCGTTGCTTGAAAATGGTTTGAAAATTTTGGAAAAAAAGAGAGTTTTAAAAAGAATCGCAAATATGCCGCTAGCATGGGAATTGATTTTCTGATGAGAAAGAAGTGGTGTTTCCAGGTTGTGAATTGTTTGATGATCTTTGATGAGATGAAATCAATTGATTGGATTGTGTGTGGTTCTTCCGCGACGAGGCGAAGAACATCACCCGCCATGTGCACACCGACGACTACACCTACGACGAAGACGGCAACCTTCAGACGCACACGCGCGCAGACGGCAGCCGCGTGCATTTCGAATACGACAGGCAGCATCGGCTGACGGGCATCCTCGACGCAGAGGGCGGCGTGTGGAAGCGCGACTACGACGCGCAGGGCCATCTCACGGAAGAGATCGACCCGCTGGGCCACAAGACCGAGTACGCCTACGACAAGGCCGGCAGGCCCCGTGCGCATCACCGATGCGAAGGGCGGCGTCAAGGCGCTCGCCTATTCGACGCACTGGGGCGCGCCACGCGCTACAGCTACACGCGCGCCGGCCTGATCGCCGGCCGCACCGATGCCGCGGGCCGGTCGCTCAAGTACTACTGGGACTTGCTGGGCCGCCTGACCGAACTGCACAACGAGAACGGCAGCCGCTACGACTTCCGGTATGACCCGGTAGGCCGACTGACGGGGTTGCACTACAACCGGCATCGGTACTACGACCCCCGAGCGGGGCGGTTTGTGTCAAGTGATCCAATCGCTTTGGCTGGCGGGATAAACCTGCATGCTTACGCGCTGAACACCACTGAATGGATTGATCCCTTGGGGTTACAGCCTCGCGTGCCGCCCCATATCTCATTGCAGAAACAAGCCGGCCATGTGAAGGGGACGCCCCAATACGACAACCGGGTGAATGCCGGAAAGCCGACATCTTGTTTTTGCGATTGGAATGCTGCTATCAAATACACAGGTGAGGCGTGGGCGAATGGAACGCAAGTGCCGGGTAGACCCGGAGTGAAGGACTACGAGTTTGGAACTCCAATTGGCGAGGGGCCCAAAGGAGGAACCCCGAGCAAAGTAAGAGTTCATCAAGACTCTAAAGGAAAAATTCATGGACACCCTGCCGGCCCCGAAACACCATAGAGGAAAATGTGGAAAAAAATGGATTAAGGTATTGGAAGGGAAATTCGGAAGTCTCGAGACTCCTGATTATTCTTTTGTGTTGGACGAGATTAAAAAGAAACCTTATCAGCAAATGATGGATGAGGTTTGCAAGGAATTTTCTGTGAAAGAGGATACCGATGAGAATTATGACGTGAGTTTTGGTTATATTTTATCTTTTTTGTCAAGCAATGATTTTCTTTTCAGGGTTTCAATGATTGCGCCTTTTGCTTTTTTGGCTCGAATGCATTTGGATGGCTCGACATCTAAGCCTATTTTGCGAGAATTCACTCATGATGAAGCTGAGCTTGAATTGATTGATGTGGTTGAATCTCATGGTGTGTCTCTGCTCGATGCTAACACTCTGAATATGCTTGTTCCTCAAGCGAAAAAATACTCAAAACCTCTCTATCAGTGGCTTTTTGTGGATGAAGAGAAGGTGCCTTGGAGTTAAGTGCTTGCGGGGATTTTTTGGCGCTCGTTGACTAGTAAAAGCCGAGGGTCTTGAGAGGTAAGTGGTTTCGAATCGAATTGTGATTGGTCTTGCGAAAATTTGAATGCTGATTTAATTTTTCTAAAAGATGCTGTTGAATGCAGAAAGGAAGTGATTGAGTTTGCGCGTATTTTGACTGCGGATGTAGCGTCTGCGCCAGGTTTGTATTGGAATTTTGAGGTTGAATATCTAGAATTCGGCGCAGAACTGTGCGGCCGCGGGCATAGCCGTTTTTAGATAACCTCCTGAGGAATTACGCCTACCCAGGCTACCGCTACGACGAACGCGGCAACATGACCGAGCGGGTGCGCAACGGCTGGCGAACCGTCTTCGCGTGGGATGGCTTCAACCGCATGACGGCGGCGACCGACCACAGCGGCATCCCCACTACCTTCAGCTACGACGCGCTGGGGCGGCGTCTGTCCAAGAGTTCGGGCGACACCACGACGCTGTTCGGCTGGGACGGCGACGTGCTCGCGTTCGAGAGCACGCAGAGCACCTTGGCGATCGAGGAGGGCGGCGAGCACGGCTGGAGCGTGCACTACATCCATGAGCCGAACTCGTTCGTGCCGCCGGTGCAGGTGCGCTGGGCGAGCGCGATGGCGCTGATCGAGGCCAACGGAGGCGTCTACGACATCGAACAGGATCCGCTGTGGAACGGCGAGCAAAGGCAGGTACCGCGGGCGTTCGACAGGAAGGAGATGGCGTTCTACCAGTGCGACCACCCGGACACCCCCCTAGGGTCAGAGATCGGCGGAATTCAACAGTGGATCGAAGGAGGTGGCCTGACAGGGGTTCTGACGAGATATCCGGTCGGTATTTCAGTCTATGAATAGGCTGGCCAGCGTGGTCATCACAAGCCGCAACCGGCAAGGGATATGACGCCGGAATTCATCGCCAGATTTCCGAGTGCCGCCCAGGAGCACATGCACTTCGAGAACGGGTCTTCGCCCTGATCCGAACCGTCCCGCCCCCCTCGCCGCAACCCCGGGTTTTCGATAACTAAATCCACTTGATTTAGTCCCTCTGCTGGCCGATAGTCTCCCTGCGCCCGGACACCGAGCCCTCAAGGCCCGAGCGATCCGGTTCCACAAGACCGCAGGCGCTTCGCCGCCTGCCCACGGAGACAAACCATGTTCAGCACCCGCTCTATCCTGGCCATGGCGGCCATGTCCCTCACCGCAGTGGCCGCATCCACCGCCTTCGCCGCCGACCAGCCCGTCATCGGCCTCGTCACCAAGACCGAAACCAACCCCTTCTTCGTCAAGATGAAGGAAGGCGCGCAGGAAGAGGCCAAGAAGCTCGGCGCCAAGCTGCTCTCGGGCGCTGGCAAGGCCGACGGCGACAACGCGGGCCAGATCACGGCGATGGAGAACATGATCGCCGCCGGTGCCAAGACCATCCTCATCACGCCGAGCGACGCCAAGGCGATCGTGCCCGCGATCAAGAAGGCGCGCGACAAGGGTGTGATGGTGATCGCGCTCGACAGCCCGGCCGATCCGCCGGATGCGACCGACGCGCTCTTCGCCACCAACAACTACACCGCCGGCGTGCTGATCGGCGAATACGCCAAGGCCGCGATGGCCGGCAAGCCCGCGAAGATCATCGCGCTCGACCTGCTGCCGGGCCACCCGGTGGGCGCGCAGCGCCACAACGGCTTCATGAAGGGCTTCGGGCTTGCCGCCAACGACGCCAAGTCGAACGAGCTGTCGAAGACGCCCGAGATCGTCTGCATGGCCGACAGCTACGGTGACCAGGCCAAGGCGCAGACGGTGATGGAAAACTGCCTGCAGAAGGCACCTGACGTGAACCTGGTCTACACCATCAACGAGCCCGCCGCGGCCGGTGCGTACAACGCGCTGAAGCGCGCTGGCAAGGAGAAGGGCGTGATGATCGTCTCGGTCGACGGCGGCTGCCAGGGCATCAAGGACACGGCCGCCGGCATCATCGCCGCGACCTCGCAGCAGTACCCGCTGAAGATGGCCGCCATGGGCGTGGCCGCGGGCGTGGAGTTCGCCAAGACGGGCAAGAAGGCCTCGGGCTACGTCGACACCGGCGTGACGTTGATCGCCGGCAAGAGCGTGGCCGGCGTCGACAGCAAGGACACGAAGACCGGCACCGAGCTGTGCTGGGGCAAGAAGTAATCGGAAGCATCAGGACGAAGCCATGGCGAAGTCTCCAACGCACCACATTCCGTGGGGCGCCCTCGGGCCGTGGCTGGCTCTTCTCGGCGCGTGCATCTTCTTTGCGACCCAGTCGGATCGCTTTCTCACCGGCGGCAATCTCTCGCTGATCCTGCAGCAGGTGATGGTGGTCGGCGTGATCGCCATCGGCCAGACGCTGATCATCCTCACGGCGGGCATCGACCTGTCGTGCGGCATGGTGATGGCGCTGGGCGGGATCATCATGAGCAAGTTCGCGACCGAACTGGGCATGCCCGCACCGGTGGCCATCCTTTGCGGCATCGGCGTGACGACGCTGTTCGGCCTGCTCAACGGGCTGCTGGTCACACGCATCAAGCTGCCGCCTTTCATCGTGACGCTGGGCACGCTGAACATCGCCTTTGCGATCACGCAGCTGTATTCGTCGTCGCAGACCATCACTGATTTGCCCGGCGGCCTCACGGGCCTGGGCACCACCTTCGCCATCGGCAATGCCGAAGTGGCATGGGGTTCGGTGCTGATGCTCGTGCTGTACCTGCTCGCGTGGTTCGTGCTGCGCGAGACGGGAGCCGGCCGGCACATCTATGCGGTGGGCAACAACGCCGAGGCCACGCGGCTGGTCGGCATTCCGACGCAGCGCGTGCTGCTGGGCGTGTACGTCGCGGCGGGCGTGCTGTACGGCGTTGCCTCGCTGCTGTCGGTGGCGCGCACCGGCGTGGGCGACCCGAACGCGGGGCAGACCGAGAACCTCGACGCCATCACGGCCGTGGTGCTCGGTGGCACCAGCCTGTTCGGTGGGCGCGGCATCGTGCTGGGCTCGCTGATCGGCGTGCTGATCGTGGGCGTGTTCCGCAACGGGCTCACGCTGATGGGCGTGTCGTCGATCTACCAGGTGCTGGTGACGGGCGTGCTCGTGATTCTTGCGGTAGCGGCCGACCAACTCTCGCGCAGGGGAGCCCGCTGATGAACATCATCGCCAACCCCAAGATCGTGATGCAGGCCAAGGGCCTGGTGAAGCGCTACGGCCAGGTCACGGCGCTCGACGGTGTCGACTTCGAGCTGCGCGAAGGAGAAATCCTCGCGGTGATCGGCGACAACGGCGCAGGCAAGTCCTCGCTCATCAAGGCGCTGTCGGGCGCGGTGGTGCCCGACGAAGGGCAGATCCTGCTCGACGGCAAGGCAGTGCATTTCCGCAATCCGCTGGATGCGCGCCGCGCCGGCATCGAGACGGTCTATCAAGATCTCGCCGTGGCCCCGGCCATGACCATCTACGAGAACCTGTTCCTCGGCCGCGAGCTGCGCCGCCCCGGCTTCCTGGGCAACGTGCTGCGCATGCTCGACAAGAAGCAGATGCTGAAGGAAAGCACCGCCCGCATGGCCGACCTGAAGGTCGGCATCCAGTCGATGACGCAGGCGGTCGAGACGCTCTCGGGCGGCCAGCGCCAATGTGTGGCCGTGGCGCGCAGCGCGGCCTTCGCGCGGCACGTGGTCATCATGGACGAACCGACCGCCGCGCTCGGCGTGAAGGAGGGCAACATGGTGCTGGAGCTGATCCGCCGCGTGCGCGATCGCGGCCTGCCCGTGGTGCTCATCAGCCACAACATGCCGCACGTGTTCGAGGTGGCCGACCGCATCCACGTGGCCCGCCTCGGCCGCCGCGCGGCCGTGCTCAACCCGAAGAAGATCAGCATGAGCGACACGGTCGCCGTGATGACCGGCGCCATGACGGCCGACCAGTTGCCCGCGGAGGCGCATGCCTGATGCGGACGTGCCTGCACGCACGCCCGACCTGTTGCGGCCCCGCGGCTCCAACCAGGTCGGCATGCGCCAGTTCAACGAGCGCACGGTGCTGCAGGCGCTGCGCGTCCACGGCAGCCTGCCCAAGGCCGACCTCGCGCGGCTGACGGGGCTCAGCGCGCAGACCATCGGGCTCATCACCGCGCGGCTCGAGGAAGACGGGCTCATCGTCAAGCAGAGCCGCGTGCGCGGACGCATCGGGCAGCCGTCGGTGCCGCTGGCGCTGAACCCCGACGGCGCCTTCGCCATCGGCATCAAGGTGGGGCGGCGCGGCGCCGAATGGCTGCTGATCGACTTCGCCGCGCAGGTGCGCGAGCGCCACGCGATCAGCTACGACTTTCCCGATGCGGACGAGCTGCTGCCCGCCATCGCGCAGCACATCCACCGGCTGCGCGACGGGCTGGGACCGCTGGCCGCGCGCAACGTGGGCGCGGGGCTGGCCGCGCCGTTCCAGCTCGGCGGCTGGCACCGCACGCTGGGGTTGTCGAAGGCGCAGTCCGACCTGTGGAACCAGATGGACCTGGCGGCCGAGGTGCGCGCGCGCACCGACGTGCCGGTGAGCTTCGCGCGCGACACGGTGGCCGCCTGCGTGGCCGAGCTGGTCGGCGGGCGAGGGCACGACCTGAAGAGCTTCCTGTACATCTTCGTCGACACCTTCGTGGGCGGCGGGCTGGTCATCAACTCGCACCTGCACACTGGTGCGCACGGCAACGCAGGCGCGCTCGCTTCATTGCCGATGCAGCCTCCGGGCAGCCGCGGTGCACTGCCGCCGCAGCTGGTTGCGCAGGCGTCGCTCTGGGAGCTGGAGCAGCGCCTGGCCGGCGAGGGCCTCGACGCCATGGCCGCATATGACGACCGCGCCCTTCAGCCGCCCTATGCCGCCACCACGCAAGCCTGGCTGGAAAGCGCCTCGCAGGCGCTGGCGCATGCCATCGTGAGCGGCACCGCCATGCTCGACCTGCCCGACGTGGTGGTGGACGGCTCGATGTCGCGCGCGCTGCTGCAGGCGCTGCTCGATCAGACCCGTGCCGCGCTGGACGGCTGCAACTGGGAAGGCCTCTGGCAGCCTCGGCTGCATGGCGGCAAGGCGGGTGCGCAAGCGTGTGCGCTGGGCGGCGCGATGCTGCCGCTGCACGCCAATTTCGCGCCCGACCACGACGTGTTCCTGAAGGCGGCCTGACAGGACCGCCCGGCGTTCAGGAAGGCCAGCGCCGCAGGCCCAGTTCGTCCGCCAGCCGCCGATAACTCTTGATCTGCGCCTGCACGTAGTCGTCGAGCGCGGCGCCGGTGAGCGCAAAGGGGTACAGGCCGTGCCGCTCGCGCAAGGCAGCGAAGCCGGACGCCGCGCTCGCCTCGCGAAACGCCGCGGTCCACGCGCGCACGGCCGATTCCGGCACGGCCGCGCTCAGGTAAAGGCCGCGTACGGTGGGCCACACCACATCGACGCCTTGTTCGCGCGCGGTCGGCACCCCGGTGAGTGCGCCGCCGAGCCGGTTCTCCGACAGCACGGCAAGCAGGCGCACGGCCGCGCCGCCGGCAATGGCCTGCAGCGCCTCGGCCGCGTCGCCCGGAAAGGCGTCGACATGCTTGCCCTGCAGCGCGCCGAGCGCATCGCCCCCGCCTTCGAACGACACGAAGCGCATGGCCTTGTGGTCGCGCCCCGCGGCGCGCACCAGCAGCGCGGCCTTCACCCAGTCCTGGCTGCCGACCGTGCCACCGGCGCCGAAGGCGATGCGCGACGGGTCCTGCCGCAGCGCCGCGACGAGGTCCTGCAGGCGCTTGTAGGGCGAATCGCGATGCACGGCGATCACGCCGTAGTCGGTTCCGAGCGTCGTGATCCAGCGCACAGCCGAGGGCGAATGCGGCCCGAAGCGGCCCTGCGCAAGGTTGAGCAGCGAGCCGCTCGAGAACGCCACCAGCGTGCCCGGGCCGCCGAGGCGGCCGGTGGCGATGCGGTCGAAGGCCACGGCGCCGATGCCGCCCGGCAGGTAGCGCTGGGCGAGCGGCGGGCGCGTGGGGCGCACGGCCTGCAGCGCATCGCGCGCGAGCGCGCAGGTCAGTGCGAAGCCGCCGCCGGCCTTGGCGGGGATCACACAGTCGGCAGCGTCTTCGGAGGGATCGTTGGCAGTAGCCTTCGCGCCCGCGCCCCAAGGCATCAGCAGCGCGGACAGCGTGCGAAGTGCGTGGCGGCGGGTAGGTCGCATGGGCATGGCGGCGGGCTTGTCAGGTGGCCGCCGCAGCTTGGGTGCGGGGCCACCAGATGATCGCATGCAGCCCCGTGCCTGCCTCGCGCGCTTCCAGCCGCAGCTCGCCCCGATGCCGCTGCGCGATGGAGCGCGCAATGGCCAGCCCGAGCCCGAAGCCGCCCTTGCCGGCGCGCGCGCCGCGCCGGAAGCGCTGGCCGAGCGCGGCGCGCTCCTCGTCGCCGATACCGGGGCCGTTGTCTTCCACGTTGAGGCTCCAGCCCGCCGCGTCGCCCGCGGCAAAGAGCGTGATCGTGCCTTCGGCGGGCGTGTAAGCGATCGCGTTGGCCACCAGGTTGCCCAGCGCCTCGCGCATCAGCGATCGATCCGCCACGGCAAGGAATTCAGGCACGGGCGAATGAATGCCCAGGTCGATGCGCTTGGCGCGCGCCAGCGGCAGCAGGTCGACCGCCACCTCGCGCAGCAATGCCGCCACGTTGAACTCGGCAGGCTCCACCGACACCGTGTCGCTGCGGCCCAGCGCCAACAGCTGCTGCGCGCTGCGCGTCGCGCGGCCGATCTCGGTGCCGAGCGCGTCGAGCGCCACCTGCACCTGCGCCGGGTCCTGCTCGCGCCGCGCGTAGTCGGCCTGCATCTGCAGCGTGGTCAGGTGTGTGCGCAGCTGGTGCGAGGCATCGTCCAGGAACTGGCGCTGCTGCGTGACGAGTTCCTGCGTGCGCGACATCTGCTGGTTGACCGCGGCGACCAGCGGGCGCACCTCGGCGGGCAGGTCGGTTTCCGCAATGCGCGTGAGGTCGTCCGGCGTGCGCGCCTGGACTTCGCGCGCCAGCCGTGACAGCGGCCGCAGCGCCGCCGCCAGCGCAATGGCAGTGCCGCACAGCAGTATCGCCAGCACCAGCGCATCGCGCAGCGCCGCGCTGCGCACGAAGCGCGCGCTGAACTCCTGCCGCGAGCGAGTGCTCTCGCCCACCTGGATCAGCACGCTGCGCCCGGTGCTGCCGGCCGGCGCGCGATCGAGGTCGCGCCGGTAGGCCGCGAGCCGTACCGATTCTCCGAAGTAGGCCGCGTCGTAGAAGGCCGGCACGCCCATCGCCAGTTCGGCGGGCGGCGCGGGCAGGTCCGCGCTGCCGAGCTCGACCAGCCCGTCGGACGTGGACACGCGAAAGAACACCTGCCCGCTCGCCGTGAGCTCGAAGAACTCGAACATCGTGTACGGCAGCTCGACCGACAGGCCGCCCGAGGCGGTCGAGATGTTGGCGTCGATGGATTTGAGCGCGCCCAGCAGCGAGCGGTCGTAGGCCGCGTTGGCGGCGGCGAGCGCGTCGTGCCGGGTCATCCACAGCTCGAGGCCGGTTACCACCAGCAGGGCGGGGAACAGCAGCAGCGCGAGCCGCTGCCACAAGCTGGTGCGGCGCAGGCGGTTGCGCAGGCGCGTCAACACGTCCACTCGGCCCGAAGTGCTCGAAGACTGGGAGTGAGCTTCATTCAGTCTGTTTCCAGCACGTAGCCAAGTCCGCGCAGCGTGACGATGCGAACCCCGGTGCCGTCGAGCCGCTTGCGCAACCGGTAGATGAAAACCTCGACCGCCTCGGGGTGCACGTCTTCGTCGTCGGAGAACACGCGCTCGAGGATCTGCTGCTTCGACAGCGGCTCGCCGCTGCGCTGCACCAGCACGCGCAGCACGGCCAGTTCGCGCGGCGAGAGCGCCAGCGCCTCGCCGTTCAGCGTGAAGTGCCGGCGCGCGCCGTCGTACACCAGCGGGCCGCAGGCCAGACGCGGATGCTCGATGCCGCGCGCACGCCGCACCAGCGCGTGCAGCCGCGCTTCGAGCTCGGCCAGCGCGAAGGGCTTGGCGAGGAAGTCGTCGGCGCCCGCGTTGAGCGAGGCGACACGCTCATTCAGCGAGTCGCGCGCCGTGAGGATCAGTGCCGGCAGCCGCTGGTCGCGTTCGCGCAGCCGCTGCAGCACCGTGTGCCCGTCGAGCCCGGGCAGGCCCAGGTCGAGCACCAGCGCGTCGTGGTCGCGCTGCTGCAGCGCCCGGTCGGCCAGGCGCCCGTCGTCCACCCATTCGACCTGGATGCCCGCGTGCTCCAGCGCCTTGCACAGCCAGGTGCCCAGGGTGTGTTCGTCTTCGGCGAGGAGGATGCGCATGGGCCGATGCTAGGGCCGGCAGGGCTCAATCCGGCTTGATGTTTGCCCTTGCAATCACCTTCTGCCAACGAGCTTGCTCGGAGGCGATGAACTGTGCGAACTGCTCGGGCGTGCCGCCCACCGCTTCGGCGGCATCGGCCGTCAGCCGCTGCATCGAATCGGGCGACTTCACGGCTTTCATCGTCTCGGCGGAAAGCTTGGCCAGGTTGGCAGGCGCGATGTTGGCCGGCGCCAGCATGCCGTACCACTGCGTCATCTCGAAACCTGGAAAGCCCTGCTCGGCCACGGTCGGCACGTCGGGCAACTGCGCGAGGCGCTTGGCCGAGCCGGTCGCGATGCAGCGCACCTTGCCCGCCTTGATGAACGGAATGATCGCCGCCGCGCCGATGGCCGAGGCGTCGAGCCGGCCCGAGAGCAGGTCGGTCACCATCGGGCCGGTGCCGCGGTAGGGCACGTGCAGCATGAACACCTCGGCCGTCATCTTCAGGTACTCGAAAGCCAGGTGGCCCGCGCTGCCGTTGCCCGCCGAGCCATAGCTGAGCTTGCCGGGCTTCGACTTGGCATACGCAATGAACTCCTTGAGGTTTTTCGCCGGCACGTCGGGGTGCACCACGTAGAGGCTGGGCACCTTGGCCAGCAGGCTCACGGGCTTGAAGTCCTTGTTCGCGTCGTAGGGCAGCTTGGCGAAGATGTACGGATTGACCGCCAGCGTGCCGATGTGGCCGAGGATGATCGTGTGCTGGTCGGTGCTGCGCGCTACCTCGCTCATGGCGATGTTGCCGGCGGCGCCCGGCTTGTTGTCGACGAACACGCTCTGGCCCAGCGTGCGCGAGAGCTCGGCGGCGGTCGAGCGCGCGACGATCTCCGAACTGCCGCCCGGCGCGAAGGGCACGACGAAGCGGATCGACTTGCTGGGCCAGGTGTCCTGCGCCGAGGCCAGGGAGGGGAGCAGGCCTCCGAGGGCCGCGGCGCCGCCGGCTTGCAGCAGGCCGCGGCGGCTCAGGCGGGTGTCGTCGGGAACGAAGAGGTCGGACATGGTGCTTGTCTCCAGCGCTTTTGGATTGAAAGTGCGCATGGTGCCCGACGGTTGCTGTCGGAAAGCTGTCAGTCAGATCAGGTTGCGCATCGCCTGCGCCGTTTCGCGCAGCACCGGCAGCACGCGCGCCACCGCGTCCTCCGAGCTTTCATGCCCCATCGGCATCGTGATGTTCAGCGCCCCGACCAGCGTGCCGTGCCGGTCGCGCAGCGGCACCGCAATGCCGCGCGAGTTCAGGTCGAGCTGCTGCTCGGAAAGGGCCCAGCCCTGGGCCCGGATGCGGGCGAGTTCGAGCTTCATGCGCTCCATGCTCGCAATCGTGTGCGAGGTGAACACCGTGAGCTGCCGAGTCGTCAGCCATTCGTTCAGCTCGGCATCGCTGCGCAGAGACAGCATCAGCATGCCCGAGGCCGTGACCTGCGCCGGCACGCGCGCGCCGAGCACGTAACCGGTGCTCATGCTGCGATTGGGGCCGTTGCGCGCGATATAGACCACCTCGTCGCCGTCCATCACGCTGAGGTAGGCGATCTCGTTGGTGCCGGCGGCCACCCGCTGCAGGAAGGGCTGCACCACGCGCGGCAGCCGCGCCGACTCCAGGTACGACTGGCCCAGCCGAAGCACGCGCGGCGTGAGCCAGAACAGCTTGCCGTCGCTCGCTACGTAGCCCATGTGCTGCAGGGTCAGCAGGTAGCGCCGCGCGGCGGTGCGGGTCATGTTCGTGCGCTGGCCGGCCTGGCTGGCGGTGAGGCGCGGGTTGGCGTCGTCGAACGCCTCGATGATGCTCACGCCGCGCTCCAGGCCGGCGATCCAGTCGCGCTTGTCCAGGCCGGGCGGGGGCGCGGAGTCGTCCTTGCTGTCCTTGCTCATGGCGGGAAGTGTGCCTTCGTGGGAGGGTTCGAGAGCTGCATTGAATGCAGGTGAAAACCCTTGGATTGAGCGATAAACGATCTTTCAAGTTCGATGATCGCTTGTTTAGCGGGTGAAAGAAGTGCGGGACTTCGGTGAAGCGACTATAAAGCTCGGCATCCGGTCTCGAAAAGAGCGATTGACGAACGGAAGCAAGCACATGAGCCATTCCATCCGCGGCAGCACCCAGGCTTACCTGATTCCCGGCGACCCGGTTCGCAACGTGCGGCTGCCGCGCATGTTTAACGCCGCCTTCGAGCGTTTCGGCATCGATGCCGTGCTGCTGCCCATGCAGGTGCCGGTGCGCGACTTCGCGGTGTTCTTCAAGTCGGCCTTTCTCGCGCGCAACCTGCGCGGCATGGTGATCGCGCCGCCGCACAAGCCGCTGGTGGTCGACCTGCTCGACGGCTGCGGCCTCTTCGGCCGTGTGGCCGGCTCGGTCAACGTGGTGCGCCGCACCGAGGGCGACCAGCTCGAAGGCGACCTGTTCGACGGCGAAGGCCTGATCGGCGCGCTCGACCACTGCAACATCCCGTTCCGCGGCAAGCGCGTGCTGATCCTCGGCGCGGGCGTGAGCGCCGCGGCCATCGGCGTGGCGCTGGCCGAGGGCGGCACGGTGAACGGCGCGGAGTACATCGCGTTCTACGACAGCGCCGCAGGCAAGGCGGCCGGCGTGGCGGCCAAGCTCGATGCGTTTTTCGACGCGACTGTCGCCTCGGTGGACAGCAACGCACCCGAAGGCTTCGACCTCGTGATCAACGCCACGCAGCTCGGGCTGGTCGATGGCGATGCATTGCCGGTCGACGTGGCGCGCATGGAAAGCCATGCGACGCTGTTCGACATTCTTCTGCGCAACCAGCCCACGCCGCTGGTGCGCGCGGCCCGCGACCGCGGGCTCAACGCGCAGGCGGGCTTCGAGATGCTGATCCAGCAGATGCCCCACTATTTCCGCTACTTCGGCCATCTGGACGCGGCCGCCGCGATGCAGGCCGACTCGAACTTCCTGCGCGAAATCATCTATCCGCCGGCGATGCACGCCGAAATCGCGCAGCCGCTGCGCTACCACTCCCCCAGCGTGGCCTGACCGCGCCTTCCTACAGAAACACGAACGACATGATTTCCGGCAAGACCACACTCATCGCCCACATCGGCTATCCCACCGAAGCCTTCAAGGCGCCGATGATCTACAACCCCTGGTTCGACAAGCACGGCATCGACGCCGTGGTCGTGCCCATGGGCGTCAAGCCCGAGGACTACGCGGCCTCGCTGCCGCAGATCTTCAGGTTCAGCAACATCCGCGGCGCGCTGGTGACCATGCCGCACAAGGTCACGACGATGTCGCTGGTCGACGAGGTGACGCCCACGGCGCGCGTCGCGGGCGCCTGCAACGCGATCCTCAAACGGCCCGACGGCACACTGCTGGGCGACCAGTTCGACGGCGCGGGCTTCGTGCGCGGCGTGGAGCGCAAGGGGCGCCTCTTCAAGGGCACGCGCGTGCTGGTGTCGGGCACTGGCGGCGTGGGCTCGGCCATTGCGGCGTCGATTGCCGCGGCAGGCGCTGCCGAACTGATGCTGTTCGACATGAGCGAGGCTTCGGCCGGCGCACTGGCCGCGCGGCTGCGCGAGCACTACCCGCAGATGAAGGTGGCCACCGGCTCGAAGGACCCGGCCGGCTACGACGTGGTCGTCAACGCCACGCCGCTCGGCATGAAGGAGGGCGATCCGCTGCCCTTCGACGTGGACCGCATCGACCCGAACACCTTCGTCGGCGAGGTCGTCATGAAGACCGAGTACACGCCGCTGCTGCAGGCGGCCAAGGCCAAGGGCTGCCAGGTGCAGGTCGGCACCGACATGCTGTTCGAGATGATTCCCGCGTACCTCGAGTTCTTCGGCTTCGGCACAGCCTCGCCGGAAGAGCTGCGCGCCGTGGCCCAACTGAAGTACTGAAAGGCCGGGTCGCCCCATGAGTATTTTCGAAGGCTTCCTCTCCACATCCGAAACGCTCGGCGCCTTCAGCGACCGCGCCTTCGTCGACGCCATGCTGCGCTTCGAGGCCGCGCTCGCGCGTGCGCAGGCGGCCGAAGGGCTGATCCCCGAAAGCGCTGCGCATTCGATCGTGAGCAGCTGCAAGGTCGAACTGTTCGACGTGGCCAAGATCGTGCGCGAGAGCGGGCGCGCGGGCAGCGTCGCGATTCCGCTGGTGAAGGCGCTGCGCGAAGCCGTGGGCCTCTTCAATGCCGAGGCCGCGCCCTTCGTGCACTTCGGCAGCACCAGCCAGGACGTGATCGACAGCGCGATGGCGCTGGTCACGCGCGAGGCGGTCGCGCTCGTCGAAGCCGATCTCGCCAAGGCCGCCGATGCACTGCTGCGCCTGGCCGTCGCGCACGCCGAAACGCCGATGCTCGCGCGCACGCTGATGCAGCCGGCCTCGGTCACCAGCTTCGGTTTCAAGTGCGCGGGCTGGGCCGCGCCGCTGGTGCGCAGCCGCATCCGCCTGCGCGACGCCGCGAGGCACGCGCTGCAGCTGCAGCTCGGCGGCGCCGTCGGCACGCTGGCGCAGATGAAGGGGCAGGGCGCGGCCGTACGCCAGCGCATGGCCAAGGAACTGGGACTGGGCGACCCCGGCGCGACATGGCACACGCAGCGCGACGAATGGGTCGCGCTCGGCTGCGAATTGGGCCTTGTCACCGGCAGCCTCGGCAAGATCGCGGTCGACATCGCGCTGCTCGGGCAGTACGAAGTCGGCGAAGTTGCAGAGCCCAGCGAGCCCGGCCGCGGCGGCTCGTCGGCGATGCCGCACAAGCGCAACCCGGTGGCCTCGATGGTCGCCATTGCCGCCGCGCACCGCGCACCGCAGCGCGTGGCCGCACTGCTCGGCGCCATGCCGCAACAGCACGAGCGCGCGCTCGGCGCCTGGCAGGCCGAGCTGGCCGAATGGCCGCAGCTGTTGATGTCGGCGCACGGCAGCGTGCGCGCAATGGCGGGCGCCTTGCCCGGCCTGCAGGTCGACGCTGCGCGCATGCGCGCCAACATCGACCGGCTGCGCGCCGAACTCCCGCGCGACGCGGCCGACGAATGGTTCGACCCCGCGCTCGCCCACAACGCCGGGCAGACCGCCCTCGCCGAAGTGAAGGCGCTGCAGGCCCGGCTCAACGACAAGGAACTCCCGCAATGACCGCCCCCGAAACTCCCGCCGAAGGCTACGAAGCCGGCCTCGTCAACCGCCGCCGCGTGCTCGGCGATGCCTGGGTCGACAAGTCGCTCGCCAACCGCAACGGCTTCAACGCCGAGTTCCAGGAACTGATCACGCGCCACGCCTGGAACGACATCTGGGGCCGCCCCGCGCTGGGCGACAAGACGCGCCGCTACATGGTGCTGTCGATGATGCTGGGCATCCATGCGTACGAAGAATTCGCCATGCACGTGCGCGCCGCGCTCGACGGGCCGCCCGAGTCGCGCCTCACGCCCGAGGACATCAAGGAAGTGATCATGATGGCCGCCATCTACTGCGGCGTGCCGGTGGCCAACCATGCCTTCGGCATCGCGGCCGGCATCCTGCGCGAGAAGGGCTTGCTGCCTGCGCTGCCCCAGTGAGCACGCCGGTCGCCAGGCGGACAGGCCGGTTCGACGCCAGCTTCACCTTGCTGCTGCCACTGCTGCTGGCGGCGCAGCCGATGGCCACCGACAGCTACCTGCCGGCGCTGCCGGCCATTGCGAAGGAACTCGGCTCCGCCAGCACCAGCCTCACGCTGTTCGTGCTGGCCTTCGGCTTCGCGCAGCTGCTGTGCGGCCCGCTGGCCGACCGCTTCGGGCGCCGACCGGTGCTGCTGGCGGGGCTCGGCTGCTACGTGCTCGCGGCATTGGGCGGCGCGCTCGCGGGCAGCGTGACGCTGCTTGCGGGCTGGCGCGCGCTGCAGGGCTTCTCGATGGCGGCGATCCTCGTGTGTTCGCGCGCGGCGGTGCGCGACCTGTACCCCGCGCACGAAGGTCCGCATGTGATGGCGCGCGGCCTGACCGGGCTGGGCGTGGTCGGCCTGACGGCGCCGCTGCTCGGCGCGTGGCTGGTGCAGGGCGCGGGCTGGCGCTGGGTGATGGTCGCGATGGCGGTGTATGCCTCGGTGCTGTTCGCGCTGTGCTGGCGCTCGTTCGGCGAAACGCGCAAGCCGCCGGGCGAGGGCGAGTCGTCCGCGCCGCGCGGCAGCACGCGTGCCGTGTTCGCAAGCCGGTCCTTCCGCGCCTGGGCCTCGCTGGCGGCGGCGACGTGGGGCGGGCTGTTCTGCTTCCTGCTGCTGTCGCCGATGGTCTACATCGGCTACCTGGGCTGGTCGCCCGCGTGGTACGGATGGATCCCGGCCGGCGGCTCGCTGGTCTACATCTTCAGCACCACCATGTGCCGCACGCTGCTCCGGCGCTATGGACCGGTGCGCACCGTGCGGCTGGGCGCTTCGCTGAGCCTGGCAGGGGCGCTCGTCCAGGCGCTCGGCTGCTGGCTGATGCCGCTGAGTGCCGTGCCGCTGCTGCTCGGCCATGCCGTGTATTGCCTCGGCCATGGCATCCACCAGCCCTGCGGACAGGCGGGCGCGGTGGGTGATTTGCCGCATCTGGCGGGCCGGGCCGTATCGTGGTCCGGCTTCGGCATGATGATGGTCGCGTTCTGCGTGGGCCAGGCGGCCTCGCATTTCGTCGACGCCGATTTTTCCCATGGCGCCTGGCCGATGGTCGTGCCCATGCTGCTGGCCGGCAGCGTGCTGGTGGCCATCGCGTTCCTCTGGCTGCCGCGTCTTCAACACCCGAAAAAGGAAACCACACCATGACCCGTCTGAATGTCGTCCGCGAAGGCGATGGTCCCATCGTCGTGCTCAGCCATGCGCTCGGCTGCGACCTGAGCATGTGGAACGGCGTGGCCGCCCAGCTCGCGCGCGCCCACACGGTGCTGCGCTACGACCATCGCAACCACGGCGCGTCGGAAGTGGTGCCAGGCGCGCTGCGCGTCGAGACACTGGCGCAGGACGTGGCCGAGCTCATCGAGCGCGAGGCGGGCGGCGAGCCGGTGCACTTCGTCGGCCTATCGATGGGCGGCATGACGGCGCAGGCGCTGGCGGTGCGGCATCCCGAATTGCTGAAGACGGTGGTGATCGCCAATTCGGCCGCGCACTACCCCGATCAGTCCCCCTGGCGCGCGCGCGTCGAGACGGTGGCCGCCAAGGGTGTGGCCGCCATCGCCCCGGGCGCCGTGGCGCGCTGGCTCACGCCGGCCTACGCGGGCACGCCCGAGGGCGCGGCCGCCGCGAAGACGCTGCACGACGTGCTGGTGCGCACCGACGCGCAGGGCTACGTCGAGAGCTGCAACGCCGTCGCGGCCATCGATTTCCGCGAGAGCAACCACCGCATGGCGGTGCCCACGCTGGTGATCGGCGGACTGCAGGACGAGGCCACGCCGATGGCGATGTCGCAGGCCATGG
>Ga0207655_1001901_pt1 | contig 17918 bp, 17 predicted proteins | sample KBSM44metaG_FD_184398 | JGI IMG/M metagenome (GOLD analysis project Ga0207655, IMG submission 184398) | Miscanthus rhizosphere microbial communities from Kellogg Biological Station, Michigan, USA - KBS M4-4 metaG (SPAdes) (version 2) | ecosystem: Host-associated > Plants > Roots > Rhizosphere >...
TCCCGCTTGGGTGGTGCATGCTTTAGAAGCATTATCAAATTTTGGAGCGGGAAACGAGACTCGAACTCGCGACCCCGACCTTGGCAAGGTCGTGCTCTACCAACTGAGCTATTCCCGCTTGGGTGGTTCATGCTTTAGAAACATTATCAAATTTTGGAGCGGGAAACGAGACTCGAACTCGCGACCCCGACCTTGGCAAGGTCGTGCTCTACCAACTGAGCTATTCCCGCAAATCTGTACTGCTTTTGTTGCTGTCGTAACGTGTAATTCTCTGTCGTTACGGGAGGCGCATTATACGAGAAATCCGTTTAGCTGCAACCCCCCTGAAAGCGTTTTTTTGGAAATTAAGTTCAAATGCTTATTTAATCGGCAAGCTGAACAATTTAACGACAAAAACCCGGTCACGCAAGGTGCCGGGTCTCAAATCAGAGCTTGATAAAGTTTTCGCGGTAGTAGGAAAGCTCCGCCACGGACTCACGGATATCGTCCATCGCCTGGTGGGTCCCCTGCTTTTTAAAGCCGTCGAGAATTTCAGGCTTCCAGCGTCGCGCCAGCTCTTTCAGGGTGCTGACATCAAGGTAGCGGTAGTGGAAGTAAGATTCCAGCTCCGGCATGTACTTAAACAGGAAGCGGCGATCCTGACCTATGCTGTTGCCGCAGATAGGCGATTTGCCAGCAGGAACCCACTGCTTCAGGAACTCAAGGGTCGCCAGCTCTGCTTCGCGATCGCCCTGGGTGCTGGCCTTCACGCGATCCACCAGCCCGCTGCCGGTATGGGTACGCACGTTCCAGTCGTCCATCAGCGCAAGCTGGTCATCAGACTGATGTACCGCAATGGTCGGCCCTTCCGCCAGGATATTGAGATTCGCATCGGTGACCAGCGTGGCGATCTCAATAATGCGATCGCGCTCGGGATCCAGCCCGGTCATTTCAAGATCGATCCAAATCAGGTTGTTTTCGTCCGCGCTCATGTTATTTTCCACCCTTCTCGCATAACCGGCTATAGCAGGTTAACTAGTATTAATTAGAGTGTATCATAGAGGTTTTGCCCACTATGGGCGACCAGGAGCCAGCGCGATTGAGTAAAAATAAACTCTCCAAAGGGCAGCAGCGCCGCGTAAACGCCAACCACCAGCGCCGTCTTAAAACCACTTCGGAGAAGCCGGATTACGACGACAACCTGTTTGGTGAAGCGACTGAAGGCGTCGTCATTAGCCGTTTTGGTATGCATGCCGATGTCGAATCCGCCGACGGAGATATTCACCGTTGCAATATCCGTCGCACTATCCGTTCACTGGTGACCGGCGACCGCGTGGTCTGGCGTCCGGGTAAAGAGGCCGCTGAAGGGGTCACGGTTAAAGGCATCGTTGAAGCCGTACATGAACGTACGTCAGTGCTCACCCGCCCGGATTTTTACGACGGCGTGAAACCCATTGCCGCCAACATTAACCAAATCGTTATCGTTTCGGCGATTTTGCCTGAGCTTTCGCTCAATATTATCGACCGTTATCTGGTTGCCTGCGAAACGCTGCAGGTTGAACCGATCATCGTATTGAACAAGATCGATCTGCTGGACGACGACGGCATGGCCTTCGTTAACGAGCAGATGGATATCTACCGCAAGATTGGTTATCGCGTGCTGATGGTCTCCAGCCACACCAAAGATGGCCTGAAGCCGTTAGAAGAGGCGCTAACCGACCGCATCAGCATCTTTGCGGGTCAATCCGGCGTGGGCAAATCGAGCCTGCTGAACAACCTTCTCGGCCTCCAGCAAGAGATCCTGACCAACGATGTCTCCAACGTGTCGGGACTGGGTCAGCACACCACTACCGCCTCACGTCTGTATCATTTCCCGCACGGCGGCGACGTGATCGACTCTCCGGGCGTGCGTGAATTTGGCCTGTGGCATCTTGAGCCGGAACAAATCTTCAACGGATTTGTCGAATTCCATGATTATTTAGGCGCTTGCAAATATCGCGACTGTAAACACGATAACGACCCGGGCTGCGCCATCCGCGAAGCGGTAGAAAACGGTGAAATTGCAGAGACCCGCTTCGAAAATTATCACCGCATTCTGGAAAGCATGGAAGACGTAAAAACGCGTAAAAACTTTTCTGATTCGGATAACTGACAACTAAGCTAAGCATCGCTAAAATCGTCCCCTTTTTTCAGGTTCCGGCTGTCTTAAGCCGGATCAGGAACGACAAAACAATGGCCTGGAGGCTACCTTGTTAAACTCATTTAAACTTTCGCTTCAATACATTCTGCCAAAACTGTGGCTCACTCGCCTGGCGGGCTGGGGCGCGAGCAAACGAGCGGGCTGGCTGACCAAACTGGTCATCGACCTGTTCGTGAAATACTACAAGGTCGACATGAAGGAAGCGCAGAAGCCGGACACTGCCAGCTATCGCACCTTCAACGAATTCTTCGTCCGCCCGCTGCGTGACGAAGTACGCCCGCTCAACACCGATCCTAACGTGCTGATCATGCCTGCTGATGGCGTTATCAGCCAGCTCGGTAAAATCGAAGACGACAAAATTCTGCAGGCGAAAGGCCACAACTACAGCCTGGAAGCGCTGCTGGCCGGCAACTACCTGATGGCAGATCTGTTCCGCAACGGTACGTTTGCCACCACCTACCTGTCTCCGCGCGACTACCACCGCGTGCACATGCCGTGTAACGGTATCCTGCGCGAGATGATTTACGTCCCGGGCGACCTGTTCTCGGTAAACCACCTAACCGCGCAGAACGTCCCGAACCTGTTTGCCCGTAACGAGCGCGTCATCTGCCTGTTTGATACTGAATTTGGCCCAATGGCGCAGATTCTGGTGGGTGCTACCATTGTAGGCAGCATCGAAACCGTCTGGGCGGGCACCATCACCCCTCCGCGTGAAGGCGTGATCAAGCGCTGGACCTGGCCTGCCGGTGAGGCAGAAGGCTCCGTTGCCCTGCTGAAAGGCCAGGAGATGGGTCGCTTCAAGCTGGGCTCTACCGTAATTAACCTGTTTGCACCGGGTAAAGTTAACCTGGTTGAACAGCTGGAAAGCCTGTCGGTCACCAAACTGGGCCAGCCGCTGGCGATGTCTACCGAAACCTTCGTGACGCCGGACGCAGAGCCTGCGCCGTTGCCGGAAGAAGAGATCAAAGCCGAGCACGACGCCAGCCCGCTGGTTGACGACAAAAAAGACGAAGGCTAACAACAGAAGGATCGCTGACGTGCGCCCGATTATCGTACTACTGATGGCCTGGTGCCTCAGCATGGGGGCGTACGCAGCGACAGCCCCCGACGCCAAACAGATAACCCAGGAGCTGGAGCAGGCCAAGGCGGCGAAACCCGCACAGCCGGAGACCGTCGAGTCGCTCCAGTCTGCCCTGAACGCGCTTGAGGAGCGAAAAGGCTCGCTCGAGCGCGCTCAGCAATATCAGCAGGTTATCGACAACTTCCCAAAATTATCCCAGACGCTACGCTCGCAGCTGAATAACCTGCGCGACGAACCGCGCGATGTTCCTGCGGGCTTAACCTCCGATGCGCTAAACCAGGAGATCCTGCAGGTCAGCAGCCAGCTTCTGGAAAAGAGCCGCCTGGCGCAGCAGGAACAGGAGCGCGCGCGTGAAATCGCCGACTCGCTTAGCCAGCTTCCTCAGCAGCAAACCGACGCCCGCCGCCAGCTAAACGAGGTGGAACGTCGCGTTGGCACGCAGTCCGGCAATTCGGCACAGAGCCAGGCGCAAAATCTTGGAATTCAGGCTGAATCTGCCAGGCTTAAAGCGCTTGTCGATGAACTCGAGCTGGCACAGCTTTCGGCCAATAACCGTCAGGAGCTGTCGCGCATGCGCGCCGAGCTGGCGCAAAAGCAGAGCGAGCAGCTTGATGCGTATCTTCAGGCCCTGCGTAATCAGCTGAACAGCCAGCGCCAGCGTGAAGCCGAACGTGCGCTAGAAAGTACAGAACTGCTCGCAGAAAACAGCGAAAACCTGCCTGCCGGGATTAACGAGCAATTCCGGGTTAACCGCGAACTTTCTGCCGCGCTGAACCAGCAGGCGCAGCGCATGGATCTGGTGGCCTCCCAGCAGCGTCAGGCGACCAATCAAACGTTGCAGGTGCGTCAGGCGTTAAACACCCTGCGCGAACAGTCACAGTGGCTGGGATCGTCCAACCTTCTCGGCGAAGCGTTGCGCGCTCAGGTTGCCCGCCTGCCGGAGATGCCGAAGCCGCAGCAGCTAGATACCGAAATGGCACAGCTGCGCGTTCAGCGCCTGCATTTTGAAGATCTTCTCAACAAGCAGCCGCAAATCCGCCAGATCCGTCAGGCGGACGGTCAGCCGCTCACCGCTGAGCAAAACCGTATTCTTGAAGCCCAGCTGCGTACCCAGCGTGAACTGCTGAATTCACTCCTGCAGGGCGGCGATACGCTGATTCTGGAGCTGACGAAGCTGAAAGTGTCGAACAGCCAGCTGGAGGATGCGCTGAAAGAGGTCAACGAGGCAACGCACCGTTACCTCTTCTGGACGTCCGACGTGCGTCCAATGACCTTCTCGTGGCCGATAGAGATTGTGCAGGACCTGCGCCGGCTGATTTCACTCGACACCTTCAGCCAGCTGGGTCAGGCCAGCGTAATGATGATCACCAGCAAGGAGACCATCTTCCCGCTGCTGGGGGCGCTGATCCTTGTCGGGTTCAGCATTTACTCCCGCAGACACTTCACGCGCTTTCTGGAACGCTCCAGCGCGCGCGTGGGCAAAGTGACGCAGGACCATTTCTGGCTGACGCTACGCACCGTATTCTGGTCGATTCTGGTGGCCTCACCGCTGCCGGTGCTGTGGATGACGCTGGGATACGGCCTGCGCGAAGCCTGGCCCTTCCCGCTTGCCGTGGCCATTGGCGATGGCGTCACCGCCACCGTACCGCTGCTGTGGGTGGTGATGATTTGCGCCACCTTTGCGCGTCCTAACGGCCTGTTCGTTGCCCACTTTGGCTGGCCGCGCAGCCGCGTCGCGCGCGGTATGCGTTACTACCTGATGAGCATCGGCCTGATTGTGCCGCTCATAATGGCGCTGATTATGTTTGATAACCTCAACGACCGTGAATTCTCCGGCTCGCTGGGGCGTCTGTGCTTTATGTTGATATGCGGCGCGCTGGCGATGGTGAAACTCAGCCTGAAGCGCGCCGGAATACCGCTCTATCTCGATAAAACCGGCAGCGGCGATAATATGTTTAACCGCCTGCTGTGGAACCTGATGCTCTCCGCACCGTTGGTCGCGATTCTGGCGGCAGCCGTGGGCTATCTGGCGACGGCGCAGGCGCTGCTGGCGCGCCTGGAGACCTCCGTCGCCATCTGGTTCCTGCTGCTGGTGATCTACCATGTTATCCGCCGTGGAATGCTTATCCAGCGTCGCCGCCTGGCGTTCGATCGCGCCAAACACCGCAGGGCGGAAATTCTCGCCCAGCGTGCACGGGGTGAAGAAGAGCCAAACCACGTCAACAGTACGGAAGGGGCAACGGATGCCGATGAGGTCGAAATCGATCTGGATGCTATCAGCACCCAGTCATTGAGGCTGGTGCGCTCCATCCTGATGCTGGTTGCCCTGCTGTCGGTGATCTTCCTGTGGTCGGAGATCCACTCCGCGTTTGGCTTCCTTGAGAACATTTCGCTGTGGGACGTAACGTCGACGGTGCAGGGTGTTGAAAGCCTGGAGCCGATTACGCTGGGTGCGGTGCTGATCGCTATTCTGGTACTGATTATCACCACCCAGCTGGTGCGAAACTTCCCGGCGCTGCTTGAGCTGGCGCTCCTGCAGCATCTGGATTTAACCCCCGGCACGGGCTACGCCATTACCACCATCACCAAGTATCTGATCATGCTGTTTGGGGGGCTGGTAGGCTTCTCGATGATTGGTATCGAGTGGTCAAAACTGCAGTGGCTGGTCGCGGCCCTGACCGTCGGCCTGGGCTTTGGTCTGCAGGAGATCTTCGCCAACTTCGTTTCCGGCCTGATCATCCTGTTTGAAAAACCTATACGCATTGGCGACACGGTGACCATTCGCGATCTGACCGGTAGCGTCACCAAAATCAACACCCGCGCCACCACCATCAGCGACTGGGACCGTAAAGAGATCATCGTGCCGAACAAAGCGTTCATCACCGAGCAGTTTATCAACTGGTCGCTGTCCGACTCCGTCACGCGCGTGGTGCTTACCGTACCGGCGCCGTCGGATGCCAACAGCGAAGAGGTGACGCAGATACTGTATACCGCGGCAGAGCGCTGCTCGCTGGTGATCGACAACCCGGCGCCGGAAGTGTTCCTGGTCGACCTGCAGCAGGGGATTCAGATTTTCGAGCTGCGTATCTATGCCGCCGAGATGGGACACCGTATGCCGTTGCGCCATGAGATCCACCAGCTTATTCTGGCTGGCTTCCGCGAGCACGGAATTGATATGCCGTTCCCACCGTTCCAGATGCGTCTGGAAAGTCTGGGGGGGAATAAAATGGGAAGGACGATCTCGTCCTCAGGACGTAAACGTTCGGCAGGAAGTTTGTAGCTCAGAGCCCTCCCATTCGGGAGGGCTTTTTTATGCACTACGCAACGTTCACCGCGAAGGCCGTCGAGCGCCGACGGTAATTCTCATAAATCCCCATCGCCAGCAGCGAGAAGAAGATCGGGCCACCGACCATCCACAGCGCGCTGTTCCAGTCATTTGCCTCAATGACCGGCTGAATAACGGTAAAGATATTCGCGAATGCGACCACCAGCACCACCACCGTCGTCGCCAGCAGCGTTGTCACGCGGGTTTTGAAAATCACAAACGGACGCTCCAGATCCTGCTTCGCCTTGAAGAAGGGGAATGCCAGCGTCAGGAAAAGGTAAGGCAGCGTCATTGACACGTTCGCCATCAGGGTCAGCTTGTTGTAAAACGCAGACGCCGTATCCCCGCCAAACGACACCAGCAGGATAAATACGCAGACCAGCAAACACTGCATCCACATGGCGTTAGCGGGCATCCCGGCGGTATTCAGCTGCGTCATGCGCGCTGGCCACAGCGCTTTAGGCGTGCCCTGAATGATGGCTTTCAGCGGGGAGTAGATGAGCGTAAAGAACGCGCCGGTATAGGCAAGGAACATCGACAGTCCGGTGATACGCGCAAACCAAACGCCCATCACCGCCGCTGCATCCGGCGTCAGGTTCATCGCCTGCCCCAGCGTCATTCCCAGGCTTTTCATCAGCACGTAGGTGATGTTGCCAAGGTTGGTGGTGTTATTGCTCAATACCTGCTGCCAGTTGGTGCTGACTCCCCACAGGAAAATCGCCAGTGAATAGCCGATTGAGATAACAATGGCCGCAAAAATGATCCCTTTGGCAAAATTCTTTTCCGGGTTTTCCGTCTTATCGACCAGGCCGCCCACGGCTTCGATACCGCCATAGGCAAAGATGGCAAACACCACAAAGGAGAGCATGGCAAGGCCAGACTGATAGCTCGGATTTGGGGATGAAACGAAATTCACCTCCTGCGCAAAATGCCCGCCGTTCAGGCACAGAATGGCGATGCTCACCAGCAGAAGAACCAGGTTCAGGCACATCACAGAGATGCCGCCCACGGCGGTGATCCGGGCAATTTTGTTGATGCCCTTAGACGCCACCAGCGTTACCACAACCATCCAGCACACTGCCAGAATGCCCACGACCTGCGTGGAGCTGAGGCCAGCCAGCGACCAGACCTGAGTTTTATCGGCACCGAAAACAAAGGTCGAGAACGGAACCCAAACTTTTGCAGCCGTGCTCACCATCCAGACGACGTAGGAGGAGAACCACATAAAGGTGCCGATAAACGCATAGCGCGGGCCAATGCTGTTATTCATCCACGAGTAGATGCCGCCCTCTTCTTTCCGATAGGCCGACCCCATTTCCGCCATCATCAGCGCGAACGGGATAAAGAAGAACAGCGCAGAGACGATATAAAACGGCGTCGCGCTGTAGCCCATTAAATAGAAGGCAGACGGGCTATTGGCGAAGCCAAAAACTGACGTGAAGATCATCAGGATGAGCCCAGTAAGGGTCATCTTTTTGAGTGAGTGAGACATATAACCATCCGAAGGAGAATTAAGCTGCGCGGATGGTAGCAGATGACCAGACAGAAATTGTGGCTATGCGAGGCAAACTAAGAAAAAGGCCTGTGTATAGAGAAATTGGCAGTTTTTAATGTTGCCGTGCGGAAATGGAAAGGTTAATTGACAGGAATGGCAGGCCGGGTAAGCGCAGCGCCACCCGGCCTTTTTTTAGGCGCGATCGACCGTAAAGGCTATCACGTCGCCAAGCTGCTCGGCATTCAGCGCCAGCATCACCAGACGATCTACGCCCAGCGCCACGCCGGAGCAGTCCGGCAGGCCGGCTTTTAAGGCTTCCAGCAGGTTGGTATCGATCGGCTGCTGGGGCAGGCCGCGGGCATTACGCTTGCGGTTATCCTGCTCAAAACGCTGCTGCTGTTCGCGCGCGTCGGTCAGCTCGTGGAAGCCGTTCGCCAGCTCGATGCCTTTGTAATAGACCTCAAAACGCTCCGCCACGCGGTGATCTTCCGTGCTGATCTGCGCCAGCGAGGCCTGGCTTGCCGGGAAATGATAAACAAACGTTGGACGATCCTTGCCAATCTGCGGTTCCACGCCAAAGGTAAACAGCAGCTGCAGCAGCGTATCGCGGTCCTCTTCGGTATCCGCCACGTTGCTCAGATCGAGCTTTGCCGCCACGTCACGCAGCTGGGCTTTGTCCGCCGACAGCGGGTCGATTTCCAGATGACGCTGGAAAGCCTGCTGATAAGAGAGTGTTTCCGCTTCTGAGCAGTCCAGCACCTGCTGCAGCAAATCGTCCACCTCGTTCATCAGGCGGTACATATCGTAATGCGGACGATACCACTCCAGCATGGTGAATTCCGGGTTGTGGTGACGGCCCATCTCTTCATTACGGAAGCTGCGGCACAGCTGGTACACCGGGCCACATCCCGCCGCCAGCAGGCGCTTCATGTGGTATTCCGGGCTGGTCATCAGATACAAATTCATACCCTGAGAATGGCCAGGGCCAACAAAACGGGTTTCAAACGGGACCAGATGAATATCCGTTACCGTTGCCTGACTCATGCACGGGGTTTCCACCTCCAGGACGCCGCGATCGGCAAAAAAGCGGCGAATTTCCGCCATGATTGCCGCGCGTTTTAGCAGGTTAGGGATGGATGCGCTCGGCTGCCAGGTGGCCGTTTCGCTCATGAGTTTTTCTCCGATTTCAGACAAGGGCACGAAGTCTACTCGTTAGCAGTGGCGGAGACAAATTTTGCGCAGTAAAAGCCCCATATTCATCATGACGAAAAATAACGTGACGGAATTCATCAATCACGATGATAAATCAGCGCACAGAACAGCAAAAAAATCGAACACGTCAAATTTCCCCGACATCCATACGGTTATACTCTTTTACCCATAAAGGAGCAGTGGAAACGCTTTCGCAATCGTCCGTTCGGGCAGCTGAACTACCTTTAGTTCTACGCGTTGCGGAAAAACAAAAATCTGGAGGAATGTCGTGCAAACTTTTCAAGCCGATCTTGCCGTTATAGGCGCTGGCGGAGCTGGATTACGTGCTGCGATTGCTGCAGCACAGGCTAATCCGAACGCTAAAATCGCACTGATTTCAAAAGTCTATCCGATGCGCAGCCACACGGTTGCTGCAGAAGGAGGGTCCGCCGCCGTTGCGCAGGATCATGACAGCTTCGAATACCATTTTCACGACACGGTTGCAGGGGGCGACTGGCTTTGCGAACAGGATGTCGTTGACTACTTCGTGCATCATTGCCCAACGGAAATGACCCAGCTTGAGCAGTGGGGATGTCCGTGGAGCCGCCGTCCGGACGGCAGCGTCAACGTTCGCCGCTTCGGCGGAATGAAGATTGAACGCACCTGGTTCGCCGCCGATAAGACCGGCTTCCACATGCTGCACACGCTGTTCCAGACCTCCCTTCAGTTCCCACAAATTCAACGCTTTGACGAGCACTTCGTGCTCGATATTCTGGTCGACGACGGTGAGGCGCGCGGCCTGGTGGCGATGAACATGATGGAAGGCACGCTTGTCCAGATCCGCGCGAAAGCCGTGGTGATGGCAACCGGCGGCGCGGGCCGCGTGTACCGCTACAACACCAACGGCGGCATCGTTACCGGTGACGGCATGGGCATGGCGCTGAGCCACGGCGTGCCGCTGCGGGATATGGAGTTCGTGCAGTATCACCCAACCGGCCTGCCGGGCTCCGGCATTCTGATGACGGAAGGCTGCCGCGGTGAAGGCGGTATTCTGGTTAACAAAAACGGCTACCGCTATCTGCAGGATTACGGCATGGGCCCGGAAACCCCGCTCGGCGAGCCGAAGAACAAATACATGGAGCTCGGCCCGCGCGACAAAGTGTCCCAGGCCTTCTGGCACGAGTGGCGCAAGGGCAACACCATCTCCACGCCGCGCGGGGATGTGGTTCACCTCGACCTGCGCCACCTCGGCGAGAAGAAACTGCTGGAGCGTCTGCCGTTCATCTGCGAGCTGGCGAAAGCCTACGTGGGCGTCGATCCGGTGAAAGAGCCGATTCCGGTACGTCCAACCGCGCACTACACAATGGGCGGTATCGAAACCGACCAGCAGTGTGAAACCCGCATCAAAGGTCTGTTCGCCGTGGGTGAATGTTCTTCCGTAGGCCTGCACGGCGCGAACCGTCTGGGCTCTAACTCGCTGGCTGAGCTGGTCGTCTTTGGCCGCATGGCGGGCGAGCGCGCGATGGAGCGTGCCGCAACGGCGGGCAAAGCCAACGGTGCCGCGCTGGATGCGCAGGTCGCAGACGTTGAAAAACGCCTGAAGGACCTGGTGAACCAGGAAGGCAACGAGAACTGGTCGAAGATCCGCGACGAGATGGGTCTGTCGATGGAGGAAGGCTGCGGTATCTACCGTACGCCGGAGCTGATGCAGAAAACCGTCGACAAGCTGGCGGAGCTGCAGGAGCGCTTCAAGCGCGTGCGTATCACCGACACCTCCAGCGTGTTCAATACCGACCTGCTCTACACCATCGAGCTGGGCCACGGCCTGAACGTGGCGGAATGTATGGCCCACTCGGCGCTGGCGCGTAAAGAGTCGCGTGGGGCCCACCAGCGTCTGGACGAAGGCTGTACCGAACGTGATGACGTCAATTTCCTGAAACATACCCTCGCCTGGCGCGATGCGGATGGCACAACCCGTCTGGACTACAGCGACGTGAAAATCACCACGCTGCCACCGGCGAAACGCGTGTACGGTGCAGAAGCAGAAGCCGCCGAGAAGAAGGAGAAGGCGAATGGCTGAAATGCAAAAGATGAAAGTCGAAGTGGTGCGCTACAACCCGGAAGTGGACGCCGCACCGCATAGCGCTTTCTATGAAGTGCCTTATGACGAGCAAACCTCCTTGCTGGATGCGCTCGGCTACATTAAAGATAACCTGGCGCCAGACCTGAGCTACCGCTGGTCCTGCCGCATGGCGATCTGCGGCTCCTGCGGCATGATGGTCAACAAGGTGCCAAAGCTGGCGTGTAAAACCTTCCTGCGTGAGTACACGAAAGGCATCAAGGTTGAAGCGTTGGGGAACTTCCCGATTGAGCGCGATCTGGTGGTCGACATGACCCACTTTATCGAAAGTCTGGAAGCCATTAAGCCGTACATCATTGGCAACCCGCGCACGCCGGACCAGGGTCCAAACACCCAGACGCCTGCGCAGATGGCGAAGTATCATCAGTTTTCCGGCTGCATCAACTGCGGCCTGTGCTACGCCGCCTGCCCGCAGTTTGGCCTGAACAAGGAGTTCATCGGCCCGGCCGCCATTACCCTGGCGCACCGCTATAACGAAGACAGCCGAGACCACGGTAAAAAAGAACGCATGGCGCAGCTTAACAGCCAGAACGGCGTCTGGAGCTGTACTTTCGTGGGCTATTGCTCCGAAGTCTGTCCAAAGCACGTCGACCCGGCTGCCGCCATTCAGCAGGGTAAAGTGGAAAGCTCGAAAGACTTTCTTATCGCGACCCTGAAACCACGCTAAGGAGTGCATGATGACGACTAAACGCAAGGCCTATGTGCGGCCAATGCCGTCCACCTGGTGGAAGAAGCTGCCGTTTTATCGCTTCTATATGCTGCGTGAAGGCACGGCGGTTCCGGCTGTCTGGTTCAGCCTTGAGCTGATGTATGGGGTTTTCGCCCTCAAACACGGTCCGGAAACCTGGGCCAGCTTTGTCGGTTTCCTGCAAAATCCGATCATCGTTGTGCTGAACCTGATCGTGCTCGCGGCCGCGCTGCTTCATACCAAAACCTGGTTTGAGCTGGCACCAAAAGCGGCGAACATCATCGTTAAAGGCGAGAAAATGGGGCCAGAGCCAGTCATTAAAGGGCTTTGGGCGGTGACGGCAGTGGTCACTGTGGTCATTCTGTTTGTCGCACTGTTCTGGTAAGGAGACTACTGTGATCAATCCAAATCCAAAACGTTCTGACGAGCCGGTCTTCTGGGGCCTGTTCGGCGCAGGCGGCATGTGGAGCGCCATTATCGCGCCAGTGATTATTCTGCTGGTGGGGATTATGCTGCCGCTGGGGCTGTTCCCGGGCGATGCGCTGGGCTACGAGCGCGTGCTGGCGTTCGCGAGCAGCTTTATCGGCCGCGTGTTCATCTTCCTGATGATCGTCCTGCCGCTGTGGCTGGGCCTGCACCGTATTCACCATGCGATGCACGATCTGAAAATCCACGTTCCGAACGGTAAGTGGGTGTTTTACGGTCTGGCAACCATCCTGACCGTCGTGACGCTGATTGCGGTCGTCACTATCTGACGCATCTGGCCCGCCACCCGGCGGGCCTTTTATTTCTGCATTTTCCCCACCAGCCACTGCGCAAACTCGCGCATTGCCGGCGTTTCTGCCCGTGACTGTAGCCTTGTCAGCCAGTAGCTGCCGAGGTCAATCTGCGTAGCAAACGGCTGCACGATGCGCTCGCTGTTCAACAGATGCGTAAACATATCGACAGGGGCGATAGCAATTCCCACGCCCGCCTGAGCAGCCTCAAGCATGGTGACGGACGAATCAAATACCATCACCCGGTGCGTTGGCGACGGCGGATGCTCACCCGCCGCCTGCATCCACGCCGTCCACTCGTCGCGTCGATAGGATCGCAGCAGGGTAAACTTCAGGATATCGGCAGAGGCGTGTAGCCTCGCGGCTATTTCCGGCGTGCACAGGGGCGCCAGCGGCGCAGGGCAAAGAAACTGCGCCTCGGTGCCATGCCACGCGCCACCGCCGTAGCGAATGGTGTAATCCAGCCCTTCGGCAGCCGGATCGACGCGGTTGTTATGGGTAGAAAGCTGAAGATCGATATGCGGGTAGCAGCGGCGAAAATCATCCAGCAGGGAGAATAAAATCCCCGTGGCAAACGTCCCCACGACGCCGACCTTCAGCTTCTCCTGGGCCCGATGGCTGGCAAAGCGATCCAGCATACCGGCAATACGATCGAACGAATCATTCAGCACCGGCAGCAGGTTCTCGCCTTCGGTGGTCAACATAAGCCCGCGCGAAACGCGCACGAACAGCCGACAGTTCAGGTGCTGCTCCAGGGCCTTAACGTGCTGGCTGATAGCGGAATGGGTCACGTTCAGCTCAATCGCCGCATGCGTAAAGCTGAGATGCCTTGCGGCTGCTTCAAAAGCACGAAGCGAATTAAGGGGTATATAGCTGCGCGTCATAGGCCCGTCCGTTAGAAAAATTAACAGCTACTGCTAAATTTAACCGTTTGTCAGAGACAGTCAAATCCCACAGACTACGCTCGTCTGATGGGCCCGGAGACTCCCTTTACCTGCTATTACGGAAGATAAATGATGATGAATAAATCCCTTTGTTGCGCCCTGCTGCTGGGCGCTTCGTACTCCTGTTTTGCCGCGCCGATGTCAGAAAAACAGCTGGCTGACGTGGTAGAAAAAAGCATTACTCCCCTGATGAAAGCGCAGTCCATTCCAGGCATGGCGGTTGCCGTGATTTATAAGGGCCAGCCGCACTATTTCACCTTCGGTAAAGCCGACGTTGCCGCCGGGAAACCCGTCACGCCGCAGACCCTGTTCGAACTGGGTTCTATCAGTAAAACGTTCACCGGCGTGTTGGGCGGCGATGCCATTGCCCGCGGCGAGATTTCGCTGGCCGATCCGGCCACCCAATACTGGCCCGAACTTACGGGGAAGCAGTGGCAAGGCATTCGCCTGCTTGATCTGGCGACCTATACCGCGGGCGGCCTGCCGCTTCAGGTGCCGGATGACGTCACTGATAACGCATCGCTGCTGCGTTTTTACCAGACATGGCAGCCAAAGTGGAAGCCGGGCACTACGCGACTGTATGCGAACGCCAGCATCGGCCTGTTTGGCGCGCTGGCGGTGAAGCCTTCCGGCATGACGTTTGAGCAGGCAATGACGGAGCGAGTCTTTACGCCGCTGAAGCTGACGCATACCTGGATTAACGTGCCGAAGGCGGAAGAAAAGCACTACGCGTGGGGATACCGTGACGGTAAAGCGGTACACGTTTCGCCAGGCGCGCTGGATGCCGAAGCCTACGGGGTGAAAACTAACGTGCAGGATATGGCCAGCTGGGTGATGGCAAACATGGCGCCAGAGAAAGCTGCTGGCGCCTCGCTTAAGCAAGGCATCGCGCTGGCGCAAACGCGCTACTGGCGCGTAGGTGCAATGTATCAGGGGCTGGGCTGGGAGATGCTCAACTGGCCGGTTGACGCCAAAACGGTTATCGATGGCAGCGACAATAAGGTGGCGCTGGCACCGCTGCCTGCGAGAGAAATTACCCCTCCGGCGCCGCCGGTCAACGCATCATGGGTGCACAAAACGGGTTCAACAGGCGGGTTTGGCGGCTACGTGGCCTTTATTCCGGAGAAGCAGATTGGCATCGTGATGCTGGCGAACAAGAGCTATCCGAACCCGGCGCGGGTTGAGGCGGCGTACCGTATTTTGAGCGCTCTGTAGTAAACATTGCCGGGTGGCGGCTTCGCCTTACCCGGCTACGACACCCTCGCGTTATGCAGGCCGGGTAAGCGCAGCGCCACCCGGCGAAACACAGCGCACGTAATCCACATTTTCCTTGCCGTCATCTACACTTAACAAAAAACCAGTAAGGAAACACCTATGCGCATTCTGCCTGTTATCGCCGCAGTGACAGCCGCGTTTTTAGTGGTTGCCTGCAGTTCCCCTACCCCGCCTCCCGGCGTCACCGTCGTTACACCTTTCGATGCTCAACGCTTTCTTGGAACCTGGTATGAAATCGCCCGTATGGATCATCGATTCGAGCGGGGGTTAGAAAAAGTCACAGCAAACTACAGCGCAATGGATGACGGCGGAATTCAGATCGTTAATCGAGGCTACAACCCGGACCGGGCAATGTGGCAACAGTCGGTCGGCAAAGCATATTTTACCGGCGATACCAACCGGGCCGCGCTAAAAGTCTCCTTCATTGGGCCATTCTACGGTGGGTATAACGTCATCGCGCTCGACAGAGAGTATCGTCACGCGTTAATTTGCGGGCCGGATCGCGACTACCTGTGGATACTCGCCCGTACACCGACCATTTCACCCGAGATGAAACAGCAGATGCTGGACGTTGCGACCCGGCAAGGGTTTGATGTGTCGAAATTAATCTGGGTGGAACAGCCGCATTAATGCGTACTGAGCTTCAGCCCAATAATCCCGGCCACAATCAGCGCGAGGCTGGCGATACGCGCCAGGCTCGCAGATTCACCTAAAAGCAGAATGCCGGTAATGGCCGCGCCTACCGCACCAATTCCCGTCCAGACGGCATACGCCGTGCCAACAGGCAACGTACGCATCGCCCATGACAGCATAACAATACTCACAATCATTGCCGTAACGGTAATGACGCTGGGCGTCAGGCGGGTAAAGCCGTGGGTGTACTTCAGACCAATTGCCCATACGACTTCGAGCAAACCGGCAATAAACAGAACGATCCAGGACATGTCAGGCTCCTTAACTTAAATAAAAGTTGGGGCCGTCCCCGATGAAGGAAGCGCTTGCGGGTCGTCCCGCAAGGCAGATTGCGCCTCATATTTTGGTTAGCGCGGGATTTTTTTTCAATCACTTTATGCTGAATGTGTTAAGGCAAGAAATAGCCTCAGTATGGCGCGTAGTTCAGGCATTTATCACTCATCCGACTTCTCTATGATGATGTGCTTTCTGATGGCAGGAAGCCAAACCACTAGCCGACTGCGAATCCATTATGTTCAAAATTCTCTTGATTGACCGATGTCACTTCACCCGTACGGGTTTTGAAGCGTGGCTCAATCATTCCGGTTTGTTCCCGGGTCACTTTGTCGTGACCGCCCTGAATAATCTCATCCTTGCCAGAGAGCATATTCTGCAATGGCAACCGACGCTGGTTATCGCTGACCTGCACGGGTTCCGGCAGGATATTCACCACTTTCAGCAGCTCACTTCCCTGATGAATGCCAGCGAAAGATTGCCCTTTATTTTACTGCAATCGGGTAATGAAAATGAGCTAGCAGCCTTCCTTGAGCAGTTCCCGATCTGGTCCTCAATGCAGAAAAATGTCGATCTGGAAGCGCTGGCGACGGCAATCAACGATGCATTAACTTCCCGCGCGAGCGTAGAGATCCCGGACGTAGCGGCCCCGCTTCTGACCCGTCAGGAGGAGAAAGTATTGACGCTCTGGATGGATGGCGCAAGCAATAAGAAAATTGCCCATTACCTGTGTATTAACGGAAAAACGGTATATACCTACAAACGAAATATCCGCATGAAACTTCATATGGATACACGTTTCTCGCCGTTTTTATCCCTGCAGGACGCGGAGAGTTGACGGTACGGTGAGGTTCACGCGCCGTACCGTCGATGCATCATTAGTTCTGAGCTTTTGTCGCTGCACCGGAAATCGCGCTACCACCGTCGGAGATATCTTCCCCTACGCCACGGGTGGTATTACAGGCAGTCAATACTGAAGAGAGCACCAGAACAGAAAAGATCGCTGCAATTGTTTTCTTAACCATAATATCTTCCTTTTATAGCCAAAGTTGTTTTGTGTATAGCTACTTAAGAATAGACAAGATCCCGACGTTTGACGGAAAAGGAAGGATTTTTAGGAAAATTAGACGGTTTTAGCTGGCCGCGTGGGAAATGATATGGCCGAGATCCTGGATATCTTCACCGACGCCACGCGCGGTGTTACACCCGGAAAGGAACGCGCTGGAGAGCGCTAACAGAAGCAGAATTTTAACGGTACGTTTCATCATCCCTGCCTGCAAAAAACAGGCGCAGCAGGCGCTGCGCCTTGAATCATGACGTAAATTACTTCACGCGGGATACGTATTCGCCAGAGCGGGTATCCACTTTAATCACTTCGCCAGTCTGTACGAACAGTGGAACTTTAACCACTGCACCGGTAGACAGCTTGGCTGGCTTACCGCCAGTACCTGCGGTGTCACCCTTCAGGCCTGGATCGGTTTCAACGATTTCCAGCTCTACGAAGTTTGGTGGGGTCACAGCGATAGGCTGGCCGTTCCACAGGGTTACGATGCACTCAGCCTGATCCAGCAGCCATTTCGCGCTGTCGCCTACTGCTTTCTCGTCAGCAGACAGCTGTTCGAAAGTAGAGTTGTTCATGAAGTGATAGAACTCACCGTCGTTGTACAGGTAAGTCAGGTTCATATCGACAACATCTGCGCCTTCAGCGGAGTCAGTAGACTTGAAGGTTTTTTCTACACGGGTGCCGGTCAGCAGGCGGCGCAGCTTAACGCGTGCGAATGCCTGGCCTTTACCTGGTTTAACGAATTCGCTGGCTTCAACCGCATACGGTTCGCCGTCCATCATGATTTTAAGACCA
>Ga0207655_1001906_pt1 | contig 17900 bp, 18 predicted proteins | sample KBSM44metaG_FD_184398 | JGI IMG/M metagenome (GOLD analysis project Ga0207655, IMG submission 184398) | Miscanthus rhizosphere microbial communities from Kellogg Biological Station, Michigan, USA - KBS M4-4 metaG (SPAdes) (version 2) | ecosystem: Host-associated > Plants > Roots > Rhizosphere >...
CCATGGCCAGACCGCCGCACACCCGCAGATGGCGCAGGACGGCCAGGCCGTGATGCCCGACGGACTGGCCTGGCAGAACGCGCGTGGCAACGTGCTCGGCATCTATCTTCACGGCCTGTTCGAGGACCCGCGCGCGCTGCACGCGCTGTTCGGTGCCTCCGTGCCCACGCTCGACGCCACCTTCGACGGCCTGGCCGACTTCATCGATACCCACTTCGACGCCGGCGTGCTCGCCGGACTGATTGCATGACCGAAACCATTCCCACCATTTCCGACATCACCGACACCGCGCTCGCCGCCCGCCTGCAGAGCGCGCTCGACAACAAGACCAAGCCGCTCGGCGCGCTGGGCCGGCTCGAGGCGCTGGCGCTGCGCATCGGCACCATCCTCGGCACCGAAAGCCCGGAGCTCGAAGCCCCGCAGATGCTGGTCTGCGCGGGCGACCACGGATTGGCGGCGCGCGGCGTCTCGGCGTACCCGAGCGACGTGACCTGGCAGATGGTCGAGAACTTCCTCGCCGGCGGCGCGGCCGTGAGCGTGCTGGCGCGCCAGCACGGGCTGGCACTGACGGTGGTCGACTGCGGCGTGCGGCGCGACTTCCAGGCGCGCCCGGGGCTGGTGTCGCGCCGGATCGCCGAAGGTACGGCAGACGCTTCGCAGGGCCCGGCCATGACGGCCGCGCAGTGCGCCCAGGCCATCGCCAACGGGCGCGAGGTGGTGCGCGTGCTGCCGGGCAATGCGTTGCTGCTCGGCGAGATGGGCATCGGCAACAGTTCGTCTGCCGCGCTGCTGCTCTCGCGGCTGGGCGGGTTGGACATCGACGCCTGCACCGGTGCCGGCACCGGCCTCGATGCGGCCGGGCTGGCGCGCAAGCGCGATGTGCTGCGGCAGGTGCTGGCGCTGCACGCGGGCGCGACCGCGCCTCTGGACGCGCTGGCCGCCTTCGGTGGCTTCGAGGTGGCTACGCTGGTCGGCGCGGTGCTGCAGGCGGCCGAGGAGCGGCGCGTGATCGTGGTAGACGGCTTCATCGCCAGCGCAGCGGTGCTGGTGGCGCAGGCGCTGCAGCCGCACGTGGTGCAGCGCTGCGTAGCCGCGCATTGCTCGGCCGAACCCGGCCACGTGCTGCTGCTGGAGCGGCTGGGGCTGGAGCCGCTGCTCAAGCTCGAACTGCGCCTGGGCGAAGGCTCGGGCGGGGCGCTGGCCTGGCCGCTGCTCGAATCGGCCTGCCGCATCCTGCGCGAGATGGCGAGCTTCGAGTCGGCCGGCGTGTCGCGCAAGGACAGCTGAAGAGGATGAACGGCGTTCGCCATTTCCTGCTCGCGCTGCAGTTCTTCACGCGCGTGCCGGTGACGGGGCCGCTGGCTGCGTGGGTCGGCTTCAGTCCGCAGATGCTGCGTTCGAGCGCGGCGCATCTGCCCGGCATCGGATGGCTGGCAGGTGGCGTGGCGGCGCTGGTGTTCGCGGGTGTGGGCATGGGGCTGCCGGGTGTCGCCGGTGCGCTGGCTGCTGCCGTGCTGAGCACCACCGCCACCGTGATGCTGACCGGCGCCTTCCATGAAGACGGTCTGGCCGACGTGGCCGATGGCCTGGGCGGTTCGGCCGACCGCGACCGGGCGCTGGAGATCATGAAGGACTCGCGCATCGGCGCCTTCGGTGCGCTGGCGCTGGTGCTGGCACTGGGCCTGAAATGCGCGCTGCTCGCAATGCTGGCCGGGCACGGCCTGCAGGCGGTTGTTGTCGCCATCGTCGGCGCACATGTGCTGTCGCGGCTGACGCCGCTGTTCCTGATCCGGTGGTTGCCCTATGTGGGTGACAGCGGGGCGAGCAAGGCGAAGCCGCTGGCGGATGCGATCAGCGGTGGCGCGTTGCTGATCGCGGTGGTGTGGGCGCTGCCGGCGGTGGCACTGCTGCTGCATGCACACGACGTGGCGCACGTCTTGGCGGCCTTGCTTGCGGCCGTTGTTGCCGCAGGCTGGATGGCGCGTCTTTTCATGCGCCGGCTGCAGGGCTTCACCGGCGACGGCCTTGGCGCCACCCAGCAGGTCTGCGAGCTGGCGATCTACCTCGCACTGGCGTGGCGCGCATGAGCGACGCCGCCCGAAGGACGCTCTGGCTCCAGCGCCACGCGCCCGTGGTGGCCGAGCCCGGGCTGTGCTACGGCGCCACGGACCTCGAAGCCCATGCAGACGCCACGCTCGCTGCTGCGCAGCGCATCGCGCCTTTGCTTCCTGCGGCCATCAGCGTGCGCAGTTCGCCGCTGCGGCGATGTGCCGGGCTGGCCGATGCCATCGCCGCGTTGCGCCCCGATCTTCGGGTGCGGCACGACGCACGGCTGGCCGAGATGAACTTCGGCGCCTGGGAAGGGCGGCCGTGGTCTGCCATCGCACGCGAGGAATTCGACGCCTGGACCGGCAATTTCGCCGATGCGCCTGCCGGCGGCCATGGCGAAAGCGTGCGCGCATTTATGGAGCGCGTGGCCGCCGCACATGACGAATGGCTTGTGGACGAGGGTGATGCGCTGTGGATCACGCACGCCGGCGTGCTGCGGGCGGTAACGTTGCTGCAGCGCGGCACCCGCTGCCCTGGAGTCGCCGCCGACTGGCCTGATGGGGAACTGCCCTTCGGCGGTTGGCTGACTTTCGACAATTAGCTGCCGTCGGCCAGTGCCGATTGCGGCTCAGTTCTTCTGCCGCCACTGTTCGCGCCAGAGCCGCTCCAGCTGCGGCGCAAGTGCAGCCGGCGGCGTGCCCAGGAAGCGGTTGCTGCCGTTGCGCTGCACCAGGCCGTAGAGGCGGCCGGAGCCCTGGTCGTAGAGCGCGATCGCGTTGTTGTCGTAGCAGTCGTGCGGCTTGCAGAAGGCCTGCAGGAGGTAGCGCGTTCCCTCGACCGTCACCCATTGCGGCTCGGGCGCCGGACCTTCGCGGCGCACCAGCCAGCGGTCGTTCTCGCGCGTGCCCAAGGCGGCGCGCCAGGCCTTCTCCATGGCCGGGCCCCGCGCCAGCGCCGCCGGGCTGCCCGTGGGCGGGGGAGGCGCCTTGACGGCGGGCTCGACGGGCGGGGCCACGGCCCGCACCGCGCCGTTGCAGCGCCAGTAGCGCAGCTTCATCATGTCGGGGCCGAGTTGGCCGGCGACCGGCTTGTCGGCGTCCAGCGCGATGTACTGGCCGCGCGCTTCGCGGTAGACGAGGAAGGTCATTGCGCCGGACTTGCCCGGGCTGCTCATCAGCGCCACGTCGAAGCCCGCCGGCGGCGGGCGGTTGCCGAAGAAGCTGTGGGCGGTCTGCGGTTCGTTGCCGGTCACGCGGCGCTTGCCGCTTTCGGCGATCAGCATGTCCTGGCGCACCTGCAGCGTCGGTGCGGCCGCGTTGGCGCAGTTCGTCGACCAGCGGCCGCCGTAGATCGCCATGGCCTCGGGCGGCAGGCCGCCGCCCTGCTGCGACCATGCCGCGGCCGGAAGGAGGGCGGCGAGCAGCGTGGCGGCCAGCAGTGCCCGGGAGTCGTTCTTTCGTGTCGTCATTCGTCGTCGGTCTCAGGCCGTCTTCGGCATCGGTGTCTTTGGCTTGTAGGCGCAGAAAACGGCCACCGCGCACTCCCAGCAGCGCGGCTTGCGCGCCACGCAGATGTAGCGGCCATGCAGGATGAGCCAATGGTGCGCATGCAGCCGGTATTCGGGTGGGACGCGCTTCTCGAGTTTGAGTTCCACCTCCAGCGGCGTCTTGCCGGGCGCAAGCCCGGTGCGGTTGCCAACGCGGAAGATGTGCGTGTCGACCGCCATGGTCGGCTCGCCGAAGGCCACGTTGAGCACCACGTTCGCGGTCTTGCGGCCGACGCCCGGCAGCGCCTCCAGCTCGGCGCGGGTGCGCGGCACCTCGCCGCCGTGCAGCTCCACCAGCATGCGGCAGGCCTCGATCAGGTGCTTCGCCTTGCTGCGGTACAGCCCGATGGTCTTGATGTACTCCTCCAGCCCCTCGACACCCAGATCGAGAATGGCCTGCGGCGTATTCGCCACCGGATACAGCTTGCGCGTGGCCTTGTTCACGCCCACGTCGGTGGCTTGTGCCGACAGCAGCACGGCGGCCAGCAGCTCGAAGGGGGTTGTGTATTCGAGTTCAGTCTCGGGCTCGGGGTTGGCCGCCTGCAGGGTGGCGAAGAAGAGGGGGATGTCGTTTTTTTTCATGGGGCTTCGTGGGGGGGCGGCACGCGCAATATATCGTTGAAAGGCGATAGCCTTACGCAGCTTTATTGCCTGCCGCTTTCGCGACAATGGCACCCCAGAAAGTGAGACCGACCATGCAATTCGCCTCCCGCCTCGACAACGTCGAGACTTCCGCCATCCGCGAACTCTTCAAGCTGCTGGGCAAGCCCGGGATCATCAGCTTTGCGGGTGGCTTTCCCGACAGCGCCATGTTCGACGTCGAGGGCCTCAAGGAGGCGAGCCAGAAGGCGCTCTCCGAAGAACCCGGCGCTGCGCTGCAGTACGGCGCCACCGAAGGCTACGAGCCGCTGCGCAGCCAGCTCAGCGCCTTCATGAAGACCAAGGGCGTCGAGGTCGACCCCGGTGGCCTGATCGTCACCACCGGCAGCCAGCAGGCGCTCGACCTGCTGGGCAAGACCATGATCTCGCCCGGCGACAAGGTGATCGTCGAGGGCCCGACCTTCCTGGCCACCATCCAATGCTTCCGCCTCTACGGCGCGCAGCTCATCAGCGCTCCCATCGACGCCAACGGCGTGAAGACCGACGAGCTCGAGAAGCTCATCGCCGAGCACAAGCCCAAGTTCGTCTACCTGATCCCGACCTTCGGCAACCCCAGCGGCGCGATGCTGACGCTGGAGCGCCGCAAGAAGGTGCTCGAGCTGGCCGTGAAGTACCAGACGCTGATCGTCGAGGACGACCCCTATGGCGACCTCTATTTCGGCGAAGCACCTCCGCCCTCCATCCTGGCCCTGAGCAAAGACGTGCCGGGCAGCCGCGAGTTGCTGGCGCACTGCGGCAGCCTGAGCAAGGTGCTGAGCCCGGGCCTGCGCATCGGCTGGATGATCGCGCCGCCCGAGCTGCTGTCCAAGGCGACGATGTGCAAGCAGTTCAGCGACGCGCACACGAGCACGTTCTCGCAGGCCACGGCTGCGCAATACCTCAAGAGCGGCCGCATGCCGGCCACGCTGGCGCACGTGCGCGAGGTCTACGGCCAGCGTGCCCAGGCCATGGGCGCGGCGCTCAGGCGCGAGCTGGGCGATGCAGTGAGCTTCACCCAGCCCGACGGCGGCTTGTTCTTCTGGGCGCGCCTCACCGGCGCCAATGGCAAGCTGGCCGATGCGAACGAACTGGCGAAGCGAGCGATCGAGAAGCTCGTGGCCTTCGTGCCCGGCGCGCCGTTCTTCGCGGAGAAACCCGATGTGGCCACGCTGCGGCTGAGCTTTGCGACGGCCGACGTGGCGAAGATCGAAGAGGGCGTGAAGCGCCTCGGTCAGGCGCTGTAGTCGATCCGATCAGGGGGACCGGTGCAGCCGGGGCGCTGCAAGCAGGTCCAGGTTGTCTGAAATGGCCGCATCCACGTTCGGATAGCGGCCTTTCATTTTCGACAACGTCATGATGGTCTGCAGCGCCTTCAGGTCCTTGACCGATGGCGCGACCTTGATCTGCGCGATGGCTGCGGCGGGGTTGCCACCGTTGATCAATGCCATCACCTTGCTTGCCCAGTCGTTTGCGCGCGCCATGTCTTCACCTGCTTTCGTTCGAAGCGCCGACTGTACACAGCGCCGCGCCGATCACCGCCGGAACCGTCACGCCGTGCCTGCAAATCCTCCGAAGAAAGCGCGTGCGTTGGCTTCCAGGCTGTCGAGGTGATAGCCGCCTTCCTGGACGATCAGCGTAGGCAGCCCCAGCGCGCCTACGGCCTTGCCGAGACGGCCGAAACCCTCGGTCGTCACCGCGACCTGCGACTGGGGGTCGTCCTTGTAGATGTCGAACCCGAGGGCCAGGACCAGCGCGTCCGGCGCGAATCGTTGCAGCACGCCCGCCGCATCGCCGACGCGCTCGAAGAAGGCCGCTTCCGTCGCCCCGTGCGGCATCGGGAAATTGACGTTGTAGCCATCGCCGTCGCCGGCCCCGCGCTCGTCGTCGTAGCCGGCGACGGCAGGGTAGAAGTTGGTCGGGTCGCCGTGGATCGAGACATACAGCACGTCGCTGCGGTCGTAGAAGATTTCCTGCACCCCCTGGCCGTGGTGCATGTCGGTATCGAGGACCGCCACGCGAGCGAAGCGCCCGCGCAGCGCCTGGGCGGCGATGGCTGCGTTGTTGAGGTAGCAGAAGCCGCCAGCGGCATCGACGCGCGCATGGTGGCCGGGCGGGCGGCACAGTGCGTAGGTCGCAGGGGCGCCGTCGACGATGGCCGCCGCGCCGGCCACCGCGCTCTGGGCCGACCAGTACGCGGAGCGCCAGGTCTCGGCCCCGACCGGGCAGCTGCCGTCGGCAAGGTAGCGCGCCGCCTTGGCCAGCACGCCGCGCAGGCGGTTGGGCTCGCGCACGTAAACGTTCGACATCACCTCGTCGCCCCAGTCGGGCGGCATCTGCTTCCATTCGCCGTGCGCGTCCTCCAGAAAGCGCAGGTAGTCGGCACTGTGCACGGCGGCCAATGGCGCCATGCCGGCGTCGGCCGGCGTCCGGAGATCGAAGCCGAGCGATTGCACGGCGGCGACGAGCCGAAGTGCGCGGTCGGGAATTTCCTGCGGGGTGCGCATCTGTCCGCGCGACAGGTAGCTGCGCGGATGGTGCAGCAGCTGCTCTGGATGGAAGTAGGTCAGCATGGGCGATTCGGCATGGCCGCCGTGGAATTTGCTCGGCAGCCATGGTAGCGAGCAAGATCGGTGCCCATCGAGGGCATCGGATGGCGCGCGAATCGGCGGCATCCACATTGGTTACGATCACTCATGAGAAAAACCTTTCAGCTTCAGGTCGAGGGCAAGCACCCCGACCGTCTCCTCGAAGCCATCAAGCACGAGATCCGCAAGTACATCAAGCGCGAGCGGCGGCGCGAATTGCCCGAAGGCAGCGATTTCTGGGACTTCGATTGCAAGTTCGGCGCGGCCCAGGAATCCGCCGAAGTCATTCACCTTTCCGCCATCACGGGCCTCATCGACGGGGTGGTGAAGGAAGGCGGCAAGCAGTTCTACATCGAGATCCTGGCCAAGCCCGGCAAGCGCAAGCCGCGGCCTGAAGGCGAACAGGGCGCTGCCACCGATTCCGAAGAGGAATAACCGCCGTCAGGCCTGCGCCAGCGCCAGCCGCAGGCCGTACCGCTGCTCCGCATCCTGCAGCGAGCGCGCAATCGACGGGTGCAGCCGCACCCCGTTCCTGGCCTGCGCTTCCCGACGCTTCAAACCGCCTTCGCCCGGCAGCCGCACAGGCTTGGCCGGGTCGATGGGCACGTTGCCGCGACACTTCGCCGCCACATGGTCCATCTGGCGCAGGAAGGCATCCTTGCCGCCGAAGGCATTCAGGTCGTGCAGCGTGATGTGCACTGTCGCGCCCCAGCCCTCGGGCGGATCGGCCCGGCCGTGGCCCGCGAGGCCGGCCGTGAGCGTCTCGACCAGCAGCGCCATGCCGTAGCCCTTGTGGCCGTGGCTCAATCCGCCGACCGGCAGCAGCGTGCCAGGCGGCTGGTCGAACAGCACCTGCGGGTCGTTCGACGGCTTGCCGGCCGCGTCGATCAGCCATTCCTCGGCGAAGGTCTCGCCCGCTGCGCGCTTGCGGTTGCTCATGCCGTTGGTGGTGATGGAGGCCGAGATGTCGACCATCACGCCGCCTTGCGAGAGCGGAAAACCCATGGCCAGCGGATTCGGCGTGAACACGGCCTGCGTGCCGCCGAAGGGCGCGACGCTGGCGGCATTGGGGTCGGAGCAGGCCAGCAGCATCAGCATGTCTTCCTGCAGCGCGCGCAACATGTAGACGGCGAGGCAGGCGATGTGGTGGCTGCGGCGGATGACGAGCGAGGCGGTGCCGAGTTCGCGGGCACGCGGAATCAGCAGATCCATGCCCTGGTCCATGAGCCAGGGACCGGGCAGGCGCTTGCCGTCCCAGAGCACGGCGGCGGGGCGGTCGGACAGCACCTCGGGGGTGCCGTCGCGCGTCATGCCACCGGATTCCAGTTCCTTGATGTACCCGGCCAGCAGCGCGAGGCCGTGCGTGTCGTGTCCCAGCAGGTCGCCTTCGACGAGCGTGCGGGCGACGCTGTCGGCCATTGACGCGGCGAGCCCGGCTTTTTGCAGCAGGGCGCTCGCGTAGTCCTTGAGGGCTTCGGCGCGGTAGAGCGGGGCGGTGTCGGTCATGTCAGTGGTCCGTGTCTCGTTCGGGCGGTTGTTCTTTGGGGGGCTGTCGTTCAGGGCGCGTGCAAGGGCACCGGGTACGCTCCTGCGCGAATGTCCCCCGTCGGCATCATCGCCCCCAACCATGCCCCCAATCGCTCATCGCAGTATTTCGAGAAGGCGGTCCAGTCCGCCTTCGTTGATTGCAACCATTGCCTGTTCACGCACCTTGGGTTTCGCGTGATAGGCCACCGACAGGCCGGCTTCGCCCATCATCGGGAGGTCGTTCGCGCCGTCGCCCACGGCGATGGTTTCCTGCGGCGAGATGCCCATGAGCGAAGCCACCTCGAGCAGCGTCCTGCGCTTTTCGGCGCCGTCGCAGATGTCGCCCCAGCTCTGCGTGACGACCTCGCCGGTGAGCTTGTCATCGGCTTCGTCGAGCAGATTGGAGCGCGCGAAGTCGATGCCCAGCCGGTCCTTCACCCGGTTCGCGAAGAAGGTGAAGCCACCGGACACCAGCAGCACCTTGAGGCCGGCTTTCTTGCAGGCTGCTACCAGTTCGCTCGCGCCCGGGTTGAGCTTCAGCCGCTCGTCGTACACCTGCTGCAGCGCCTCGACCGGCACACCCTGCAACAGCGCCACGCGGCGGCGCAGGCTTTCCTTGAAGTCCTTGATCTCGCCGCGCATCGTGGCCTCGGTGATGGCGGCGACCTCGGCCTTCTTGCCGACGGCATCGGCGATCTCGTCGATGCATTCGATGTTGATCAGCGTCGAGTCCATGTCGAACGCGATCAGCTTGAAGTCGGCGAGCCGCAACGGCGGCTTCACGCGCTGGATGACGAGGCCGGGGGAGATTTCTTGGGTAGCGCTCATGCGGTGACGGTTTCCTTGACGAGGGGTTGGCCCAGGCTGCGCAGCACGTCGCGCACCATCTGGGCTCGCTCTTTCGGCTCTTTCAGCTCGCGCTCGATGCGCAGCTTCTCGTTGCCGGCGAGCTTGATGTGCTTGTTCTTCTGGATCAGCTGGATGATGGCCATGCCATCGACCGGCGCATCTTTCTTGAACGTGATGTTGATGATGCCCGGCGCCGCGTCGACCTTGACCACGCCGTAGGGCCGCGCCAGCACGCGCAGGCGGTGCGTGTCGATCAGCGTCTGTGCCTGCGGCGGCAGCTTGCCGAAGCGGTCGACGATTTCTTCGAGCAGCGTGTCGATCTGGTCGGGCGTCTTCGCGGTGGCCAGCTTCTTGTAGAACGACAGGCGCAGGTGCACGTCGCCGCAGTAGTCGTCGGGCAGCAGGGCGGGCGCGTGCAGGTTGATCTCGGTGGTGACCGACAGCGGCGCAAGCAGGTCGGGCTCTTGGCCGGCCTTGAGCGAGCGCACGGCCTCGCTGAGCATCTCGTTGTAGAGCTGGAAGCCGATTTCCATCATGTTGCCGCTCTGGTTTTCGCCGAGCACCTCGCCGGTGCCGCGAATCTCAAGGTCATGCATCGCAAGATAGAAGCCGGAGCCCAGCTCTTCCATCTGCTGGATGGCGTCGAGCCGCTGCGCCGCCTGCTTGGTCAGGCCCTCGGTGTCGGGCACCATGAGGTAGGCATAGGCTTGGTGGTGCGAGCGGCCGACGCGGCCGCGCAACTGGTGCAGCTGCGCCAGGCCGAACTTGTCGGCGCGGCTCATCACGATGGTGTTGGCGGTCGGCACGTCGATGCCGGTCTCGATGATGGTCGAGCACAGCAGCAGGTTGTAGCGCTGCGCCACGAAGTCGCGCATCACGCGCTCCAGCTCGCGCTCGGGCATCTGGCCATGGGCCACGGCGATGCGGGCCTCGGGCAATATTTCTTCCAGCTTCTGGCGCCGGTTCTCGATGGTCTCGACCTCGTTGTGCAGGAAGTAGACCTGCCCGCCGCGCTTGAGCTCGCGCAGCACGGCCTCGCGGATCACGCCCGTGCCTTCGTTGCGCACGAAGGTCTTGATGGCGAGGCGCCGTTGCGGTGCGGTTGCGATCACGCTGAGGTCGCGCAGGCCTTCGAGCGCCATGCCCAGCGTGCGCGGAATCGGCGTGGCCGTGAGCGTGAGCACGTCGACCTCGGCGCGCATGGCCTTCATCGCCTCCTTGTGGCGCACGCCGAAGCGGTGCTCCTCGTCGATGATGAGCAACCCCAGGTTCTTGAACTTGACCGACTGCGACAGCAGCTTGTGCGTGCCGACCACGATGTCGACCTGGCCCTCGGCCAGCCCCTTGGCGGCGGTGGTGATTTCCTTGGTCGAGCGGAAGCGGCTCATCTCGGCCACCTTCACGGGCCACTTGGCGAAGCGGTCGACCAGCGTCTGGTAATGCTGCTCCGCCAGCAGCGTGGTGGGCGCGAGGAACGCGACCTGCTTGCCGCCGGTGACGGCGATGAAGGCGGCGCGCAGCGCCACCTCGGTCTTGCCGAAGCCCACGTCGCCGCACACGAGGCGGTCCATGGGCTGGGGCGAGATCATGTCCTGCACCACGGCGTGGATAGCGGCCTTCTGGTCGGCGGTTTCCTGGAAGCCGAAGTCGTTGGCGAACACCTCGTAGTCGGCCGGCGAGTAGCGGAAAGCATGGCCTTCGCGCGCGGCGCGGCGAGCGTAGATGTTGAGCAGTTCGGCAGCGGAGTCGCGCACCTGCTCGGCGGCCTTGCGCTTGGCCTTTTCCCATTGGCCGGAGCCCAGCTTGTGCAGCGGGGCCTCGTCGGCGCTCACGCCGGTGTAGCGGCTGATCTGGTGCAGCTGCGACACGGGCACGTAGAGCGTGGCCTTGTCGGCGTACTCCAGGTGCAGCATTTCCTGCAGCAGCGGCTTGCCGTCGGGGCCGCTGCCCTGGCCCAGGTCCATGTGGATCAGGCCGCGGTAGCGGCCGATGCCGTGCGCGGTGTGGACCACCGGGTCGCCGACGTTGAGTTCCGACAGGTCCTTGATCAGCGCCTCGACGTCGCTGACCTGCTCCTGCTTCTTGTTGCGCCGGCGCGTGGTGGGCGCGGTGGCGAACAGCTCGGTTTCGGTGACGAGGTCGATGCCCTGTTCGCGCCAGGCGAAGCCCGAGGCCAGCGCGGCGGTGGCGATGCCGACCTTTTCGTCGGCAGAGGCTTCGAACTCGGCCAGCGAGTCGAAGGCCGGCGGGCTCACGCCGCTGGCGCGCAGGAAGTCGAGCAGGCTCTCGCGGCGGCCGTCGCTCTCGGCGATCAGCAGCACGCGGTGGGGCGTGGCCTTGATGTGGGCCTTGAGCCCGACCAGCGGGTCTTCCGCGCCGCGCACCACGGCGAAGGGCGGCAGCTTGTCGAATTCGGCGTAGGGCGCTTCCGTGGGCACGTCGCCGCGGATGGCGAGTTGCGCGTGCGGCTTGGCGCGCTGGTAGAACTGCTCGGCGTTCAGGAACAGCGCCTCGGGCGGCAGGGCGGGGCGCTCGGGGTCGCCACGCACCAGCCGGTAGCGTTCGTTCGTGTCCTGCCAGAAATGCTGGAACGCAGGTTCGAGGTCGCCGTGCAGCACCACCGTGGCGTCTGCGCCCAGGTAGTCGAACACCGTGGCCGTCTCGTCGAAGAACAGCGGCAGGTAGTACTCGATGCCGGCGGTGGCCACGCCGTTGCCCATGTCCTTGTAGATGCGGCTCTTGGTCGGGTCGCCCTCGAGCAGTTCGCGCCAGCGGCTGCGAAAGCGCGCTCGCGCGTCGTCGTCCATCGGGAATTCGCGGCCCGGCAGCAGGCGCACCTCGGGCACGGGGTAGAGGCTGCGCTGGGTGTCCGGGTCGAAGGTGCGGATCGTGTCGATCTCGTCGTCGAACAGGTCGACGCGAAACGGCACCGGCGAGCCCATGGGGAACAGGTCGATCAGGCCGCCGCGCACCGCGTATTCGCCGGGGCTGACCACCTGCGTCACGTGGGTGTAGCCGGCCAGCGTGAGCTGGGCCTTGAGCTTCGATTCCTCGAGCTTCTGCTTGGCCTTGAAGTGGAAGGTGTAGCCGGCCAGGAAGGCCGGGGGTGCGAGTCGGTAGAGGGCGGTGGTGGCGGGCACCAGCACCACGTCGGCCTCCTTCTGGCTGATGCGCCAGAGGGTGGCCAGGCGCTCGCTGATCAGGTCCTGGTGGGGCGAGAAGCTGTCGTAGGGCAGCGTCTCCCAGTCGGGGAACAAGGCGCATCGCAGGTCGGGCGCGAAGAAGGCGATTTCATCGATCAGGCGCTGCGCGTCGTTGGCGTCGGCCGTGAACATCGCCGTGGCGCGCCCGGCGGCTTTCTCGCGCATGGCCAGCTGCGCCAGCAGCAGTGCATCGGCCGACAACGGGGGACGCGGCAGCGTGAAACGCTTGCCCGCCGTGAGGTGGGGGAGGTCCATGGAACGCTTACTGGAAATGCACAACACCCCGCGCCGGTTGGCGAGGGGTGTGCGTAGCGGTCGATTCTAGAATGGCGGCCCTTTATTCGCTTGCTGGCCAGCGCCGGCGCCGGGCCCTCATGTCCTCTTCCCGACTTTTCGTGCTGATCCCATGCGCCGGCTCCGGCCATCGTGCGGGGCATGCGCAGTCCGCGCTGCCCAAGCAGTACCGACGCCTGGCCGGCCTGCCGATGGTGGCCCACACGCTGGAGGCCTTCCGCGCGCTGGCGGGGCGCTTCGCCGGGCTGGCGCTGGTGGTGTCGCCGGACGACCGCGACGTGGATGCGGTGCTGCCGCGCTTTCCCGCCGAAAACGAATACCTGCTGCGCGTGGGCGGCGTGACCCGCGCGGCCACGGTGCGCAACGGCCTGGTGGCACTGCGGCAGAAGGGCGCAGGCGCGCACGACTGGGTGCTGGTGCACGACGCGGCGCGCTGCCTCGTCACGTCGAGCCAGATCGAGGCGCTGATTGCGGCCTGCGAGCACGACGCTGTGGGCGGCCTGCTGGCGCACCGGCTGGCGGACACACTGAAGGCGTCGACGGCCGAGAGCCGAGTAGCCCAGACGCTGTCGCGCGCCGACAAGTGGCTGGCGCAGACGCCGCAGATGTTCCGCATCGGCATGCTGCTCGACGCGCTGGAGCGCACGGGCGACACCGTGACCGACGAGGCCAGCGCCATAGAGGCCATCGGCCTGTCGCCGCTGCTGGTGCAGGGTAGCGCGCAGAACTTCAAGGTGACGTTCCCCGAGGACTTCGCATTGGCCGAGGCGGTCCTGCAGGGCCGCAAGAAGGGCATTGCATGACGAGCGCCTTCAACATCCGTGTCGGCGAGGGCTGGGACATTCACCAGCTGGTGGCGGGGCGCAAGCTGATCCTGGGCGGTGTCGAGGTGCCGCACACCACCGGCCTGCTGGGGCATTCCGATGCCGACGTGCTGCTGCACGCCATCACCGACGCCCTGCTGGGTGGCGCGGGGCTCGGCGACATCGGCCGGCATTTTCCGGATACCGACGAGCAGTTCCGCGGTGCCGATTCGTCGGTGCTGCTGGCCGAGGCGGCGCGCCGGGTGCGCGCGGCGGGCTGGGAGATCGGCAACGTCGACAGCACCGTGATCGCGCAGGCGCCCAAACTCGCGCCTCACATTCCGCTCATGTGCCAGCGAATCGCCGGCACGCTCGGCATTGCGGTCGGCCAGGTGAACGTGAAAGCCAAGACGGCCGAGAAGCTCGGCCCGGTGGGCGAGGGCCGCGCGATGGAAGCCCGCGCGGCCGTACTTCTGCATCGCTGAGGCCTCCGCGGGCTCAGGCTGGCTTCCTGCCTCCCGGCAGCTCACCCGGCTTCGGCGCCGGCATCGCGCGCGGCATCCTGATGTGCGCCGCCAGGCCGCGGCCCGGCGTGCTGGTCAGCGCGAAGGTGCCACCCATGCGCTCGATGTTCTTCGCCACGATCGACAGGCCCAGGCCCGCGCCGGCTGCCGAGGTGCGCGCCGTGTCGCCGCGGAAGAAGGGCTTGGTCAGCTGCGAGAGCAGGGCGGGCTCGACGCCTGCGCCGTGGTCGCGCACCTTGATCAGCACCGCGTCGTTGTTGGCCTGTGCCTGGATCGTGACGTCGGCCACGCCTGTGGAGGGCGATTTGCCATAGCGCCGCGCGTTCTCCACCAGGTTGGAGATCACGCGCGTGAGTTCGACTTCATCGCCCATCACGCGCAGGTCGGACGGCACCTCGACCTTGATGTTCATCTCCTCGTAGTCCTGCACCGCATAGGTGCAGGCGTCGACCACGTCGCGCAGCAGCACCGGACGAGGATCGACATGGTCGGGCCGCGCGTAGTCGAGGAACTTGTCGATGATCGCGTCGAGCTGGGCGATGTCGGCCGCCATGTGGTCGCGCGCGTCCTCGTCGGCCACGCTCATCTCCGTTTCCAGCCGCAGCCGGGCCAGCGGCGTTCGCAGGTCATGCGAGATGCCGGCCAGCATGATGGCGCGGTCCTGCTCGATCTTGGCGAGCTGGTCCGCCATGCGGTTGAAGCCGATGTTGACGGCGCGGATCTCGTTGGTGCGGGCTCGTTCGTCGAGCCGGTGCGCCTCGTACTCGCCTTCGCGCACCTGCATGGTCGCGCGCGACAGCTGCTTGAGCGGCAGGTTGATGAGCCGCGTAATCAGCGCCGCGCCGGCCAGCGAGAGCGCCATCGCCGTGCTGAGCCAGACCAGCCAGGTACGCCCTCCCACGCGGCTGAAGCGCGTGGGGTCGAGCAGCAGCCAGTAGGTGTCGCTCTCGATGGTGAAGCCGATCCAGAGACCCGCCTCGTCGTTCACGCGGCTGGCCACCGTGGTGCCTTCACCGAGCTGATCAATCAGCTCCTCGGTCACGCGCAGGTCGAGCGCGCCGCTGGTGTAGGGCTGGAACCGGTCGTTGGGTTCGCGCGGCAGGATGCGCACGCCCTCCTGGTCGGCCAGCGTCTTGATGAGCGACACCCGGGTTATCGCGTCCGAATACACCAGCGCCGCGCGCGTGAGGTTCACGAGCGAGGCGATCTGGTGCGCGGTCTGGATGGCGCGCGGCTCATATTCGAGCGAGCGGAAGGTCTGCAGCCAGGCGACCGTGCAGCCGATGAGCAGCAGCGCCAGCAGAAAGAAGGTGCGCCAGAAAAGGCTGAACCCCAGCTTGAGGCCGGGGCGGCGGTCACGTTGCGCGCTCGCTTCGAGCGGGCTCGGCATCGTGACCTGCACGCCGTCCTCCTGGGCCGCGCCGGGTCTGGTGGGTTGGCCGACGGCCACCTGTCAACGGCGCGTCAGGCCGTGCCGTCCGGCACGAACACGTAGCCGACGCCCCAGACGGTCTGGATGTAGCGCGGCGCCGCGGCGTCGGACTCGACCAGCTTGCGCAGGCGCGAGATCTGCACGTCCAGGCTGCGGTCGAAGGGCTCGAACTCGCGCCCGCGCGCCAGCTGGGCCAGCTTTTCGCGCGACAGCGGTTGACGCGGATGGCGCACGAGCGCCTTCAGCATCGCGAACTCGCCGGTGGTCAGCGAGAGTTCTTCGCCATCCTTCTTCAGGGTGCGCGAGCCGAGGTCGAAGGCGAACGGGCCGAAAGTGACGGTCTCGTTCTCGGTAGAAGGGGCGCCCGGCGCCTCCAGCGGCGGACGGCGGCGCAGCACGGCGTGCACACGGGCCAGCAGTTCGCGCGGGTTGAAAGGCTTGCCGAGATAGTCGTCGGCGCCGACTTCGAGGCCGACGATGCGGTCCACGTCCTCGCCCTTGGCGGTGAGCATGATGATCGGGGTGCGGTCGTTGGCGGCCCGCAGTCGGCGGCAGACCGAGAGGCCGTCTTCGCCGGGCATCATCAGGTCGAGCACGATCAGGTCGACCGTGTCGCGCAACAGGATGCGGTTGAGCGCCTTGCCGTCCTCGGCCACGATCACTTCGAAACCTTCTTGCGTCAGGTAGCGGCGCAGGAGGTCGCGGATGCGGGCGTCGTCGTCGACGATCACGATCTTGTCGGTGCGAGCGGGAACTTGAGTCATTTCTACAACGATGAATTTGTAACAGGGCCGATTCTGAAGGCGTTAAGGCTCCGTTGAGCCGGATTTACTTATGGTTTGACACTAAGTTACAAAACTTGCGGACGCTCGCGGTCTGGTCATCCGACGTTAGCGGGGAGGTGGCAAAGTCCCATTTCCTGATGACTTGTGCTCAATGAGACGTCCATTTTTCGCCCTGCCGTTCATCCTCGTTTTCGCCTGCGGTTCGTCGCTGGCGATGTCCGGCGATTTCTTCAGGGTGGGCGAAGTGCGCCGCAGCGAAGTCCGGGACGCGGTGGCGGCCCATCGTGCCGCGCAGCGCGAGGAGGTCCGCCGCGAACAGGCGGCCGCGGGCAGGCGCCTGACCGCGGCCGAACTGTTCGAGCTGCGGCAGCAGGTTCGCGGCCAATGGACCCCGCCCGCGACGGGTGCTTTGCTCAATTCGGCAGAATCGCAGCCGGCCGAGCGGATCGTGCCGGTGCCGCCGCCCGCGGCCCGCCCGTCCTTGACCGCACCGCGCAGCCAGCGCCGCTGACGCGCGAGCCTGCGGGCGCAGGCTTGTCTTTCATACCAACTCAGGGGAGTACTTCGTCTTGAAGAAAACAATCAAATTGCTCGCGGCGTGCGCCGCCCTGGCCGCCGCCGGCACCGCACTGGCCCAGAACGCTGCGCCGGTACCGCAGAACGTGCTGCAGCTGGCGGCTTCCGGCACGGTCGAAGTGCAGCAGGACATGCTGAGCATGACGCTCGTGACCACCCGCGACGCCCCTGACGCGGCCGCCGTGCAGACGCAGCTGAAGGCCGCGCTCGACGCGGCCCTGGCCGAAGCAAAGAAGAATGCCCAGGCGGGCCAGCTCGACGTGCGCACCGGCAACTTCAGCCTGTCGCCGCGCTATTCCAAGGACGGCAAGATCAACGGTTGGCAGGGCTCGACCGAGCTGGTGCTCGAGGGACGCGACTTCCCGCGCATCACCCAGACGGCCGGCCGCATCACGACGCTCAGCGTGGGCAACGTGGGCTTCGGCTTGAGCCGCGAGCAGCGCGCCAAGACCGAAACCGAGGCGCAGAACATCGCCATCGAGAACTTCAAGCAGAAGGCCGGCGAGCTGGCCAAGGGCTTCGGCTTCAGCGGCTACACGCTGCGCGAGGTATCGGTGAACGCGAACGACGGTGGCCCGATCCGCCCGCGCATGATGGCGGTGCAGGCCAAGTCGTTCTCGTCCGACTCGACGGTCCCGGTCGAAGCCGGCAAGACCAGCGTCGTGGTGAGCGTGTCGGGCTCGGTGCAGCTCAAGTAAGGGGCGCGCGTACCGGCAGGCTACCCTTTATTGGGCAGTCCAGCCGCCGTCCATGGCCCAGGCGACGCCTCGGACCTGATCGGCCGCCGGCGAGCACAGGAAGACGGCCAGGCCGCCCAACTGCTCGACGGTGGTGAACTGCAGCGATGGCTGCTTTTCGCCCAGCAGCTCGTTCTGCGCCTGCGCCGCCGTGATGCCTTCGCGCGCCGCGCGGTCGTCGATCTGCTTTTGCACCAGCTGGGTCAGCACCCAGCCGGGGCAGATTGCATTGGCAGTGACGCCGGTGGTCGCGGTTTCGAGCGCGACCGACTTGGTCAGGCCGACGATGCCGTGCTTGGCGGCCACATAGGCCGATTTCTGCGCGGATGCCACGAGGCCATGGGCCGACGC
>Ga0207655_1001908_pt1 | contig 17899 bp, 29 predicted proteins | sample KBSM44metaG_FD_184398 | JGI IMG/M metagenome (GOLD analysis project Ga0207655, IMG submission 184398) | Miscanthus rhizosphere microbial communities from Kellogg Biological Station, Michigan, USA - KBS M4-4 metaG (SPAdes) (version 2) | ecosystem: Host-associated > Plants > Roots > Rhizosphere >...
GTCCATTTGAGCTTCATATTTATCATCAAATTGAAGCGAAAAATGCCGAACGTTTGGAGTATGAATTGCACAAACATTTCGCAAAATCGTTATTAAAAAATGAATGGTACTCATTAGATGATAGTGATCTTGCATGGTTAAAAGGAGAAGGGTATCGATCCATCCCTCATATTGCTACTCATATTTTGTAAAAGAAAAACACAGAACAGTATCTGTGTTTTTCTTTTGTTTTATGATAGGATTTTAGTAATAAATCAAAAGGGAGAGAATGGCGAACATGAACTATAAAAAGAAAATGTTGCTACTGCTTTTGGCAATTACTATTTGTTTGATGACTGCATGTAGTCAAAACAAAGAAGAAATATCAAAAGAATTTGCTCAACAATTATTTACATATCCGACTCCGTCGCATACAAAAATTCTAAAAAAAGAACAAGATCATGGCGAAAAACTTGTGCCTGGAAACGGAGGACAAATGGGCGTTGTCGCTTCGGTCGAATTATCAACAACGTTATCGAAAGAAGAAATTATCGCTTATTATCAAAAAGCAGGATTATTTAGGTATCCAAACAGTGATAAAAAAGGTGTAGAACTTGAATTGTATTTTGGTGATGATCTTCAAAAAGTGCAAGAATTAGAAGGTTATTATTTCAGAACAAAAGACGGAAAACGAAAATTCCCTCGAAGTTACGAGAACGAACATTCTTCTGAAAAAGTGATGAAATATGTCATTCAGTTGACGAGCGATTTTGAACAATAAAAAAGGACGGATATCCGTCCTTTTTTATTGTTTTTTCAAAGAACGATGCTATACTTTCATTGAACGATAAAAGGAAGGAATGATGAAAATGGGAAAAACCGCTTTTGTTACACAAACACAAAAACTTGGAAACGCAAAAGAAATAGGCGAAAAGATTTTGGAAAAGGTAAATGAAATCGGAACATCGTATGACGCTTATCCAGTTGCGGGAGAATTTTTTCAAATCGAAGGAAAAGGAAAAACACAATCGTTTTATAATCAACTTTACAAAAGACCATAAATCACAATCAAAAGATCAGTTTTTTAACTGATCTTTTTTCATCAATTGTTTCAATCGATGGTAAAATAAAGAAAAAAAGAAAGGCATAGCCTTTCTTGAAAAGGAGAGAAAAAATATGATACCAAGATTTTTCAAAGACATGCCCAAGGACAAACATGAAAAAGGAAAATGGGAAATGGAAGTGTTAGCAATTTTTCCTATGAAAGAAAATGTTGTTTATTCGAGTCAATACAAAGGAAAAAAATGGAGAGCTTATGTCAAAGTTCGACTCAAGGCATGGTGGAAAGATATTACGACGCCAGGATATTATGGAATTGGTTGGCGAATCAAAAAGATCAGCTAAAAAAGCTGATCTTTTTTTTACCGTTTTTTTAAAAATGAATTATGAACAAATGAGTGAGGAAGAATTGGGAGATTTCTTGAATATTCAAGAAGAATTAGTTGATCCGAATCCAAAAGTGCATATCAATGTCACATTTGAAGAAAAAAAGATATTATCACATACCCTTTCAAAAAAAGGACTCTATCTAATAGAAGTAATTGGTCGAACAGGAATTTCAACAAATGCAGATTTACTTCATTATGTACAAGAACTAAAAAACAACTGTCCATTTAAATTTAGTAACACATCCATTTCGACCGAAGTAAAAAGTCTTCGAGAAAACGGATATATAATAGAAGAAAAAATTCATCTGGGATCAAAAGGTGGGTACAACTTCTTGAAGTTGTGGGATCGGAACGCGAAACATTTAAGAAAAAATTTGATTCGGTCGAAACGGGTTACATGGTAAAACATTGGATTATGAAGTAAACAAAAAAGAACCTTTTCATTTTGTGATTCAAAAAGAAAATGGGACTCATTATGTAACAGCTGTACATGCGATTGAACATGAACGTCTATTGTTTGAAAAATTAGATGAACTTTATAAAAATAACCAACATCTTTCGTTTGTAGTAGCGAACGAATCAATCCTTTTTGGAAAATTCAAACCGAAGTTGTTTTCTTGGATCACTGAAAAATTTGGTGGAATAGATGGAACCAAAAGTAAATTGACCGTTTCATTTACAACGCTTCAAAAAATAAAACAAAACAGTGAAAAAACGATGTGGGAAACAATCACATTTTGATATAATAAATAGAAAAAAGGTGATAAGAAATGAGTAAAATTAAAACGTGTGAGATTGAATTAGTGTTCAAAGAAGGAATACGAAAAAGATGGACTTGTTTCTTTACGTTACATCATGATAAAAATGAATATCGAACAAGCATTCGGATAAACGACCTTGGTAAGTGGCTTGCTATTACGGATCCTAAACGTAAGTCCATTACGGGAGAATTTGTTGAATACCCTGAACAAACAAACGAATGGAATGATTCAATTGTTATGCAACTTATTACATTACTGAAAAAACATTCCTTGTATCGATTACAATTATTGTCACTATACGAAGGGATTTTTTTCAGAGAGCATCATGTAAAATTAAAAGATATATCACATATCGAACATTTTTCTCTAAAAGAGAATTAGATGGATATTTTCATGAAACACTTTTTTTGGAAAACACAGACATCGAGAAAGTTCGTAAAAAAAGATAGCCATTGGCTATCTTTTTTTGAATAATTGGACAATATAGGAATAGAAAGGAGTATGATGTATGTCAGAAACGTTGTATGAAAGATTAGGTGGACAAGAAGCTGTTGAAAAAGTGGTGGAGTATTTTTATTACGAACTCGTATTAAAAGATCTGATTTTATATCAATGAAAAAGACCTCTCATGAGAGGTCTTTTTGTTTAAATAATTCACGAATGCGAATTAGTTTATTATACTGTGTTTCCACTTCTCTTTTAATTTGAAGAAACCACGGAGAAAATGCCGTTTCATCTTCTGTAAATTGCATGCCTGGTCCAAAATACTTAAATGTAGGAGGCAAAGACGGATCCATTGACGTATAAATGGAAATAAATCCTCGTTCAAGATGTTCTCCTTTTTCACTTCGTACGTCAAAATAAAAATCGCAGGTACGAGATGAGTCAGGATTATTTCTTAATGAAAAGTATTGATGTTCTTTTAAAAAGTCGAATTTTTTCATGATAGTTCTCCTTTGAATAAAGATTTCAGTTCTTCGCTTAATGAAAATGAAAGTTGTTTCATTGCCATTTTTAATCGAAAAGATGGGTCTGTAAAAGCGAACGTTTTCATTTCTTCTAGTAAACAATGTCCTAATTGATAACAACGAACATCTGCTTCTTTATTATCATTAAATCGATGTTGTGCATGTAATGTGTACGTTCCATCCCTAAAGAAAAGTTTGAAAGAAAATATTGTTTCTAATAACGTATCTTGGAAAAGAAATCCTTTTATTGGTTCACCAAAATGAATCGTATTATGCAAGGTAGTTAACATGCCTTTAGTTTGATAAGGTGTAAAAAAAGTCGGAATAAATCTGATGCCCTTTATTTTTTTAGCTGCATTAATCATACATGTATCTGGAAAATTCATGCCGATTTCTCTTCTTTGTGACATGCGATATTTAACAGTTCTTGAAACCAAACAGGAAGAGGATGTTCATACATGTTTTGTTCATCGCCTGTTTGATCGAAATGTTCAACTCCATTTTTATATTCACTAAATCTCCACGAAAGAGAATCTTTCGTGGAAGAAGGAAGATGAATTTCTGCAATTTCATAAATAGTCCCTTCTTGTTTTTGAAAGAAATAAATATCATGTCGTAAACATTGTGATACGACTCCTGAAAAGTACGCGCTGTTTGTTAATAAATGTGTCATTGTTCATTCTCCTTTTCATACTTAATAATCCATTCATTTTCTTCTTCAACTATATCGTAAATATAGTTGTTCTTTTTTAACAAATCGGTCGCAAGTTCAAATGCTCGTGTTTGGTGTTTAAAAATGATAAATTGGTCTTGCTTCCATTGATGATAAAAAAAGTGTGTACATTCTTCATTACTTGGAAAAAAAGCAATTAGGGTTAATAAAATATTTACAATGGATCGCTTATAAAAAATGGTTTTAATGCGCTGCGTTTCGAAAAAAACTTCGGTCGCTTGGAAAAACAATAAACGAAACCAAGAAGGTGCTTGAGTTAAAAAGAGATGAGAAGGTCGATGATTTCTGAAAAAAAGTTTATAATTGATCGGATTTACAGGTGTATCTTTTAAATCGTGCATTTCTAAAACATATAGATATTTTTCTCCATCATCGAAATAAAAATTTCCTTTTTTCTCTTCAACAAAATAAGGATGATGTTTTAAAAACTCAAATCCTCTCACATTGTCCCCTTCCTTTCTTGTATGGTTAAAACGATTTGTTCTTGATCTACTTTTGTTTCAAACTTCATCTTCCAATTTTTTAGAACATGTTCAACCTTTTCTAAAAAGGATGTTTCATTTGACGGAATGATAAAAGTCGGATAAGAAGCATGTTCCACAAAAAATTCTGCCACCTTATTTTCTTCTGCTAAACAACTTAGTGTTGTGACAATATTATCAACATGTCGTGGCGTGAAAATCGTACGAATGCGATGTTGATAAAAATAGGTCTCGGTCGCTTGGAAATATAAAGATCGAAACCAAAACGGATATTCTTCAATGGAAAAATTATGAAAAGAAAATCCATTTGGACTAAGAATATCGTATTCAATAGGATTTTTTTTATCTGGAACAAATCCGCTAGGAATCGATAATTGAAAGTGGAGATTGTTGTTTGATTGGAAAAGATAATCGTTTTGTCTTTTTTTATAAAAAAATGGATGTTTTTCTAAAGACGAATAAAGTTCCATAAACTTCTTCCTTTCTCTTTTATTTACATTCACCCTTATTTTACCATAAAAAAAGGAAGGAGAAATTAAAATTTCTTCTTCCTTTTGGAAAGAATGAAAATACCTCTGCATTCTAAAAATAACGCAAATAACCAATAACCGATTCGGACCACTAAAATGAGCACGGGGATTTGCATCAATCCGACATATCCATAAAGGAGTCCTTTTCGCCACCACGAAGCGTCTTTTGGGAAAAAATGAACGCCTAAATACAAGGTAAGTAAAGAAGGAAGCATTAAACAGAATATAAGAAAAAGAGAAAACCAGTTAAAATAATCAAAGTATTGTTGTTTCACATTTTCAAAGAAAGAAAAGGAAAGTTCTTTTTCATCCATAAAATCACGATCGCAATAAACGGTGAATGTTCTCGTAGCAAATTTAATGCGATAAGAAGGATGAGTTGATAAAGCTTGTTCTGCAATGGTTTTTAAATGAAGCAATAAACTATGTATGCGTCTTTTTTCAACTTGTAAATAAGGCGAAATTACTTCAATATACAATCGATTGTTGGCAATAAAAAAATCAAAATAAAAAGGCTTTTTCAAAATAGAATCATATACACCTATTTTCTCAAAATGATAGGGATATGTTAAACGATCTTCTGCTTGATAAGATAAAAAACGAAATTCATGATTGGTAACGCTTTTAAATGTGTCAGCTGTAAAAATCATGGTGTAAACAATCCTTTTAATCGATAAAAACGATTATAAATGTTCGTTGTTTCTGTTACCAAATCAAAAAACCACGATGGAACATCAGAAAATTCTATCTGTTCTTTTTTACCCGTGGGTAAATCAATAACGGTAAAGCGCCATTGGATATTGTTTGGCGACACAGAAATGGTGCTGTAATGTTCTTGTCGTTGATTTGTATAATCATAATAATAATACGTTTCGTAACCTGGTAACATCGTTCCAATTCCTTTGAAATAGTCACTTTTTCTTAAAACATCGTATTCTTTCATTCTAACACCTTCTTTTTCTTGTTGTTTTCAACTATTTTCATAAGAATTCGCCTTTCCTTTAAAGAATGATAAACAGCTTGATACGTTTCAATACCTAAGAGTAAAAAGAAAGTTTGAAATAAAAATCCAATTCCGATTTCAACTAAGCGATTCCATTCAAAAAAAGAATGAAACCATAAAGCGATACCTGTTATAGAAAGAATAGCAGATATAAATAAAGAACTTAGTAATTTCATCATAGATGTAGAAGCGAACCGCTCAAAAAGTTGTTTAAAAGAAGGGGCATTGTAAGAATCCAAATTTACTAATTTGTAATTAGGGATTAAAACATAAAACTCTTTTAATAAAAATTTGATGCGTAAATGAGGATCTTTTTTTACTTTTTCAATTAAAAACATTTGAAAAGAAACAAGCAATTGACTCATGCGTAACCATTCGCTATCAAGGAGCGTAGGTGAATAAAGCAAAGAAATACTTTGAATATGAATACCAGAAGAAGGTGAAATAAATACTTCGACATGATGGTTTTTCTTGCATATATGATCATAAAATGTAAGGGTATAATTTATGCTTGCAAATTCAGTTGAAACTGATGACAAAAAGGTATCTTCTTGTTTATAATAAAAATCATCATGATAAGAATTAAAATCAAGAAGCCATTTTTCAAGATTCATAGAAATTCACCTTCTTTTTTTACTTCAGTATAACAAGTTCTTTTTGAGAAAAAAAGATGATTTGATTGAAAGTTTCAAAAAAACATAGAAGAAAAGGGGGTTGTGTATGTTAGAAATTAGCATTGTCATGTGGGTATTTGGTTGTTTGTTTTTATTTTATTCTCATATGTTTTTAAGAAAAAACCATAAAAAAAGAAAAAAGAATACATATATTCGCTGGAACATTTTCGCTGTCATCTTACTTTTAATCGGATTTGTCTTTTTCTTTTTATAGAAAAAGAAGTTGTTAATTAACAACTTCTTTTTTTAATGTTTCTGCAATCAAATCGTGAATTGATGCAATGTCTTCGTCTTTTAATGTTTCTTCTTTGTTTTGATACGTTAAAGAAAGAGTCACAGATTTTGTAAGAGGATTTGATGAGTTAGGTACATACACATCGATCACTTTTACGTCTTTTACAAGTGATTGGTTTAAAGCTTGAACTGATTCAACCAATGTATAGCTAGGAGTTTCATATGAAATTTCTATGGTAATATCACGAGAAACAGTAGGATATTTTGAAACGAGTTCATAACCGCTGTTTCGTTGATGCTCATATAACGATTTTGCATCTAGTTCAAATACATACGTCTCTTCTGCTAGAGAAGGATGAATTTGCCCGATTGTTCCAATCACTTTGTTATTGTGGTAAACAGATGCCGTTCTTCCAGGATGCATGTTTGGTAAAGTTGTTTTTTGATAGGTAATATTGGTTAGATGAAGTGTTTGTAATAAGACATCCACAATTCCTTTAACAACGAAGAAATCTACTTTCTTTTTTTCACGTTGCCAATTATTTGTGTACCAATATCCGCTCATGATTCCTGAAATTTTTTCGTGTTCTTTTTCTTGTGTAAATACATTTCCTACTTCATAAAGTGCAATATTTTCTTCTTTTCGGTTTTTATTATACAAGCTCACATCCAGTAAATGTGGAAGTAAACTACTTCTCATTGTGCTTTTTTCTTCACTCATCGGAAGAGAAAGGGAAAGTGCATTTTCTGTTGTTTTTTCTTTGTTTGTTAAAGAATAGGTAATTGCTTGATGAAAGCCAATTGTTGAAAGTGTTTGTTTTACTTTTCTTCGTTTTTGTTGATAAATGCTTAATCCACCTTTAGAAGCAGATGAAACAGGTAACGTTGAAGGAAGTTGATCATAGCCATATAATCGAACAATTTCTTCTAGTAAATCAGCTTCAATGACCAAATCATTTCTTCTTTCAGGGATAGTTACTGTATAAGAAGAAGAATGTTGTTGATAAGAAAATTGTAATCGATCGAAAATAGTTTCGATTTCTTCTTCGTATAAAACAAATCCTACCATTTTACTAATATATTCAAGAGAAGTGGTAATGGTTTTTGTTTCAGTTTGTACGTTGTTTTTTTCTTCTAAAGAAACAAGATAACCATTCGTTACTTCTAATAATAAATCAATCGCGCGCATCCCTGCGGAATGAACCGAAGAAACATCGATTCCTTTTTCGTATCGCAAAGATGCTTCGCTTCGAATATGAGTTGATTTTGCTGTTTGACGAACGGAAATAGCGTCGAATGCAGCATATTCTAGTACAAGATTTGTTGTATGCTGATTTATTTCTGTTTCTTTTCCTCCCATAACTCCAGCAATAGCAATTGGTAAATCTCCGTCACAAATAACGAGATCATTTGAAGAAAGTGTACGTTTTGTATCATCTAACGTTGTAATGGATTCTCCGCTTTTAGCCAAACGTATCGATAATTGTTTCGTTGTTAACGTTTCATAATCGTAAGCATGAAGCGGTTGCCCATATTCTAACATCACGTAATTTGTAACATCAACGACATTATTAACCGAACGAATTCCTGCATGTTCTAAACTTTCTTTTAACCAAGTAGGGGATTCTCCAACTGTTATATTTTCAATAATTGCTGCACCGTAATAGGGAACAAGAGTAGGAACTTCATTGACCAAAGAAAGGTTTTTATCGGAAATAACAGATTCAGGTAAAGACGTATCAGGTAATGTTACTTCTTTTTCAAGAATGGCTGCTACTTCATAAGCTACACCAATCATACTTAAGCAATCTGAACGATTTGGTGTTAAATCTAATTCTAGAATAGAATCATTTTCTTTTGAATGAACATATTCAACGGCTACTCCGTGTTTGGTTAATAATTCGGCTAGTTCTTTTGGTGAAACATTTGATACATCTACATATTCTTTTAACCAAGTATAAGATACCAACATGTGCTTTCCGTTAGCGTAGCATTACGCTAACGGAGTCACCTCCTTCAAATGTTTATTAGTTACATTTCACTTAAACGTTGAGTTAAGAAACGAATGTCATTTGTATAGAAATGACGAATATCTTCAATTCCTTCTTTTAACATTGTTAAACGTTCGACTCCCATTCCGAAAGCAAAGCCACTTACTTCATTTGGATCAAATCCTCCTGCTTTTAATACATTTGGGTGAATCATTCCTGCACCTAATACTTCAATCCATCCTGTTTGCTTGCACGTTCTGCAACCTTTACCTTGGCAAAGACCACATGAAACATCTACTTCAACAGAAGGTTCTGTGAAAGGGAAGAAACTAGGGCGAAGACGAATGTCTCGTTCAGATCCGAAATAAGACTTAATGAAATATTCTAAGGTTCCTTTTAAATCACTTAACGTAATGTTTTTATCAACCACTAATCCTTCAATTTGCATGAATTGATGAGAATGAGTGGCGTCATCTTCGTCTCGTCGATATACTTTTCCTGGACAAAGAATGCGAATTGCTTCATTTTTTTCTGTTTGTTCTAATGTTCTCGCTTGAACAGGAGACGTATGCGTGCGAAGAAGTAAATCGTCTGTGAAATAGAAAGAATCTTGCATATCTCGAGCTGGATGGTGCTTTGGAATGTTTAATGCTTCGAAATTATAATAATCCGTTTCAATTTCAGGACCTTCTTTGATTTGGAACCCTAATCCAATGAAAATGTCTTCGATTGTTTCAACCGTAACATCTAGTGGATGGCGAGAACCAACGGGAATTGAAACACTTGGAAGAGTGACATCAATATCTTCTTCTAGTAACTGTTGGTTTAATTGGTTTTGTTCAAGTTCTGTTTGTTTTTCTTTTAATGCTGTGATGATAGAACTTTTAATGCTGTTAATGAATTGTCCCATCGCTGGACGTTCTTCTTTTGAAAGAGAGCCTAGTTGTTTCATACTTTGAGTTAATTCGCTTTTTTTGCTAAGAAATTTAATACGAATTTCTTCTGTTTCTTTCGAATTAATGGCTTGTTCAATTGCATGTAAGGCTTCATTTTTCAATTTTTCCAATTCTTTTTTCATCATGTTCTCTCCTTTTTCCGTTTTTCTTATTCTAGCACGGGTTTTTAACTTGTGTATGAAAAATAAAAAACGCCCCTAAAGCAAATGCTTTAGGGACGAGTATAAACCCGCGGTACCACCCTAGTTGAAAACCATTGTTTTCCACTTAAAAAAAGGTATGCTCGGGAGTGAATTCGATTAACTCTTTGTGTAAGAAGATTTCAGCCAGTGTCTTCTCTCTCTGATACACGAACGTTAATGTACTATGTTCCGTCAATGCAAGATATGAAGTTATATGTATTATATGCTAGATGAAAGAGAAAATGCAAGGAATATTTTTCTTGTATTTTCGCTAAAACAAAGTATAAAGAAAATAACAATAAAAAGAAATGAGGAATGAATAATGGAAAAAACATATGAACAATTAAAAGAAAATGTGGAAAAAGGACATCATTTTATTGTTTCATCAAAATCTAGAAAAATTGGAAGTTATTTGATCGACTATTTTTTAAAGAAAGAAAATAAAAAATTTCAAGAAGTTTGTATTGAGCTAGAAAGTATTGCATTGGAATCCAATTCAGAATTAATAAAAAGAATCCAAAAAAAAGAAATGGATATTTTAGTGATTCATGACGGAGAGCGTGCATTTAGTGAACTTTTCATTGGAAAAAATTCTTCTGTTGTTTATCAAGAAGAAATCGTGAAAGCTGCTTTTGAAAACGGTATTCAAGTTATTTTTGTCACACGAAACAAAAAAGAACAAACGTTTTTTTGGAAAACAGTGATGAATGAAAAGTATCCGATCGTATCTTTAAATGATGAAGAAGTTTTTCTTGAACTGATTAAAAATACAACCGTATTCGATCATATAGTTGAAAGAAAATTAAGCTAATAAATATATAAAAGGATTCGTAAAAACGAATTCTTTTTTCTTGCCTTTTTCATAAAATGAAGTATAAAGAGTGCAACAATTAAACAGAAATGAGGAATGAAAAGATGGAAAAAACAATTCAAGCAATTAAAGAACAAGTAGAAGCGGGCGTACATTTTGTTGTTTCAGGAGAACCAGGTTTAGGAAAATTGGATTTAACAAAACAAGTGTTAAACGATTTAAATAAACGTTTTGAACTAATAAATGGCTCTCAATGTGAAGAATTATTTGTGGAATTTACGGTTATCTTTGGTACAAAATCACCAGACGTAATTATTATCGAAGAAGCGGATCGAATTCAAAAAGCTAAAGAGTACAGACATGTTTTATTATTTGCTAAACAAGCAAATATTCAAGTCATTGCATTAGTAGGGGAAAAAGAACATACGCAAGAACCTGCTCTATATCAAATGAATGAAGCGGTTTGGTACTATATAAACGCTCAACATTTACCGATTGTTTCGATTGATAAAGAGGAAGCACAACAAAAAGCAGCGGAAACATTTCCTTGGTTGAATGACGTCTTAAATCATTCTCAAAAATAAGATAATAAATGAATAAAAGGATTCGTTTTTACGAATTCTTTTTTCTTGCCTTTTTCATCAGATGGGATATAAATAATGCAACTATAAAACAGAAATGAGGAATGAAAGATGAAAGAAATGATTCAAGAAATTAAAAAACAAGTAGAAGCAGGAATGAATTTTATTGTTTTATCACAGTTATCGGTAACAGCTAATAATTTGATTGAGGAAGTTTTAAAACGAAGTAATAAGAATTTGGACATTGCTTATCTCGAATTTGAAAAAACAAAAGAAAAACCATTTGCAGAAGCAATGAAAAAAATAAATAAAAAAGAAATTGACGTGTTAATTATTTGCGAAGGAGAAGAATGCTCTGAAAAATATCTAAATGATGTACAAAAACAGGCAACTGAAAATAAGATACAACTTATTTTTGTTAGAAAAGATAGAAAAGAAAAAAACATCCCTGTTGTTGAAATTAATGACATTGAACTTTTATTATTAAGAGATCTAATTACCGTCATTCCTGAAAGTGTTTTATTTAGTTAATAAAATAAAGCTAATAAACCAATAAAAGAATTCGTTTTTACGAATTCTTTTTTACTATTGAAAAATCAAAAAAAGATGGTATAAAAGAAATAACATTAAAAAGAAATGAGGAATGAAAGATGAAACGAACATTTCAAAAAATGAAAGAATATGTAGAAAAAGGACAACATTTTATTGTGTCATCGGAAACAGAAGATGGTGGAAGTTACGCCATTCAAGGGTTTTTAAGAGATCAAAACAAAGATTACAAACATGAATCGTTTGTCATGTTTGGCATTTTTCCTGAATTATTCGAATTATTGCTTGATCGAATCGAAAACAACGAAGTAGAAATTGTTGTATTAGAACAACAAAGTTATAAAGTAAAATTGGGAGATCAAGAAACAAATGAACTAATAAGACTTGCTACGAAACACAACGTTCAACTTATTTTTGTTGGACATGATATTGGTCAATGTTTATCAGATCATTTTGATACAAAAAAACTACCAACTATTCAAGTTGATGATTGGGAATACTTAAGGTATTGTTTCGAGAAATCGAATACGTAAAAATGAGTTCTTTTTTTCCATAAATAGATAAGATATGATATAAATAAGGTGTACAACCAAAACTCAATAAAAGGGGACGATTACAAATGGGAGAAAAAGTGGAAACGATCCAACGACAAGTAAAAAAAGGAAGAAGTTTCGCTATTTCAAGCATTAAAGGGACAGAAAGTGAAAAATATGTAACAGATATTTTGGATGAAGAAAAGAAAAACTACATCGCCGTTCCTTGCAAAAACAAAAAAGCTAATGATATCACAATGGACATTATGATGAAAAATCCAGAGGTGGTTATTCTCGAGGATGCGGATCAAGTAAAAGTAAGAGAACTGGGAAACGTATTAGAATATCTTCAAGAAAACAATATTTTAACCATTATTCTTGGAAACAAAGAGAAAGAAGAAGAAAATATGGTATGCAGCCAACAATTATTTTGGCAATATATTATATGTAAAAAATATCCGATAGTAAATTTAAAACGAAAAGAACTCTTAGTATAAGAGTTCTTTTTTTGTTATGAATGGGCTTTGCTTGTAAATTGAAGAAAAATTACGCCGCCTAAAATAAATAAAATAGCAATCACTTTTCCAAGACTCATTTGTTCATTAAAATAAAAATAACCAATAATAGAAATTAAGACAATACCCATCCCTGACCAAATCGCATAGGCGATCGACACATCAATCGCTTTAAGTGCAAAGGTTAAAAAACTAAAACTGGTAAGATAAAAAACAATGAGAAGAATACTCGGGACCAAGCGTGTAAACCCTTCAGAAAATTTCATCGAAACCGTTCCGCCTACTTCAAATAAAATGGCTAAAAATAAAAATACCCAGTGCATAAAAACCCTCCTTATTTGTTAAATCATACCATAAATAAAAAAAAGAAAAAAGATGCTAATAAGGCATCTTTGAATGTGTTAATTTTTTTATTTTTCTTATTTTTTTATATTCGTTAACAGGTTCTTTTAACATTCCACGAAGATAAAAAAGATACATAATAGGCAGCAATAAAATAAGTGAAGAAATCAATGAAACAAATGAAATAAATACGTAATTTGTTACATCAAAATAATGAAAAATAAGAAAGGAAGCAAGTATAAACTCAACAAAGCAAGTTGAAATGATAATTAAAAACAATTGAAAACTCCAATAATCATATTCTTGGCACAATGTCCAAAGGGAAGGGGAATGTTTCTTTTCTTCGTTCCATTCAGACGTAGAAGGATAATGAACAAATTCGGTTTGTTTAACCAGAAGTTTTAAACGAAAACTTTGATTTTTCTTAATTTCTTTTTCCAAGAAAGGAAATAAAGAAGCGCTAATTTGTCGTAAACGCAATTTAACACTTTCTTCAGGGTTTTGATGTATTCTTGGTAGTAGAAAAATCACAGCGGTACTCGTATAATGGATCTGAATTTGAATTTCTTCGTTTAAAACTTCATCTTTTATTTTAATGACTTCTTCTTTACCTTTCGGATAATAAAAACGTGATAAATAGTGTATATAAGGAACACGGTTTATAGCTTCTTTAATAATGGTTTCAGAAAGCATCATTTTTTTTCTTCCTTTCTAGCTTTTTTATTTTTTTCATTAGAAAATATTCTTTTATGGCTGTGAAAAAAGAACGATAATAACAAAGTAAAAAGTATAAAAGAACAAAAAACATGACAATAAATAGCAAAGAAAAACATAAAAAAAATGAAGCTAATGCATCGGTTCTGAAATAGGTAAGACATACATATAAAATTCCCAGCCCTACAATATAACTGATATAAATAATGAACAAATGAGAAAAATAACGACCTAATTCAGGAAATTCATAAAGTTCAACTTCTAAAAAATCATTAAATGAATGATATTCAAGTTTTTTATCAAATGGATGATGTTCAATAGAAAAACCGTTTAAGCTAAATTTAATTCGAAATAGCGGATGATTTTTAATAATTGGAATAAGAAGAGGTACTATTTTTTGTTTCAATTGATGTATGCGTAATTTGATATTCATTGGATAACCATTTGAATGAGAAATAAAAACGTTTAATTTAGAATTTTTGTAATCAAAACACAAAGTGAACTTTTTGCGTAGTAATGAATCATAAAAACAAATACGTTCTTGCTTGTTAGTATGATCATATGTATCAGGTAAAAAAAGGATATATGGATCTGCTTTGCCTACTATTTCTAACGAATCTTCAGTAAAGATCATGAGTGTTTTTCCTTTCTAATTTTTTTATTTTTCTCATTTGAAGATATTGTTTTGTGGCGATAAAAAAAGATTGAAAAAAATAAATTAAAAAAGTGAAAATAAAAGCGGTTAGAATGATTACAATTGCTGCAACAATAAAAAGCGTCATTGACGAAAGACGTGTAAAAGTTACGTACAAAGTAAAAATTCCTAAACAAAATCCGAAAAAAATAAAAGAAAAAACCAAAGGGTAATGGTCTATTTCATACAATTCATCTTGTAAAAAATAGTTTAATGAATAGTAATCAAGGTTTTCGTTCGATAAATTGTAATCATCAATGGAACATTCTTTTAATATGAATTTAATCCGAAAAGTTGGATCTTCTTTAATGCTTGAAATAAGAAGAGGTAATAAATTTTGTTCGATTTGACGCTTGCGGACTCTTTCACTTTTAGAAAAATCGGCAGAACCTGCAATAAAAAATCTTAATTTAGGATTGTTATAATCAAAACAAAACGTGTAGTTTATGCGTGTTAACGAATCGTAAAAATCAATACGTTCTTCTTTCATATATTGCCCATGTGTGTTAAGTAAAAAGCTGATGTGCGGATCTTTTTCACATAATATTTTTAACAAATTTTCAGTAAAAATCATATATTCTCGTCCTTTTGAATTTTTTGAATTCTATTTTTTTCATGAATTGTTTTTTTGACTAGAGAAAACATTTCTTTCGAAAATACATAAGGTATGTATAAAAAACCTAAACAACAAATGATTCCCACAACACTACTAATTCCATACCAATTTAACGAAAGGAAATAACCTACTCTGAGTCCTGCAAAGAGTAGAACGGATGACATAATAAATTCAATTCCAAGTACAACTTCTTTTCGAATCACTTCTCGCATCATGGTGAAAAAATTTGTTGATACTTTTACTTCTTTTTTTAAAAAAAGCGGCGAAGTAACAATTGTTATATCTCGAAGCGCTATTTTTACACGAAAAGATGGATGATGAAGAAAATAGTCTTCAAGTTTTGGAAAAAATAAATAAAAAATTTGACTGGCACGAAGTCGAATGCTTGGTTGTTCATAAAATAAGTCTTCATCGGAAAATGTAATATGAATGGTAGATGTTTTAAATGTTATGCTATAAGAAAAAACCAAATCAAATACTTTATCATAAATAAAGATCATTTCTTGTTTCTTGTTTTCGACATACGAATGTAATTCTACTTGATAGGTAAGATTGGAATCAACTTTAATCGCTTCTTCTATACATTTGTCCGTTATGTACATAAACATTCTCCTCTCTTTTTGTCATATCTTTATTTTAACAAAAAAGATGCTCACTGAGCACCTTTTTTACGGTTTATTATCGTAAACTTTTTTTCTTGGTTTTTTATTTTTCGTATTTGTCTATATTCTTTTACAGCGACATGTAATTCTGCGCTTTTGAATAAATAAATCCCCCAAGGTGCCAAAAGAAAAGAAGACAACGTGAAAGAATACAAGAAAATTTTTTGTAAAGTTTCTACGTATATAATAGCAAAAATTAAAGTCGTTACAAAAAATAACAAAATAAAAGAAAGAAAACATGAAATTAAAAAAGAATAGAAATTGAACGGATCTTTATTCAATAATTTCCATAAAGAAGGAACGCATAATTTTTCTTCATTCCGTTCGTTCAATTGTAATGGAAAAAGCAGTAATTTTTTTTCTGTAAACATATACTTAATTCGAAATTTCGGATGACTATATATTTCTTTTTCAAAAATAGAAACCAGTTGGTGCAAAATTTGTTTAATACGCATTCTTTCTGTTTGAGCAAAAGAATAAAAATCTAAAAGATTTAAACGAAAATTTGAATAAGAAAAATTAAAATAAATTTCAAATGTAATGTCCAATAATGTGTCTTTTAATCGTATAATTTCTTCTTTTTGATTCATTCGATGAAATTCAGATACATAAAGCAAATGCGGGACTTGTTTTACGATTTGTTCTATCGCTTTATCAGTGAAAAACATTTAATTTTTCCTTTCTAATTCTTCTATTTTTTTAACATGTTTATGCTGCGTTAGTGCCGAAGAAAGTGAACTAAAACAGTGCCCTACTAAAAGGCTAAGTGATAGAAGGACAAAAAATAAAGGAATTGCCGTGATATAAAGAAGCCAAGAAGACAAATGTGTAATAATGACATAAAACGCGATAAGTAATATAGTAAAAGCAAGTAAACTAAACGGGAAAACAAAAAAATAATGATCAACAAAGTGAAATTCACGATCCAGTAAATATTTAAAGGAATAAAAATGAAGTTTATCAACCGCGTATTCTTCTATTGTATATTCTTTAAGTGTTAATTTAATCCGAAAAGTTGGATGTTCTTTAATGCTTGAAATAAGAAAAGGCAATAGATTTTTTTGCAGCTGACAAAGACGTAATTGTTGACTTTTTGAAAAATAAACAGAATCTTCCATAAATACTTTTAAGTTTGTTTTGTAACATTGGAAACAAAGAGCGAATGTCGTACGCGTTAAAGAATCGTAAAAACAAATGCGTTCTTCAAACTGGCTCGCTTCATACGTATCCATTAAAAAGCGAATATAAGGATCTTTCTTGGATAATTTTTTTAACAAGTCTTTTGTAAATATCATCATGTGGTTTCCTTTTTAATTTTTAAAATACGTTTTTTTTCATAGATTGCTTTTTTAGATACCGAGAAAATTTGTTTAAAAAAAGTATAAGGAATCACTTGAAGACTTAAGCAAGCAAGTAGTGCCATAGCACTTGCAAAACCATTCCAATGAGTGAGTGAATAATACCATCCTGTCACACCTGTTCCGATGATAAGTGCAGATAAAACAGCAAAAACTTCGAAAAAATCTTCATTTCTTAAACCTTGCCAAATCATTTTAGATAACTGGGTTGTAACGGATTCTTCTTTTCCTAAAAAAATAGAAGAATGTTTAATCTTCAAATCACGAAGCGCTAATTTCACACGAAAAGTAGGATGTTGAAAAAAATATTTTTCAAGTTCTGGAAGAAAAAGGTGCAAAATTTGACTGGCACGTAGTCGAATGCTTGATTCATGAAAGGTGTGCGTTGTTCCAGGTTCGATTGAAATGTTGAATGGTCCATAATCGATTCGGTATGAGAACGTAAAATCAAGGATCTTATCATGGATAAAAATATTTTCTTGCTTACTTTTTTCAAAATAAGAATGCAAGCCTGCTTGATAGGTAAGATTTGGATCAGATTTAATTGCTTCTTCCATCAAGTCATCCAGTATATACATAGAAA
>Ga0207655_1001910_pt1 | contig 17894 bp, 14 predicted proteins | sample KBSM44metaG_FD_184398 | JGI IMG/M metagenome (GOLD analysis project Ga0207655, IMG submission 184398) | Miscanthus rhizosphere microbial communities from Kellogg Biological Station, Michigan, USA - KBS M4-4 metaG (SPAdes) (version 2) | ecosystem: Host-associated > Plants > Roots > Rhizosphere >...
GAGGGCCGCGAGCTTCGCCGGCTGCGGCCGCACGGGCGGGATCGGTGTCTCTTCGGGGGATATGGGTGGCATGTGGCGCTATTTTGGCCCCGGCGCCTGCAGGCTTCGCGATCCCGCCATTCCGCGAACACCGAGGAACCGGCTTTGCCGGGCCTCAGGTGTTGCCCCCTGCAAGGGGGGTGGCGAAGCGACACGAAGTGCGCGAAGCCTGGGGGGTGTGCCTAGGTTCTATCGCTGCGCGCCAGGCGGTGCTCGAGCCTTCTCAGCATGGTGGTCAGCACCAGCGTCATCACCCAGTAGATGACCGAGATCGCGAGGTACGGCTCCCAGTAGCGCGCGTAGGCACCCGCCACGGTGCGCGCCGCGTACGCCAGCTCGGCCAGGCCGATGGCCGAGACCAGCGACGTGTCTTTCAGCAGCGCGATCGCGTTGTTGCCAAGCGGCGGCAGCATGCGGCGAAAGGCCTGCGGCAGCACCACGTAGCGCATCACCTGCGCGGGCGAGAAGCCGATCGAGCGGCCCGCATCGAACTGTCCGCGCGAGATCGACTGGATGCCGGCGCGGAACACCTCGGAGATGTAGGCCGCCGAATTGAGCGTGAGCGCCACCACGCCGGAGATGAGTGCGCCGTGCTCCTGCTTGAGCGTGCGCGCGAGCTCGCCGTCGATCAGGATGCCCGTCGTCGGGTGGATGAACACCGGCATCACCGCGAAGTGGATCAGCAGGATCTGCACGAACAGCGGCGTGCCGCGGAAGAAGCTCACGTACACAGTGGCCGGCCAGCGCAGGAAGAAGCGCGCGACCCAGGTCCACGGTGCGTGGCGCGGATGCGCGAGCCGAGCGAGCGCGAGGCACAGGCCCCAGCTCGAACCCAGCAGCACGCATACCACGGTCATGCGCAGCGTCATCCAGGCGCCTTGCCAGAACAGGTCCTTGTATTCGACCAGGATGTCCCATCGGAACCATCCGAAAAGAAGAACTGGTTGTTCCATCTATCGCCTCCGCTTCATCGCGTCAAACTCAAAAAACAAACGGCCGCATCGTGGCGGCCGTGATCGGATCACAGGTGGGGTGCGGCTCAGCGGACGTTCGGGTCCTTGTTGAACCACTTCTTGTAGATCGTCGCGTAGCTGCCGTCGGCGCGGATGGCCGCGAGGCCGGCCGTGAGCTTGTCGAGCAGGGCCTTGTCGCCCTTCTTCACGACGATGCCGAAGCCCTCTTCGGGGAAGGACTTGTCGTCCAGCGTCTTCAGGTCGGGGTTTTGCGCCACGCGATAGGCGATGACGCCGTTGTCGCCCATGGCGGCATCGACGCCGCCGCCGGCCAGCTCGGAAATGATGAGCGGCGTGCTCTCGAAGCGGCGGATGTCGGGGTTGGTCTTGCCGAACTCGCGCGAGGCGATGTCGTCGGCGGTGGAGGCGCTGACCACGGCGATCTTCTTGCCGGCCAGGTCCTTCAGCGAGGCGACCTTGCTGTTCTTCGGCAGCGCGATCAGCTGGCGGGCCGCGAAGTACGGCGGCGTGAAGTCGTAGCTCTGCTTGCGCTTCTCGTTGATGGTCACGCCCGAGATGACGAGGTCGACGTCGCCGTTGTTCAGCGCGCCGAAGATGCCGGTGAAAGGCGTGTTGACGATCTTGATCTTCAGGCCCTGCTGCTTCGCGATGGCGTTGATGATGTCGATGTCGAACCCGACGATCTGCTTGTCCTTGTTCTCGAAGGCGAAGGGCGCGTAGGTGGCGCTGGAGGCCACGGTGAGTTCGCGGTTCTGAGCCTGGGCACTGAATGCGAGCGTGGCGGCTGCGAGGCCAAGGGCCAGGGCGCGGCGGAGGAGATTCATTCGAGGTCCTTGTTTTTCGCCGTCCGGCGGGAGTTGGTGGGCGGGGATTTTAGGCTGTCGCTATCGGGCGGCCGCGTCGCCGCATGCACTCAGCGTGCCAGATGCCCCAGCGGCAGCGCGCTGCTCGCCTTCACCTCGCCCAGCGAGAAACTGGTGTGGAGGTCCTTCACGTTCGGCAGGTTCATCAATTGCTGGCGCGCAAAGGACGAGAAGCTGTCGAGATCCTGCGCCACCACCTGGAGTTCGAAGGTGCCGGTGCCGCTGATGTAGTGGCAGGCCACCACCTCGGGCATCCTGCGGATCGCGTCCTCCAGCTTGCGGGTGGCCTCGTGGGTGACGCGCTCGGTGTCCACGCGCACGAAGGCAAGCACGCCGAGCCCGATCTTGTGGCGGTCGATCTCGGCGTGGTAGCCCTTGATGACGCCCGCCTCCTCGAGTGCCCGCACCCGGCGCCAGCAGGGCGCGGCCGAGAGCCCCACGCGTTGCGCAAGCTCGGCGTTGGTGAGGCGACCGTCGGCCTGCAGTTCTTGCAGAATTGCGAGGTCGAACTTATCGATGCTTTCCATTGGTGAGGATTTTAAGCAAGATTCTTTCTGGAAGCCGCTTTTTAGAGGCAAAGAACGCAAACACCTGTCGCCGACCCCGGCATACACTTTGCGTGACCATGGGCTCGCGCCCTACCGGGCACAGACCCAAGCAATCAGCCAGGCCCACAAGGCCCTGCCATACGGAGACAGACACCATGAACGCCCCGCTGCCCGAGCACATCCGCAAGGCGCTAGAAACCGTCACGCTCGACGACAAGTACTCCCTCGACTACGGCCGTGCCTTCATGAGCGGCGTCCAGGCCCTCGTGAAGCTGCCCATGCTGCAGCAACTGCGCGACAAGCAGGCCGGCAAGAACACCGCCGGGTTCATCAGCGGCTACCGCGGCTCTCCGCTTGGCGGCTACGACCAGGCGCTGTGGAAGGCAAGCAAGTTCCTCAAGGAACGGAACATCGTCTTCCAGCCCGGCGTGAATGAAGAGCTGGCGGCCACCGCACTGTGGGGCACCCAGCAGCTGGGCTTCTCGCCCGCGGGCACCAACAAGTTCGACGGCGTGTTCGGCATCTGGTACGGCAAGGGCCCGGGCGTGGACCGCTGCTCCGACGTCTTCAAGCATGCCAACATGGCCGGCACCACCGAATTCGGCGGCGTGATCGCGGTGGCGGGCGACGACCACATCTCCAAGAGCAGCACGGCCGCGCACCAGAGCGACCATATCTTCAAGGCCTGCGGCACGCCGGTGTTCTTCCCCACGAGCGTGCAGGAAATCCTCGACCTGGGCATCCATGCCTTCGCCATGAGCCGCTTCTCGGGCGTGTGGTCGGGCATGAAGACGATCCAGGAGATCGTCGAGTCGAGCGCCACGGCGATGATCGACCCCGAGCGCGTCGAGATCGTCATCCCCACCGACTTCGAGATGCCGCCCGGCGGCCTGCACATCCGCTGGCCCGACCATGCGCTGGAGCAGGAAGCCCGGCTCATGCACTACAAGTGGTATGCCGCGCTGGCGTACATCCGCGCCAACCGGCTGAACCACAACGTGATCGAGGGCCCGAACGACCGCTTCGGCATCATGGCCAGCGGCAAGGCCTTCAACGACACGCGCCAGGCGCTGATCGACCTCGGCCTGGACGACGCGGCCTGCCGCCAGCTCGGCATCCGCCTGCACAAGGTGGGTGTGGTGTGGCCGCTCGAGGCGCAGCTCACGCGCGAATTCGCCACCGGCCTGCAGGAGATCCTGGTGGTCGAGGAGAAGCGCCAGGTCATCGAATACCAGCTCAAGGAAGAGCTCTACAACTGGCGCTCCGACGTGCGCCCCAACGTGGTCGGCAAGTTCGACGAGGGCGAAGTGCACGCGGCCGAGGGCTACTCGGGCGGCGAATGGTCGATGCCCAACCCGACCGCGCACACCCTGCTGCGCGCCAATGCCGACCTGAACCCCGCGCTGATCGCCAAGGCCATCGCCTCGCGCCTGAAGAAGACCGGCCTGCTGGCCGCCGCCGGCGCTGACATGGCCGCGCGCATCGATGCCCAACTCGCCATCCTCGAAGCCAAGGAACGCGCGATGGTGGTGCAGCAGGCCTCCACCAGCGTGGCCGACGCCACGCGCCAGCCCTGGTTCTGCTCGGGCTGCCCGCACAACACCAGCACCGTGGTGCCCGAAGGCTCGCGCGCCATGGGCGGCATCGGCTGCCACTTCATGGCGACCTGGATGGACCGCTCCACCATCGGCTTCACGCAGATGGGCGGCGAGGGCGTGCCATGGGTGGGCCAGCAGCCCTTCACCACCGACCAGCACATCTTCGCGAACCTGGGCGACGGCACGTACTTCCACAGCGGCCTGCTCGCCATCCGCCAGAGCATCGCGGCGGGTGTGAACATCACCTACAAGATCCTCTACAACGACGCGGTCGCCATGACCGGCGGCCAGCAGGTCGGCGAGCGGCCGGAAGGCCACTCGGTGCTGCAGATTGCCGAGAGCCTGCATGCCGAGGGCGCCGCGAAGGTCGTGATCGTGACCGACGAGCCCGAGAAGTACGAGGGCGTGAGCATCCCCGGCGACCATGTCCAGGTGAAGCACCGCGACCTGCTCGACGAGGTGCAGCGCGAGTTCCGCAAGATCCCCGGCACCACGGCCATCATCTACGACCAGACCTGCGCGACCGAGAAGCGCCGCCGCCGCAAGCGGGGCACGGCCGTCGATCCGGCCAAGCGCGTGGTCATCAACGAGCTGGTCTGCGAAGGCTGCGGCGACTGCAGCGTGCAGAGCAACTGCCTGTCGGTCGAACCGCTGGAGACCGAGTTCGGCCGCAAGCGCACCATCAACCAGAGCAGCTGCAACAAGGACATGAGCTGCCTGAAGGGCTTCTGCCCGAGCTTCGTCACCGTCGAAGGCGGCCAGCTCAAGAAGAAGGGCAAGAACAAGGGCGCCACGCCGGCCGAGTTCGGCCTGCTGCCCGAGCCCGCGATTCCGTCGCTGGTCGGCGGCAAGGTCTGGGGCGTGGTGGTGGCGGGCGTCGGCGGCACCGGCGTGATCACCATCGGCCAGCTGCTCGGCATGGCGGCGCACATCGAGGCCAAGGGCATCGTCACGCAGGATGCGGCCGGCCTCGCGCAGAAGGGCGGCGCCACCTGGAGCCATGTGCTCATCGGCGACACGCAGGACGACATCCGCACCACGCGCGTCGGCACCGCGGCGGCCGACCTGATCCTGGCCTGCGATCCGCTGGTCACGGTCAACGGCGAAACCATGGCGCGCATGCGCGAAGGGCGCACGCACGTGGCGCTCAACAGCCACAGCTCGCCGACGGCGGCTTTCGTGCGCAACGCCAACTGGCAGAACCCCGAAGACGCTTGCGCCGCCGAGATCGCGCGCGCCGTGGGCGTCGACGGCATGGGCACCTTCGACGCCGATGCCGCCGCCACCACGCTGATGGGCGACAGCATCTACGTCAACCCGATGATCCTGGGCTACGCCTGGCAAAAGGGCTGGATCCCGCTGGCGCACGAGTCGCTGATGCGCGCCATTGAACTCAACGCCGTGGCCGTCGAGAACAACAAGACGGCGTTCGAATGGGGCCGCCAGGCGGCGGTGCGTCCTGAGGAGCTGCAAAAGCGCGTGCGTCCCGGCCAGGTCATCGAGTTCAAGAAGCGCGAATCGGTCGAAAGCCTGGTCGCGCGCCGCGTCGAGTTCCTGACCGGCTACCAGAACGCCGCCTACGCCGACGAATACAGGCAGTTCGTCGGCAAGGTGCAGCAGGCCGAATCGGCCGCCGGCAAGAGCACCGCGCTGACCGAAGCGGTCGCGCGCTATCTGTTCAAGCTGATGGCCTACAAGGACGAGTACGAAGTCGCCCGCCTGCACACCGATCGCAGCTTCCTCGACCGCGTCGAAGGCATGTTCGAGGGCGACTACAAGCTCAACTACCACCTGGCGCCGCCGCTCATCGCGAAGAAGGACGCCAAGGGGCAGCTCCAGAAGCAGAAGTTCGGCCCCTGGATGCTCACGGGCTTCCGCTTCCTCGCGAAGCTGAAGGGCCTGCGCGGCACGGCGCTCGACATCTTCGGCCGCACCGAGGAGCGCAAGACCGAGCGCGCGCTGATCGGCGAGTACCGCGCCAGCATCGAGGAAGTGATCGGAGGCCTGCGCGCGGACAACCACGCGCTGGCGCTGGAAATCGCGGCCCTGCCCGAGCAGATCCGCGGTTACGGCCACGTGAAGGATCGCAACCTGGCGGCGGCCCGCACCCGCTGGAGCGAGCTGATGGCCAAGTGGCGCAATCCGCAGGGGCAGCGCGCGGCGGCCTGATCTTCAAGGCTGGTCGACCATGCAACGGGCGCCCGATGGGCGCCCGTTGCTATTCAAAACATAGCAAAACGGCGCGCAATCCTCTGCCCGGAAAGCCCTCCCGGCCGCGCCGGATAAGCGCGCGGAGCGGTCATCTGCGCCGAATACAATGGCCGGTGCTGTGCGCGGCCAAGCCGCGCCGCGCTTTGACTTGCGGTCCGCCTCCTTCGCGGCCGCGAAGCCCAAGGAACCGCGGGCACGTCCTGCGCTCCCATCGTTTTCTCTTCCCTCTGCTGGAGACTCTCTTGTTCATTTCCTCTGCTTTCGCCCAGACCGCGCCCGCTGCAGCCGGCGGCGGTGACATGTTGTCCTCCCTCGGCAGCATGCTGCCGCTGGTGCTGATGTTCGTGGTGCTGTACTTCGTCATGATCCGGCCCCAGATGAAGCGCCAGAAGGAAGCCCGCGCCATGATCGAGGCCCTGGCCAAGGGCGACGAAGTCGCCACCGCCGGCGGGGTGCTCGGCAAGATCACCTCGATCGGCGACCAGTACCTCGGCCTCGAAATCGCCAACGGCATCGAGATCAAGATCCAGCGCAGCGCCGTTGTGCAGGTCTTGCCCAAGGGCGCCGTCAAGCAATAAAAGCGTGAGCTGAACCTTGCGCCTTGCGGCGCAGGGCCCCAATTCACGCCGTGTTCCGTTTCAGAAAAAGCGCTTTCTCATGAACCGTTACCCGGTCTGGAAGTACGCGATCATCGTGGTCGTGTTGCTCGTGGGGCTCATCTACGCCCTGCCCAATTTCTTTGGCGAGGCGCCTGCGGTGCAGGTGTCGGCTGCGAAGTCGACCGTCAAGATCGACGCGTCGACCCGGGCCAGGGTGCAGGAGCTGCTCAAGACGGCCGGCCTCACGCCCGAACTGCTGAGCCTCGAACCCACCGCGGTGCGGGCGCGGTTCGCCACCACCGACGACCAGATCAAGGCGCGCGATACGCTGCAGCAGGCCCTGGTGCCGAACGCGGACGAACCCTCCTACGTGGTGGCGCTGAACCTCGTGTCGCGCTCGCCCTCGTGGCTGACCGCGCTGCACGCCTTCCCGATGTACCTGGGCCTCGACCTGCGCGGCGGCGTCGACTTCCTGCTGCAGGTCGACATGCGCGGCGTGCTCGACAAGAAGGCCGAATCCTTCGCCGGCGACATCCGCATGGGGCTGCGCGAGAAGAAGGTGCGCGGCAGCGCCGTGAACCGCAACGGCCAGACCGTCGAAATCACGCTGCGCGACGCCGACAGCCTGGAAACCACCCGGCGCCTGATCCAGGACACGATGCCGGACCTCAGCACCGTCGAGAGCCAGCAGGGCGCCGAATGGCGCATCGTGGCCAGCATCAAGCCCGAGGCCGCGCGCCGCATCCAGGACGCGGCGCTCAAGCAGAACGTCACGACGCTGCACAACCGGATCAATGAACTCGGCGTGGCCGAACCCGTGATCCAGCAGCAGGGCATCGACCGCATCGTCGTGCAACTGCCCGGCATGCAGGACCCGGCCCAGGCCAAGACCATCATCGGACGCACCGCCACGCTCGAAATGCGCATGGTGGACGAAAGCGCCGAAGGCCGTTCGGCCGAACTGAGCGGCGGGCCGGTGCCTTTCGGTTCCGAGAAATTCCTCGACCGCCAGGGCCGCCCGGTGATCGTGAAGAAGCAGGTGCTCGTCACCGGCGAGAACCTCACCGACGCGCAACCCGGCTTCGACCAGCAGAGCAACCAGCCCAAGGTCGACCTGACCATGGACTCGAAGGGCGGCACCATCATGCGTGACGTGAGCCGCGAGAACTACAAGAAGCGCATGGCCATGCTGATCTTCGAGAAGGGCAAGGGCGAAGTGCTCACGGCCCCGTCGATCAACGGCGAACTGGGCAACCGTTTCCAGGTGTCAGGTTCGATGACCGTGTCCGAAGCCAACGACCTCGCGCTGCTGCTGCGCGCCGGCTCGCTGGCCGCGCCGATGGAAATCATCCAGGAACGCACCATCGGCCCGACGCAGGGTGCGGAGAACATCAAGAAGGGCTTCGACAGCGTGATGTACGGCTTCGCCGCGATCATGGTGTTCATGTGCATCTACTACGCGCTGTTCGGCCTGTTCTCGTCGATCGCGCTGGCCGTCAACCTGATGCTGCTGGTGGCCATTCTCTCGATCCTGCAGGCCACGCTCACGCTGCCGGGCATCGCGGCCATGGCGCTGGCCATCGGCGTGGCAATCGACTCCAACGTGCTGATCAACGAGCGCGTGCGCGAGGAACTGCGCAACGGAGCGTCGCCGCAGGCGGCGATCCATGCGGGCTACGAACGCGCCTGGGGCACCATCCTCGACTCCAACGTGACCACGCTGATCGCGGGTATCGCGCTGCTGGCCTTCGGCTCGGGTCCGGTGCGCGGCTTTGCGGTGGTGCACTGCATCGGCATCGTCACCTCGATGTTCTCGGCCGTGTTCTTCTCGCGCGGCCTCGTGAACTTCTGGTACGGCCAGAAGAAGAAGCTCAAGACGGTGTCCATCGGCACGGTGTGGCGGCCGAAGACCGACGGCGCGGCCGTGGCCGAAACCAAGTAAGAGGCAGAAGAGGCAGCCATGGAATTCTTCCGCATCCACAAGACCATCCCGTTCATGCGCCACGCGCTGGTGCTGAACATCATCTCCTTCGTCACCTTCGCGCTGGCGGTGTTCTTCCTGTTCCACCGCGGGCTGCACCTGTCGGTGGAGTTCACCGGCGGCACGGTGATGGAAGTGGCATACACACAGTCGGCCGACGTCGGCAAGGTGCGCGACATCGTCGGCAGGCTGGGCTACACCGAAGTGCAGGTGCAGAGCTTCGGCAAGTCGGTGCAGATCCGCCTGCCCGTGAAGAAGGGCGTGACCTCCGCCCAGCAGAGCGCACAGGTGATGGACGCGCTGAAGGTGGCCGAGCCGACGGTGGAGCTGCGCAGCAACGAATTCGTCGGCCCGCAGGTCGGCGACGAACTCACCACCAACGGCCTGAAGGCCCTGGGCATGGTGGTCGTCGGCATCATGATCTACCTGGCGTTTCGCTTCGAGTGGAAGTTCGCGCTGGCCACCGTACTGGCAAACCTGCACGACGTGGTGATCATCCTGGGCTTCTTCGCCTTCTTCCAGTGGGAGTTCTCGCTGGCGGTGCTGGCGGCGGTGCTGGCGGTGCTGGGCTATTCGGTGAACGAATCGGTCGTGATCTTCGACCGGATCCGCGAGAACTTCCGCCGCTACCGGAAGATGTCGACCACCGAGATCATCGACAACGCGATCACCTCGACCATCAGCCGGACCATCATCACCCACGGCTCCACCCAGCTGGTGGTGCTGTCGATGTTCTTCTTCGGCGGCCCGACCCTGCACTACTTCGCGCTGGCGCTGACCATCGGCATCTGCTTCGGCATCTACTCGTCGGCCTTCGTGGCGGCGGCGATCGCCATGTGGCTCGGCGTGAAGCGCGAAGACCTCATCAAGGGCGGCCCGGCCAAGCGCGACGGCGAATCCGAGGACGACCCGAACGCCGGCGCCGTGGTCTGACGGATACTTCGGGGTTCAACACAGCGGCGGTGGCCCGGCTGCCACCGCGGTTCGCATGCAACGCCGGGCGCTCTCCGCACTTGTGCGGTGGCGCTTCCCGATGCAAGCTCGCAGTTGTTGCCGACGAATCGACCATCCTGGCCTTCCCGACTTTTCAATGAGCATTGCGCGGTCCGCCTCTTCCCTGCAGCTCGCACGCGAGACGCGTGAGCGTTTCGTATCGGCCACCGAGGGCGCCATTGCGCCGCTGGCCGGCGCGATCCGGGACCGGTTGACGGCCCTGGCCTCCGAGGTCGGCAACGCCCGTTCCATGCAGGAAAACCGCGACGACTTCGTCGCGTTCCAGGGCCACGCCACGCAATGGGTGACGCTCGCGCAGGCCGGCTGGCGCAAGGCGCTGGGCACCACATCCGGCGCCATGACCGCGCCTGCGGCGCTGCGGCTCGAACTGATCGGCAATGAAGTAGTGGAGAGCAACATCCTCTCCTCGCGCCTCGCGCAGATGATCCACGACAAGGCCAGCTTCGAGCTCAGCGACCTGCGCCTGCGCATCCAGCACCTCGAAGGCACGACCGAGCTCGACGCCAAGGACGTGCTCAAGCCCGAGACGCTGGCCAAGCTGCTGGTCGACCAGTGGCTGGCGGCAGGCCTGAGCCGCGGGTTGTGGGCCCGTGTGCAGGACACGGTGCAGCAGGGGCTGGTCGAGGTGATCGTCAAGGCCTACGAGAGCGCCAATGCCTATCTGATCGCCAATGGCGTGATGCAGGAGATCGATCTCAAGAGCTTTGTCCGGCGCACGGGCAATGCAGGCGGCGGCGGATCGGGCGTCGCGCCGGTCGACAGCGGCATGACCGGCGGTTCTACCATTGCGCAGCGCCCCGGGTACGGATTCGAAGGACATCAGCAGGCGTCCATGCCCTCGACCATGGCGCCCACGTCGACCACCGGCGGCTCGCCGCTGATGATCGCGCGGCAACGTGCGCAGACCGCACTGCTGAGCCTCAAGCGCTTCGTGACTGCGCGCATCGGCGGTGACGCGGGCGGTGCCGCCGCACAGTTCCAGGCCGGGGGTGCGGAAGGGCGCGCCACGGGCGGCGGCGGCCAACCGGGCCAGGGCGGCGGCGCGGCGCCCCGCGTGTTCTCCAGGACCTTCGCCGGCGCCATCGCCGACGCCGAGGTCGCCTACCGGATGGCCGCCACGCAGTACATGGATGGCGCGGGCGAACAGGCCACGCTGATTCAGCAGACCGCCGTCGACCTGCGCCGGCGCTCCACCGAACTCAAGAAGCGCGCGCCCACCACGGCCGACAAGGCCACGGTCGAGATCGTGGCGCTGATGTTCCAGGCCATCCTGGCCGAAGAGCGCATTCCGTTCTCGGCGCGCGTGTGGTTCGCGCGCCTGCAGATGCCGGTGCTGCGCGTGGCCATCGCCGAGCCCGAGTTCTTCGGCACGCTGCAGCACCCCGCGCGCATGCTGATCGACCGCATGGGCTCCTGCGTGATGGGCTTCGATGCGGCCGCCATCACCGGCAGCGCGCTCGAAGGCGAGATCCGCCGCGTCGTGCAGGTGATCGAGCAGTATCCCGAAACCGGCCAGCGCGTGTTCAAGCTGGTGTTCGACGAATTCGTCGCCTTCCTCAACCGCTACCTGACCCAGAGCGACACCACGCAGCGCGTGATGAGCGTGGCGCAGCAGGTCGAGCAGAAGGAGACGATGGCGATCCAGTACACCATCGAGTTGCGCAAGATGCTCAACGACATGCCGGTGCGCGACGAGATCCGGGAGTTTCTCTTCAAGGTCTGGGCCGAGGTTCTCGCCATTGCCGCGCTGCGCTACGGCGCGCAGGGCGAACAGACCGTGATGCTCAAGCGCGTGGCTTCGGAGCTGGTATGGGCCGCGAGCGCCAAGCCCAACCGAACCGACCGCGCCCGCGTGATCCAGGATCTGCCGCAGCTGCTGCAGCGACTGCGCCAGGGGATGGCCCTGCTCGGCATCGTGGACGAGCCGCAGGAGGCGCACATCAAGACCATCGGCGCCACGCTGTCCGACGCCTTCCTGTCGAAGACCGAGGCGATCCCGCAGGCCAAGATCGAGGCGATGGCCGAGCGGCTGGCACACCTGGAAGATTTCGTGTCCGACGTGGGCGGCACCGCCGACCTGCCGCTCGATGCCCACAGCATCGAGCTGCTGCTGGGCGTGGATGCGGCCTCGATCGAGGTCATTCCCGACGCCGCCGGCACCAAGGTGCCCGAGGACATGCTCGCCTGGGCGCATGAGCTGCAGGTGGGCAACTGGTTCATGCTGGACCACAACGACCGCGTGAGCCAGGTGCAGTTCGTCTGGCGCAGCGATCGCAAGCAGCTGCACCTGTTCGCGTCGTCGGATGGACGCAGCTTCCTGATCCAGGCGGGGCGGCTGGCGACCTACCTGCAGGCCGGGTTGCTGGTGCCGGCGGAAGAAGAAACGCTCACGGTGCGTGCCACGCGCGAAGCGCTGGCGAAGCTGGATGCGAATCCCGAGCGGCTGCTGAACTAGCAGCCAGCTCCTGCGGCGCCTAGTGTGCCGTGCGGCCCTCGCGCGACTCGCAGAGCTCGTCGAGCACCAGCGCATCGGGTTCGATGCCCGTGCTCCAGTGCACCATCAATACGATGATTTTCAACTCGTCGAGTGCGACCGGGTCGCCGGGCGCCGCCATGGCACGCTCGACGACGATCTCGCGCAGGCCGCAGGGCAGCACGTTCGACGATTCGAGAAAGCGGATGAAGCCGAGGCACTCGGCGCCGAGGTGCTCCTGCTCGGCCTGCGAGTAGATGCGCATCGCATCGGCGGACTGCGGCATGGCCGCTTCGGGGGTGCCCCGGAGAACGACCGTGGCGCTTCCCTCGTCGTTGGCGCTGCGCTCGATCTGCATGCCTTGCGTGGCAAGGCTCAGGCCGTCGAGCCAGTGAAGGGCCTCGCGGATTTCCTCTGCCTCGAAGCCGTGTGCGCTGAGCTTGCGGCCCAGCTGATCGGGTTCGGGACAGGCATCGCCGCGCCAATAGTTTTCGTACACAAAAACAAGCACTTCGAACATGAGCCCAATATAGCCCAGTAAGGTGGCTCACCCCCAGGCTTCGTGCACTTCGTGTCACTTCTCCTTCCCCCTGCCGGGGGCGGGCCGGCCGCTTCGGGCGGCCGTGCGCGGCGGCCCCCGCAAAAAAAGGGCGCGGCCTGGGGCCCGGGAATCAGCCGATGGCCGTTCTCTGGAAGAGGCCGCCGGGCAGGCGTGCGATATGGCCGTCCAGCTCGAGCTCGAGCATCTTCGCCTGGAGTGCCGCGGCGCTCCAGCCGGTGCGCGCGCTGAGGGCATCGAGGCTCACGGGCTCGTGGCCGAGGGCTTCCAGAAGCGGGTCTTCGTCGGTGGCGACGGCAGCCGTGCTTCCATTTCCGGACGCGGGCGTCGCCGCCGCTCGCGGCTGCAGGGGCGGCAGCTCTTCGAGAATGTCGTTGACCGATTCCACGAGCTTCGCGCCCTGGCGGATCAGCGCATGGCAGCCGCGCGATTGCGGCGAATGGATCGAGCCCGGGATCGCAAACACTTCCTTGCCCTGCTCCGACGTGAGCCGCGCCGTGATCAGCGAGCCCGACTGCAGCGCCGCTTCGACCACCAGCGTGCCGCGTGCCAGCCCGGCGATGAGCCGGTTGCGCTTCGGAAAATTCTGCGTGAGCGGCGGCGTGCCCAGGGGCAGCTCGCTCACGATCAGCCCCTGCAGCGTGATGCGGTGCGCCAGGTCGCGGTGCCGCGCGGGGTAGACCCGGTCGAGCCCCGTGCCCACCACGGCCACGGTTGCGAGCCGGGGCGCATCGCCGGCCGCATCGAGCGCGCCCTGGTGCGCCGCGCCGTCGACGCCCAGCGCGAGGCCCGACACCACGGGCAGCCCCGCCTCGCCCAGCGCCCGCGCGAAGCTGCGCGCGTTGGTGGCGCCCTGCGGCGTCGGATTGCGGCTGCCCACGACGGCGATGCTGTGGCCGAGTTGCGTGAGGTCGAAGTCCGTGGCACCGAGCACGTAGAGCATCAGCGGCGGGTCGGCCATTTCAAGCAGCGAGGCCGGATAGCCGCTGTCGCCCAGCGTCACGATGCGGCGCGAGACGCCGCCATCGGCCGCCTGCAGCCATTGCCAGGTCTGGTCGATCTGCGTCTGCAGGCCGGGAGGCGGCTGCAGCAGCGCTTCGGCCTGGGCCACGGAGACGACCTCGCGCAGCGCGGCAGGGGGCTGCGCAAAGATGCCGTCGGGCAGCCCGAAGGCCGCGAGCAAACGGCGTGCGGCACCGTCACCGATGCCGGGCGTCAATGAAAGCCGCAGCCAGCCTGCGAGTTCTGCGCGTTCCAAACGAATGTGCGAGGAATGAAGCCGGGGTCGCTGGTCAGGGGTTGACGAGGAAGTCGCCGGCGCGCGGAGTGTCGTTGATTTCGAGCACCAGCGCGTAGGACACCTTCTCGAAGGTGCGGAACACCATCAGCAGGCCGATGCGTTCGTTCGGCAGCTTGATGGTTTCCTTGCGGGCGCCGGTGCGGTCGAGGATGGTTTCGCCGTTCTTCAGGATGGCCAGCACATGGCCGTTGTCGATGCCGTCGCGCGTGCCCTTGTTGATGGCCACCACCTGGTTCTGTGCCGCGAACTGCACCGCGTTGCCATAGACCGACACGATGCGGCCGTCCACCTGGGTGGAGGGCGCGCGCGGCGCGTAGCTCAGCAGCTGGCGCGGCGGCTCGGGCAGCAGGCGATCGCCGGCGCGCATTTCCTCGCGCGACGCGACGATGTCGATGCTGGCGGGCACCACCGTGATGACGTCCTTGTCTTCCACCGTCTCGACCGTGGTCGACTCGCCGCGCTGCAGCCGGGCCTTGCCCAGGTACTGCGCCTCGTAGCCGAGGATTTCGCCCGTGCCCGGGTCCTTCAGCGGCGTGGCGTTGCGGAAGATCCGGAAGTTCTGCACCGGTCCCGGCACCTCGACCAGCGGCGCTTCGGCGCTGCCGCGGGCATAGGCCCGGTCGCCGCGCGACAACAGGACGCGGCTGTCGTTGCCCGCGACGATGCGCGGCGCGCTTTCCAGCGTGCCGGCGTCCACCACGATGGGTTCGCTGAGGAAGGGCTCGATGATGCTCGGGTTGAGCGTGGGCAGTGCCATGCCGGCCAGCGAGTCGAAACGGGTGCGAGGTGACAGCTTGATGGTTCCGCCGTCGCCGCTGAAGCCGCCGCGGCGGGTGGTCAGGCGGGCGCGGCCGCCGCTCTTGTCCAGGTAGAGCACCTGGCCCGGATAGATCCGGTGCGGGTTGGCGATTTCATTGATGTTCATGCCCCACAGCTCCGGCCAGCGCCAGGGGCGCAGCAGGTAGAGGCGGGAGATGGCCCAGAGCGTGTCGCCGGGCTTGACGGTGTATTCGTCCGGCGCCTTGGGCGACAGTTCGCTCAGTGGCACGCCGGCCTGGGCGGTCTGCTGCGCCGTGGCGCGCTGCTGCGGGGTGACGGGGTAGTTCTGGGCCCAGGCTGTCGTGGCGCCGCAACTGCCGATGACCGCCAGGGCTGTCAGCGTGGCGAGGAGGGAGGGGCGCTGGCGTTCGGTGAGTCTGAGCTTTTTCATGTCTGGATGGGTGAGCGCCCACGGTAGCGCGGCGCATACGAATCTCACAATTTGCTACGAATTCTGCGCTGAAGCCCTTTGGAGGGCAACGATTTCGGGCTCCTGCGGCGCCTTGAGTCGCGGAATTGGCGAAAATAGCCACAACTTTCCCCCGATTTCATGGCCAAACGAATCATTCTGAGTTACCCGGACAAACGCCTGCACACGGTGGCCAAGCCGGTGCAGGGCGTCGACGCGCGCGTCAAGGCGCTGGTCGCCGACATGCTGGAAACCATGTACGACGCCAGCGGCATCGGCCTGGCGGCGACCCAGGTCGACGTGCACGAGCGCGTCGTCGTCATCGACATTTCCGAGGAGCGCAACCAGCCGATCGTGCTGATCAACCCCGAGATCACCTGGGCCAGCGACGAGAAGGTGCTGAACGAAGAGGGCTGCCTCTCGGTGCCCGGCATCTACGACGGCGTGATGCGATCCACCTCGGTCAAGGTGCAGGCGCTCGACGAGAACGGCGAGTCGCGCACCATCGAGGCCGACGGCCTGCTCGCCGTGTGCATCCAGCACGAGCTCGACCACCTGCTGGGCAAGGTGTTCGTCGAGTACCTTTCCCCCCTGAAACGCAACCGCATCAAGAGCAAGCTGCTCAAGCAGCAGCGCGAAGACCTGCGCGAACGGGCCTGATCCCATGTGCGCACGCGGTTTCGGTTCCCTTGCCGCACAGGCGGTCGTCGCCGTCGCCACCCTGGGGCTTGCCGGCTGCGCCAACGAGCCCACGCGCGTCCAGCCGGGCGCCACGGCCGCCGACACCCTGCAGTGCCTGGGCGCGCCCACGGGCCGCTATCCGCTGACGGGCGGCGGCGAGCGGCTGCAGTACTCGCGCATGCCAGCCGGCTTCGAGGTGACCGACATCGATGTCGACGCCTCGGGCAAGGTGGTCTCGGTGACGCAGGTGCTCAGCGAGGCGCGCTTCGGCCAGGACATCAAGGTCGACCAGTGGCGCCAGAACGATGTGGTGGCCTTCTACGGCCGCCCCTATGAAATCACCCGCGTCAGCTCCTTCGACGGTGTCGTCTGGACCTGGCGCTACAAGGCCGTGAACGAGCGCCGCATGCTGTACATCTACATCGATCCGACCGGCGTGGTCCGGCGCTATCACACGGGGGACGATCTCGAGCTCGATCGGATCCGCGATTGAGCCGCCTCAGAGTCGTTTTCGCGGGCACGCCCGAGTTCGCGCGCGTCGCGCTGGAGGCCATTGCCGCCGCCGGCCATGACGTGGTGCTGGTAATGAGCCAGCCCGACCGGCCCGCCGGCCGCGGCATGAAGCTGCAGGCGTCGCCCGTCAAGCAATGCGCGGTCGCCAACAATTGGCCCGTGGCCCAGCCGCGCAGCCTGCGGCTCGATGGCAAGTACCCCGACGAAGCCTCGGCCGCGCGCGACACCCTGCTGGCCGCCAGGCCCGACGTGATGGTGGTCGCGGCCTACGGCCTGATCCTGCCCCAGTGGGTGCTCGACCTGCCGGTGCACGGCTGCCTCAACATCCATGCGAGCCTGCTGCCGCGCTGGCGCGGCGCCGCGCCGATCCACCGCGCCATCGAGGCCGGCGACGCACGGACCGGCATCACCATCATGCAGATGGACGCCGGGCTCGACACCGGCGACATGCTGCTGCGCGAGGCCGTCGACATCGGCGACGACAACACCGACCGCCTGCACGACCGGCTGGCCGAACTGGGCGCAAGGATGATCGTCGAGGCGCTTGCGGATATCGGCGCGCTCGTGCGCACGCCGCAGCCAGCCGAAGGCGTCACCTACGCCAGCAAGGTCGAGAAGCACGAGGCGCTGATCGACTGGGCCCAGCCGGCCGACGCCATCGTGCGCCGCATCCGCGCCTTCGACCCCTTCCCCGGCGCCAACAGCCCACTCGATGGCGAAACCATCAAGCTCTGGGCGGCCCATGCGGTGCCGTCACCCATGGCATCGGCCGCGCCAGGCACGATCCTCGCCGTCAGCGATGCCGGCGTGGCCGTGGCGGCGGCTGGCGATTCGGTTGTCGCCGTCACCGAACTCCAGCGGCCGGGCGGCAAGCGCCTCGCCGTGGCCGATTTCCTGCGCGGCTTCGACCTGAAGCCCGGGCAGGTGTTCGGCTGATGTTTCTCTCGCAAAGCATCCGCGGCCGACCGGAATTCCGCATCGGCATGCGCGACATGTCTCCGGTGGCGCTCGGCATCGGCGCCTGGGGGCTGATGACCGGCGTGGCCATGGTCAAGTCGAACATGAGCGTGCTCGAGGCCGTGGCGATGACCCTGCTGGTCTACGCGGGCAGCTCGCAGCTCGCGGCCATTCCGCTGTTGTTCGCGGGCGCGCCGGCCTGGGTGATCCTGGCCACGGGCTTCTGCGTCAACCTGCGCTTCGTGGTGTTCAGCCTGCACCTGCGCCCCTACCTCATGCACATGCCGCGCTGGCGCCGCATGCTGCACGGCTACCTTACGGCGGACATGAGCTACGCGCTCTTCACCAAGAAGTAC
>Ga0207655_1001911_pt1 | contig 17888 bp, 23 predicted proteins | sample KBSM44metaG_FD_184398 | JGI IMG/M metagenome (GOLD analysis project Ga0207655, IMG submission 184398) | Miscanthus rhizosphere microbial communities from Kellogg Biological Station, Michigan, USA - KBS M4-4 metaG (SPAdes) (version 2) | ecosystem: Host-associated > Plants > Roots > Rhizosphere >...
GTGATGCGGGTCAGAGCCAGTTCCAGACGCTCGCGCGGCAGGATCAGGTCAGACATGGACGCCACCTGCAGGCCGTCGAAACGCTGGGTGTACTCAACCAGTGCCGCATCGCCGCGCTCGCGCACGTTCTTGATGATGTCCAGCACACGCTGATTGACCGAGTCGTCAGACACACTCTCCCAGCTCAGCAGATGAGCCAGATGTCGGGCGAAATCCGGGTCAGCAGCGTTGAGTCGGCGAATGGTGTTTGAAGTGGTCATAGCGTGAGCCTCAATAAATGGCAATTTCTCAGGAGCCTTGAATGCAAAGGCAGGAGCCTAAGCTACCAAGCCATCCGCGCAGGCACCTGAGAAATTTGGCTATGACACGGATAGCTGGGCGCAACTTTGTTTAAAGTCGCGCGAAACAGTCCAGATTGTGTAAAAACGTCACGAGCGAAGGTAAGACAAGGCAAAAACGGGCGAAAAAGCGGAGTCTAGGTGTTCTAAATGAGCATTTTTCGCCTGTTTTTAACGCAGTATTACCGAGCGCAGTAGTTTTTACGCAATCTGGTCAACTGCGGTGTCGCGACTCCACGGCAGTACGCAGGGTGTCGATCAGCGACTGGATACGGGCGTGCTGCATCTTCATCGATGCCTTGTTCACCACCAGGCGCGAACTGATGTGAGCGATCAGTTCCTGAGGTTCGAGACCGTTGGCACGCAGGGTGTTGCCGGTGTCGACTACGTCGATGATCTTGTCGGCCAGGCCCACCAGCGGCGCCAGCTCCATGGAGCCGTACAGCTTGATGATATCGACCTGACGACCTTGTTCTGCGTAATAACGCTTGGCAACGTTGACGAACTTGGTCGCCACGCGCAGACGGCCGCGAGGCTCGGCAGCGCCAACGGCACCTGCGGTCATCAGCTTGCACTGGGCAATCTGCAGATCCAGTGGCTCGTACAGGCCCTGGCCGCCGTATTCCATCAGGACGTCCTTGCCCGCCACACCGAGGTCAGCCGCGCCGTGCTCGACATAGGTCGGCACATCGGTCGCACGCACGATCAGCAGACGCACGTCTTCCTGAGTCGTGGGGATGATCAACTTGCGGCTCTTGTCCGGATTCTCGGTCGGCACGATGCCCGCAGCAGCGAGGAGCGGCAGGGTGTCGTCAAGGATTCGGCCCTTGGACAGTGCGATGGTCAACATGGGAAACGTCAGTCCTTATCAGCAAGCGCGAGCCGGGAAGCAATGGGCGCCCGACAATCTTCAAGTCGAAACCGCAGGACTCGAAGCGAAACGATTCAATGGGTCAAGCCTTGAGCTGGCATGCCCGCCGCCCGTGCCGAACCTGCACGGGCGACGGCAAGCCTGAGAGACTGTTAGCCCGGTACGCGACGGATTTTCGCGCCCAGCATCTGCAGTTTCTCTTCGATGCACTCGTAACCACGGTCGATGTGGTAGATGCGGTCGATCAATGTGTCGCCCTGGGCCACCAGCGCCGACAGCACGAGGCTGGCCGATGCACGCAGGTCGGTCGCCATGACTGGCGCGCCCTTGAGCTTCTCGCAACCAGTGACGATGGCCGTGTTGCCTTCGACCTGGATCTGCGCGCCCATGCGGTGCATTTCATACACGTGCATGAAGCGGTTTTCGAAGATCGTCTCGATGATCGCGCCAGTGCCTTCGGCGATGGCGTTCAGCGAGATGAACTGCGCCTGCATGTCGGTCGGGAAGGCCGGGTACGGAGCGGTGCGCAGGTTCACGGCCTTCGGACGCTTGCCGTGCATGTTCAGCTCGATCCAGTCCTCACCAGTGGTGATTTCGGCGCCAGCTTCACGCAGTTTTTCCAGAACGGCTTCGAGAATGGTCGGATCGGTGTCCTTGACCTTGACGCGGCCACCGGTCACGGCAGCGGCGACCAGGTAGGTGCCGGTCTCGATGCGGTCAGGCATGACGCGGTAGGTCGCCTTGCCCAGACGCTCGACGCCTTCGATGGTGATGGTGTCGGTGCCAGCACCGGAAACCTTGCCACCCATGGCGTTGATGAAGTTTGCCAGGTCGACGACTTCAGGCTCGCGAGCGGCGTTCTGCAGCACGCTGCGACCACGGGCCAGCGCGGCGGCCATCATGATGTTTTCGGTACCGGTCACGCTGACGGTGTCGAAGAAGAAGTGCGCGCCACGCAGGCCGCCTTCCGGCGCCTTGGCCTTGATGTAGCCGCCTTCGACTTCGATGATCGCGCCCATGGCTTCCAGGCCACGGATGTGCAGGTCAACCGGACGCGAACCGATGGCGCAACCGCCAGGCAGTGCGACTTCGGCTTCACCGAAGCGGGCAACCATCGGACCCAGTACCAGGATCGAGGCGCGCATGGTTTTTACCAGCTCGTACGGCGCGACCAGGGTCTTGATGGTTCGAGGATCGATCTCGACGCTGAGTTTCTCGTCGATGATCGGCTCGATGCCCATGCGGCCGAACAGCTCGATCATGGTGGTGATGTCGTGCAGGTGCGGCAGGTTCTGGACCGTCACCGGCCCATCGGCCAGCAGGGTTGCAGCAAGAATCGGCAGGGCAGAGTTCTTCGCCCCGGAAATGCGGATTTCGCCATCAAGACGAACGCCGCCAGTAATAATCAGTTTATCCATTGGAATCTCGACGCCAATTAGGCTCAGGTGCGCTCGGCCCATGCAGCGCGGCTGAAAAATTTCATGGTGACCGCGTGGATGCTGCCATCGGCGATCCATGGGTTCAAATGCGTGTAGATCTGCTGCTGGCGCTTGACCGGACTTAGTGTAGCCAGTTCATCGCTGATAACGTTCAGCTGGAAGTTGCAGCCTTCGCCTTCAACTTCGACCTGGATCTCTGGCAGCTTACCTTCAAGGAAGCTCTTAACTTCTACGGCCTGCATGCTTAACCTCAATCGGCGCCCTGTGCGCGCGGGTCGGCCATGATACAAAAAAGCCCTCTCGTTGCGAACCCTGCTTTACCAGGTGCCGGACGAGGGGCTTGATCGATGATAGCAATCAATGTTGTTCGAACAGCTCGGTCAGACCCGATACCTGTGCGATTTCTCTCATGTCTTCGGGCAGCGCACGAACGCTGACCGACTTGCCGGCCGCCTGGGCGTCACGCATGAACGCCAGCAGCAGGGCCAGGCCCACGCTGCTGGATTTCTGCACGGCGGAGCAGTCGAGCACCAGCGCCGGTGAATCACTGGCCTTGATCAACTCGGCACCCTGCTTGCGCAGCGCGGGGCCGGTACGGTAGTCGAGCACGCCGAACAGCTTGAGCTCGCTGCTGCCGACGGCCGTCACACAGGCTTCAGTCATTTGACGACCTTGTCAGGCGAGTTCTCGGTCTCCTGCTTGGCCTTGGCGACTTCGCCGGCCCAGCCATCGATTGTCTTGTCCAGGTTGTTGCCGTTGCGCTGCATGGCATCGGCGAACTGATCGCGGAACAGCTTGCCGATGTTGATGCCGTTGATGATCACGTTGCGCACTTTCCACTCGTCATTGATTTTGACCAGTGTGTAGGACACAGGGTAAACGGCGCCGTTGTTGCCCTTGACCGACATGTCGACCGAGGTGCGGTCGGCGCCCTCTTCCTTGGCCGGAGCCACGGTGATGCCCTGGTTGTTGTACTCCAGCAGTGCGTTGCCATAGAACTGGATCAGGCTGCGCTTGAAGTTTTCCTGGAAGCGCTGCATCTGGGCCGGGGTGGCGTTGCGCGAATACTTGACGGTCATGATGCTCTTGGAAATGCCGTCAGCATCGATGACCGGCCCGACGATGCCGTTGAGCGCGTCGTAGAAGGCCTGCGGGTTGGTCTTGTAGCTTTCCTTGTTCGCGGCAAGGTCGGCCAGCAGTTGCTTGGTGGTGTTGTCGACAAGGTCATGGGCCGACGATGTCGTCGCTGCCGCGTTGGCAAACAGAGGCAGGGCAGCCAGCAGCACCAGAAGGCCACGGCGCAGAATCGAGATCATGAAAAAACTCCTCATTTGGCGTCTTTACCCACGGAATTGAGCAGGAATTTACCGATCAGGTCCTCGAGCACCAGAGACGACTGCGTGTCGTGAATGGTGCCGCCGTCTTTCAACAGCTTGTCATCGCCACCGACGCTGATGCCGACGTATTTCTCGCCCAGCAAGCCTGCAGTGAGAATAGAAGCCGTGGAGTCCGAAGGCAGATTATTCACGCGCTTGTCCACTTCCATGGTCACGCGACCGGTGAAGGTGTCGTGGTCCAGATCGATTGCAGTGACCTTGCCGATGGTCACACCGGCCATGGTCACCTTCGCTCTGACAGTCAAACCGGCGATATTGTCGAAATTTGCGTAAAGTTTATAGCTGTCGGCTGTCGTGCTGGCGGAGAGACCGCTGACGCGCAGGGCCAGCAGGAGCAAGGCCAGGATGCCAGCCAGCAGGAACAGGCCGACACCGGTTTCGAGGGCGCGGTTTTGCATCAGAAGTCTCCAAACATCAAGGCGGTCAAAATAAAGTCCAGGCCCAATACGGCCAACGAGGCGTAGACCACGGTCTTGGTCGTGGCGCGACTGATCCCCTCGGATGTGGGCTCGCAGTCATAGCCTTGAAACACGGCAATCCAGGTGACCACAAAAGCAAAGACAACGCTTTTGATCACACCGTTGATGACATCATTGGGGAAGGAAACGCTGTTCTGCATGTTCGCCCAGAACGAGCCTTCGTAGACGCCCAGCCAGTCGACAGCCACCCACGAACCACCCCAGATACCCACCACACTGAAAATGATGGCGAGCACCGGCAGCGAAATGAAGCCGGCCCACAGGCGGGGCGCGACGATGTACTTGAGGGGGTCCACGCCGATCATCTCAAGGCTGGACAACTGCTCGGTGGATTTCATGTTGCCGATTTCAGCGGTCAGCGCCGAGCCGGCACGACCGGCGAACAGCAGCGCGGTCACCACCGGCCCCAGTTCACGCAGCAGCGTCAGGGCAACCATCTGCCCGACGGCCTGCTCGGAGCCGTACTTGGCCAGGATGCTGAAACCCTGCAGGGCCAATACCATGCCGATGAACACGCCGGACACGACGATGATCGCCAGCGACATGACGCCCACCGAGTAGAGCTGGCGAACCAGCAACTGGAAACCGCCGCCGATCCCGCCTCGCCCCAGCAAGGCATGGACCAGAAAAATCCCCGAACGCCCCAGTACCGCAACTATGTCGATCGCCGAACGCCCCATCAGGCGTACACGATCCATCAATGACTTTCTGCGCATCAGCGCTTCCCCAAAAGATCTTCGCGATAATCCGGTGCCGGATAGTGAAATGGCACAGGGCCGTCTGGATCCCCTGTCATGAACTGGCGAATGCGCGGGTTGTCCGACTGCATCAATTCCTGCGGCGTGCCCTGCCCCAGCACCTGACCGTCCCCGACCACATACAGATAGTCGGCGATGCTGGCAGTTTCGGCCAGGTCGTGGGAAACCACGACGCTGGTGATCCCCAGTGCATCGTTGAGCAGGCGGATCAGGCGCACCAGTACGCCCATGGCGATCGGGTCCTGTCCCACGAAGGGCTCGTCATACATGAGGATCTGCGGATCCAGTGCAATGGCCCGGGCCAGCGCCACGCGACGCTTCATGCCCCCGGAGAGCTCGTCGGGCATCAGCTCGACGGCACCGCGCAACCCGACCGCCTGCAATTTGAGCAGGACGATATCGCGGATCATGTCTTCGGGAAGCTGGGTATGAACCCGCAGCGGAAAGGCCACGTTTTCGAAAACGTCGAGATCGGTGAACAGCGCACCGCTCTGGAACAGGACCCCCATCTGCTTGCGCGCATCGAACAGATCGCTGCGCGAGAGCTTTGGCAGGTTCTGGCCGTTGACCCAGACTTCACCGCTGGCCGGGCGCAGTTGCGCACCCATCAGCCGCAGCAGAGTGGTCTTGCCACTGCCCGACGGCCCCATGATGCCGGTGACTTTGCCCCGGGGGATGCGGATGTCGACATTATTGAAGATGCTGCGCGTACCGCGTTTGAAGGACACACCCTTCAATTCGACCGCGTAGGCGTTATCGGCACTCATCTAAACTCCTTGCGATGCAGCCTCTCTCTCAGATGCTGCGTCCTTGAAGAACGACACACTGTCTGGGGGGGCCGAACAAGCGGCGAACTATACCACCGCTGTCGTACGCAGCCAAAGCTCCAACATTACAAGGCGTTAAAGGCAGCGCAAACGGCGGTTGCAGTGCAAATTTCCTGCAACACTCCTGCCTTGCGCGGTGCAGGAACTGACGGACAGGCACTTTGAATAAACAAACATCCGCAATGAAGCGTGAGGCTTTTCAACATTGTCGCTATAATCCCCGCCTTTTCAGCAGACCGATCCTCTCCAGACATGACCGACGCCCGCGACCTGATCCAATCGGCACAATGCACCATCCGCCTTGAAATAGAGGCCGTGGAGGGTTTGCTCGCGCACATCGATAGCGATTTCGTCAGTGCGTGCCAGATGATCCTGGCCAGCAAAGGGCGGGTTGTGGTGGTCGGGATGGGCAAGTCAGGACACATCGGCAAGAAGATCGCCGCGACCCTGGCCAGCACCGGCACCCCGGCGTTTTTCGTGCACCCGGCCGAAGCCAGCCATGGCGACATGGGCATGATCACCGCCGACGACATCATCCTGGCCCTGTCGAACTCGGGCACGACCAACGAAATCGTGACCCTGCTGCCGCTCATCAAGCGCCTGGGCATCAAGCTCATCAGCCTGACCGGCAACCCCGAGTCGACGCTGGCCAAAGCCGCGGACGTGAACCTCAATGCCCGGGTCGAGAAAGAAGCCTGCCCGCTGAACCTGGCCCCGACCTCCTCGACCACGGCGGCACTGGTCATGGGCGACGCACTGGCAGTAGCCCTGCTCGACGCACGTGGTTTTACCGCCGAAGATTTCGCCTTCTCCCATCCCGGTGGCGCCCTTGGCCGCCGCCTGCTGCTCAAGGTCGAGCACGTTATGCACACCGGTGGCGAGCTGCCTGTGGTGGCGCGCGGAACCCTGCTGCGCGACTCGCTGATGGAAATGACCCGCAAGGGCCTGGGCATGACCGCCATCGTCGAGACCGACGGACGCCTGGCCGGGATCTTCACCGACGGCGACTTGCGCCGTACGCTGGACCGCCCTATCGATATTCGCCAGGCGACCATCGACGAAGTGATGACCGTGCACGGCAAGACCGTCCGCCCGGACATGCTCGCGGCACAAGCCCTTAAAATCATGGAAGACAACAAGATCAGCGCGCTGATCGTGGTGGATGAAACCGACCGTCCGGTGGGCGCCTTCAACCTCCAGGACCTGCTGCGCGCGGGAGTCATGTAAATGAGCGGTGATATGAACGACCTGATGCAACGCGGCAAACAGATCAAGCTGGCAGTGTTCGATGTCGATGGCGTCCTCACTGACGGTCGCCTTTACTTCCTTGAAGACGGCAGCGAGTTCAAGACCTTCAACACCCTGGACGGTCAAGGCATCAAGATGCTGATCAATTCCGGCGTGACCACCGCTATCATCAGCGGTCGCAAGACCCCGGTCGTCGAGCGTCGCGCCAAAAACCTGGGCATCGCCCATCTGTACCAGGGCCGTGAAGACAAGCTGGTGGTGCTCGATGAACTGCTGGCGCAATTGAACCTGAGCTATGAACAGGTTGCCTATCTGGGTGACGACCTGCCCGACCTGCCGGTGATTCGCCGGGTGGGCCTGGGCATGGCCGTGGCCAACGCCGCAGGTTTCGTGCGCGAGCATGCACACGGCGTTACCCGGGCACGGGGCGGCGAAGGCGCTGCCCGGGAATTCTGCGAGCTGATCCTGAACGCCCAGGGCAACCTCGAAGCGGCCCACGCCGCCTACTTATAGAAGCGTACTTATGCTGAGCAAAAGATTTCGCACATTTCTGATCTTCGGTGCACTGGGACTGCTGCTTGCAGCGGCCGGCTACTGGAACATCAGCCCGGAAAGCTTCATGGACCAGCCAAAGGTTGCCGTGGACGAGAGCGCCATCGACTACTATGCGATGAACGCCCACAGCATCCAGTACCTGCCCGACGGCACCCAGCAGTACGACCTGACGGCGGACAAGGTCGAGCACCTGAAGGCTACCGACGTGACCCTGATGACCACCCCGGTGCTGCAGATGTACCGTGGCACCGAGTTTCCGTGGCATGTACAGAGCGTACGCGCCGAGGTTTCCCCGGGCGGCGATCATGTCGAGCTGATCGACAACGTGCGCATCAACCGCACCGACGAACAGAACCGCACCACCATCATCACCAGCACCCGCATGACTGTCTTCCCTCAGAAGCAATATGCGGAAACGGCCCAACCCGTTAGAATCGACGGCTTCAACGGCGTGAGCACCGGTACGGGTATGAAAGCCTATCTAAAAGAAAGCAGGATACACCTGCTATCGAACGCAAGAGGACAGTATGAGGCTCCTTAAAACCCTCCCTATTTTGCTCGGCCTGGGCGCAGCACTGGGAAGCGTGAGCGCCTGGGCTCTGCCGAACGATCAGGATCAGCCTATCCGCATTCAGGCCGACGACGCCCAGCTCGATGACAAGCAAGGGATCGCCACCTACACCGGTAATGTGATCATTACCCAGGGCTCGATGAAGGTCACCGGCAACAAGGTGACCATGACCCGCACCCCGCAAGGTGACATCGACGTCGTGACCTCGGTGGGCAACCTGGCCTACTTCGAGCAGTTGCAGACCGCTGGCGACCCCAAACCCGTTCAGGGCTGGGGCGTGACGATCCAGTACCATGCGCCGCAAAACCGCATCGTGCTGATCGACAAGGCCAAGGTCATCGACAAGGACAACAACGTGACCCAGGGCGAGAAGATCGTCTATGACACCGTGCGCAAGCTGGCCAGCGCTGGCCGCGCCACCGGCAGCAAGGTCACCGAAGCGCGTCCTCGCGTCGACATGGTGATCCAGCCGAAAAAGAAAACCGACCAGCAGAAGGCGCAGTAATGGCGACGCTGAAAGCCCAACACCTGGCCAAGGCCTACAAAAGCCGCCAGGTGGTACGTGACGTCAGCCTGTCCATCGACAGCGGCCAGATCGTCGGCCTGCTCGGCCCCAACGGTGCGGGCAAGACCACCTGCTTCTACATGATCGTCGGCCTGGTGCAGGCCGACCAGGGCCGCGTGCTGATCGACGAACAGGACGTCAGCCACCAGCCGATGCACGGGCGTGCCCGTGCCGGCATCGGCTACCTGCCGCAGGAAGCCTCGATCTTCCGCAAGCTGTCGGTGTCGGACAACATCATGGCGATCCTGGAAACCCGCAAGGAACTGGATCGTGCAGGACGTCGCAAGGAACTGGAAAGCCTGCTGCAGGAATTCCACATCACGCATATCCGCGACAACCTGGGCATGAGCCTGTCCGGTGGTGAGCGTCGTCGTGTCGAAATCGCCCGCGCACTGGCCACTGCACCGAAGTTCATCCTGCTCGACGAGCCATTCGCCGGTGTCGACCCGATCTCCGTGGGCGATATCAAGCAGATCATCTACCATCTCAAGGCGAAGGGTATCGGCGTTCTGATCACCGACCACAACGTGCGCGAAACCCTCGACATCTGCGAAACCGCCTACATCGTCAACGACGGGCAGCTGATTGCAGAAGGTGACGCTGAAACCATCCTGGCCAACCAGTTGGTCAAGGAAGTGTATCTCGGCCACGAGTTCCGCCTGTAAACAGGGGGCTGACAAGGGGTCGGCCGGCGACCGCTGCATGCGCCTCATCGCCAACCCCGGATTAATTGTCGCCACACCCTAGGCAAACACTTCGGTTTCAGGCATATAATTTGCTTAATTTGGCGCCCCGGCGCCCAGTAGTGGATGGCGCGGATGCGCCGGCGAATAAGGTGTTAAGCCCCTGCCATGAAACCTTCGCTAGTCTTGAGAATGGGCCAGCAGCTGACGATGACACCGCAGCTGCAACAGGCCATCCGCTTGCTCCAATTGTCCACGCTGGATCTCCAACAGGAAATCCAGGAGGCACTGGAGTCCAACCCCATGCTGGAACGCCAGGAAGAAGGCGACGACTTCGATAATGCCGACCCGATGGCCGACAACATCGAAAACAAGCCCAACGCCGACGTTCAGGAACCGACCTACCAGGAATCCGCCCCCACCGTCGACAACCTCGAGGACGGCGAGTGGAGCGAGAGCGAGCGCATCCCCAACGAACTGCCGGTCGACACCGCCTGGGAAGACATCTACCAGACCAGCGCCAGCAGCCTGCCCAGCAACGACGATGACGAGTGGGACTTCACCACCCGCACCTCGGTAGGCGAAAGCCTGCAAAGCCATCTGCTGTGGCAACTGAACCTGGCGCCGATGTCCGACACTGACCGCCTGATCGCCGTCACGCTGATCGACTGCATCAACAACCAGGGCTACCTGGACGAGTCCCTGGAAGAGCTGCTCGACGCGTTCGACCCGGAACTGGACATCGAGCTGGACGAAATCGAAGCCGTCCTGCACCGCATTCAACAGTTCGAGCCCGCCGGCATCGGCGCCCGCACCCTGAGCGAATGCCTGCTGCTGCAATTGCGCCAGTTGCCTGCCAAAACGCCGTGGCTGGCCGAAGCCCAGCGCCTGGTCAGTGACTACATCGACTTGCTGGGCAGCCGCGACTATTCGCAACTGATGCGCCGCATGAAGCTCAAGGAAGATGACCTGCGCCAGGTCATCGAACTGGTCCAGAGCCTCAACCCGCGTCCTGGCTCGCAGATCGAATCCAGCGAAGCCGAGTACGTGGTGCCCGATGTGATCGTGCGCAAGGACAACGAGCGCTGGCTGGTGGAGCTGAACCAGGAAGCCGTGCCGCGCCTGCGCGTCAACCCGCAGTACGCAGGTTTCGTGCGCCGTGCCGACACCAGCGCCGACAACACCTTCATGCGCAACCAGTTGCAGGAAGCGCGCTGGTTCATCAAGAGCCTGCAAAGCCGCAATGAAACCCTGATGAAAGTCGCGACCCAGATCGTCGAGCACCAGCGCGGCTTCCTGGAGTACGGCGACGAGGCGATGAAGCCGTTGGTCCTGCACGACATCGCCGAAGCGGTGGGCATGCACGAATCGACGATCTCGCGGGTCACCACGCAAAAGTTCATGCACACGCCTCGCGGCATTTACGAACTGAAGTACTTCTTCTCCAGCCACGTGAGCACCTCCGAGGGCGGTGAATGCTCGTCCACGGCCATTCGCGCGATCATCAAGAAACTGGTTGCCGCGGAAAATCAGAAAAAGCCGTTGAGTGACAGCAAGATCGCTGGTTTACTGGAGGCACAAGGCATCCAAGTGGCCCGTCGCACAGTCGCCAAGTATCGCGAATCCTTAGGGATAGCCCCTTCGAGTGAGCGCAAGCGACTGATGTAAAGGCAGGCTCTGTACGAAATGTTTTAAGACGTAGGTAAGGCAAGGCTGTTTTCAGCGCAGCATGACCGGGTCTCAAGACTTTTCTTACTAGAACCTAGAGGTCACGAGCCACAGCGTTCCAGTGGCAGGCATCCAAGCCTGCCTCTTAATGCACTGGCAACGAAGGAGAAGCTGTATGCAAGTCAACATCAGTGGACACCAACTGGAAGTGACCAAGCCCCTGCGCGAGTACATCGAGCTGAAGCTGAAAAAGCTCGAAGGGCACTTTGACAAGATTACCAACGTGCAGGTGACGATGGCCGTCGAGAAACTCAAACAGAAGATCGAGGCCACCCTGCATATCCACGGTGGAGAGGTCGTAGCCAATGCGGAGCATGATGACATGTACGCGGCAATCGACCTGCTCACTGACAAGCTGGACAGACAACTGCTCAAACATAAGGAAAAGCAGCAAAGCATCCTCAAAGGTGCGGCCGCTCGCTGACGCTCCCCCTCCATGATCCGACTTGAAAATATCCTGACCCCTGGCCGTTCATTCGTGAACGTGCCAGGCGGCAGCAAGAAAGCAGTACTCGAAGAGATTGCCCGACGCATCGGCGAAGAAGTTCCCGAGTTCGACTGGCAAGACGTCTACGAAAGCCTACTCGCCCGTGAAAAACTGGGGTCTACCGGTTTTGGCAACGGGATCGCCATCCCCCACTGCCGATTCAAGGGCTGCCAGGCACCGGTGAGTGCCGTGCTGCACCTGCAACGGCCTGTCGACTTCGACGCCATCGACGGCGCTCCGGTTGACCTGCTGTTCGTGCTGCTCGTCCCTGAAGCAGCGACCGATGCCCACCTCGAACTGCTTCGCCAGATCGCCAGCATGCTCGACCGTGCCGACGTCCGCGCAAGCCTGCGCGAGGCCAAGAGCAGCGAAGAGCTGTACAACGTCGTGCTTCGCGTACAGAACGGTCACTGAACATGCGCATGATCATCGTCAGCGGTCGCTCCGGCTCCGGCAAGAGCACGGCCCTCGATGTTCTCGAAGACAGTGGCTTCTACTGCGTCGACAACCTGCCGGCCGGCCTGCTCCCAGAGCTTGCCGAGCGGGCGCTGATCAACACGGAACTGGCAGAACCGCTACTGGCCGTCTCCATCGACGCCCGTAACCTGCCCAGTCACCTGACCCGTTTTCCGCGAATGCTCGAAGAGGTCCGCGGCCGCCACATCCGCTGCGACGTCCTGTTCCTGGATGCCGAAGAGTCGACACTGCTCAAGCGCTTCTCCGAAACCCGCCGCCGCCATCCGCTGAGCAACGCAACACGCTCGCTGGCCGAGGCCATTCGTGACGAAAAGACGCTGCTGGGGCCGATCATCGACCTGGCCGACCTGACCATCGACACCACGCACCTGAATCTCTACCAGTTGCGCGACACCCTCAAGCTGCGCCTCCTGAACAAACCCGAGCCCGGCACCGCCTTCCTGATCGAGTCGTTCGGCTTCAAGCGCGGCATGCCCGTGGACGCCGACCTGGTCTTCGATGTGCGCTGCCTGCCCAACCCCTACTGGAAGCCGGAGTTGCGCGAGCAGTCCGGCCTCGACCTGCCGGTGGCCGAGTACCTGGCCGCACAGCCGGATGTCGAAGAGATGTTCCAGGACATTTCCTCGTACCTCAACAAGTGGTTGCCGCGCTTCGCCGCCAGCAACCGCGCCTACGTCACCATTGCCATTGGCTGCACCGGCGGGCATCACCGCTCCGTCTACCTGACCGAACGCCTGGGTCAGGCCCTGCAACAATCGCTCAAGAATGTTCAGGTCCGCCACCGCGACCTAAGCTGAAAGGATCCCCAACGCGATGCCCGCTCATCAGATCACCATCATCAACAAGCTGGGCCTGCACGCCCGCGCGGCCGCCAAGTTCGTGGGCGTGGCCGGAAAATTCCCCTGCCAGATCCGCGTCGGCCGCACCCCGGAAAGCATGGTCGACGGAAAAAGCATCATGGCCGTGATGATGCTCGCCGCAGGCAAAGGCACCGAGATTCACCTGCTCACCGAAGGCGACGACGAACAGGCAGCGCTGGAAGGGCTGATCGAGTTGATCAACAACAGGTTTGATGAAGGGGAGTGATTGAGGCGCCAAGTCAGTTGGCAAAGTTTTCGATCTTGATTTGCCCCTCCGGAAAGGTTGCGACGATCTCCAACTCTCCCCCCATAGCCCGGATATAGTCGCGCAACGTACTGATGTACATATCGGTCCGACGCTCCATCTTCGAGATGGCCGCCTGATTCACATGCAACGTCTTCGCGAGCGTCGCCTGGCTCAGTTCTCTTGCGCGTCGCAGCTCATGCAAGGGCATTTCGCTGAGCAACCCTTGATAGATGTGCTCGGACCGCGCCCGAGACACAGGCGACATGGCGGCCTGCAGATCGGAAAATTTTCTAGCCATCGTTCAAGCCCTCTCGGCGCAGTGTTTCGATGTGGTCATCCTCCATGACTCTGATCCCACTGAGATATAACCTCAATGGAATATATCCACAGGTACTGAAGGATTTTTCCGATTCTGCCTCAGAAATATCGGCCCTCGAAAAATACCGCCAAACACCTCTCATCCGCAGTGCCTAACGGACTTGCCTCTCAAATTTCGCAGAATTTTCTGACTTGATCCAAGCCGCCGACGTCTCCTTAATGCTCGACCATGATGACCCGACCGTCATCAATTCCTGAAAGCATGGGCTGGCCTGGACGCACCCTGGATGCAGCCAGCCGGCAGGACATCAGTGGTTCACCTTCAACAGAGCTGTTCGATGACATTTTCCGTTGCCATATCGCCGCCGAGGTCCTGGTCCCGGTCGGAAAAAATGCTGATGTCCGGAAGCCTGCTTGCTGTGCTGGCGATCCTGGCCATCGTCGCCTCGCTCTTGCTGCGCGAGTATGGCAATGCGACCGAAACCGCAGTGCGCTCGGCCAACAATGTGGTGCAACTGATCGATGCGGATGTGCAGCGCAACGCCGATCTCTATGACATCTCGCTCAAGGGCATGATCGACGCATGGCAGCAGCCGGAGGTGATGGCGATCTCTCCTGCGTTGCGGCGTCAGGTGTTGTTTGATCGTTCCACTGCCGCGCCTTACAAGGGCGACCTGGTCATGCTTGATGAGAATGGCGCGATCGTCGCCGACTCCACCTCGGTGGACCCTCGGCCAGACAACTTTTCCGACCGGGCGAGTTTTCAGTTTCATCGAAGCAATGCGTCCCTGGGATTGAAGGTGGATGGGCCGTTCAAATCCCGCTGGGGCTTCAAGGACTGGTGCATCAGTTTCAGCCGGCGCATCCCCTCCCCTGACGGCCAGTTCGTCGGCGTCGCCAGCGCCTCGATGCGCCTCTCCTACTTCAATCACCTGTTTCGCGGCCTGGATGTGGGACGCAGCGGCACCATCAACCTCATCAACGCCGAAGGCATCTTGCTCGCCCGTCAGCCCGAGGGTGCGAATGCGAAGTTCATCGGCCGGGACTTCAGCCAGCAACCCAACTTCCAGCGAATCCTCAAGGAAATCAACGGCAGTTTCAGCGCCGTTTCCGATTTCGACAATGAACGCAGGCTATATACCTTCTCCCGCGTCGGGGACTTGCCGCTGATTGTGGTGGTGGCCCAGTCCCGGGATGAGGTGTATGCCGTGTGGAAGCGCAATGCGCTGCTGGTCGCGGGCGCCACGAGCCTGTTGTGCCTGGGAATACTCTGGCTGTCGTCGCTGCTGGGCAGGCAGTTGCGCCTGCGCCGTCGGGCCGAACGGGAACTCGCCAAGCTCGCCTCCACCGACGGGTTGACTGGGCTTGCCAACCGCCGCCAGCTGGATCAGGCACTGGCGCACGAGTGGTCGCGCAGCCTGCGCAACGGCCAGCCCTTATCGCTCTTGATGATCGATGTGGACCACTTCAAGGCGTTCAACGATCGCCATGGCCATCATGGCGGCGACGACGCATTGCGTGACGTTGCCCGCACGCTGTCCGCCACCACGCGACGCCCCGGCGACCTGGCCGCACGCTATGGCGGGGAGGAGTTCATGGTGGTGTTGCCGCAGACTCCCCTTGAAGGCGCGGCAAAGATAGCCGAAAAGATCCGCAGCGCCATCGAGGCACTTGCGCCTCACGGCGAAGACACCCAGCCCACTACCGTGAGTATCGGTGTCGCGACTCGCACGCCCAATGCGCACGCCACACTGGCCATGCTGCTGGCCGATGCAGACAAAGCGCTCTATGAGGCCAAGCGCCTGGGTCGCAATCGTGTCGCGCTACCAGCAACACCTGATCTGTCTGCAACTTGATCCGGGAGCACAAAAAAGCGCCAGCCAGGCTGACGCTTTTCATTCAACTAGCGGCTAGCACCTGAGTGCCAGCTATCGGCGTTGATCAGCTCGCTCTGCGAACCGAGTCACGCAGCGCTTTTACTTTGTCGTGGTTGGCTTGCACGCCGGCCAGCTGACGCTGAATCAGGCTGACCACATTAGTAGGCAGCGCTTTCTCGACGGCTTTCTGCTGGGCATCGCGATAAGCCTTCAGGGCATGGTCTTCACCACGCTCCACTTCATTGAGTACGGCTTCATCGCTCTTGCCGGTCACGGCAGCCTTCAGCTCCACCCATAGACGGTGCACAGTGCCCGCGGCGGTAGAGGAATTTTCTGGATCGCCGCCCAGTGCACGGACTTCAGCCTGAAGTTCACGCACTGCAGTTGCACACTCGGATGAACGAGAAAGGAAATAAGCTTTGATTTCTGGGTTCTTGATATCTTCGGCGCTGGTGTGGAAACCTTTTTCGCCGTCTTTGCTGGTCTCGATCAGGTCATTGAGCAGGGAGACCGCTTCTTTGTTGATGTCCGTCATTTTGAGTTTCCTTTCTGGCAGGTTGATCGAAGAGTCAGTTCACTCGATGAGTAGACTGTTGCAGCGGCCATGCCAGACTTTCAAACTTAATTAAATCCTTTAAAATCATATAGTTAACACATTAATCAAATCACGTGGCCGCGCTTTCTGCATGATCGGCCTGTTGGCCTGCATGCAGAATGCACGTATCTTGCCAGTTCACTCGAAAAGACCAACGGCGACGTCATGAATCCCGAAAAACTCAAACTCCTGGTGACCCGTGAAATGCCCTATGGCAAGTACAAGGGGCGGTTGCTGGCCGATCTGCCGGGGGATTACCTGAACTGGTTTGCCCGCAAGGGGTTTCCGACGGGAGAGCTGGGCAGCCTGTTGGCACTGATGCAGGAGATTGACCACAACGGTTTGTCCGCCCTGCTCGACCCGCTGCGAACCCGCCCTCGCGAGCCCCTGAGGCCGAACGCGCCCAAGACGCTGATTCGATTTCCTGAATAAAAAAAGCGGTGCGCCCGGGAGGGAACACCGCTAAAGAGCTCATGAAAAACGAACTACAAAGGAGTGATAAAGATACGTGCCCAGCCAAAGGGCCGTGCGGTACATATTTATCGCTTTCGCCTTGACCTTAAAAAAACCAAAAAAAAACGATGCTCCCTGACCGGAGAGCACCGTTAAATAGCCATGCAACAACGACTTCTGTAGCAACACCCCAGCGCATTGAAACCCATCGTTGAATGATGATTAGAACAGCCCGCTCATGAACGGGAGCTGTCCGGGATCAATATTGCCGGGTGTCAGGGTATTCGATCAGTCGAACAGCGCCACGGCTTCTGCGGTGGCATCGGTGATGCGACCCCAGTCACCGTTCTTGACCCAGGCGTTGTCGATCATCCAGGTGCCGCCCACGCACATCACGTTTGGCAGCGCCATGTAGCTTTTCAGGTTGGCTGCGCTGACGCCGCCAGTGGGGCAGAAACGCACTTCCGGGAACGGGCCGCCCAAGGCCTTGATCGCGGCGACACCGCCGCTGATTTCAGCCGGGAACAGCTTGAAGCGGCGATAGCCCAGGGCGTAACCGATCATGATTTCCGACGCGCTGCTGATGCCAGGCAACAGCGGCAACTCGCTCTGCGCGCCAGCTTCCAGCAGCTCCTGAGTGCTGCCCGGGGTCACGATGAATTGCGAGCCGGCTTCTTCGCAGGCCTTGAGCATGTGGCGGTCCAGCACGGTACCGGCCCCTACGCACAGCTCAGGGCGCGCGTCGCGCAGCATGCGGATGGCCTTCAGGCCGAATTCGGAACGCAGGGTGACTTCCAGCGCGGTCAGGCCGCCTGCCGCCAGCGCATCGGCCAGAGGCAGCACGTCCTGTTCGCGGGCGATGGTGATGACCGGAAGAATCTTCGCTTTCGCGCAGAGTTCGTCGATCTGGGCAACTTTGCTCGCCATGCTATTCAACGGTTGTGTCACTTGGGTTTTCTCCATGGCGGCTGATCCTTTGCTTATGGGCACCAGTAGATCTCTAAAGCCGGGTTGAGGAACGCACGGATCGGCATCTGGGCCAGGTCATCGCCCGCCAGCGCCGTGCGCAGTGTTTCGAGTTTCGCCTGCCCGGAAACGGACAGGATCGGCGTCGC
>Ga0207655_1001914_pt1 | contig 17871 bp, 22 predicted proteins | sample KBSM44metaG_FD_184398 | JGI IMG/M metagenome (GOLD analysis project Ga0207655, IMG submission 184398) | Miscanthus rhizosphere microbial communities from Kellogg Biological Station, Michigan, USA - KBS M4-4 metaG (SPAdes) (version 2) | ecosystem: Host-associated > Plants > Roots > Rhizosphere >...
TCAACGAGCAAGACAGCAAAGCGATGGACGTTATCAAATGGACGCCGCCAGCATGACCTGGTCACCAGTGACGATGCGCTGGCCAGAGCAGGCCACGCAATGGATGGGCGGTCTGTCTGCCGCCAAGGATCTGGCCACCGGCGAGCTGGCCAGTACCGCCCAGCGTCTGGCGGGCCTTGAAGGTTTGGCCAGCACCAACCCGGGGCCGGTCGGCGATGCGGCGAAAAATGCCATTGAAGCCGGACGCACTGCGCTGGCAGAACAATTGGGCCAGGTGCCGGCGTGCCTGGTGGTGACGCCGTTTCAGAGCGGCATCGGCCAGGGCAAGGGCTATCAACGCTACCTGTCGGCGCCGAATGTGCTGGAACACTTGGCCAAAAAACTGGAGGACGCCACCGATGCGGGCCGTCCAGTTGGGCCGCAATATGCCCTGTCGATTCTGTTCCTAGGCACACGCCTGGAACAGTTGGCCAGCGGTCTGTCGCGCTTCAATGCGTTGCTGCCGATCGGCGACCTGGTGCGCAGCGAGCGGCGCGCCCAGCACCTGCTGAAACTTGAAAGCGACAAGTGGGAGATCCCCGGGGCCGGCCCGTTGCCGCGCTGGCAAGGACTGCCCCTGGAGCGCTGCACGGTGGTCAAGGCTGCCAAGCAATCGATGGCCGGCCAATTGGCCGTGCTGGAAGGCTACGCCGCCGACAGTTCGCCGCTGGGCGATCTGGCTGCGCTGGCCGCTCGCAAGACGGCACAGCAACAGGGACGGGATCAACAATTGGCCGACCTGAAAGACCTGCTGGCCGGTGGCAGCGCCGATGTCAGCATACGGGCGCGCCTGATTGGCCCGGGCAACTCCAGCGAGCTGCGCCAGGAGCTGTTGAGCGGTGATGCACCTGGGCATGAGTGGGTGCAGTGCGCCGGCCTGCTGTTGGTGGGCACGCAAGAGGGGTTGAGTTTTGTGCGGGAGCTGGTGGGCCTATGACGCTGTTGCTCGACGGGCAAAAAATCCAAGGGAAGAACCTCAAGGTCACCGGCAATCTGCGCATCGAAAGCGGCGACATGTCGGGGCAGACCAGCAACACCGACAAAGCCCACAAGGGGTTCAAGCCCAAGACGCTGGCCGTGTCGCTGATGATCCCCTTTGTTGATCGGGTGCAGTTGACTGACCTGATGCGCATGGCCGAAGCCACGGCGAGCGGCGGGGAGTTGCATCTGTATCGCGTCGTGAACGACACCGCCGAAGCGTTCGGCGTGCGTCAGGTCGAATTCTCCGAAGGCGTCAGTGCCCGCGAGGCCGACAGCCTGAAAGCCTGGCTGGTGCAGTTCACGCTGAGCGAGCGCGAATCGAACCCGGAAAAGGTCGAGGGGCGGCGTGCCGGCAACAAGGTCGACGCCCAGGGCGCCCCGGGCAGCACGGTCGGCGAAGGTGGTAGCAGTTCCGGTTCGGGCGACAACCCGGAACTGAGCGGCTTTGAAAAGGTGCTGGGCCGTGTGGATAAGTGGCTGGGTGGGAGTGAGAAGAAGTGAAGCTGCACAAGGTTCTGGCCATCAATGGCGCGCCTGTTCCCCTGGTCAAGGAAGACGTTCGGCTGGACGCCACCAGTCCAGGGCGGGCGAATTTCACCGTGCAGTCTGCCGAGCCGCTGAAAGGGTTGGTAACGCTGGACATCGGCTACAACGACCGCACGCTGCAGCGCCACTTCATCGGCTACGTCGTGCGTTGCACCGCCGCCAATTCCAAAGAGCAGGTGCTGTTCTGCCGTGAGCTGGCTGCCGTGCTGGCCAACCCGTTGCCGCTGAACCTGCGTCACGTCGATCTGCGCGCCGTGCTGGCTGCCATCAGCGAGCAGACGGGGCTTTCGCGTTCCTGATCAGCCTTACGCCGGCGTGAAGGCACCTTACTTCTACAGCCTTGCCGCCGGATACCAGGCGATGGACAGCCTGGCCCGGGTGTTCAGTATTCCGGATTTCACCTGGCACCAGCTGAGCAACGGCGAAGTGTTCGCCGGCAGCTGGGCCGACGGCTTTTTTGGCGCCCGGGCGGCGCTGCAGATCCCCACGGAGCTATTCGACGGCTACCAGGGAAACCAGAGCGCGATGGTCGCGGCCCTTCCTGGGCTGCGACCGGGTGCAACGATCAACGCCGGCGAGCGTGTCACCAGTGTGACGCTCGCCAATGACCAGATGGCCATCCGATGGAAGACGCAATCCGCCGCGCTGTAGAGCGCCAATTTCCCGAACTCACCGGTGGCTATCACCTGCCGCGATTCGCCGAGGTCACTGCCGTGGCCGATGCGCCGGCGGACGCTGGACTGTGCGACGACTTCCGCCCGCGCTACGCCGTGGACATTGTTGTTCTCGGCCCTGACGACGCGCCAGATCCGGCCATGCCACCGCTCACTGGCGTTCCTTTGCCGCTGCCCACAGGTGGCGAGGAAATGGGCATTTACGCCTTTCCGGAGGAAGGCACGCGGGTCGTGGTGTGCTTCGCCTACGGCCTGCCGAACAAGCCCTACATCCAATCGATCCTGCCGCATGGGCTGAGCATGCCGAAGGTGCCGAAAGGTGATCAGGTGTGGCAGCACAGCGGCACCGCCCAGCAGCGCGTCGACGCCGACGGTAACTGGTTGCGCGAGACCGATGGCAAGATCCGGGATCATGCGATCGAGCGCGAGGTGGAAGCCTTGGACAACCGCGAGCAGTTCCAGAGCCACATGCGGGCCGTCGACGACCATTCGACCGAGACGGTGGGAGGTGTGAAAAAGATTGAGGCGCTAGGCGCGCTCAAGCTGCTGTCCGGCGGATCTGCGAGCCTAGCGGCGGTGGATGATCTACACCAGGCGACCGGACGGGATCTAAATCTGGTCGTGGGTCAGAAGTACAACGCCACCGTAGGCGGAGACATGCGGGAGAAAATACAAGGGTTGCGCAAGAGCGTCACAGGTGTAAGCCAGAGCCTTAAAGCACCCAAGACATGGATCGGGTCGGAAGGTGTCAACGTTTTAAGGGTTTTAGGCGACACGCTTGATTTGCTTGAGCAGATGGCAAACCAGATTGCAGCGCACACCCATGGCCCCACACCCGTGCCGACGACAGCCGCAGCATTCACCGCCGATGCTGGCAAAGCCGCATTGCTGTCAGCAGAGCTAACTGCGGTCACGCTGTAGTTGGAACACTCTCGACATTCCAAGGGGTAGGAGGTAAGCCCGCGAAATTACGCTCGATAACTAAGCCGCCTGCGTTGACACGCAGGTAAGCAGATGTTGTATCAATGTGAGCGATCTCCCCGTCGTAGACCTCATCAATCGATTTCTCATCCCCGGCGAAATGTAAAATGGTGAGTATGTAGCTCTTGGCGACCCTATATGCGGCTATAGCCTGAACGGTTGTCGTACCAAGTGAGCGTTGGCGCATGGGTGCACCGTCGTCATAAAACCCAGTCAACACATGGCTCACACTATTAAGCTGTGTGTTTATCTCCCGAATTCCTAGAGTCAGGGATATCCAGTAAATATCACGTGCGGCATTCGTATACCATGTCAGTGTTAATTCTGGATCCTCATCCCTTAGCACTTTATCAAGACAGCTTCTAACAAACTTTATCCTACTGATCAATTCCGAAATTAGTTTTGCGTTTATTTCTGGCGTTCCAGTTTCAGGCCGCCCATGAAAAATCAATCCGTGCAGCTTAGGGTTTATTTGATACTCCACTACAAGCGTATCTATAAAAGTGACAGTCCCGATCTTATCGAAATAAGCAAAGAACTCTTTACGGTGTGAATAAAAAGCATCGACGTTATTTTTATTTTGAGCTATCGAAAGTTGATTGGATGCTATGGAGATTTGCTTAGCTGTTTGTTCTGTTGAGTGAAACCTAGCCACGGTAACGCCTAACGGAATCGCTAATGACAGCAATCCTAATGGAAGTGCACTGATTTTTATAAAGTTACTAAATCCTTCTGATGTTATAGAAACCGAATGCCCATACCAACACACCACCCCTGTGGCGAGAAAATAAGATGCGGGTGCGGCTATGCTCAACCAAAATAGAGGCTGATTGACCAAACCGTTATCTGAGCTTAAACGCATTGTGCCTAATAACTTATGAGCTGCTATCTCCCCCCGATGAAAAATGGACAGCACCAGCACCAAACTAAAAACAAGTGGACCTAGCAATAACGAAGCAAGCTGCAAAGTTTCCAAAATATTACGCCCTTATTATTGCTGCATTTAAATTCAGATTTTAGATGCCTCAGCCAAAACAATAGCAGAGTGCCGCCAGCATTGAGAAACCGCAGTGGACACTATCCATCTTTTCGAGGGCCTGAACTCTTATTCCAGACGACACCACCAAGATTGGGCGTAAGCGCAACCATCTACGTACTCGATCCCGCTCAAGACAAAGCCAGTCACCGCCATACCCGCCAGTGTGGCATCCAGTAGCGGTGGTAATGGATCTGGATCGAGCGGCATTCCGACGTCGACGCGCGCTACATTTGCTGCTCGGCCTAGTTCATGGCAGTTGGTTGAATTCACCATGACATTACCCCGGATTGCCCGATAACGGCGCCGCTCTTTCGGATCTAGCGCGACACCATGTAAACGCATGGGCGTGACAAGTACGTGCATGGTTTCTCCTAGACGTCAGCATCGAGGTCAAGCAACGATTCGACCGCGTATGCCAGCGCCGCGTCCGCTAATTCCAGCATGTCTCCCAGTTCGTCAGCATCAATCACCTGACCCTGATGCAGGGCATGGGCTTGCCTGAGCAATATTTTGTGATGGGCACCAGGCATTGCGAGCAACGCCACTTCATCGCGCAGCATGACCCGCCATTGCGCAACACCGGCTGTAATCGGCGTCACAGCTTCCACAGATTCTCTATTCATCGATCGTGCCCATCCTGCCGAAATACTGTACATGCAAACAGTATATCGACGAGCAGATGGCGCTACACCCATTCGGCGACTGACGGCATCGGCATGACACTGCCGGCCTCCAGGTAAGCATTGGAAAATTTCTTCTCTAATAAAAAAACAGCGGAAAAAGCACTTATCCCCCTCCCGCCAGCGGGCTTTACCTCAATCAATAATGCAAAGTGAATAGTGCTGAAAACGAGTTCTGGACGCGGCCCGCCGGCAGGTGCGATCTGAAGGTGCGTTCGTAAAAGAGTGTCAATTTTTGCAAAGATTTGCAGTGCTTTACCGCTTCACCAAAATCTAGTCTGTTGGGGTTTGCTCCTCAGATACTGCGGTTTTCAAGGGGAAAGGAAGGAAAAAATAGTAAAATGGGTGTTTTTCGTTTTTTTAAAGATCTAAATACTGATCTCAGAAAAATCGCAGATCTGCCTAAACCTCAATAGATTCGGGGCGTGAGAGGGCTGTTCATTTTCACAGGTCAACCGCAGTGCGAGCTGGAGCACTACGTCTGATGCGCTGAAGGGTAGGGGACTTTGTCCCCTGCCACGGAAATATGGACGGTGAGTCCATGCATGAGATTTTCAATCAGGTAGTGGCCACAGCAGTGTTTGAATGTCTGCGTAAGAAAGCTCTAAGGCAATCGGGCGTTTCAGCATATTGAGAAAGCTCAGACATTAGATCAGCATCCTCGGAAGCAAGATCAGTTTTTAATTTTCCCTTTTTTTGGAAAATTATCGATCCACCCGTAAGGAAGTCCACTTTAAGTGCTTCGAGAAAAAGTCGAAAAGCTTGTAATTGTTGTTTTCCCCTGTACATAGAAAGTCTCTTCTCAGGGATGAAAGACGCCCGCGCTTCCGCTACAGATTTTGTGCAAAGAAGGCTTACATCTGCTTTCTTGAATACTGAGGTGATATCGTTAGGATTATATATTATGCAGCTTTGAGTTAGGTTTAGCGTTGCCAGTTTGTCTATAGTCGCGTCATTGAGGAATAGCTTTATTGGAGTGACGCCATTTTTTTCTTGAATGAGGCGTGATTTTCCCCAGGAGTTAAACTCTAGAAGGTGAGCGCACAATTCTTTGAATCGTAATTCGAATATCTGCAAGCATGCTGCATGTTCCTTATGCAGGTCGTTGATTTCAGATACTTTAAATTCTGCCGACAAAACGTTGCTCAAGCAAATAGCTGATGTATACAGATTTTCTACTGAATAAGTAGGGGTGACATATATTCTATGAGGATCGGGGTTGGTCACTGGGTCATCGTAATCATTGTCGATAAACCCAACGAATCTGTAATCCTTGTAAGTGCTGTGTGATGCAAGTGATGCATGTAGCTCCAATACGGATTTACGACCGCCTGAGTTTATTCCCTTCCAACCGTTGTTGCCGAATTCCATTGATAGGCGGCAACTAAAATATTTCTCATCTTCACCTTCAAAAATGCAAATTATTGTATTTGGCGATTTGGAGTATGCTCTTGTAACTTCCATGAATTTCACGGGAGGCGATTGTGCCGCTCTGGCAAGGGCGTCTACACGGCTCATCATAGTTCCTTAATGTATACTGCAAGGTCAACAGTATGTTGTTTGAAGTCGTTAGCAAATATGAAGGGAGAATGCGTGGTGGAAAATAAAAAGCTGCATTTTCCGGATGCGACAATGTCAGGAAGTAATGTTTCCTGCCATTCCATAGATAGAGATAATTCGGGCTCGTCAAAGAAAATTGCGTAGTTGTCATGCTTTTGTAAATAAAGCTTCGCAAATAGAGAGATAATCTGCTTCTCTCCGGAGGAAAGAGCTTCCATGTCTACTTCGCTTTCATTTTTTCGTCTAACGACTTTGACTGAAACTTTTCCCTCGTCATACTTGATCATTTTGTCTGCTAAGTAGCGATTGCAAACTTCGGTGAATTTTTGTAGCGCTTGATCGTTATCCTTTTGTTGTGCATAAACTTTTACAAGATTGGAGATGAAGTAAATTAGGGGGTCGTGCCCAGCAAAAATTTCTCCGGACTCAATTAGTAGTGGTATTTTGTTTTTTGTGACTTCATCAATATTTGTTCCAATTCGATCAAGAACGATTTTTACGGCATCTGGGTTCTTTATTCTTTCCTTCAGCTCTTCGTCAAGGGAAAAACCTTCGGCAAGCTGGCTTAACATTTGTCCGTTAACTTTCGAAAACCATTCTACCGAGGAACTTAAAATCTCTTTGGTTCTTAAATCAATAAGATCTTGTACGTCCTTCATTCCGAAGTGAATGTTACCGTTATGACCGACTTCGTCGTCATTTTTCATGCCTAGATCGATCTCTACCCTCCGATAAGTCGGAAGGTAGAGAATGTTTTGAGGCATTTTAGATTTTATTTTGCTTAGTACTTTGTTGTTTTTAAATTGGCCAGCCGCATTCTCTTCTGTGCGAATGTATCGCTCGAGATAACTTAAAAGCATAGACTCGCCAAAACTACTTTTCTTGGCGGCGAATTTAAAGCTTTTACTCGCTTTGAATTGTTTGCTCGGCAGTTGGAAAAAATCTGTAAGGAGATCGTCAGCAGCACTGGGTGATATGATTTGTTTTAAGTGCTCATAAAATCCTTTGTCTTTGTTTCCATCAAAAAGCTTCAAATCACTATGTTTTATTTCAAATTTTTCGCCATCGTTAAAAACAATTTCAATACTTTCAAAGTCAATTTTTCTCAGGTTTAGCAAGTTTCCTGTTGTTACGTAGTATAGTGCATTTAGTATTGTTGTTTTGCCATATCCGTTTTCGGCAACTAATATTTTAACATTGGAATCAAATGATATTGAAACATCTCTCTCCTTGAAAAGTTTTGATATCGAAAATTTCTTAAGTATCTGCTCGTTCATAAGTTACTCGGCAAGTTAAATAATGGGTGAAGTAAGCCATATTCGAAGAGCATATTCTTCGAATAAAGAATGGTTTTTTAGGGGGAATGCATCAAGGTTGTTCTCTCCTCCATGAGATATCTAAAGGCCATCATGTCTCAGCATCAGTCCCCCCGTCTACTGTCGTCTGATCAATAGAAGCTGTTTCATCACACAATCAGGGTGCAAAACGGGGGGGCTGAGCGTGCATACGTTCATCCACGTGGGGGGTTACTTCCGTTCCAGCGCGATCAACCGAGCTAGGCCCTGCTTTATGAAGCCTGCATTCTCACCAATACGTTCCAGAGCACAACGGGCACTGTCGCCCTCATCGGTGAAGCCTTGTCGTTCTATAACAAGCACAAGCTCCATGAGCGAAGCCTCCAAGGCAATCTGATTCTCATAGATCTTTTCGAGAACATCAGGAAGAGAATATTCACTGGCCATGCGTTTGCCTCCATTCGGAAAGCAGGAAGCATAGCAGGGCACCTGTGCTGGCCAATTTCAGTTCGAGGATGGGAAAAAGGTAATTTTGGTAAGACGGTGTGAAAAACTGGCTGCGGCCGTTATAGACCGTGGCTTTGAGGTATTACCTCTGAAGGTAATATTTGGTAAGGCTGGAGGTAATAATTCACCAAGTGCCTGATTTTAAAGGGTTTCGTAGGTGGAGGAAATTACTACGACTAAGGGTAATTTTCTAACCTTCCTATTACCCTATTATTACCTTTGCTAAATCCATCTAACCTACTGATTATATTGGGTTTTTATGACTATAAAAAAGAAAATTACCAAAATTACCTTTTTCCCAGGGGTCAACCTGAAAACGGAGCGAAGCACAGACGGGGCGATTCGCTGGCCTTTCGTGCAAGCGGTTTTAACACTCACGAAACACGCCTGAGTCGACGATAGACAGTGCCAGGATTGGAGCCGAGAACCGCTGCTTAAAATTTGCTAACGCAGTCGGCAGAGGGGATGGGATAAGGAGTGAGAAGAACAGAGCTGGTACGCAACTGGTACGCGGGTTGGTGGCGAGGCGTTTGGGCGTTTATCTGCGGGAGGTAAAAGAAGGGTCAGTTCGATCCATCATCGGGGCGACGGAGAAGCGGCGGGAGAGTGGGGCGGGTGTGGCGGAGATAGGGGACATTGGCGGTTCTGGATTGGGTGGGGCTGGGAGGTGGGGGAGTTTATCAGGAATGGGGGCGGACGGGTTTGGAGGCTGGTGGAGGTCTGTCTTCTTTGCTCATTTATAGTGGATGCTTGGTAGTAAATAAATCTGACCTACGCAGTTGTCTATTATGTGGGCCATTTCTTACTCCTTTAACTCGTCGCAGGGAAATAGGTGTACTGGATTTATTTTTTTGTGCGCGGATTTATTTCTGATAGTGTTTTTGGATGTCCTTCCAGATGTAGCCATATCTGAATTCAAGCCAGCGTATTAGTAATTTGTCCCATTGTCGGCGGAAGTTGCTTTTCTCTCTTGCCTCCAGCATTTCATTTATGTCAGCTTTCAAGTTTTCTAAATTGAATGCTGACCATGTCATTGGAATCACCGTCTCAAGGTTCGTATGACAGACAGGTGCTACCTCATGATAAAGAATTCGCCTGATTTCCTCAGGGTCATAGTCTTCAGTTTGGCGCGCAATAGCTTCGTAATCAACTTCTGTATCAACAAAAGCGTCAGATAGCGCCCAATAGACGTAAGCGAGTTTCTCATCCATCATTGAACGTTCCATGCCAAGAGAAACATCGGGTAAAAAATTGGCGAGTTTATTTAGATAAAGCCGCCAATTTTTAGAGGCACAGCTCAGCACTACTTTGCCTGCTTCTCTTTCATTTTCTCGATGGCATTAGGTAGGTTTTGAATAAATTTAACACCTAGATAAAAGGACCCTTTGCCGACCAGCTTTGCCGCCGAAGCAGCCCGGTCCATACCCGTACCATGGGAAAAATCATCCTTAACTTCACTCCACGCTTCGCCCATCATTTTATCCAGCGACTCGTTGAAAGAAGGTCCGCTTTTTTCCTGAATCTCGTCGTCCATGCTTTTTCCTCAGGTAAGCAAGCTCACAGCGATAATATGAGCTTGCTATGCAGGTAATCTGTTGGTTTTAGGTTTCTACTGCAGAAATGATTTTTGCCTGACCGCGCTCTCGTTCCTTGATTTTTTCCTTTGCCTGACTCGCACTGCTCGCTCGTACACTGGTAGTGATTACCGAAGAGTTCGTACCGCGAGTAAACGTTATGCGGAAGTTCTTGTCGCTCATCCTTGCTTCTCCCAATGATATCAATATGCCTTGCAGGCAAATATTTATCAGTTGGGCTTTAAAAGCACAACCCTGTACGACAGATTGATCTGTCCGACGCCACTTGGCGTAAGACAGGACTACATCCACTCATGCGGTCGCGGCTACCCGGTTTAACAGGCCTTCTGAGCAAGCAGCCTTAGCAACATATGCTTGAAACGCGTTCATTCCCCAGGCTGAATTAGTCTGATGATCGCTGCAGCCAGTTTGCCGCTGTGATTTAAATGCAGTACTCCTCAAACTCCTTCCAAACGATTACTTCCACATTTGTTTAAATGAGGCCCGCTGTCGCTGTCCCGCTCCTACACCACCTTGCGCCTCCCCCTACACCTAAGACAGAATCCGCCGGCTTGTGCGTCTAGCTCGCGGGTTCTATCGTCCCTACGTCACTGAAAACCAGTGATCGGGTTTGGTAGCCCGTCTCCGTCAGAAGCACAAGACTACTGTCTTGCGAGGGCGTTTCTCGTCTTCGTTTTATGGTGGTCATGCGCGGGGCGTCTTCGGATGCGCCGGGGTTCCTGACGACCGGTCTACCAACCTGCGTATGGCCTCCACCCTTCGTTTGGTAGCGAGAGTGATGGCTCCTTTTCGTTTATCCGTCAGGAGTTACACCATGTTCAAACCAACACCGAATCCACCCGAAACCAACCCCGCGTCCCCCTACGAATCCCTCGATTCCCGCAAACTCCACGAAGCCGCCGAACGCGCCCTTGATCACTACCTCACCCCAACCAGCCAGATCATGGCCAGCAGTGATCAATCCAAACCGATGTTCCTCGCCAACCCGGCCTACGACACCGAATCCCTGCTCGCCAACGCCAGTGAGTCACTGGGTTCCGCCACGACCATGCTCAACGATTTCGCCGCGTTGCTGGATGTCTCGCACCGCAAGACGCTGCTGGGCATTGCGCAGGTGGTGATGTTGGGGGAGTTGGCGGTGAATCAGGCGTTGGATAACGTCGAGCTCAAGGTGTAGATCGCTGCCCTCCGTGGCGAGCGGCCAGCTCGTGGTCGCGGAGGGCGTTCTGTCGATGCGCAAAACAACTGCCGAAAATGGCGGGTTTCAGCCTGTTTCCACAGCAATAGCGATGTGCCACAAAAAATGATGGCAATGCGTCATCACGCGCTCAAAAAAGTTCAACGATTATACAAAAATATAAAGTTGTACAACTTTTCCCAAAATTTATAGCATCCGTTCCAACACCTTTGCTGAAACGATAAATCCAGCGTCAGTCCTGGATTTGTCCGCTGGTGCGTGGGCCGTCGGTACGGCTTTTCGCGTCAGGTTGTTGCAGCCGGGTCAGTGGAAGCTGCCCGTATTTCGCCCAGGACGACGACCCCGAATATGAGCGGTAACTCCGGTTATCAGAGATCTACTTTTTGTGCCTGACGTTGAATCGCGTCAGGGCGTTAGAGGCTGAACATGGCAGAAGCATCGAATTTCCTGGGCAACATCAAGGTTTCCCGAAAGTTGGGGGCCGGGTTTGGCGTTCTTTTGCTGGCGGTGGGGACGGTGGCCTTCATTGGCTATAGCAGCAGCAATGTGCTGGTGGATCGCCTGGACACCACGCGTCTGATCGGCACGCTCAACGATGCGACGCAGGACATGCGTCTGTCGGAGAAGCAGTACGAAGCGGCGGCGGATGTCGCTTATGCCGAGGCTTATCAGTCGCAGCTGACGGTGTTGCAGGGGCTGATCGCCAAGGCGTTGCAGACTCTGACGCGGGCGGAAAACCAGCAAGCCTTGAAGCGTTTGCAGGACACCACGCTGGCTTACGATCAGCAGGTCAAGCGTTTGGTCGAGGCGGACAAGGCGACCAGCGATGCGCTGAAACCGTTGGGGGCAATGTCGGACAAGTACGCCGAGACCTTCAACAGCATGTTCGAGAGCACCACGGCCAGTGCGCTGGTGTCTGCCGACAGTGCGCGGGTGGCGGATTTGCGCACGGTGGCGGATCTGCGCAATGGCATGACGATGTTTCGGCTGATGTTGCGGCGTTATATCGCGGTGCCGAGCGAGGCCAACAAGCAGGTGCTGCTGGACACCACCGATGCGTTTCTGGCCGACATGAGCAAGGCGCGCAGCGGTTTGCCGGCGACCCTGTCGAGTCAGCTTGAAGAGGCGCAGGCCGGCATGCGCCGTTATCGTGAGGTGCTGGTGCAGGTCGCCGCGCTGTTCGAGCAGAAGCAGAGCCTGCGTCAGCAGGTGGATCAGCAGAGCCAGGCGATGGACGGCATCATGACCGGCCTGATGGACACTCAGCAGCGTCTGGCGCGGGACGATCAACAGCGTGCGTTTATCCAGATTGCCGTGCTGACCGTGCTGGCGCTGGTGGTCGGTCTGTTGGCTGCGGTGCTGATCTCGCGGCAGATCACCGGGCCGCTGGCGCTGACGGTGGAACTGGCGCGACGGATTGCCAAGGGCGATCTGACGGTGCAAGCCAAATCCAGCCGCAAGGATGAGTTGGGCGATCTGCAAAACGCGATGCAGGACATGGCGCAAAGTCTGAACACGTTGGTGCAGGGAATCGGTAACGGCGTGACACATATTTCGACGTCGGCCGAGAAGCTCTCGGCGATGAGCGAGCAGACCAGCGCCGGTGTGCGTCAGCAGAAAGTCGAGGTGGATCAGGTCGCCACGGCGATGCACGAAATGGCCTCGACCGTGCAGGAGGTGGCGCGCAACACCACCGACGCATCCGCCGCCGCAACCCTGGCCGATCAGCAGGCGCGTCACGGCAGTGCGGTGGTCAAGCAGGCGACCGTGCAGATCAGCGAACTGTCGGTGGCGATCGAGGAGTTGGGCGGAGCGATGAACGTGCTGTCCCAGGACAGTGAGCAGATCGGCAAGGTCATCGATGTGATCAAGGCTGTCGCCGAGCAGACCAATTTGCTGGCGCTGAACGCGGCGATTGAAGCGGCGCGGGCGGGGGAGCAGGGCCGTGGTTTCGCGGTGGTTGCCGATGAAGTGCGGTCGCTGGCGCAACGTACTCAGGACTCGACCAAGGAAATCGAAGCGCTGATCGTCACCTTGCAGCAGGGTACGCAAGCCGCTTCGACACTGATGACATCCAGCCGCGAGCGCACGCTGGACACCGTGGTGCTGGCGCAGAAGGCCGAGCAGGCGATCACCGAGATCAACCATTCGATCGGCACGATCCAGCAAATGAGCCTGCAGATTTCCGCCGCCGCCGAGCAGCAAAGTGCGGTGGCCGATGAGATCAATCGCAGCATCGTCAGTGTGCGCGATGTGGCCGATCAGTCGGCCGTCGCCAGCGAAGAAAGTGCTGCCGCGACCATTGAGCTGGCATCGCTGGGGCAGGACCTGCAGCGCATGACGGCGCATTTCCGCACCTGATGGCATTTCGCAATGAACTTGGCCGGAATTGACCGGTCAGCCTGTATAAGCGGGGGCCGCCAAGCGGCGCCACCCGGTCCGTGCAGTGATTTTTTTCTGGGCCATGGATGGTTGCAACCCGCTCTCAGGGGGCGTCATGACCAATACACCAATTTTCCCCCAGCCCAGCGGGGGGTGCCAAGGATGCCGGCAAAAAGGCGAGGCCGATATGGCGTTCTCCTTCGCGTTCCAGCCGATTGTCGATGTGCGTGATCAATCGACCTTCGCCCACGAGGCGCTGGTCCGGGGCGTGCAGGGCGAAGGCGCACTGTCGGTTCTGCAGCAAGTCGATGACCAGAACCGCTATCGCTTCGATCAACTATGCCGCGTGCGGGCGATCTCCACGGCAGCGCAGTTGGGGCTCACCGGGTTTCTTTCGATCAACTTCCTGCCGAACGCCGTTTATCGTCCGGACCTGTGCATTCGCAGCACGCTGGAGGCGGCCCGCGCACACGCGTTTCCGCTTGATCGACTGATCTTCGAAGCGGTCGAGGGCGAGCACGTTGAAAGCAATAAGCACTTGATGAACATCCTGCGGGAGTATCGCGAGTTTGGTTTCAAGACGGCCATTGATGACTTCGGTGCGGGGTATTCCGGGCTGAATCTGCTGGCGGACTTTCAGCCGGATCTGATCAAACTGGACATGGCGCTGATCCGCAATATCCACCGAGACCGTGTGCGTCAGGCGATCGTGCGGGGCGTGGTGGGCATGTGTACTGAACTGGGGATCGAGGTGATTGCCGAGGGCATCGAGCACCCGGAGGAACGGGACTTTCTCGCCGATTGCGGGATTTATCTGATGCAGGGTTTCTGGTTCGCCAAACCGGCGTTTGAGGCGATGGCGCAGATTCCGATGGAGGCGTGGCAGCCGATTTGAGGCGAACCTGAACCCGTGCTGTCGATCAGCAAAGTTTCATCTTGCCGGGTGCGGCGAAGGCCTAGGATGCTTGCACAAGATCATCCCAAGGGGAGCTGTACCATGCGCACCAATGTCGTCAAAGTGCTGTTGATCGCCGCAGCTGTCTCGGTATTGAGTGCCTGTTCGGGCGCCGGAGGTTTGACCACCACCAGTTGTTTCTCCTCGGATTGCCAATCGCCGGAGGGGCGCAGTCATGCGACGACCCTGAAGTTTGGCGGCAACAGCATTGGCAGCAGCTTGAACCAGTACAGCTCCGGGATGTTGCATGACGATTGATAGATTTCCTGGCTGAGAATCAATGTGGCGAGGGAGCAAGCTCCCTCGCCACAAATGTTTGTGCCTGAAAGATTACTGCGGCAGCGCCAGCCACTCACCAATGACCTTCTGATAACTGCCAGTGACTTTGCTCAGATGCAGCCACTGATCAACGTACAGTTTCCAGCTGATGTCATCGCGCGGCAGCAGATAGGCTTTCTCCCCATACTGCATGTACTGCTGCGGATTCACCGCGCACAACCCCGGTTTGAGTTTCTGCTGATACAGCGCTTCCGAGGCGTCGGTGATCATCACGTCGGCCTTGTTGTCGAGCAGTTGCTGGAAGATCGTCACGTTGTCGTGCAGCGCCAGTTGCGCCTTGGGCAGGAAGGCATGGACGAAGGCTTCGTTGGTGCCGCCGGCGGGTTCGACCAGACGCACGTTGGGCTGGTTGATCTGCTCGATGGTCTGGTACTTGGCCTGCTCGGCGCAGCGCACCAGCGGGATCTTGCCGTCGCTGTCGAGGGTGTTGCTGAAGTAGGCTTTTTTCTGCCGCTCCAGCGTCACCGAAATGCCGCCCATGCCGATGTCGCACTTGCCGGCCTGCATGTCCGGCATCAGGGTTTTCCAGGTGGTTTGCACCCACTCGACCTTGACTCCTAGGCTGTCGGCCAGCGAGCGCGCCATGGCGATGTCGATGCCCTCGAAGTCGCCGTCGGTGCGCTTGAAGGTGTAGGGCTTGTAGTCGCCGGTGGTGCAGACGCGCAGTTGGCCTTGTTGCTGGATGCTGTCGAGGTGCGAAGGGCTTTCCTGCGCCTGAACGCCAGCGGCCAGGGTCAGCGCGCCGCAAAGGATCATCGTGCTTTTTAGAATGGTCATGGACATCGGGCTTCTGCAGAGGACGGTGAGCCAGTGTAGTGAAAGGCCTTCTCGGGTGTCATCCCGCGTCCGGACTCAACGTGCCGAGCCACGCCACCAACGCCACGATCAGCAGGGCCATGCCCAGTTCCAGCAGCACGCTGCGCCTGAGTGCATGCGCCGCGATGACGTGCTGTCCATCGCGTAGCGATCGCTCCAGCGCAGGCCCAAGGTGAAAGCGGTTCAGCGCCGCCAGAACCAGCATCACGGCAAACAGCAAAACCTTGATCGCCAGCAACATCCCATAGGTGCCGAGCAGCACCTCATCCAGCCTCGGGCCGACGATGAACAGGTAATTCACCACGCCGCTCACTGACAGCGTCAGCACAATCGCCGCGCCGATCCATTCGAAGCGTTTCACCGCCGCAGCCAGCAGGCGAATCCGTGCTTCATCCACACCACCCCGCGCCAGCAGCACCAGCGCCAGCATACCGCCCAACCATGCCCCCGCCGCCAGCAGATGCAGGATGTCGCTGAGGAAATGCCAGACCCGCAGCGAGCCCTCGTCCATTGCTCCGTGCCCACTCCACGCAAGGGAGGTGAGGGCGACCGCGCCGGCCATCGACGCGAGCCACTTCCCCGGCTGAGCCAGCACCACGATCAGTGCAATCATGCGCAGCGCCCACGCCAACCCGACGTCCGTTTCCAGCAGCATCATCTGCAGGTGCGGCCAGAGTGCGGCGAGTTCGGTTTCGCCACTCATGGCGCTCGTCATCAGCAGCACTCCAGCCACTGACAGCAGGGCCCCGATCAACGCCAATCCACGCAACAGCGGCCTGAACCGCAGCGGCGCGTTCACGCTGTACAGCGCAAACAACGCCACCCCGAACAACAGCAGCAAATCCACATACAACGCCAGGCGCAGAATGATGTTGATCAGTTCAGCCATCGCTCACTGCACTTTGAACGTGACGTTGCCGGTGATCGGGTGCGTGTCGGACGACACCGCGCGCCACTCGACCTTGTAGGTGCCGGCGGGCAACGGCGTGAGCGGGGTGACAAGCATGGATTTCGGGTCGCTGCCGGCGCTGACTCTGGCCTTCATCGGCATCGGCGAATGGGCCATGCCGGGCATCTCGGTCATCACCAGTTTGGCGCCGGAGAACTGAGTCAGCAGACTCTCGGAAAAGTGCAGTTCGATCTTGTCGGGAGCCCCGCCGTCGGCACCTTCGGCCGGGGTTGATGACAGCAGTTTCGGGTGAGCCTGAGCGAGGCTGCTCAAGAGCAATCCGCTGGCGAGTACAAGGGTGATATTCAACGTGCGCATGCAAGACCTCTGGGGTGTTTTTCAGTGGGAATTCAGAACCACAGCCGCACGCCGAGCACGAGCCGTGCTTCGCTGCGATTTTCGCCTTCTTCGCGGACGTAATCGGCGGTGTTGCCGTAGGTGCGGTGCCACGTCACGCCGAGGTACGGCGCAAATTCGCGGCGGATTTCGTAGCGCAGGCGCAGGCCGGCTTCAGTGTTCGACAGGCCGGAGCCTACGCCCCGTTGCGGGTCGTTTTTGCCGTAGACGTTGAGCTCGGCGGTGGGCTGCAGGATCAGCCGATTGGTCAGAAGAATGTCGTAATCGCCCTCCAGCCGCAGTGCGCTTTGTCCGCCTTCACCGAGAAACGCCGTGGCCTCGGCTTCGAAGTTGTACAGCGCCATGCCCTGTACACCGAACGCGGCCCAGGTTTGCGGCGCGCCGGGTTTGAAGTCCTGACGCACGCCGCTGACCACGTCCCACCACGGCGAAATCGCATGGCCCCACAAAGCCTGGAGCTCGGCGTCCTCGGTCTTGCCGTTGCTGCGTTCGCCTTCGGAGCGCAGCCACAGGCGATCAATGTCGCCGCCAATCCAGCCGGACAAATCCCAGGCCAACGCGCTGCCGTCATCGGCGTTTTGCCATTCGAGTTTGTCGGCGAGGAAGTAGCTGTTGATCGCGCTGTCGTGCACCTGATGGCCGGCGGGGCTGACAAATACGGCGGCGCGGTCGGCGTCGGTCAGCACCGGGATCGGCGTGCGACTTTCTGTCGGCGCGGCGGGCTGCATCATGCCGTCGTCCATGCTCTGCATCGAGTGATCCATGCCGGGCATCTGGCTGTGATCCATGCCTTGCATGTCGTCGGCGGCCATGACGGAGCTGCCGATGATTAACAAGGAGAACGCTGCGAATCGAGTCATGTTCGGCCCCTTCATTCTTCCACCCGCACTTCGCGGAACATGCCGGTTTCCATGTGATAAAGCAGATGGCAGTGATAGGCCCAGCGGCCCAATGCATCGGCCGTCACCCGGTAGCTGC
>Ga0207655_1001915_pt1 | contig 17866 bp, 15 predicted proteins | sample KBSM44metaG_FD_184398 | JGI IMG/M metagenome (GOLD analysis project Ga0207655, IMG submission 184398) | Miscanthus rhizosphere microbial communities from Kellogg Biological Station, Michigan, USA - KBS M4-4 metaG (SPAdes) (version 2) | ecosystem: Host-associated > Plants > Roots > Rhizosphere >...
GCGGCGATTTCGCCGTTCAACGCTTTCTTGATACTGCAGGGGATAGAGACCTTGGCGCTGCGCATGGAGCGCATCGTCGACAACGCGCGCGCGGTGGCCGAGTTCCTCGGCGGCCACGCCAAGGTCAAGTGGGTTAATTACGCCGGGCTGGAGCAGCATCGCGACCATGCGCTGGCGCTCAAGTACCTGGGCGGCAGGCCGTCCGGCGTGCTGACCTTCGGTGTTGAAGGCGGCGTCGAGGGCGGGGCGCGCTTCCAGGACGCGCTGCAATTGTTCACGCGCCTGGTCAACATCGGCGACGCCAAATCGCTGGCCTGCCATCCGGCCTCGACTACGCACCGCCAGCTCAACGAGGAGGAATTGGCCAAGGCCGGCGTAACGGTCGACACGGTGCGCCTGTCGATCGGCATCGAGCACATCGACGACCTGCTGGCCGATCTGGAGCAGGCGCTGGCGGCCGTGTAAGCGCCGGGCCTTATTTCTTGTCCGGCTTGGCCTTGTCGGGCACGCGCGTGACGATCACCTCGCCGTCGACGACGGTGCAATCGATCACGTGGCTGCGCGAGACCGCCGCGTGCTGGGAGAACAGGTCGTGGTAGGGGCCGGTCTCTTCCAGGCGCAGGTCGATGCGGAAGCTCTGCAGGTGGTTGGCGGCGTGCACCTCGCGCACCCGCTGCTTGCGCACGTCCGCCTCCTTGTCGCTGCGGCCGTGCATCTGCGGGCCCTCGAAGTAGCGGATCAGCGCGCATTCGATGAGGTCGATGCGGTCCTTGAGCAGCAGATCGGCCGCGATCGCGTTCTGGTTGACCGGCATGTCGACCGGATCGCCGTCGTCGGACAACACCTCGACGTTCATGCGCTGTATCAGCAGCAGCATGTCGTTGTCGTCGTTGTTGATCTGGTGGATCTTTTGTATCGCCGCCAGGCGACCGCGCGCCAGCCGGCCGGCCGCGTCCTTGGTTTGGCCGACGTATTGCACCTTGCTCTGGAAGCGCAGGTCGTTCTCGTATTGTTGCAGCACGTCGTGGATCGACAGCGCCTCGATCAGGCCGCCCCAGTTGAGCGTGATGAAGCGGTCGGTCATGACCACGGACGGCTTCTTGAGCGTGGCCGCGAACGGCACCGTCAGCTCGATGGTGATGCTGTCGCGCTTTTCCTCGGCGCCGATGACGATCGGCACCGTCAGCTTGAGGGAGAAGAAACCCCAGCTGGTCTTGCCGTTGATATCGAAGCGCACGCGCGGACGGTTGACGGCGAAATAAATCAGCCGCTTTTCCATCGTCGCCTCCAGATCGAACTGGATGCGGCGCAGCTGGCGTCCGACCGGATCGCGGATGTCGGGCCGCTCGGGGAAGCCGGCCACCAGGTCGTACCAGTGATATTTTGCGTCGGCGACAGTGACCACCCAGGTTTGCGGCGCCGCCCCGCGCTGGGGCAGCAGCGGCAGCAGGTCGTCCAGTGGTTCGGCCGGCGGCGCCAGCAGATCGTGGAATGGCTCCGGTGATTCGGCAAACAGTTCGCCTATGCCCAGTTCTTCGGGGCTGGGATCGGGATAGTCGTCGGCGATTAGGGTCGGGTAATCGCTCGTCATGATGCGCACTCCAGGGTCTCGTTTAATTTGGTCGTTTGTTGGGACTTTTATTGACTACAGTATAGTCCTTCCTTGTGATATTTCCACTCGGCAATGCTGGAAAGCGGCTAATTAGTCACACATTCTCACACTCCGCAGGGAGCCTGGGGCTGTTTCGGTGTGCTAGCGTTTGCCATCCGGCGCCGGCGGCACGGGCAGCGCGGCGACCCTGGCCTCGCCGTCGGCGATGAAGCAGCTCAGCAGATGGGACGGCGCCGGCGCCACCTGGTCCGAGCACAGCTTGTCGTAGTTGCCGGCCTCGGGCAGTTCGAGGTCGATGGTGAATTGCACCAGGTTGTTCGCCTGCTGCACCTCGGCCAGCCGCGCGCGGCCCAGCTTGCGTTGCTCCTGGGTGAGTCCGCGCGCGCCGGCGTCCTCGAAATGGCGTATCAGCGCCGCCTCGACGATGTCCATGCGTTCGGCCCGCAGCGCCTCGGCCGCGCAGGGATGGGCGTTGCAGGGCAGGTCGGCGGCGTCGCCGTCGGCGCAGATCACGTGCACGTTCAAGCTTTGCACCAGCAGCAGGGTGTCGTAATCGTCGCCGAGCCGCGCATGCAGTTTTTGCAGCGCCGGCAACCTGGCCCTGGACAGGCGCGCATCCGGGTCGCGGGTTTGGCCGACGTGGATCACGCGGCAGGGCGCGGCCAGGTGGTTGGGGTAGGTCTGCAGGATGTCGTGGATCGAGAACGCCTCGATCAGGCCACCCCAATTGAAGGTGACGAAGGTCGGCGTCATCGTGACGGTCGGCTTTTTCAGCGTGGCGGCGAACGGCACTTTAAGTTCGATGGTCAGGCTGTCCCTGGCTTGCTCGCCGCCGACCAGCAGCGGCAAGGTCAGCTTGAGCGAGAAGAATCCCCATTGCACCGCGACGGCCGTATCGAAGCGCACGCGCGGCCGGGTGACGGCGAAGAACAGATGGTGTTTTTCGGCCACCGCCTCAAGTTCGAACTGCATGCGGCGCTGGTAGCGGCCGACGGGGTCGCGGATGTCCGGGCGTTCGGGGAAGCCGGCGATCAGGTCGTACCAATGGTAGCGGGCGTCGGCCACGGTGACCATCCAGCTTTGCGGGGCGTGGGTGTGCTCCGGCAGGTCGGGGGTGAAATCGGCGAACTGTTCGGGGTAGGGCTGCGGGGATGGGGCAGCCTGTTCAGGGTTGATCATGATGGCCTGACGAAGAGTGGAGAAGTGTCCGCTGCTCCTGTTTCCATCACACCACGGTTGATCTAATGGAAATAAGTATTTCTACGCAGTAATTCGGAGACTATACCTGTCAGGCGTTTTGAGCAACAAGTTTATTTAGATGGATTCATCGGCCATACCGAAGCGTACGACTTGCCTCGGCGGCACGCCGTGATCGGCCGTGCATGCGCCGCCGGGACGCGTGCATGGCCGATTACGCTGCGCTAATCCGCCCTACGTGTTTTAGATTTGATCAGCGTTATCCGGGCCGTGCGATCATTGGCCCTCGCCGTCACGCCGCCAATTGCGCCTTGTCCGCCACGGCCGAGCGCATCAACGCCAGCAACTGCTCCGGCGTATCGAGCACCAGGTCGGCCTGCCAGCCGTGCGGCTCGACCGGGCCGCAATAGCCCCAGCCGCAGCCGATACTCGGCATGCCGGCGGCCTGGCCGGCCTGGATGTCGCGCAGGTCGTCGCCGACATACCAGCACTGCTGCGGCGGCAGGCCCAGGCGCGTGGCCGCTTCCAGCAACGGCGCCGGATGCGGCTTGGCGTGCGCGGTGGTGTCGCCGGAAATGATGCAGGCCGCGTGTCCCAGCCCGATCTGCGGCAGCAGTGGATCGGTGAAGCGCGCCGGTTTGTTGGTGACGATGCCCCACTGCAGCCCCGCCTCCTCGATGCCGGCCAGTAGCTCGACTACGCCCGGGAACAGCGTGCTGTGCACCGCCATCGCCGCCTCGTAGTTGTCGAAGAAACCTTCGCGCAATTCGACAAAGCCCTCGTCGCCCGGCTTCAGGCCGAAGGCGGCGCCGATCATGCCGCGCGCGCCGGCCGAAGCGGTCGGGCGCAATAGTTCATAGGCGGTCGGTTCCAGCCCGCGTACCGTGCGCAGCAGGTTGACGGCGGCCGCCAGGTCGGGCGCGGTGTCGGCCAGGGTGCCGTCCAGGTCGAACAGGATGGCGCGCGGCGCCGGGAGTGCGGTAGTCATAGGCAGGCGATCAGAGCGGACGGGTGGTGGCGACCAGATAGTTGACGCTGGTGTCTTCGTTCAGGGAATAAATCTTGGTCAGCGGATTGTAGCCCATGCCCTTGAAACCCTGGAGATCGAGGCCGGCGCTGCGGACGAATTGCGACAGTTCGGACGGCGTGATGAATTTATCGTAGTCGTGGGTGCCGCGCGGCAGCATGCGCAGCACGTATTCGGCGCCGATGATGGCAAACAGATAAGCCTTAGGATTGCGGTTCAGGGTCGAGAAGAACACATGGCCGCCCGGTTTGACCAGGGTGGCGGCGGCGCGCACGATGGCCGACGGGTCCGGCACGTGCTCGAGCATCTCCATACAGGTGACGACGTCGAATTGGCCCGGCTCCTGGGCCGCCATCTCCTCGGCGGCGACCAGCTTGTAGCGCACCTGCACGCCCGACTCCAGGCTGTGCAGGTCGGCCACCTTGAGCGCTTTTTCGGACAGGTCGATGCCGGTCACGGTGGCGCCTTTGCGCGCCATCGACTCGCTCAGGATGCCGCCGCCGCAGCCGATGTCGATGACGTTCTTGCCGGCCAGCGGCACGCGCGCGTTGATCCATTCCAGGCGCAGCGGGTTGATTTCGTGCAGCGGGCGGAACTCCGAGGTCGGGTCCCACCAGCGATGGGCCAGGTCGGAGAATTTCTGTAGTTCTAATGGATCGGCGTTCATGGGCTCGGTGTTCCGTGGGAAAAGTATTTGCTATTCTAAAGCAGCGGGCATAAAAAAACCCCGCCGGGGCGGGGTTTCTGTGCGGCGCGGGCACCGGTGCGTTAATTTCTTAACACACCGGTGCGGGCATCTGCCTGTATTACTTGCTGGTGCCGACGACTTCGATCTCTACGCGACGGTTTTTAGCGCGGCCTTCAGCAGTTTTGTTGTCTGCGACTGGCTGTTTCTCGCCTTTGCCTTCGGTGTACACGCGGTTGGCGTCGACGCCTTTGGAGATGATGTAGGCTTTGACGGCTTCAGCGCGACGGATCGACAGCTTCTGGTTGTACTCATCCGAACCGACCGAGTCGGTGTGACCGACGGCGATGATGACTTCCAGGTTGATCGAGCTCAGTTTCGAGGTCACGTCGTCCAGCTTGGCTTTGCCTTCTGGCTTCAGCACGGCTTTGTCGAAATCGAAGAACGCGTCAGCGGCGAAGCTCACTTTTTGCGCGGTCGGCACTGGCACTGGCGCTGGGGCCGGGGTCGGTGCGGTTGGCGCAGGAGCGGCTGGCGGTGGTGGCGGCGGTGCTACGCATTTGCCGTTTTCCAGTTTTTCTGGCTCAACGCACAGTGGCAGGTCGCAACCTGGCACGGCATCGGCCGGGGTCCAGTAGCCGGTGCGCCAGCACAGGCCGAACGGGTCACGGGCGATCACGCCGCGCGAATCCTGAACGTAGGCGCTCTTAGGAGTAGCAGCCTTGATGTCTTGGGTGACGGGAGCGTACGGTGGAGCGGTAGGGGTAGGGGTCTGGGCGATTGCCGAGCCGGCGAAAGCTGCCGACACGGCCAACATCGAAATAAGTTTTTTCATATTTTTCTTCCTTTCGGGGGTGATATCCGCAGAAAAACTGCGCGACGTATGTTACGTGGGCCGAATTCTACCACGCAGGGGCGTCACGCTTGTCTCCCGATTGCGAAACGAGCAATTAACTTCTGAACCATTTTGCCACAAGCGATCCGGGGGCGTGAAAAGGCGCCAACATGGCGCCGATTCGCGTCCGACCAAAATGTTGTTTTGTTGCAACGTGATTGTCGATAATAATTGAGTAATGTGTCATCAATATTACATGGTGTTACAACGCGTGAGGTAGCGCACACAAGGCATGGGCACTGGGCCGCCGGCCAATTTGTGCTAGTTGGGCGGCCCGCATGCTAAAATCGCACGCTTGCCCTTCCAATTAGGATAGGGAAGGCAGGAGTGCAGTAAGTGCGGCATACATTGCTTAAAAGATAACCCACAGTCAAAGATCAGTCGACCCGCCAATGGATCAATTCGCAAAAGAAACAATCCCTATTTCCCTCGAAGAAGAGATGCGCAAGAGCTACCTCGATTACGCGATGAGCGTGATCGTGGGGCGCGCCTTGCCTGACGTGCGCGACGGCCTGAAGCCGGTGCACCGCCGGGTTCTGTTCGCGATGCATGAAATGAACAACGTGTGGAACCGTCCGTACGTCAAGTGCGCCCGCGTGGTCGGCGAGACGATGGGTAAGTACCACCCGCACGGCGACGCCTCGATTTACGACACGCTGGTCCGCATGGCGCAGGATTTCTCGCTGCGCTACATGCTGGTCGACGGCCAGGGTAACTTCGGTTCCGTCGACGGCGACGGCGCGGCGGCGATGCGATACACCGAGTGCCGCCTCGACAAGATTTCCGCCGAACTGCTGGCCGACATCGACAAGGACACCGTCGACTTCCAGCCCAACTACGACGGCAAGGAAAAAGAGCCGACCGTCCTGCCGACCCGCATCCCCAACCTGCTGATCAACGGCTCGTCCGGTATCGCGGTCGGCATGGCGACCAACATCCCGCCGCACAACCTGCACGAAGTGATCGCCGGCGCGCTGCACGTGCTGCGCAATCCGACCTGCACCATCGACGAGCTGATCGAGCTGATCCCGGCGCCGGACTTTCCGACCGGCGGCACCATCTACGGCGTCTCGGGCGTGCGCGACGGGTATCGCACCGGCCGCGGCCGCGTGGTGATGCGCGCCAAGACCCACTATGAAGAGTACGGCAAGGACGGCGGCCGCACGGCCATCATCGTCGACGAGCTGCCGTACCAGGTGAACAAGAAGTCGCTGCTCGAGCGTATCGCCGAGAACGTGCGCGACAAGAAGCTCGAAGGCATTTCCGACATCCGCGACGAGTCCGACAAGTCGGGCATGCGCGTGGTCATCGAGCTGAAGCGCGGCGAAGTGCCGGAAGTGGTGTTGAATAACCTGTACAAGCAGACCCAGTTGCAGGACACCTTCGGCATGAACATGGTGGCGCTGGTCGACGGCCAGCCGCGCCTGCTGAACCTGAAAGAGATGCTGCAGTGCTTCCTGTCGCACCGCCGCGAAGTGGTCACGCGCCGCACCGTGTTCGAACTGCGCAAGGCGCGCGAACGCGGCCACGTGCTGGAAGGCCTGGCGGTCGCGCTGGCCAACATCGACGACTTCATCGCCATCATCAAGGCGGCGCCGACGCCGCCGGTCGCGAAAACGGGCCTGATGGACCGTTCGTGGGATTCGTCGCTGGTGCGCGAGATGCTGGCCCGTACCGGCGAAGGCGACACCATCGGCGGCATCGACGCCTTCCGTCCGGAGCACCTGCCGAAGCATTACGGCATGCAGGCCGACGGCATGTACAAGCTGTCCGACGACCAGGCGCAAGAGATTCTGCAAATGCGCCTGCAGCGCCTGACCGGCCTGGAACAGGACAAGATCGTCAACGAATACAAAGACGTGATGGCCGAAATCGCCGACCTGCTGGACATCCTGGCCAAGCCGGAGCGCGTGACCACCATCATCACCGATGAGATGACCCACGTGGTCAACGAATTCGGCGACCGCGCCAAGGATCCGCGCCGTTCGAACATCGAGCATAACGCCACCGATCTGGGCACCGAAGACCTGATCACGCCGCAGGACATGGTGGTGACCTTGTCGCACACCGGTTACATGAAGGCGCAGCCGATCACCGAATACCGCGCGCAGAAGCGCGGTGGACGCGGCAAGCAGGCCATGGCGACCAAAGAGGAAGACTGGATCGACCAGCTGTTCATCGCCAACACGCACGATTACATCCTGTGCTTCTCCAACCGTGGCCGCATGTACTGGCTCAAGGTGTGGGAAGTGCCGCAAGGCTCGCGCAACTCGCGCGGCAAGCCGATCGTCAACATGTTCCCGTTGGCCGACAACGAGAAGATCACCGTCATCCTGCCGCTGTCGGGCGAGAACCGGACCTTCCCGGAAGACCACTACGTCTTCATGTCGACCAGCCTCGGTACCGTGAAGAAGACGCCGCTGAAGGACTTCAGCAATCCACGCAAGGCCGGCATCATCGCGGTCGACCTGGACGAGGGCGACTTCCTGATCGGCGCCGCGCTGACCGACGGCGAGCACGATGTGATGCTGTTCTCCGACGCCGGCAAGGCGGTGCGCTTCGACGAGAACGACGTGCGTCCGATGGGCCGCAACGCCCGTGGCGTGCGCGGTATGAACCTGGACGAAGGCCAGCGCGTGATCGCGCTGCTGGTGGCGGAAAACGAGCAGCAGTCGGTGCTGACGGCGACCGAGAACGGCTTCGGCAAGCGTACCCCGATCATCGAGTACACCCGCCACGGCCGCGGCACCAAGGGCATGATCGCGATCCAGACCTCCGAGCGTAACGGCAAGGTGGTGGCGGCGACCCTGGTCACGCCGACCGACGAGATCATGCTGATCACCACCGGCGGTGTGCTGATCCGCACCCGCGTGGCGGAAATCCGCGAGATGGGCCGCGCCACGCAGGGCGTGACCCTGATCGCGGTGGAAGATGGCACCAAGCTGTCCGGCCTGCAGCGCGTGGTCGAAACCGACATCGACGAAGTCGAGCTGGAACCTGGTCCCGACGGCAAGCCTGCCGACGTGCCGGTAGCCGACGCTCCGGCGGCGGACGATACTTCTGCGGACGACAATCCGGCGGAATAAGCGCAGCAAACAAGCCCTGGTCGCAGTGTCTGTCCGGGGCCGGCGGGGCCAGGGTTTATTTCGCGGATTAATGCGACAATAAGACTGGCCCCGTTGTCATTTCAAGAGAGAATTCATGAAAAAAATCGTAGCAGCCGTCGTTTCCGCCTTCGCCCTGGTCGGCACCGCACCGTCGTTCGCGCAAACTTCAGCGCCGGCGCCAGCCGCCGCCATCGATCCGGCAACGCTGGCCGCCTCGCAAGAGCTGTTCGAGGCGATGAACCACCGGGCCATGATGACCGGGATGATGCAGCAGATGTCGCAGGGGATCGCGCAGTCGATGCGCGCCGGCGCCGAGGCGGGCATCAACAACAATCCGAAGCTAACCGCCGATCAGAAAAAGCAGGCGCTGGACAAGATGGAAAAGGAACTGCCGGGCGTCGTCAGTGCCATGCAGGGCGTGATGAACGATCCAGGGTTGATCGACGAGATCCTGGCCGAGACGGTGCCGATCTACGCGCGCACCTTCAGCGCCGATGAGCTGAAACAGATGACCGCTTTCTACCGTACGCCAGTCGGCGCCAAAATGCTCGCTTCGACGCCGCGGTTGATGGCGCAGGGGATGCAGGTCGGACAGCAGGTGGTCGCGCGCCGTATCGGACCGCTGATGCAGAAAATGCAGCAAGAAAGCAAACAGTAACCAACAAAGGATCCACAGTGACTCACATCTATAACTTCTCCGCCGGCCCGGCCGTGCTGCCGAAGGAAGTGCTGGCGCAAGCCGCCGCCGAAATGCTGGACTGGCATGGCAGCGGCATGTCGGTGATGGAGATGAGCCACCGCGGACCGGAGTTTATCTCGATTTACAAGGCGGCCGAGCGCGACCTGCGCGAGCTGCTGGCAGTACCGGACAATTACAAGATCTTGTTCATGCAGGGCGGGGGCTTGTCCCAGAACGCCATCATTCCGTTGAATCTGGTCGGCCACAAGCCACAACCAGCAACCATCGATTTCATACATACCGGTTCGTGGTCGGGCAAATCCATCAAGGAAGCGGCCAAATACGCCAACGTCAATATCGCCGCCTCGTCGGCCACCGGCGTGCCGCCGCAGTCGGAGTGGAAGCTCACCCCCGGCGCGGCCTACGTCCACATGTGCACCAACGAGACCATCGACGGCATCGAGTTCGACTTCGACACCGGCCTGCCGGCGGCGCAACCCGACGTGCTGATGGTGGCCGACATGTCGTCGCACATCCTGTCGCGCCGGATCGACGTCTCGAAGTACGGCCTCATTTTCGCCGGCGCGCAAAAGAACATCGGCCCGGCAGGCGTGACCATCGTCATCGTGCGCGAGGATTTGCTGGGCAAGGCGCTGCCGGTGTGCCCGTCAGCGTTCGACTTCAAGCTGGTCGCCGACAACGACTCGATGTACAACACGCCGCCCACCTACGGCATCTACATCGCCGGCCTGGTGTTCCAGTGGCTGAAGAAGAACGGCGGCGTCGCCGCGATGGAAAAGGTCAATATCGCCAAGGCGGAGCTGCTGTACAAGGCGCTCGACGTCGACGATTTTTACCAGACCAGGGTGGCCAGGGAAAGCCGCTCGCGCATGAACATTCCGTTCTACCTGAAGGACGAAAGCCAGAACGAAGCCTTCCTGGCCGGCGCCAAGGCGCGCGGCCTGCTGCAGCTCAAGGGCCACAAGTCCGTCGGCGGCATGCGCGCATCGATCTATAACGCGATGCCTATCGAGGGCGTACAGGCGCTCGTGGATTATTTGAACGAATTCGCCGGACGCAAAGCCAATATCGCCAGCAACGACTTGAAAACGCCATGACAGACAAACTCAAACCACTGCGCGAACAAATCGACGCCATCGACGCGCAAATCCTCGACCTGCTGAACCGCCGTGCCAAGGTGGCGCAGGAAGTCGGCCACGTCAAAGCCGAAACCAACGCTCCGGTGTTCCGCCCCGAGCGCGAAGCCCAGGTGCTGCGCGGCGTGGCCGACCGCAATCCCGGCCCGATGGGCAACACGGAGATGCAAACCATCTTCCGCGAGATCATGTCCGCTTGCCGCTCGCTGGAAAAACGCGTCACCGTCGCCTTCCTCGGCCCGGCCGGAACCTACAGCGAACAAGCGGTCTACCAGCAGTTCGGCACCGCCGTCGACGTGCTGGCTTGCTCGTCGATCGACGAGGTGTTCCGCGCCACCGAGGCAGGCACCGCCGAATTCGGCGTGGTCCCGGTCGAGAATTCGACCGAGGGCGCGATCGGCCGCACGCTCGACCTGCTGCTGCAAACACCGCTGACGATCAGCGGCGAAGTGGCCATCGCCGTGCGTCACAGCCTGCTGACCGGCACCGGCAACATGGACGGCGTGACCGCCATCTGCGCCCACGCGCAGGCGCTGGCCCAGTGCCAGATCTGGCTGAACAATAATTATCCGGACATCGAACGCCGCGCCGTCTCGTCCAACGCCGAAGCGGCCCGCATGGCGCGCGACGACCACTCGCTCGCCGCCATCGCCGGCGAGCGCGCCGGCGTGCGCTACAGCCTCGGCACCGTCAAGGCCAACATCCAGGACGATCCGCACAACCGCACGCGCTTCGCCGTCATCGGCCATCTGCAGACCGGCCCGTCGGGCAAGGACCGCACCTCGATGGCCTTGGCCGCGCCGCACCGCGCCGGTTCGGTGTACCGCCTGCTTGGATCGCTGGCGCAGAACAACGTGTCGATGACCCGCTTCGAATCGCGTCCGGCCCGCAACGGCAACTGGGAATACTATTTTTACGTCGACGTCGAAGGCCACATCCAGAACGAATCCGTGGCCAAGGCGCTGGACGAGTTGCAGAGCAACGCCGCTTTCTTCAAGGTGCTGGGATCGTATCCCGTAAGCCTGACTTAATCTAAAACATAGAATAGAGACAGAACATGACCAAGAACTACGGACCAGAATACGTTAGAGCCATCGCCCCTTACCAGGCCGGCAAACCGATCGCCGAAGTGGCGCGCGAATTCGGCCTCGATGAAGCCTCGATCGTCAAACTGGCGTCGAACGAAAACCCGTTCGGCGTGCCGGAATCGGCGGTGCAGGCGATGACCGCCGCCGCCACCGATCTGGGACGCTACCCGGACGCCAACGGCTTCGAGCTGAAAGCGGCGCTGTCCAAGCGCTACGACGTGCCGGCCGACTGGATCACGCTGGGCAACGGCTCCAACGATATCCTGGAGATCGCCGCCCACGCCTTCGTCGAGCGCGGCCAGGCCATCGTCTACTCGCAGTACTCGTTCGCCGTGTACGCGCTGGCGACGCAGGGCGTCGGCGCGCGCCATATCGTGGTGCCTGCCAAGGCCTACGGCCACGACCTGCCGGCCATGCTGGCGGCCATCGACGCCGACACGCGCCTGGTCTTCATCGCCAACCCGAACAACCCGACCGGCACCTTCATCCCGGCCGCCGACATCCAGGCCTTCCTGGACAAGGTTCCGGGCAATGTGGTCGTGGTGCTGGACGAGGCATACAACGAATTCCTGGCCGAGGAAAACCAGTTCGAATCGGCCGAATGGGTCAAGAAGTACCCGAACCTGCTGGTGTCGCGCACGTTCTCCAAGGCCTATGGCCTGGCGGGTCTGCGCGTCGGTTTCGGTATCGCCCAGCCGGCGCTGACGGACCTGATGAACCGCATCCGCCAGCCGTTCAACGTCAACTCGATGGCGCAAGCGGCCGCCATCGCGGCGCTGAACGACAAGGACTTCCTCAAGCGCAGCGCGGCCAACAACGCCGCCGGCTATCAGCAATTCACCGAGGCGTTCAATCAGCTGGGACTGGAGTTCGTGCCGTCGTACGGCAACTTCGTGCTGGTCAAGGTCGGCAACGATCCGGCGGCCGGCGCGCGCGTCAACCTGTCGTTGCTGAAGCAGGGCGTCATCGTGCGCCCGGTCGGCAACTACGGGCTGCCGGAGTGGCTGCGCGTCTCCATCGGCCTGCCGCAGGAGAACGCGGTGCTGATCGCCGCGCTGACCAAGGCGCTGGCGGAGTGACAGGGGAGGATAACTTCGTGTTGAACAAGGTCGTCATTTTTGGCGTAGGCCTGATCGGCGGTTCGTTCGCGCGCTCGCTGAAGAAGGCCGGCGCCGTCGGCAGCGTGGTCGGCATGGGCCGCTCGGCGGCCTCGCTGGCGCGCGCCAAAGAGCTGGGCATCATCGATGTCATCGGCGCGACCGGCGACGAGGGCATGGCCGAGGCATTGCAAGGCGCCGACCTGGTGCTGCTGGCCGCGCCGGTGGCGCAGACCGAGGCGATCCTGTCGGCCATCGCGCCGCACCTGCAAGCGGGCACCGTCGTTACCGACGCCGGCAGCACCAAGTCCGACGTGGTGGCGGCCGCACGCCGCGCGCTGCGAGGCAAGGTGGCGCAGTTCGTGCCGGGTCATCCAATCGCCGGCCGCGAAACCAACGGTCCCGAGGCTGCCATCGACGATCTGTATGTCGGCAAGAAGGTGGTGTTGACGGCGCTGGACGAAAACGCGGCGGAGGATGTCGAACGCGTGGCCGCCGCCTGGCGCGCCTGCCATGCCGTCATCCATCGCCTGTCGCCTGAAGAACATGACAAGGTGTTCGCCGCCGTGAGCCATTTGCCGCATTTGCTGGCGTATGCCCTGGTGGACGACATCGCCAACAAGCCGCATGCGGATTTACTGTTCCAGTATGCGGCCAGCGGTTTTCGCGATTTCACAAGGATCGCCGGATCGTCGCCGGAAATGTGGCGTGACATCAGCCTGGCCAACCAGTCGGCGCTGCTGACGGAGCTGGACGCCTATCTGGCACAATTGACGGGACTGCGCGCCCGTCTGGCCGCCGGTGACGGCGCCGCGCTGGAGAACGTGTACTGCAACGCCCAGCGTGCCCGCCACCAGTGGATTACCGCGATCGAGGCGGCCGAAGCGCCGCCTTCAAAAGATAAAGCTGAATAGACAGCAGAACAAGGAACAGTATGACCCACGAATATATCGACCTGGCGACGGTCGCGCATGTGGAGGGCGCGGTGCGCCTGCCAGGCTCGAAGTCGATCTCCAACCGCATCCTGCTGCTGGCGGCGCTGTCGCAAGGCGACGTCGCCATCGTCGACCTGCTGGCCTCCGACGACACGGCCGTCATGCTGGCGGCCCTGCGCTCGCTGGGCGTGCAGTGGACCGAGGAAAAAACCGCCACCGGCACCATCCACCACGTCAAGGGCGTGGCCGGCGTGCTGCCGAATAAATCGGCCGATCTGTTCATGGGCAACGCCGGCACGGCGATCCGTCCGCTGACCGCCGCGCTGGCCGTCATCGGCGGCGACTATAAGCTGCACGGCGTGCCGCGCATGCACGAGCGCCCGATCGGCGACCTGGTCGACGCGCTGAACGCCGCCGGCACCGACGTCGAATACACCGGCAACCCGGGCTTCCCGCCGCTGCACATCAAGCAGGGCAAGATCCACGCGCAACGCCTGTCGGTGCGCGGCAACGTGTCGAGCCAGTTCCTGACCGCGCTGCTGATGGTGGCGCCGCTGATGGCCACCGAGCACGCCATCACCATCGACGTCGAAGGTGAACTGATCTCCAAGCCCTATATCGAGATCACCTTGAACCTGGTGCGCCGCTTCGGCGTCAAGGTCGAGCAGGACGGCTGGAGCTCGTTCACCGTGCAGCCGGGCCAGGTCTACCAGTCGCCCGGCACCATCCACGTCGAGGGCGACGCTTCGTCGGCGTCGTACTTCCTGGCGGCCGGCGCCATCGCCGGCGGTCCCGTGCGCGTCGAAGGCGTGGGCCGCGATAGTATTCAGGGGGACGTGCGTTTCGTCGCCGCGCTGGAGCAGATGGGCGCGCAGATCACCATGGGCGACAACTGGATCGAGGCCAAGTCGAACGGCGTGCTCAAAGCCATCGACGCCGACTTCAACCATATTCCCGACGCCGCCATGACGATCGCGGTGGCGGCGCTGTACGCCGACGGCACCAGCACCTTGCGCAACATCGCCAGCTGGCGCGTGAAGGAGACCGACCGCATCGCGGCCATGGCGACCGAATTGCGCAAGGTCGGCGCCATCGTCGAGGAGGGCCCGGATTACATCAAGGTGACGCCGCCGTCCGTGATCACGGCCGCCACCATCGACACCTACGACGACCACCGCATGGCGATGTGCTTCTCGCTGGTGTCGCTGGACGGGGCCGCGCGCAAGGGCAACGTCATGCGCATCAACGATCCCAAGTGCGTCGGCAAGACCTTCCCCGAATACTTCGCGGCGTTTGCCGCGATTGCAAAATAAGTAGATTAAAAAACAATGGTCACATCCCAAATCCCAGTCATCACCATCGACGGCCCGACCGCATCCGGCAAGGGCACCGTCGCGCACCGCGTTGCCGATAAGCTCGGCTTCCATTACCTGGATTCGGGAGCCCTGTACCGCTTGACGGCGCTGTCGGCCCTGCGCCGTGGCACCGACCTGAACGACGAACACGCGCTGGCCAAGCTGGCCGAGCACCTGCAATGCAGTTTCCAGGGCGGCGACATCATTTTGTCGCAGGAAAACGTCACCGACGCCATCCGCGCGGAAGAGGTCGGCAACACCGCTTCAAAAATTGCAACTTTTCCGACCGTGCGCCACGCGCTGGTGGGGCTGCAACTGGGGTTCCGCAAGGCGCCGGGCGTGGTGGCGGACGGGCGCGACATGGGCTCGGTGATCTTCCCGCACGCGGTGTTGAAGGTGTTTTTGACGGCGTCTGTCGCGGCACGGGCCGATCGCCGTTATAAGCAATTGATTGGCAAGGGAATTTCTGCTAATATGGAAGACCTACTGATGGATTTGCAGGCGCGGGACGACCGGGATACCCACCGGGCCATCGCGCCGCTGGTGCCAGCGGAAGGGGCGCATGTGCTGGATACATCCAATATGACCGCTGATCAAGCGGTCGAACAGGTGTTGCAGTGGTATGCGGCAGTGGGCAAGCCCCACTGAAATTGTAGCAAAGGCGGGTCCGGCAGGCCGAGTAAGTACTTACTTGCGGGACTTTGATCAACCTTAACCCAACTGAAGTCGCATATCGCGAGCCTTGTTGGCAACCTGGAAGTCACAATGTCTAATATGGAAAGTTTTGCAGCCCTCTTCGAAGAATCCCTGTCGCGTCAAGACATGCGTTCGGGCGAAGTGATCTCGGCTGAAGTCGTTCGTCTGGATCACAACTTCGTGATCGTCAACGCCGGCCTGAAATCGGAAGCATTCATCCCAGTTGAAGAATTCAAAAACGACCACGGCGAACTGGAAGTCAAAGTAGGCGACTTCGTTTCCGTGGCGATCGAGTCGCTCGAAAACGGTTTCGGCGACACCATCCTGTCGCGCGACAAAGCCAAGCGTCTGGCTTCGTGGCTGGCACTGGAAAAAGCGATGGAATCGGGCGAAATCGTCGTCGGTACCGTCAACGGCAAAGTCAAGGGCGGCCTGACCGTCCTGACCAACGGCATCCGCGCGTTCCTGCCGGGTTCGCTGGTCGACACCCGTCCAGTCAAGGACACCACCCCGTTCGAAGGCAAGACCCTCGAATTCAAAGTGATCAAGCTGGATCGCAAGCGTAACAACGTGGTTCTGTCCCGCCGCGCCGTCATCGAAGCTTCGATGGGCGAAGAGCGTCAGAAACTGATGGAAACGCTGAAAGAAGGCACGGTCGTGACCGGCGTCGTCAAAAACATCACCGACTACGGCGCGTTCGTGGATCTGGGCGGTATCGACGGCCTGCTGCACATCACCGACCTGGCATGGCGTCGTGTGCGTCACCCATCGGAAGTGCTGACCGTTGGCCAGGAAATCACCGCCAAAGTCCTGAAATACGATCAAGAGAAAAACCGTGTTTCGCTGGGCGTGAAGCAACTGGGCGACGACCCATGGACCGGTCTGTCCCGTCGTTACCCACAAAGCACCCGTCTGTTCGGTAAAGTCACCAACCTCACCGACTACGGCGCGTTCGTTGAAGTCGAGCAGGGTATCGAAGGCCTGGTCCACGTGTCGGAAATGGACTGGACCAACAAGAACGTCGCTCCAAACAAAGTTGTCCAACTGGGCGACGAAGTTGAAGTCATGGTTCTGGAAATCGACGAAGAGCGTCGCCGTATTTCGCTGGGCATGAAGCAGTGCAAAGCGAACCCATGGGATGACTTCGGCGTGACCCACAAGAAGGGCGACAAAGTCCGTGGCGCGATCAAATCGATCACCGACTTCGGCGTGTTCATCGGCCTGGCCGGCAACATCGACGGCCTGGTGCACCTGTCGGACCTGTCCTGGACCGAAACCGGCGAAGAAGCTGTTCGCCGCTTCAAGAAAGGTGACGAGCTGGAAGCCATCGTTCTGGCCATCGACGTCGAGCGCGAGCGCGTTTCCCTGGGCGTCAAGCAACTGGAAGGCGACCCGTTCAACAACTTCGCAGCCATGAACGACAAGGGCGCGCTGGTTACCGGCACCGTGAAATCGGTCGAGCCTAAAGGCGCCGTGATCCAACTGTCCGAAGAAGTCGAAGGCTACCTGCGCGCTTCCGAAATCTCCCGCGACCGCGTGGAAGATGCCGGCACGCACCTGAAGGTTGGCGACTCCGTCGAAGCCCTGGTCATCAACATCGACCGCAAAGCGCGTTCGATCCAGCTGTCGATCAAAGCGAAAGACAACGTCGAGACCCAGGAAGCGATGCAGAAAATGGCCGCTACCGACAACAACGCAGCTTCGGGCACCACCAGCCTGGGCGCGCTGTTGAAAGCCAAGTTCGATAACAAGAACTAAGAACTAGTCGATGACTAAGTCCGAGTTGATCAACCGCCTGGCTGAGCGTTATTCTCAGCTGGTGGCCAAAGATGCGGAGTACGCCGTCAAGACCATTCTGGATGCGATGACCAACGCCCTGGCGACCGGTCAGCGCATCGAGATCCGCGGTTTTGGCAGCTTCGCTCTGAATAGCCGGCCACCGCGTATCGGACGTAATCCGAAGTCGGGCGACAAAGTGATGGTGCCCGAAAAACGGGTACCGCACTTCAAGCCGGGCAAGCAATTGCGCGAGCGGGTCGACGCGATGGTCGGGCAACCGATCATCGAGGACTGAAGCGTCTGATGGTTTGACAAGAAAGCGGCGTCCTCGGATGCCGCTTTTTTTTATGCACTTTTTTTGAAGTATTCGGTGACTAGTGCCATACTGGCGCTCTTAGAAATCCAGAACAGGAACCAGGCTGATGAAATTTTTATCCACCCTCATTGGAATCGTCCTATTCGTCTTGTTTTTTGGCTTCGCCCTGAAGAATACGCAGGAAGTCGATCTGCACTTTTTCCTCCACTATGACCTGCGCGGACCCCTGGTGCTGATGCTG
>Ga0207655_1001926_pt1 | contig 17764 bp, 10 predicted proteins | sample KBSM44metaG_FD_184398 | JGI IMG/M metagenome (GOLD analysis project Ga0207655, IMG submission 184398) | Miscanthus rhizosphere microbial communities from Kellogg Biological Station, Michigan, USA - KBS M4-4 metaG (SPAdes) (version 2) | ecosystem: Host-associated > Plants > Roots > Rhizosphere >...
GCCGAGCATCAGCACCACCGGCACGGAACCGACCCTGACGGTGGACGAAACGGTACTGGCGACCAACGATACCAAGAGCTTTGCCGCCAACTTCACGTCGGCGTTTGGCGCTGACGGTGCGGGCACGCTGACCTATGCCCTGGGCGTGGTCGCGGGTGGCTCCGGGCTGACCGACACGGCCACCGGTGAGGCAGTCAACCTGTCGCTCAACGGCACCGTGGTCGAAGGCCGCACCGCCACCAGCAACCTGCTGGTGTTCACCGTCAGCGTCGCCGCCAATGGCGACGTCACCCTCGACCAGATCCGCGCCGTGGTGCATCCCGACGCGACCAATCCCGATGATTCGAAGACCCTGACCTCGGACAGCCTGGTGACACTGACGGCGACCAAGACCGATGGGGACGGCGACAGCGTCCATGCCACCCTCAATATCGGGCAGAACCTGGTGTTCAAGGATGACGCCCCCAGCATCAGCACCACCGGCACCGAGCCAACGCTGACAGTCGACGAAACGGTGCTGGCGACCAACGCCACCCAGAACTTTGCCGCTAACTTCACCTCGGCGTATGGCGCTGATGGAGCCGGCACCCTGACTTATGCGCTGGGCGTGGTGGTGGGAGCCTCAGGGCTGGTGGACACAGCCACGGGCGAGGCGGTGAACCTGTCGCTCAATGGCGGCGTGGTGGAAGGCCACACGGCCACCACCAACCTGCTGGTGTTCACCGTCAGTGTCGCCGCCAACGGTGACGTCACCCTGGACCAGATCCGGGCCGTGGTGCATCCCGATACCACCAATCCCGATGATTCGAAAACGCTGACCGCGGACAATCTGGTGACCCTGACGGCAACCAAAACCGACAAGGACGGCGACAGCGCCCAGGCCACCCTCAACATCGGCCAGAACCTGGTGTTCAAGGACGACGGGCCGAGCATCAGCACCACCGGCACCGAGCCGACACTGACGGTCGATGAGACGGTGCTGGCGACCAACGATACCAAGAGCTTTGCCGCCAACTTCACCTCGGCGTTTGGCGCTGACGGTGCGGGTACGCTGACCTATGCCCTGGGCGTGGTGGCGGGAGGCTCCGGGCTGACCGACACCGCCACCGGCCAAGCGGTGAATTTGTCGGTTAACGGCGGCGTAGTGGAAGGCCGCACGGCGACGAGCAACGATCTGGTATTCACGGTCAGCGTCGCCGCCAACGGTGACGTCACCCTCGACCAACTCCGGGCCGTGGTGCATTCCGACGCAAGCAATCCGGATGATTCGAAAACGCTGACTTCGGACAGCCTGGTGACGCTCACAGCGACCAAGACCGATAAGGACGGCGACAGCGCCCAGGCCACCCTCAACATCGGCCAGAACCTGGTGTTCAAGGACGACGGGCCAAGTATCAGCACCACCGGTACAGAACCGACGCTGACAGTGGACGAAACGGTACTGGCGACCAACGATACCAAGAGCTTTGCCGCCAACTTCACCTCGGCGTTTGGCGCCGACGGTGCCGGCACCCTGACCTATGCGCTGGGCGTGGTCGCGGGCGGCTCCGGGCTGACGGATACGGCCACGGGCCAGGCAGTCAACCTGTCGCTCAACGGCGGCGTGGTGGAAGGCCACACGGCGATTAGCAACGACCTGGTGTTCACGGTCAGTGTCGCCGCTAATGGCGACGTCACCCTCGACCAGATCCGCGCTGTGGTGCATTCCGTCACGACCAATCCCGATGACTCGACGAGCCTGACCTCGGACGATCTGGTGACCCTGACGGCGACCAAGACCGACAAGGACGGCGACATCGCCCAGGCCACCCTCAACATCGGCCAGAACCTGGTGTTCAAGGATGACGGGCCAAGCATCAGCACCACCGGCACCGAGCCAACGCTGACGGTCGACGAAACGGTGCTGGCGACCAACGATACCAAGAGCTTTGCCGCCAACTTCACCTCATCGTTTGGCGCCGATGGCGCCGGCACGCTGACCTATGCCCTGGGCGTGGTCGCGGGAGGCTCAGGGCTGACCGATACGGCCACCGGTGAAGCGGTGAACCTGTCGCTCAACGGCGCAGTGGTCGAAGGTCGCACGGCCACCAGCAACCTGCTGGTGTTCACGGTCAGCGTCGCCGCCAATGGCGACGTCACCCTCGACCAGATCCGCGCCGTGGTGCATCCCGACGCGACCAATCCGGATGATTCGAAGACCCTGACTGCGGACACTTTGGTCACGCTGACAGCAACCAAGACCGATGGTGATGGCGACAGCGCCCAGGCAACGCTCAACATCGGCCAGAACCTGGTATTCAAGGATGACGCCCCCAGCATCAGCACCACCGGCACCGAGCCAATCCTGACGGTCGACGAAACGGTACTGGCGACCAACGATACCAAGAGCTTCGCGGCTAACTTCACCTCGGCGTTTGGCGCTGACGGTGCCGGTACCCTGACCTATGCGCTGGGCGTGGTCGCGGGCGGTTCCGGGCTGGTGGACACGGCCACGGGCCAGGCGGTCAACTTGTCGCTCAACGGTGGCGTGGTCGAAGGCCACACGGCGATTAGCAACGATCTGGTATTCACGGTCAGCGTGGCCGCCAACGGCGACGTCACCCTCGACCAACTCCGGGCCGTGGTGCATCCCGTCACGACCAATCCCGATGATTCGAAGACCCTGACCGCGGACAACCTGGTAACCCTGACGGCGACCAAGACCGATAAGGACGGCGACAGCGCCCAGGCGAGCCTGAACATCGGACAAAACCTGGTGTTCAAGGACGACGGACCGAGCATCAGCACCACCGGCACGGAGCCGACACTGACGGTCGACGAGACGGTGCTGGCGACCAACGATACCAAGAGCTTCGCGGCTAACTTCACCTCCGCGTTTGGCGCCGATGGCGCCGGCACGCTGACCTATGCGCTGGGCGTGGTGGTGGGGGCCTCCGGGCTGACCGACACGGCCAGCGGCCAGGCGGTGAACCTGTCGCTCAACGGCGGCGTGGTCGAAGGCCGCACGGCCACCAGCAACTTGCTGGTGTTCACGGCCAGCGTCGCCGCCAATGGCGACGTCACCCTCGACCAGCTCCGTGCCGTGGTGCATCCCAACGCCAGCAATCCCGATGATTCGACGACGCTGTCGGCGGACAACCTGGTGACGCTGATAGCGACCAAGACCGATGGGGACGGCGACAGCGCCCAGGCGACCCTGAACATAGGGCAGAACCTGGTGTTCAAGGACGACGGCCCTACACTTGCCTTCGGCAACCTGATCGGGACCGGTAGTATCCTTCCACAAACAGGGTACTGGGATCACTCGAACGGAGCCGACGGGCTGGGTGCAACCGGGCTGGATATTTCGTTGGTGAATAACCAATTCACCCTCGTCCGGCCAGACAACACGACCACCACCGGCACCGGCACGCTCACCGAGCAGTCACCCTCACCGGATGCCAACGGCGCCTACCATTTCGCAGGCACGTTGACCGGCGATTTCGACAACAACGCCTCCACGGCAAATACCAGCGTCGACTACACGCTGACCGCCTACACCAATGGCAGCTACACACTGGACCTGGTGCAAGGCTTCAGTTCGACGATCGTGCTCAGCAGTGCCGACGGCTCGCTCAGTGCCGGCGGCCCGGATCCGGTGCGCACCTTGCTGATCCCGGCGCAGAATCCGCCGACGATTCCTTCGCCATCCGAGGAGATTGTGTTCTTTTCCGCCAAGGCAACGGCGTCGCCTTCGGACATCCTTCCCGGTATCGGGGTCGGTAAACCCGACCCCACCGAAGCCCAGCTACAGACCACCCCGCTGCCGTCGTACATCGACCCGGCGGCCATGAACGTCAGCACGTCCGGCATCGGCGTCGGCAATAACCTTCTCCAGGGAGACAGCCTGGCGGCCATCAGCTCCGCCGATGAAAGTTTCGTGATCAATCCGGAAAGCCTGCTGACGGGGATGAAGATTTTCATCGACAACTCCGTGGGGGGGTACAACACGGCGACCGAGGACCTGTACTACCGGATCTACTACGAGAATGGCACGTTTTCGGCCCTCACCGAGGTGAACACTCTGACGCCAGAAGCCGGCGGACAAGTGTCCTTCCTCGTTCAAAAGGAAGGCTCGCTGCTGATTGACGCGGTTCAGCTCACGATGGGCCGAGGCGATGTCAAGATCCCGGTGATCCAGTTCATTCAGCAGACCGAGAACATGGCCAGTGATATCAAGCTGGCGTTCAACGCGACGCTGACGGACAAGGATGGGGACTCGGCGACGAGTGGTTTCAACGCCAACCTGTTCGCCAACGACTTGGGCACCACCTTCGACTTCACGCTGGCTGGCACGGCCGGTGTGCGGGATGCCTTCAACGTCGACTTGTCATTCACCCAGAACAAGTACCAGGTCACCGGCTTCGATGCGAGCGCAGGGCTGCGCGACACGCTGGTGCTCAACGGCGACCAAAGCTCCGTTGTCCAGTCGATCGACAACAGCGGCGCTAACAGCGTCGTGACGATTGCCGAAACGGGCGGACAAATCACGACCATCACCTTGGTCGGGGTCGATCTCCTGAATACCGACATTGTCCATGGCAGCGCCTGAGGAAGCGCACGCGTAAAAGAATGCGAGGGTGGTGAGAAACCACCCTCGCATGCCTTACAGGTCTGATATGAGGCTCACGAACGGCGACACAGTGACGGCTGGGCGCCCCGAAGAAATTCAGCGCAGTTGCACCCAAGTGGACTCGGGCGGTTCTTCGTTGTTGGTGAGCCCGTGCTTCTGTGCGTATATCAGCAAGTCGATCCGGTTAACGAGATTAAGCTTTTGATAAATGTTACTGAGGTGATTGTGCACGGTGTGCTCGCTGATACCCAGGCGCCCGGCGATGCACATGTATTTGGCAGACGGATCCCCCACGATGGCGCGAATCAGTTCCTTTTCACGCAGCGTCAGCCGCGCCTGTTTCGCCTGCTCCGAATTGCATTTCAAAGGTATATGCCCGGTCGCGGCATAGTCGGAAAGCCCACCGACCCAGGCTCTATCCAGCCCGATGTCGCGATGGTGGACCTGGATGATGGCTCGGATGATCGATTCCGTCGGGTCTTCCGCCAGCACGACGCCGCGTGCGCCCGCCTCTATCGCCTGGGCAACAGGGACGGTTTCGTACAGGCTCTTGAGCACCAGGACTTTCATTTCGGCGCTGCGGGCGAGCCCCGCGACGACCGCCAATGGGTTCAGCGCATCCGGAAAGAAACTGAAAAAAATGACATCGGGACGCAACTGATCGGCAAGATCCAGCGCTTTGGTATAGGTGGTGGCCTGCCCGCTCACTTCCATCTGAGGCTTGCGGGCATTGATCAAGTCTTGAAGGCCCATAAGAACAAGAGGACGACAGTCGATCAGCATCACGCTTATTGGTTTTATTTGGGTCGTCATTACCGTCCTGACTCCCTTGAAAAATGAACGATGGCCTCCACCCGTTGGCCTTCCTGGATCAGCAGCTCATTCACCTGTCCTTCACGATTGACGGACAGATACGAGCGCCGACAGGCCTTGACAGTGCCCGCCCGGGTATTAACCCTGGGGGACACTTCCACCCGTTGCACCGGCAGGGATTGCGGACGTTCCCAGAAGCCGGGCAAAAGCCATCGAAACAACAAAAATAGGAATAATCATCAATAGTTTGCGCTTGATGAAGTGCTCCTGCGAACCGCTCAACTGAGTCTAGGCCAGCTCGGCGCGCTGCCAGCCCAGCCATCCGCCAGTCGTCGACTCAGCCTCATGCGGATAGCCCGGCTGATGTTCCCAACGGTGCCATCTCCCCTAGAAAATCAAGGTCTTAGGCTCGCCACCGGCGACCTGCGGCTGAAGTCTGCCCCGATCAAAATCGTCAATTAACCGACGAGTGGCGTGCAGAAAAGCACGACAATAAAACCAGCGTCAATTTATCGGCGAAACCCACCTCGCCGAGCCACCCAAAAGCCGGCCCCAGGCCGTGGGCAGGCACTGAAAAACCAGCCTGGCGTGGAGGGTCTACAACGGCGGTATTGCTGGCAAGTTCAGGGGGATGTGAGTTTTTGGCTGGAGCTGCGGGGGCTCAGCCAGGCATTGACGTTTTCGACACTCTCGACAGGCGGCTTGCCCGCCCAGCGATTGAGCGTGAAGACATTGGTGACGAAGTCGTATTGGGTCTTGAGCAGATCACGACGAGCCCGGAATTCGTTGCGTACACTGGTCAGTACATCGACGGCATTGACCATTCCGTAACTGAGTCCTTTCTCTGCCGCCACTCTGGACAGCTGTGCCGAGGCCAGGGCATGCCGGCTCGCACTGATCTTTTCTGCGCTCGAGTTGGCCGTCAGGTAAGCGGTGGTGATCTCCTTGACCACCTGGCGCTGGACTGCTTCCAGTTGCTGCTCCGCCACAATCTGATCCTGGTAGAGCCCCCGCACCCGCGCCGAGGTTGAACCACCGCTGTATATCGGCACTTGCACGCCAATACCGGCGACATAACTGTCGGTACGCGGCGCCAGGGAGTTGTTGTAGCCCTCGTTGGTCTGTTGCGCGCTCAGAGACAGGCTCACGGTCGGATAGTGTCCGCCCTTGCCGCCGCGCAACGCAGCGCCTGCGGCCTCGACACCACTTTCGTTGGCCTTGAGCGCCGGGTTTTGCGCTATACCCTCGCGAACCCACGTTTCAAGACTCTGCGTCGACACCTGTAGTTGCACGTCATCGCGAATCCGGTTGAGCTTCTCCTTGACTGGCCGGCCGACGATCTCCGCCAATGCCTCGCGAGTGATACTGGCCTGGTTCTGGGCATCCAGTTCCTGCGCCGCCAGCAAATCGACCCGGGCCTTGAGGTCGAGCTGATCGGTAATCATTGCCAGCTGCTTTTCGTACAACGCATTGACCCTGTCCAGGCTCTTTTGCGTGGTTTGACGCTCCGCCTTTACCAACTCCAGTTCATCCTCGGCCGCCAATGCGGCGAAGTAACGCTGGGCGAGATCCACTGTAGCCTCGGCCTGGGCCTCCTGCGCTTCTGATTCGGTTTGCTTGGCCAGGCTTTTGAATCTTTGGTAGTTCTCCCACGCGGCCTTGTTGTAGAGGTACTGACGCAGCACCAGGCTGTAGATTTCGCTGTCGTAACTGCGCTGCACCAGGTCGCTCTCCTGATGAATCCGGTTCTGCCCGGCGTTGAGCGATACCTGTGGTAACAGCGAGCCCAGGGCCTCGCGCTGATGTTCCTCGCCCGCCTTCGCTCGCGCATACGAGGCCAACACTCGCGGGTCTTCCAGCCGGGCCTCGCGGTACAACTGCATGAGATCAGTGGAGTAAGTCGAGGCACTGACCCCGGTCGGCTTTGCTTCAGTGGTTTGCGCCAGAACGGCACCCGCGGCAAACATGAACGCCCCGCCCAGCAGAACTGTCGACGCTCGCATGATCACTCCTCGATCAACGCTTGAGAGATGACATTGCGGGCCGGCTGCAGAAGGTATTGCAACAGCGTGCGTTGCCCCGTGATGATCAACACGTCCGCAGGCATCCCTGGCAGTAATTTGCGATCACCCAAGGCGCGCACGCCGGCTTCGGTGACCCGGACCCGCGCCAGGTAATAGGGAGTCCCGGTCTTTTCGTTGACCAGCCGGTCCGCCGAGACACTGATGACCTCGCCCTGGATCACCGGCGTGGTCGCACTGTTGAACGCGCCGAAACGGATATCGGCACGCTTGCCGATGGCGATGCGATCGATATCGACCGGCGCCACCTGGGCCTCTATGACCAGTTCAGAAACCGAGGGAACGATGTCCAGCAAAGGCGTCGCCGAGCGCACGACGCCGCCAATCGTGTGCACCGTCATGCCGATCACCATGCCCGATTCGGGTGCGCGGATGATGATATGGCTGAGCCGGTCTTCCAGGGCGGAAGCCTTCTCTTGCAGGTCGTAGATTTTGGTCTGGACATCGGCCAATTGTTTGGCGACATCGGCATTGAAGTCTTTATCGACTTGTAGAATCTGCAGCTGTGTTTCATTGATCTGCAGGCGCGTCCTGGTGATGGTCGAACGATGGTCGGCCAATTCGGACTTGACCATTTCAAGCTTGCGCTGCTGCTCAAGCAGGCGTTGTTTGTCGACGAACCCTTGTGACAACATGTCTGTCAATTCAACGATTTCACCGCTGTAGGATTTATTCAGTTGGCTCTTGACCCCGATCATCGCCTCCAGCCCCTTGATCTGTTGATTCAACTGACCAATGCGCTCTTGCAGCACCGATATCTGGCCCAACCGTGACCCCCGTCGTGCGTTGAATACCTGGGTCTCGCCCTGGCGCGCCTCGGCACCTCGCAGACTGTCGGCATCGGTCATGACGTCAAAGCCAATGACTGGCAGATTGTCCCGCTCAGCCTTGAGTCTTGCCTCCATGGCTCTGGCGGCAATGAGCTGGCTTCGGGTCATCTCGTATTCGGATCGCAGCTGGGCATCATCGAGAATAATCAGCGGGTCATCCTGCTTGACGATGTCACCGTCATGGGCCAACACCTCTTTGACGATGCCACCTTCGAGGTGTTGTACCGTTTTCCGATAAGCCTGCACGGTGACCACACCAGGCGCGTAAGCCGCGCCATCGATCGGTGCGACCGCCGCCCAGGTGCCGAACACCCCGAAGGTCATCAATAAAATGCCAAAACCCAGGCGACGGATCTTTCGATCAGAGACCGCCAGGTCGGCGAAGTTATCTGTTTGACGACTGAGCATCGTACTGTTCATCGGCATCACCCTTGCGAGTAGCCACCGAAGCCACGCTTGCGCCTGCTTGCGTGGCGTGCTTTTGTGCCCGCTGCGCGAGTTCGGCCAGCACTTGTTCGCGTGGTCCATAGAGACTGATGGCGCCATCACTCATCACCATCAGCCGGTCAAGTTGGGACACAATGTTGGTTCGGTGGGTAATCACAAAAACGGTTGCACCTGTCAGCTTGAGCTGCTGGATGGCCACCGCCAGGGCACGATCACCGACTTCGTCGAGATTGGAATTGGGCTCGTCGAGGATAATCAGCCGCGGGTTGCCATACAGGGCACGGGCCAGGCCGATGCGTTGGCGCTGCCCTCCCGACAGCATGACGCCATCGCTGCCAATGACGGTGTCATAGCCATCGGGCAACAGCAGAATCATTTCGTGAACCCCGGCGGACTTGGCCGCCAGAACGACTTTCTCGGAGTCGACCTCGGCGAAGCGGGCAATGTTCTCGCTGACGCTGCCTTCGAATAATTCAATGTCCTGGGGCAAGTAGCCTATGTACGGCCCAAGTTCATGTTTGTCCCACGCGCTGATGTCTGCGCCATCAAGCCGGACCACCCCATGCTGCGGCGCCCATACTCCCATCAGTGCCCTGGCCAGGGTGGACTTGCCCGCCGCACTTGGACCGATGATTCCGATAATGCTGCCGGCAGGTACGCTGAAACTCATATTTTTGATGATCGGGGTTTTCGAGCCAGGTGCCGCAACGATCAGATTCTCCACCTGCACATGCCCCTGAGGCGCAGGCAATGACATACGCTCGGGCTGAGCCAGCTGTTTATCGAGGATGTCGTTGAGACGGCGGTACTGCGAGCGGGCCGCAATAAAGCCCTTCCAGCTGCCAATGATCAGATCGATGGGAGCCAATGCGCGCCCTAGCAGCACGGACCCGGCAAACACCATGCCTGGCCCCACCTGGTGATCCACGGTCAGGTACGCCCCCAGCCCCAGGATCAGCGATTGCACCAGGATCCGGAAGGACCTGGAAAGCGTGCTGATGATGCCACCTCTATCACTCGCCCCGGACTGCAGCATCAGGACATGTCTTTGGCGACGCCCCCACCGGTCCATCAGGGTTTCAAGCATGCCCATGGACTCGATGACTTCAGCGTTGCGCAGATTTTTCGTGGTGTGGAGCGTCGCGCTGATATGTTCCTTGTTGGCCTGGGCAAGTGCCGGCCCCGTCAACCTCTCATTGAGAAATGCGAGAAATAACAACAACAACGCACTGCCCACCGCTACCCAGCCATACCAGGGATGGAACATGAACATCACAGCGACATAGATAGGCAACCAGGGCGCATCAAAAAAGGCGAACAATCCATTACCGGAGAGAAACTGTCTCAAGCCCGTCAAGTCGTTGAGTGACTGGGCCGAGGCATCCATGCCGCCACTTTCCAGCGCCCGTTTGAAACTGGCCTTATAGACCTGGCGACTCAGCAACACATCCAGCCGGGTACTGACCCGAACCATGATGCGTGAACGCACCCATTCCAGGGAACCGAGTGTGACCACCAACCCGGTCATGATCAGCGTCAGCATCGCCAGGGTGGTCAGACTTCCGCTGGTGACCACTCGTCCATACACCTGAAGCATATAGAAGGTAGGAACGAGCATCAGCGCGTTGATGAAAAAGCTGAAAAAGCCAACAGAAACAAAGCTGTCTCTACAGGCTTTCAACGCTATTTTCAGACTGTTTTCAGGTGTGTTTCGCATGGAAACCCCTGCTCGGAAAGTCATACCTTGAGGAGCTTAGATCATGCCGAACGACTGTGTGTAGCAATCGACAGACCGTCAAAGGCACACGAGTTTTATCCCTGCAATTGCCCCGGTTCAGCTCTTTCCCCAACAAGGCCCCGCACTTGTCCTATCCTTCCATCCACCCCATTACTCTGGACATCAAAATGCCCGCCCCCGAATCCACCCTCCTCCAGAGCTGGCACCACAACGCCAAGCCCTGGATCGAGGCTATCCGCACCGGCACCATCGAAAGCCGCCTCAAGGTCACCGACCAGGCAATCCTGCTGGCGATACTGGGCCGCCAACCCGAGCGCGTGCTCGACCTGGGCTGCGGCGAGGGCTGGCTGTTGCGTGCGCTGGCTGAGCGGGCCATCGAGGCGGTCGGTGTGGATGGCGATGCGACACTGGTCGAAGCAGCACGGGCGGCGGGCTCTTCGCGGGTGCATTTGGCGAGCTATGACGAGTTGGTAGAGGCCAAGGTGGACATCGGCAGTGACTACGACCTGATCTGCGCCAACTTCGCCCTGCTGCACCAGGACATCATCCCCTTGCTCGCCGCCATGAACGCCCTGCTCGCCCCCGGCGGCGCGCTGGTGATCCAGACGCTGCATCCGTGGACTGCGGCGGCGGGCAACTATCAGGACGGTTGGCGGGAAGAGACCTTCGCCGGGTTCAAGGGGCAGTGGCAACCCATGCCGTGGTACTCGCGCACCTTGTCCAGTTGGCTCAACGCCCTGGACATGGCCGGTTTTCGGCTGGCCGCCCTGCAGGAGCCGCAGCACCCGCAAAGTCCGGTGCCGCAGTCGTTGTTGTTGGTGGCTGAGCGATAACGCTTTTACGCATGTCAACCTGGTCTGAGATCGGTGCTGTAATTCTGCCCGGACTCTCCTCGTTCATGGGCAGCCAGAGAAAATAGTGGCGAACAGTTAGCACATGCCAAGCATGCCCTCAGCCTTCGACAGCGGACACGAGCGGTAACCAGACGCAGACTTCGAATCCATCCTGTCGACCTGTTGCCGGCGACACCAGCATCATTCGCGCGTTGACCCCCTGCACAATGGTTTTGGCAATCGCCAACCCCAACCCTGACCCGCTGGCTTCACTGTGACCGCGCACAAAACGCTCGGTCAGGTGCTGCAACACGGGCTCCGGCACCACCGGGCCACCGTTGACCACCCGTAGCAACGCCTGGTCGGTCAGACTGACTTCGATCGGTTGATCCATCGCACCGTACTTCAGCGCATTCTCGATCAGGTTGCGCAACAGAATACCGAAAGCGTCTGGATCAATGACCGAGTACACGCAGGCCTGGGTTGGCAGCTGCAGCTCGATGTGGCGAGCGCTGCTATGGTTCCACTCATCAACCACATGGACCAGCAACGGAACGAGATCCTGGGGCGTTTCGGACAGCAGCCCACCGCCTTCGGCCTTGGCCAGTTGCATGAGCTTTTCCGAGAGCCGCGCCAACTCGCGCAACGAGTTTTCGATCTTTGCCGCGCGCACTCGCAACGGGCCTTCGGGCGCTTCGTGACGCAGCCGCTGGACCTGCGCCAGGGTAGCGGCCAGTGGCGTGCGCAGTTCATGAGCGCTATTGGCGGTAAAACTACGCTCGGCCTCCAGGGCCTTGCGCAAACGCTCCAGCAGATGGTTGACCGCGTCAGCCAGCGGATCGATTTCGGCCGGCAGGCGCGACGTTTTGATCGGCGACAGATCACCCACCCCACGGGCCTCCACCGCTCGACGATAGGCCAATACGCTGCGCAGGCTGATGCGCACGAATAACCAGGTGCCCAACAGGCTGATGGGAATCAGCGCCAATAGCGGCATCAGCAAGGCAAACAAGGCTTCCCGCGCAGCCTCACGGCGATGGCCAAGGGGCTCGGCGATTTCAATGAACAGCGTTTCCCGCAACGCACTGGCGCCATACAGACGGTATTTTTCAGTGGTGGAGAAACCTTCGGTCGGTTGTTTGTTGAAGATATTCGGGTTGGCGTCGTGGGATTGCATCAGGATCTTGCCCCTCGCATCGCGCACCAGATAGGTCAGGTATTCCTTGTGCATTGTGAGGGGGGCCACGTGGTGTGTCTCATCGGGCTTTTCCCGATTGCTGATTTCCAGTACGACCAGGGGCAGCATGCGTTGCGCCGTCTCTTCCAGCGCGCTGTCGAATGCCTCATTCAACTCATGTTGCACCACCAGCCAGGCGCCGACGGTCGCCCCCAGCCAAAGCAAGGTCATGCCCAGGGTCAAGCCCACGCCGAGACGTTTTTGCAGGCTGGACGACTTCATGCGGACGTCAACCGGTAGCCCATGCCGCGCACGGTTTCAATCAGGTCGCGCCCGAGTTTCTTACGCAACCGGCTGATATAGACCTCGATTGTGTTGCTCTCGATTTCGGCACCGAAAGCGTACAACCGTTCTTCGAGCTGCGCCTTGGACAGCAGTGCGCTGGGGCGCTGGACAAATGCCTCGAACAGCGCCCACTCCCGCGCCGTGAGGTCCACAGTCGCACCGGCCCGCTGCACCGTACGGGCACTCATATCGATCTGCAATTCGCCGAGTTTGATCTGCGGGTTGGGGTTGCCACTATAACGGCGAGCCACAGCAGCCACACGGGCCGAAAGTTCAAACAGGTCGAACGGTTTGACCAGATAATCATCGGCCCCGGCATTGAGGCCGGCGATACGATCGGATATCTGATCCTGGGCAGTCAGGATGATCACCGGCGTTGCATCCCCTGCGGAACGCTGCTGACGCAAAAAATCCAGCCCGCGACCGTCCGGCAACATCAGGTCAAGCAGGATCAGGTCGTAAGGGGTAGTGCGCACACTGTTGCGCGCATGCTCCAGGCGCTGCACCCAATCGACGGCGTGGCCGTCATCGGCGATCTGTTCGCGCACCGCCTCCCCCAACCCCGGTGCGTCCTCGACCAATAAAACCCGCATCTGGCACCTCCTTGATGGTTATCGTGCAGCACCTTAATCGTCTTACCTGACGTAAATCTGAAGACTCAGGTGAGTTCCTCTGTCGATGATTTTTACTGCGCTTCAGGTTGCTGTCAGCAAGCAAGTCCAGGATCTGGACCCAACGATCAAAAGGACACTCCCATGAAAAAAATTATCGCTGCATCCTGCCTCGCCGGCGCCGTTGCCCTGCCAGGACTGGTCCAGGCCCGTGAAGTGACCTTGACCACTCAGCTCAAGGACTACAGCGGCAATGATGCGTATCTGGCGATCTACGTCACCGACGCCACTGGCCAATACCAGAAAACCCTCTGGGTGGCCGGCAAGAAGGCCAAGTATTACAGACATCTGGCCGACTGGGCCCGTGGAAGCGGGATGAACCCGAGCGAGTTTGACGGAGTCAGCGGCGCCAGCGTCGGCAGTGGGCGCACCCTCAAAGTCAGTGTCGAACTGGCAGACACCCTGATCGATGCCGGCTATCAAATCCGCATCGACAGCGCCGTCGAGGACAAACGTGATGCCCGCGCCGATGTCAGCGTGCCCCTGACGTCCAAGGGCGCAGGCAAGCCGGCGACCGGCAGCACCTACGTCGAGTCCTTTACTTACGATCTGTAGCACTGGCCATTCTGGAGGCTGAACATGCTTCGCCAGTTCCATTCCCTGCCCGGCCTGATCGCCGCCCTGCTGGTCATGCTGTTGGCCATCAGCGGCGCGATGCTGTCTGTCGACCCCGCCCTGGAACGCCTGCACAGCACGTCCACCGCTGCCGGGCAAGTCAACGTCAGTCAACTGGCCGGGCGCGTAGCCAGCCATTTCCAGGGCGTGGAGCAGATCCAGCGCACAGCGTCCGGGACGGTCATCGTCTACTACAACCAGGACGGTCAGGCCGGGGCCGAAAAGGTCGATCCACTGACCGGTCAAGGCCTCGCACCTTACGAGCCATCCGCCTTCTCGCGCTGGATGAAAGACCTGCACCGCTCGCTGTTCCTTGGCACACCTGGCCACGGGGTGTCTGGAGTCGGCGCACTGTTGATGCTGATGCTGTCGGTGTCTGGTGCGCTGTTGCTGGCCCGGCGGCTGGGCGGCTGGCGCAACCTGTTGCGGCCACTGCGAGGTTCCTTCAGCCAGCGCTGGCATGCTGAAGTCGGACGCCTGGCATTGCTTGGGCTGCTGTTGTCGGCACTGAGCGGGCTCTATATGTGCGCCACGACTTTCGGCTTTATCGCTGATGGCAGTCAGAATGAGCCCACCTTCCCCGCCCACGTCAGCGCCGGCCCGGCCTTGCCGGTGGCGAACCTGAAAGCCTTGCAGGCCACTGACCTGAATGACCTGCGCGAGCTGGTCTACCCGAACCCCAATAACCCGCAAGACATGTTTTCCCTGCGCACGGCCCAGGGCGACGGTTACGTGGACCAGGCCAGCGGCACTTTGCTGTCCTATCAAGCCCACGATTCGATGCGCAACGTCTACGAATTGATTTATCAATTGCACACCGGTGAAGGCCTCTGGTGGCTCGGTCTGCCGCTGGGGCTCTGTGCCCTCTGCGTGCCGTTGATGAGCGTGACCGGTATCCTGCTGTGGTGGCGCCGCCGCAAGGCCGCTCCGAACATCCGTGAAAACTGCACCGCGCAATCTGCCGACAGCGTGATTCTGGTCGGCAGTGAAAACAATAGCACCTGGGGCTTTGCCAACACCTTGCATGACGCTTTGCACCAGGCCGGACACCGAGTACATAGCGCGGCGATGAATCAATACACCAGCGAATACGGCAATGCCCAACGGGTGTTCATCCTCACCGCGACCCACGGCGACGGCGACGCCCCGGCCTCGGCTTCGCAGTTCCTGGCACGGTTGACCAGGGTCGGCCTCAAACCCGGCCTTCCATTTGCCGTGCTGGGCTTGGGCGACCGCCAGTTTGCGCAGTTCTGTCAGTACGCCCATCAGGTGCAGGACGCGATGTTACAGGCCGGTGGCTCACCGCTGCTGGAGCTGGAAACCGTCAACCGCCAGTCCGCCCAGGAATTTGCTCGCTGGGGCCGCGCACTGGGCAAAGTACTGGGGCAGGACCTGACGCTGGTCCACACTCCGGAGCAGCCACGTACCCATCAACTGATTCTGATGGAGCGCATCGCCTACGGCGAACAGGTGAATGCGCCGACCCACGTACTACGCTTCAAGGCAGCCAGCGAGCTGCCGGAGTTTCTGGCCGGAGACCTGGCAGGGATTCTGCCCCCTGGTAGCGCGATCCCGCGGTTTTACTCGCTGGCCAGCAGTTCGCAGGACGGTGTGCTGGAAATCTGCGTACGTAAACACGAAGGTGGCGTGTGCTCGCAATTCCTTCACAACCTGGACATCGGTGCGTCGATCGAAGCTTTTATCCAGCCCAACCCACAATTTCGTCCGGCGTCGGGCGCGCACCCGGTGATCCTGATCGGCGCCGGTACCGGTATAGGCCCCTTGACCGGTTTTATTCGCAACAACAAGGCCCGACACCCCATGCACTTGTATTGGGGCGGGCGTAATCCGGCTTCGGATTTTCTCTATGAATCGGAGCTCAAACGTTACCTGGCGGACCAGCGCCTCACGGCATTGCGTGCCGCCTTCTCCCAGGTCATGGGCGGCAGTTACGTGCAAGACCGGTTGATCAGCGATGCGCTGGTCTTGCGCCGGTTGATTGAGAAAGGCGCCCAAGTGTTGGTGTGTGGCGGTCGCGAGATGGCCAAGGGCGTGATGCAGGCCCTGGATGAAGTGCTGGCGCCGATCAACCTGAGTGTGCTGACCCTCAAGGCACAAGGACGCTACCGTGAAGATGTCTACTGACTTGCAACGCTACAGCCTGAATGGCGAGACCATGGGCACCCGTTACACCGCCCTGTTCTATGCGCAAGCCGGGATCAATACCGACAACATCGACCATAGCCTGGCACGCGCCGTGGCCCGGGTAGACCAGCAAATGTCCACCTGGAAACCCGACTCCGATCTCAACCGCCTCAACGTCGCCCCCGAACAGGAGTGGGTGCCGGTACCCAAGGAACTGGCCATGGTGCTGTCTGCCGCGCTGCGTGTCAGTCAGCAATCCGGCGGCGCCTTCGACATCGCGGTCGGCGATCTGGTGAATGCCTGGGGGTTCGGCCCCGGCGAACAGACCGTCACGGAGCAGATGCTCGACACGCTGCCGCCGCAAGCTCGCCTGTCCGCCAGTGCGGCGCTGAGCGTTGACCCGCAACGTAATCAGGTGCGCAAACGTGCGTCGCTGAACCTCGATCTGAACGGTATCGCCAAGGGTTTTGCTGTCGATGAGCTGGCCCGCTGTCTGGAGGGTTTTGGCATCACTCGTTATCTGGTCGGCATCGATGGCGAGATGCGCGCCCGCGGCGTCAAACCTGATGCCCACCCCTGGGTCGTAGCCATTGAAAAACCCTGCCGGGGTGTGCGCGAAGTCATGGGTGTGATGGAACTCTGCGACGCTGCCATCGCCACGTCTGGAGACTACCGACACTGGGTCGATGTGAGGGGGCAGTCCTACGCCCACACCATGAACCCGGCCACCGGCGCACCGCTGTGCAACGCGCTCGCGGCCGTCACAGTGGTGGCGGCCTCATGCATGCTCGCCGACGCCTGGGCCACGGCGCTGATGGTGCTGGGCGAAACCGAAGGCCCACGCCTGGCACAAGAGCGCGGGATGGACGCGTTGTTCGTGCTGCGCGACGGTGAACAGTTCAAAGAAATATCCATCGTCGGCGGCCAGTTGCAGGCGCAGATTGAAATGCGCTGAAGGACCATTCGAAATCAGTACGAATCAAACCGCCAGATGAGACATGACGCCCTGGGCGGCCTCGCCCAGTTCGAGCCTTCATTGGTAACAGGTCGGTAGAAGACCCTGTGACCGGTTGATCCACCTCATCTGAATACAACCCGGATCAGCAGTGCCCACTGCTGAAGAGCTTTTTTATAGCTCCCAAGCATATTTTTAATAATTTTCCTCTTCCGATTGATGCCGCACTATCAAACCGCACTGAGCACCTCTGGTCCGGCTTTCCCGGATGAAAGCTTTTTTCATAACGATGCCAGCCCCAAGAGCCCGGCACGGTGGAACCTTATCGGCCTCTGGCCAGCACTGCCCGGCTTTACACCATTCTAAAAACCAGCTGTGGGAGATTCTATGGTTGAGGGGAAACCCTCAACTTGCTTTCGGCTGGTATTCGCTCTGCCCCTTCAGTAGCGCGAATACGACCCGAGCAAGTTTACGGGCCAGAATCACCAGTGCCTGAGTGGTG
>Ga0207655_1001929_pt1 | contig 17751 bp, 17 predicted proteins | sample KBSM44metaG_FD_184398 | JGI IMG/M metagenome (GOLD analysis project Ga0207655, IMG submission 184398) | Miscanthus rhizosphere microbial communities from Kellogg Biological Station, Michigan, USA - KBS M4-4 metaG (SPAdes) (version 2) | ecosystem: Host-associated > Plants > Roots > Rhizosphere >...
AACCCAACGACGGTTGAAGCGGTCAGTCAGTGAGCCGGCCAGAGGGATCAGGAAGAGCTGGAAAGCTGACCCGATCAGGATGGCGGACAGTACGTTGCCGGTGGTCATGCCCAGTTCCTTGGTGGCATAGACGGCCACGAACACTGTGAACAGCGCGTAAAGGATGTCGGGGCAGACCCGGGAGAGGGCGGCTGCCACCAGGGCCTTGGGCTGTTGGGTGAAGACTTCCTTGATGGGGGCCTTCGGCCGGTCGCCTTGGGCCTGGATGGCTTTGAAGACCGGGGTTTCTTCGAGCTTGAGGCGGATGACCAGGCCAAACACCACGAGGAGTGCGGAGGCAAGGAAGGCTACGCGCCAACCCCAGGAGAGGAACGCTTCGTTACTCAAGCTGGCGGCAAGAATGGCGAGGACGCCGTTGGCCATGAGGTTGCCTGCGGGCGGGCCGATCTGAGCTGCCGAGGACCAGAATCCGCGCTTGTTGGGATCGCCGAATTCACTGGACAGCAGTACCGCGCCTCCCCACTCACCACCTACGCCGATGCCCTGGGCGAGCCGCAGGAGGACAAGGATGGTGGGAGCCGCAACACCGATCACGGAGTAATCGGGCAGCGCACCGATGAGGACCGTGGCCACGCCAATCAGGACCAAAGTGAAGACCAGGACGTACTTGCGCCCGACCTTGTCGCCGAGGCGGCCGAAGATGATGCCACCGATCGGGCGTGCAAGATAACCAACTGCGAACGCTGAGAAGGAGAGGAGCAGCGCAACGAATTCGTCGTTGCCCGGGAAGAAGATCTTTGGGAACACGAGGGCCGAGGCCACCGAGTAGATGGCGAAGTCGTAGTACTCCAGCGAGGTGCCGGTCAGGCTTGCGACGTAGGCCTTGAGTGCGCCGGGCGGTGGCTTCCTTGTCACTGCCTTTGCTGCGTTGTTGGTGCTGGTCATGATGCCCTCCGGGGGGATGAGGTGTGTGGTGCGGAGCCCAGGTTCAAACGGATGGGAGGAACGAGCCGACGGCTACGCCGGCCTCGCCCAGTACGGACTTCACCGCGGTAGCCATAGCAACGGCTCCCGGTGAGTCACCATGCACGCAGATGCTCTCTGCGCGGATCTTGAGGATGGAACCGTCGATTGCCTTGACCGACTGTTCGGTGGCCATACGCAGGACGTGTTCGGCCACTTCGGCCGGATCATGCAGGACGGCACCCGGCTGGGAACGGGAAACGAGGGTTCCGTCCGGGTTGTAGGCGCGGTCCGCGAAGGCTTCGGAAACGCCCCGAAGGCCGGCTTCCTCAGCGATACGCAGGACTTCGGAGCCGGGAAGGCCAAGAATCGGGAGGTTGGGGTCCACCGATTTCACAGCTTCCACTACTGCCCGCGCCTGGGCTGTGTGCTTCACGATTGCGTTGTACAGGCCACCATGGGGCTTGACGTATTCGACGCGCGCTCCCGTAGTGGCCGCCAGAGCCTGCAAGGCCCCGATCTGGTACACGACATCGTCCGCCAACTCCTTGGGATCGATATCCATGAAGCGGCGGCCGAAACCCGCGAGGTCGCGGTAGCCGACATGGGCACCAATTACGACGCCGGCCTTGACCGCCTTCGCGCAGGTGCTGCGGATGACGCTGGGGTCGCCGGCGTGGAATCCGCATGCAACGTTGGCACTGGAAACGGACTGGAACATGGCAGCGTCGTCCCCGAGTGTCCAGCGCCCGAAGGACTCGCCGACGTCGCTGTTCAGATCGATGGTTGCCATGGTGTGATCCCTGCCTCGTGATGTGCGTTACATCCAGCATGCACCAATCTGCTGGATTGTTCAACAATCCAGCGATCCGAATTTTCGGCAATCGTGTAATTTTGGAGTCATGGCCAGTGCAGATCAGGAATCAGGCGAACATGCTGGCTTCGACGGCGCGCGCGCCAGGATGCGCCTCAGGGTGCCGTCCGTGGCTGAGCGGGTCGCAGAGGAACTGCGCTATCAACTGGCCGAAGGCTTCCTTGTTCCGGGCGCCAAACTCACTGAAGCCACCATCGCAGAAGATCTGGGAGTCTCCAGGAACACCGTGCGCGAAGCGTTTGCCGAACTCGCCGGCGAGAGACTGCTCATCCGGCAGCCAAACAGGGGCGTATATGTGGCCACCCTTGAAGCCGGTGACATCCACGATGTCTACACCGTGCGCCGTGCCATCGAGGTCAGTTCAATTCGCGCAGGCGGCTCACCGGAGCGCGTCGCCGCCGTCAGGGCCGCCGTCGAAGAGGGAAAGCTGGCTGCGGCCGCCAATGACAATGAAGGTCTGGGCAGCGCCAACCAGCATTTCCACGGAGCGATCGTTGCCCTCGCGGAAAGCAACCGGCTGAACACGATCATGGCCCAGATCCTGGCCGAGATGCGGCTCTATTTCCACAAGGCCACCATGAACGCACATTTCTACAGTGACTGGCTCGCGGAAAACGAGCAGATCTGCGCTGCACTGGAAGCCGGCGAACTGGAACGTGCGGGCGACCTGCTCCTGGCCTATCTCAACCGTTCGGAACAGCAGCAGGCTGCCATCCACGGCGAATAGTCAGCGCTTGCCCTTCTTGCGCGAACCCTTGCCCCGGCCCTTGTCAGGATTGGGAGCGTAGCGCTGTGCGACGGCAGGCTTTTTGGGGCCCCCGCCACGACGATCAGGCTTGGGTGCTTTCTTGGGCTTTTCCTGTTGGGCGGATGGTTGGCGCGAGCTCTGGGCCGTCCTGCCCCGCACGATTCCAATGAATTCCTCGATCACCGGCGAATCCGTTCCCACCGGCCACGCCAAGCCGATCTGTGTTCCGGGCGCACCCGTCAAACGCCGCATGACAGTGTCCTTGGCGTTCAAATGCCTGGCGACCGACATGGGCATGATCACCAGCCCGGCTCCGGAAGCAACCACCTGGAGGGCCATGTCCGGGCCACCCATTTCCCTTACGTCAAGGAAGTTTTCCTCCGCCAGGTCATCCAGCGCCACTTCCTCGAACACCGAGATTTCGTGGCCTTTGGGCGCCACGACCACCGGCTGCTCTTCATACAAAGGGATGACGTTCAGACCTTCGCGGTCCACGGGCAACCTGACAAAGCTGAGGTCCGCGGAACCGTCGCGCAGCACCGAAAGCTGCGCGTCGTCGTCGGACATGAACGCGTGCAGCGCGACATCCGGCATCCGTTCTTCCCACCGGCGGATCCACTTGCCGGGGGTAACGCCCGCCACGTAGGCGAAGCGAAGCCCGGGTTGGGACTCGGAGGTTTCGGCGGAATCTTCAGCATCTGGCACACACTCACAGTACCGGCCAGATACCCTTGAAGCATGACGTCCTCGAACTCCCAGTCCATGAAGCCGGCAACAGTCGCCAAGAAACTCGGCATCTACCTGCCCGCGACACCCCAGGAATTCCAGGATTCGTCCATCACCCGCGAGGAATTCGCCGAACTTCAGGCAAACCCGCCGGAGTGGCTCGCCGAACTCCGCCGCAACGGCCCGCACCCGCGTCCCGTCGTGGCACAGAAACTCAACGTCTCCATCAGCGGCCTGGCCCGCGGCGGCGTTGAAGATGCACTCACGACGGCGGAAATCACCGAGCTGCTGCAGGCTCCCCCGCAGTGGCTGGTCACCGAGCGAGCCACCCACGCCGCTGTCCGCTCCGAGGCACAGCGTGTGAAGGAAGAGGCTGCCAGGAAGGCCGCCACCAAGGAAGCCCGGGACAACGCCGCCGCAAAGCGCGACGCTCCCAAGACGTCCAAGCGCGACCACGCGTAAGTTTTCTGAAAGGTGCGGCCGGGGACCGATGGTCTCCGGCCGCAACTCTTTTAAGCGCTAGTCCTGGTGGAGCTGGACGAAGTTGCCGCAACCGTCGTCGAAAACTGCGCTGATTCCTGACGGATCCTCGGCCGGCTCGCCCTTGAAAGTCACTCCTGCAGCCAGCAGGCGTTGGTACTCGGCCTGGACATCCGGAACGCCCAGGACAACAGCGGGCATCCCGGCTTCGTAGACGGCGTTCATGTAGTTCGCGCCGATCGGGTTGTCGCTGGGTTCCAGCAGCAGCCCGGTTGCATTGTTGTCCGCTCCGGGATTCTTGATAATGAAGAGGTTGTACTCGGGCATGGCCATCAGGGTCTCAAACCCCAGCGTCTCCGTGTAGAACGTGTGAGCTGTTGCCGGGTCCTTGACGTGGATGCTGCACATTTTCAGTCTCATGGTGCCAAGGCTACGCCGGGGGTACGACAGATGACCCTCGCGTCCACTCACGCACTGGCGCATACTGAATCAATAGCAGCGAAGTCGCCTGGAGGTGTCCGATGCCCGCCATGATGCTCCTGTGGGGTGTTGCCCTGGTTCTTGCAACTGCGGCAACCACGTTCGTCCTGCACAGGAAGCTGACCTACGGCCGGGGCCCGGAGCCGGATACGATCTTTTGGGATCTGTTCGCTGGACTGGTGGTGATACTTCCCGCTGTTTTGGTGCCGTCAGTGCAGTGGCCGCCAGCCGGGGTCATCATGTTTTTCGTGTGCTTTGCAACCGCTGCGACCACCTTCGCCGGCGCCCGCAAAGTGGAGCGCATCCACGCCGCCGAGCCCCGCCGTCGTGCCGGGTTTGCTGACGATGCCGCCCTCCATGCCCACATCCTTGCCCAGTGGCGCCGCTACGAACTGGACCCCGCGCAGGCCATCGATTTTCCGGCCATGACGGACGTTCGGACTGCGGAAACGGCGGCACTCACCAGGGCCATGCGGGAAGCCGAGTACTGCCGGGTGACTGCCGGCACCGACTATCGCGCCGCCGTCGAGCGCCTGGCCGAAGCCCTCGCCGCCGCCGAACTCGCCGCGGGCGTTGCCGCGGCTGGTTCACCCGCGCCCAGGTGACATCCAATAGCAATCCCACCCAACAACACGGGCACTGAATACCAACTCTGCACGAGACATATGCGAATCATTCTCATTTAAGATAGTGTCGGGGCGTGATTGGACACCTCCATGACCGCTGACCTCGAACGCCCAGTCAGTGGCAACCGCCCCGCCCCAGCAGCCAGCCCCGCCCGCCCACGCAGGTCAGCGCTTGAACGATTGCTGACACCCCTGCTGGTACTCGGAATCGTGGTGCTCCTGGTGGTCTCGGGCAGCACCGGGCCACTGCAAACAACGTTCCTTGAATCGCTGCAGATCATGGCCGGACACCTGATCCCCGGCCTGCCATGGATGTCCGACGGCTCACTCACCGTGTCCCAGGACCAGGCCGTGTGGAGCTTCCGGCTCCCCCGCGCGCTCCTGGCCGGCATTGCCGGAGCCAGCCTGGCGCTGGCCGGGGCCCTCCTCCAGGCGAACGTCCGAAACCCACTTGCCGAGCCCTACATCCTGGGCGTTTCAGCCGGGGCGGGAGTGGGGGCCGTTCTGGCCATCGTGGCAGGCTCGACGGCGGTTGGCGGGCTTGGCTTGAATGCGTCGGCTTTCGCGGGAGCTGCGGCCGCGACGGCCCTGGTGTACTTGCTCGCGAAACAGGACGGGGTGATTGCACCCTCCCGGCTCATCCTGGCGGGCGTGGCGTTGGGCTCACTCCTTTCCGCAATTACCAACTTCCTGACCATCACCACCGATGCCCAGAACGTCTACAGTGTGCTGTTTTTCCTGTTGGGCAGCGTTTCCGCAGCCACCTATCCGCAACTGCTGCCGCCGGGCGTGGCACTCGTGGCCATCAGCGTCTTCGCCATGTTCCGATCCCGCGCGCTCAACGCCTTCCTGGCCGGTGACGAAACAGCCACGGCCCTGGGCGTCAATGTGGAATCGCTGCGTCGGACACTCTTGCTGGCCACGGCGTTGCTGACTGCAACTACGGTTGCCGTCTGCGGCGGCATCGGATTTGTTGGCTTGGTGGTGCCGCACGCAGCGCGCATACTGGTGGGCTCAGATCACCGCCGCATGCTGCCCGTCACCATCTTTGGCGGGGCCCTTTTCCTCATGCTCACTGATCTGCTGGCCCGCACGGTGGCGCAACCGGCCGAGATTCCCTTGGGCATCCTCACCGCTACCGTCGGAGCACCCTTCTTCCTGTGGCTCATGCGTGGCAACGGCGCCGTACGGGGTGGCATCAAACGATGAAAGTGGAATTCCTCAACGTCAGCATCGCCCTTGGCGGCACCCCCGTGGTTCACGACGTCACTTTTACTGCACCCAGCGGCTCCGTGGTTGGCATTCTGGGCCCCAACGGATGCGGCAAATCCACACTTCTGCGTGCCCTGTACCGGGTGAACAAGCCAACCTCGGGGACCGTCACCGTAGGCGGCCAGGATGTCCGCGCCCTCAACTCCCGGCAGGCTGCGCTCCGTGTGGCCGTGATGGCCCAGGAATCCAGCCAGGACTTTCCCATGACAGCCCGCGAGGTTGTGATGCTGGGCCGAGCCCCGCATCAGCGCGGATTCGGTGCCGATTCGGACCGGGACCACCACCTCGTCCACCAAGCAATGCTCGACGTCGGAGCCTCCTCCCTGACGGACCGTTACTTTGCGGGGTTGTCCGGCGGGGAAAAGCAGCGGGTCCTCCTGGCGCGGGCACTCGTTCAGGAAGCACCGGTCCTGGTCCTGGATGAACCTACCAACCACCTCGATGTCGCCTTCCAATTGGAGCTGATGCATCTGGTCACTTCGCGGGGAAGGACTGTGCTTGCGGCCCTGCATGACATGAACCTCGCGGCGGAATTCTGTGACCAGGTGGCAGTGCTGCAGTCCGGGCGGCTGCAGGCTTTCGGGCCGCCGTCAACACTGCTGGACCCTCAACTGATCCGCGGCTGCTTCGGTGTTGAATCCCGGACGCTGGAGCATCCTTTGACCGGTCGGGCGCTGATCGCCATCGCAGCGAAGACGCCGGAACAGGCGCCCCCACCCAGCCAGGACGCGGAGTTCTCCACCGCCGGCCATTGAACCCACCCATCTCCCGATACAACCAACTGGAGGCACACCCATGAAGAAATCCACCCTGCGCAAAACCACTGCAGTCCTGAGCGTGATGACACTCAGCGGAATGCTGCTGTCCGGCTGCGGTCATGCAGTCAGCCAAACACCCGCCAAGGAAAACGCCGGTGTCGCTGCGCAGCCCGCCGGATCAATCGAGAACTGCGGCCGCACTCTGACCTTCGCCTCCGTTCCCCAGCGGGTGGTGGCCATGACTCCCGGACAGTCCGAGCTCTTGGTGAAGCTGGGCGCCGCGGACAAGGTAGTGGCCGAGGCACAGACCAAAGGCAGCGAGCTGCTGCCGGAACTGAAGGAGCGCGGTAACGTGCAGCAGCTGAGCGATCAGATGCCGCCGGCGCGCGAAGTCCTGCTGGGCGCCAACCCCGATTTCGTGTACTCCCCCACAGCATATGAATTCACTGCCGAGCAGGGCTTTGCGAGCATCGAACAACTCAAAGCCGCAGGGGCTGAGTCCTACATAGCAACAGCGGGCTGCATGGAACGACGGAGCAAGGCCGAGGTCAAGGACATTCTCACGGATATCGAGAACATCGGCGCTGTAGTTGGCGCGGGTGAGCGTACGTCAGCCGTTAGGACGGAAGCAGCTGAGGTGCTGGCTTCGGTTGAGTCAAAGGTGGAAGGCAAGGAGAAGCCCACCGTGGTGGAGCTGTTTGTTGAAGGAAACTCCATTGCGGCCATCGGGGCAGGGATCGAGTACGACATGATCAAGACTGCCGGTGGCGAGAACCTCTTCAGCCCGTCCGATGAAGCCTTCGCCAAGTTCTTCTCTGCCATGATCTCCCCTGAGACGCTGGTGCAGAAGAACCCCGAGGTCATCGTATTCACCACCTTGGACAAGGCCCACGAGGACGCCACCCGCACCTTCCTTCAGGAGAAATTCCCTGAGGTAGACGCCGTGAAGAACCAGCGATTGGTGGCCATCGATTCCGCTGACGTCATGCCCGGAACCTGGGGCAACCTCCGCGCCGTAGAGCAGATCGCCAAGGGCCTCCACCCCGACGCGTTCTAAACCCTCCAAAACCCCCGCCCGATGGGACGGGCGGGGGAAGAGGGACGCTAGCCCAGCTGCACCCGTCGGTGACATGCGGCCAGGGTTGACTCCCTGTGCGACACCGTGATCACCGTGGTGTCGCCGGCGATCGCAGCAACAGCCTCCACCAGGGCACGCTCCGAGGCAGGATCCAGGCTGGCTGTGGTTTCATCCAGCACCAGGATCCTGGGCTTGATCAGCAGGGCCCTCGCCAAGCAGAAGCGGGCACGCTCGCCACCGGACAGGCTCACCCCTTGCTCGCCGATCACGGTATCCACGCCATCCGCCCATCGTTCGCCGGTGAGCGGAAGCCCGGCCAGGTCCAAGGCTGACAGGACGTCGGCTTCAGTTGCCGCGGGGCGGGCCAAGCGCATGTTGTCCATGACAGAACCGTGGAAAACCGGGGCGTCCTGCTCCACCAAGGTGACCATGCGCCGGAACGACGCCTCGTTCACCGCCCAAGCGTCCACGGACTCCCCGCTGGGCGACACCAAGGCGATACTCCCCGCATCCGGCACCCACAGGCGCAACATCAGCCGGGCCAGTGTGGTCTTTCCTGCACCGGAGGGGCCACTGATCCCCACATGCTCGCCGGGCGCCACCGACAGGGACGTCGAGCGCAAAGCCGGCGCGCCGTCGTCGTAGGTGAACTGCAGGTTCCGGACCTCCAGACCCAGCGGCCCCTTGGGGTTGAACTCTACGATGGGGCCCGAAACCATTGCGGCCGAGGGCAGGCTGATGCCCTCCCCAACGCGCCGGGCACTGGCACGGTGCGGCTGGAGCTGGGTTACGGTGGCAACGCCCTCGGCCACCGGAGCCAGGAGGGTCAAAGTGCCGGCCACCAAGGCGGGCAGCCACACAGGATCCAGCCCGGGTTGTGAGATGGCAGCAAGGAAGACCGCCACCACGGTGCCCAGGACACACAACTCGCGCAAGGACGCTGCCATCGCAAGGAAAGAGTTGAGCCTGCGCTGGCCGGCATCCACTGCCAGGCTCTGGTCCTCCAGTTGGCGTTGCGCGTGCTCCCGCAGTCCGAATCCCAGGATCTCGCGGGTGCCGGCCAGCAGGTCCACGGCGAGTACCGACACCCCGGACCTGGCCTCCTGCACCCTCACACCCAACTCGGCGCCCCGGCGCAATCCCGGCAGGGTCACCGCTACCAGCGCCACGAACCCCAGCAGCAAGGCCCCGGCCAGGCCCGGCCCCAGCGGCCACACCACAGCTACCCCGGCCACGAACAGCACTGCGGAGCCAGCCAGCTGGGCAACCGTGTGGGCGTAGAAGAACTCCAGCTTTTCAACATCGCCCATGGCCGTGGCGGCGAGTTTTCCAGTGTGCTGGTCCGGCTTGCGGGAAGGGACACCGCGGGCGAAACCGTCAAAGAGTGCCATGCGCAGCGCGGCCAGGATCCGGTACGCAATGCTGTGCGAGATATCCATCTCATGCCACGTCAGCACCGCCCTGAGCACCACGGCCACCACCCCGACAACCCACCATTCGGCGGCTGCGGACTCCTGCCTCATCACAGCCAGCGCCACAACGTAGGAACCCACAACCGCCAGGACAATCAGCGCCAGATTGTTCAGGACGCCCACAACGGCGGTCCAGACTATCCCTGCCCACTCGCCGGACATGTGCGGAACCAGACCCAGGAGCGGGTTGCGGGGTGTGCGTGTGGTGAGGCTCATGACGTGGCTGCTTCCTGTTGCTGTGTTTGGAGTTGGCCGTGTGCCAGGCGGAGTACGGTGTCAGCCGCAGCGAGGGCTTCGGGCCGGTGGGCGATCATGAGCACAATCCGGCGTCCGGCTTCGCGGCGAAGCCCCTCCAACACCCGCCCAGCGAGCTCGGTGTTGAGGGCGGACGTTGGCTCGTCCAGCAGAAGAACCGGCCTGTCCACCAGGAGTGCCCGTGCAATCGAAAGCCGCTGGAGCTGGCCTCCCGAGACGGATCCGCCCCCTTCGGACAGCACAGTGTCCAGGCCTTGCGGCCACTGCCGTAGTTCTTCCGCCAGGCCGGCAATCTCCACGACGCGCTGGATTTCCTCCTCCGTGGCAGCAGGCGCCACCACCCGGAAGTTCTCCCGGATGGTCCCGGGAAAGAGGTAGCTGCGTTGTGAGACCACGCTGACGTCACTGGGCCTGAGTGGTTGACCGTCCAGACAAATATGTCCGTCCCCCGCTGGGAGGAACCCCAGCAGAAGGTCGAACAACGTGCTCTTCCCCGCCCCTGACACCCCCGCCAGCGCGGTGAGGCCGCCGGGCTGGATCTCCGCCGACGCATCCCGCAGAACCCAGGGGTCCGCAGCTGAGTATCGGAAGCTCACGTTGTGCAGCGTGAGACCGCCGGGACGCACCCCAGGCGCGGAAAGGGAACCAGGCGAGAAACGCACCTGGCCTTCGCCCGCCGGCGTACGGCCACCGCGGGTGTCCGCGCCTCCCGCTGCGTCAATGCTCCCCAGAGCCGAGAGCCCCAGATACCCGGCATGCCATTGGCGTGCCAGATCCCGCACAGGCCTGAAGACTTCCGACGAGAGCATCAGCAGGAAATACGTGGTCGCCGCACTCTCCGGTCCGGGCAGTGGCCCCTGCCCCAGCGCTGCGAATGTGGCTAGCGCGGCGGCGGCCAGCATCCCTGCCTGGATCCCGAAGTCCGCCAACGCTGTGTCCACCAGGGACGTGCGCATGGTGGAGACGGTTGCCCGGTGGAGCTCCTGCGACCTCTGATGGAGCCGCGCTCTTGTCCGGGGAACGGCGTGGAGGATCTTGAGGGTCCGCATCCCTTGAAGGGCCTCCAGGAAGTCGGCGCCAAGGGCCTCGTAACTGTCCCAGTGCTGCTGTCCGCGTTTCGCCAGGGTCTTACCCCAGAGCCTCGGCGCACCAACAGCCACGGCCACGGCAGTGGCCAGCGCAAGAGCCAACAAGGGATTCAGCCCCGCGATCCAGACAAGAAGCGCTGGCACCACTACCTGCAGTTGGAAAGCGTGGGGAATGTACTGGCTGATGTAGCTGTCCACTCCGTCCACACCTTCGCTCAGGGCCAGCCGCCGGGCTCCACCACGGTCCGAGGTATCCCTGAGCCGTTCGGGCTGGAGCAGGCTGTCGGCCAACTTTCGGCGTACCTGCAACCGCACCCCGGAGCCCAAGGAACCGGCCAGCCGGGCGTGGAACTGCTGGAGTACAAGGCGCCCCAGGCCACACGCGAAAACCCCTGCAAGGTACGGAACCAGCGGCCCGTACCTGCCGCCGTCGGGGTTTCCGGGAACCCGCACCAGAACCACCAGGGCCGCCAGGGCCTGGGCCAGGAACCACGCCTGCAACCAGTAGCTCGCCGTGGTGATGCAGAGCAGGGCTGTTACCCCAGCCAGTCGGCCGCGGTGCCCGGCCGTCATTTGGAAGAGCCTCTTATTGACCAGCATGCGCGGCCCTTTCGTGGTTTGCGGTGAGTGGTTTCCGGATTGCCATTCCCAGTCCATGGAGCGTTGTCCAGCCGCTGTGGGAGCCGGTCCAGCCACCTACCGGCCGAAATTCCAGGGGCAGGTCCGCCCCCAACGCGGTATAGAGGATGTGGGCGGCCAACGTGGCGGCCCACCACATGGCGGCCGGGGTTGGCGTGCCCGGGGTCTCGAAAACCACCAGGGCATCAAGGTTTCCTATCCAGCGCTGCCCGGCACATCGATCGGCCAGCTCCGGATCGCGGAGCGGCTCCGCGGACAGGATGCGGGCGCTGCAGGACGGAGGGGTTGGCTGGGGGAAAGAAAGGAGGGAACGCTCCAGGAGGTCCTCAGCCACCCGGCCCGCGCCGGCGGCCGGGCGGGCACGCAAACGGGAGAACTCACAGCTCCTGCGGGCAGCCAGCTGCACTTGCGAAACCCCGGCGATCCGGTCATGACGGCGCTGCAGGTACCTATCCGCAGACACCCCCAGAGACACCGTGGCCAGCGCGAACTCCGGGACAGAGCCAGGCCAACGGACCGGTGCAACAACATCCCACCGGGCGTCCACACCTTGGGCGGCGGCATGGTGAACCAGGGCCACCGCCGCATAGGCAGCGTCCGCGATCAGCAGCGGACCCGCACGGTGGTAATACTTCGCCAGGGTGCGTTGCGGCAGCACGGTGAGCACGACGACGGCGCCCCGCGCGGGTGCCTGCGGACCCCCTTGAGGTGGGGTACCGTCGTCGTGGTTCCGCAGGCGAAGCAGGTCACCGCCGGTGCCACTAAAGCCGGAGCCGTTAAACACGTATGTTCCGGGAGGCACGTCGCAGCCTTCCCCGCAGAGGATCCTCAGTTGCACCGGGTAGCACCCGCCGGCCGACGGCACTGGGCGTTTGCGCACTTTGCCGGGCAGTCCTGTGGCGGGATTGGGGTGGAAGTCCTCGCTCCACCAAATGGCCCGGAGCATGGCGGACACTGGCAGCCCATCCTGCCGCGGGTGCTCAACCGTGCCGGGTACCGGGGCGCCTTGGGGACCGGGCGGCTGCTGGGGACCGGGAACCTCGTGGCTCCAGGCGCGGGCAAATCCAGAGGGAAGGAGCACGTGGGGTACGTCCATTACATGTGGGGAGGTGGGGTAAGGGTGAAGTCCTCCGGCAGTGCCGGCGCCGTTTCACGCCACCCGCGCTTCAAGGCCGCCGTGGTGAACCTGGGGCAGCCGAGATAGGCGAAAGCGGCCGGGGCGTTGGGAACCAGTCCTCCCACCACAGCGCGGACAACACTCAGGCCGGTCACCGCGACGTCGGGGGTGGTCAGTTCGCGGGTATATACGGTATGGCCGGCCGCTTCCAGCCGTCTGTAGAGCTCCGGCATGGACACGTCATCCACGGCAGCAACGTCCACCAGACCACCTGCGGGCTTGGTGAAGCGTTCCGCGAGGACGTGTGTCCGGGGATCAAGCCATACCTGTACATGCGCACCGAGGTCGCGGACTGCACCGAATCCGGGCCCCACGTCGTCCAGGTATTGACGGTCTTCGCGGTGTTCCAGGTACAGCCCCTTGGCCATGAGCCCTGCCTCGACTGCCTGGAAAACCCAACCATCGGCATCAGTGGCACCCTGGGAGTAGATCCAGGTGTGGACAGCCTCCAGGACTGCCTTGCGTGCCGCTTCAGCGGGATCGTTCTTGCAGGAGAACCCGGCGGCATACAGCCCAGTGTCCGCGTCGAACACCAAGGCAGCCATGCAGGGGGCGAACTCACTGGGCATTTCCACCACCCAGTACTGCAACCGGCAACCGGCCATGTCGTCCACCAAACCGGGAACACTCTCTGGCCTGATGCCGCGGGTGGGACCGTCCAAATGCCACCACAGTTCCAGGGCGTCGCGTTCGATGGTTTCCAGCACCGCCCTGTCCGTGGCATCAGCGCGGCCCTGGCCGGTGGCGATCCCCGCGTAGTTCAGATGATGGATCCGGGGAAGGTCACGGAAGCGCCGTTGCCGCCAGTTCAGGAGGGTGAGGCTCGCCGGAAGCCACACCTCAGAGCCGTCCGATTCCCGCCTGCACGCCGTCCACAGTGCTGGAGTGTCGGCGTCGAGGTTCCGGTAGGGAAATGCCGTCCGCTCCAGCTGCCAGTCCGCGAATCGCGGCAGTTGTTCAAGCCCGACGGCGGCCCGGCCTGACGCCGTCAGCTCACGGGCCGTCCCGGTGAAGTAGTGCTGGTCCGGGAGATCTGCGGGGATGAAGTTGCCGCAGTACCTTTCCATGCCTTCGGCGACGGCCGCGATCCAGGCTTGCCGGCTGTCGCCGAAGGTGGTGCCCAGTGAGACGCGGTCGGCGGGCCAGTCACCCAGCCAGCGCGCGTTCGATACCTCCGCGGTCATGGACGTGTAGGCGGGTGGGGCGTTCTCCGGGGTGAGAACAGGACGGACCCTGCGGATGATGCCGGTCTGTTCGTCCACCAAGGTGTGCATGGGAAGCAGGCCCAGGGCTTCGGCTGTTGTGGTCATGATTCTCCGTGGTTGTTCAGGTGGTGCGGCAGCGTCCCGGGGGCGGCGGGCGCCCAGCGCCATGTGTGTGGTCGGTCGCCGGGTTCCCACTGCAGGACTGGCGGCCGCGGGTTTCCAAGGGGCTCGGGCCGGGCGCCGGGTGGATCCCAGTCGTTGGCAGCACCCAGAAAGTCCTTGATCCGGGCCATCAGGCCGCCCTGTTCGCGGAGTGCTGCGGCGGCTCCGGCGCCGAGGTCGTGGCCGAGTCGGTGTCCCCATGGTCCCCAAAGGGTTTCCACCAAGGTCCGCGGTGCTGCGCTGCCCCAGGCCCTCACCAGGTCCGCAGCTTCGGCAACAAAGAAGTCCCGTTGTCCCGAAATCATCAGGAGCGGCGTGTTCAGCTGGCCATAAAGGGCGTGGAGATCGGCTGGTGAGGCGTCCCAGAGCCGCTTCCAACCAGCGGTGGACCCCGGACCATACGTGGCGTCGTCGATGAGGTTGTGAATCGTCCAGTCCATCCCGCGTTCCTCAGCCTGCCGGTATATCCTCCGGAGCTCTGCGGCGGGTAACGGGTGGCCGGACTCCTTGCCGAAACCGTGCTGGTGCCACCAGCCAATCCTGTCCTGAAGGCGCGGTGTGCCATCGGGTTCCCTGGCCGTTTCATAGAGGCCAAGCGCCGGCACCATCGCCACCACGGCCAATGGCTTGGGTGCCGCTGCCTCCGGACGCCGTATTTCCTCCGGAACCTGCGCCGCCTTCAAGACCCGGGCCGCTTCAACTGCACAGTGCGCGTCGTAGGAGGCTCCAGCCAAAATGAGGGGCCCGTTGAGCAATCCGTTGCCGGCGAGGTACTTGGCGGTTGCAGCCCCGTCAGGGCCCTCCTTGTCATAGGGATTCCATGTGCCGGCGGACCCGTAGCGCCCACGGACGTCCTGGACCACTACGTCGTACCCGGCGCGACACCATGCGTGGGCTTGATTCGCGTACTGGGTCCGTCCATAGGGTGTCCGGATCAGGACCGTCCCTTCGACTTCCCCCTCCATTGGTGTGCGGTAGTGGTCTGCGGTAAGCCGAACGCCGTCGTCAGCGGTGATGTCCAGGTGCTCCAGCGCGGTGGCGGGTCTCATCGCAGCGGAGCCCGCAAGCCTTCGCCCAGGCTCGCGGGTTCCGGGAAGGGCAGAACGGGGTGTTCACTGTTTGCCAACGTCAGGGTGTCCAGCCGCCAGAGCGTGCGCCGGTGAGCGGCAAGTGACGGTGAATTCCTTTGCCAGGCGGTGATGATGGTGAGCAGCCTGGCCGTAAGCAGGTCCATGGCCATGCCCTGGAGAGCGAAGTCCGCGGCAGCAGCGGGGGTATCCAGCCAGGCCCGCAGTTCGGCGGCGGCCGGTGAGGCCGCGAGCCTGCGCCGGAGTACCTGCCACCCTGTTGGGTCTGCCGGTTCAAGAGACAGCGGATCTACGAAGACCAGGTCGCCTTCTCCGTAGAAGCGGAGCACGGCCGCACGGCCCGGCAGTGCGTCAAAGCGGTTCCGCTCGGCGGGCATGGTTGCCAGGTGGAGGAGGAGTCCTACGGAGCCGGGCTCCCGGTCGTCACCCACCGCCAGGTCCACCCCGGCCTCGTGGAACACGGGCAGGAGTGCGGCAGCAACGGGTTCGGGGGCTACCAGCCCGATGAGCTCCCTTCCGGGGAGGGGAAGCGCGCCAGCCTGGCGGCGTTGCAGCAGTTCATCGCTGACGCCTGTCGCCAGGTGTTGGCCACCGCCTGCCGAGGGCGGGAGATGGAAGAAGGCGCCGTCACCGCTGCGGATGGTTGATCTTCCCGCGACGTCAAAGCTGTCTATTGCGGTGCCCATGGTTCCTTCCGAAAGTTGCGGGGTGGAGCTAAGGGGGCGGGTGCGCCGGCGCACCCGCCCCCTGGCTTAGTGACTAGTCGAACGGGTTCTCGACCAGTGCATTCGAGTGCGTTGCCGACAGGTGTGCCAGCTGCTCGGTCTCTTCAACTTCAACCAGAACCGTGGTCTTTTCCATGGTTGGTCTCCTTTCGGTGGTGGTGGTTGCCTCCGCTGTTGCGGCGACAACGTCACACTATAGTTAATGAGAACCATTCTCAAATTAACTGAAAGGGAGAGCCAATGACCTCCGAAGTTTTGGTTGTAGCCGACCAAAAAGCGGGCAATGTACAGTTCCTGAATCCAGTCACCGGGGCAGTCCAGCACCGCTTGGACTCCGTGGTCTTGGCGGAGCACGCCGGGTTCCTGCCGCTGGGAGACGGACGATGCGCGTTCATTGATGACGCCGGAGGTGCCTTGGTCATTGCCGATGCATTCACCGACACCCCGCCCCGCACCATTCCCGTAGCCATTCCGGGTGAGCACCTGGCCTGCGACCCTTCGGGTCGCTTCGTTGCCGTCACCACGGGGCTTGGTGTCTCGTGGGAACCTTGGAGCGATCTCCTCACGGTTGTGGACTTGGAGTCCGACGGCGGACCCATCTCACGCCGCATCCGCACCAGGGCGGGGGAGCCTGGCGTTGTGGTGGGCGAAACGCCGGAGGGGCCCGCCGCCGTCGTCCGTCACCGTGAACCGGGCTGCATCGAATCCTTCAGCGTGGAGCGGATCCTGGCCGAGGGAGTGCACTGCCCGCCCCTGCAAGGGCTGCGGGCCGAGGCCTCGCCCGACGGTCACGGCGACGCCTTGGATCCCGTCACGGGCACCATGTTCGTGGCCACGGGCCGGGGCCTGGAACGCTTCGATGTCCGCAAGCCGCAGCCGGAGGCCCTTGACGTTATCGCTTGGGATGCACCCGGCCGCGCCTACTTCCTGCGCTTCTGCCCGCGGCGCCGTGTCCTGGTGGCTATCCTTCGCGACGGCGGCGGTGAGCCCAGAGGCTGGGCCCAGTGGGGCAACACTTTGTGGGTGCACCACGTGGATACCGGGCTGACGCGGACCACGCCGCTGGGCCATGGGTTGGTCTTCCGCTTCGCACTGACTGCCAATGGCATCGCGACCGCCCGGGTCCATCCGGACGGCGACGAGCTTTCGGTGCACCACCTTGGACCATTGGAGGCAGGCCCGCCGGTGCTGCGGGGCACATGGCACCTCCCCCGCATGGACGGCGCCCCACGGCCCGGCCATGAACCCTGGGACAACGCCGAACGACGAGCCATTGCCGCCTCGCCGGCCTCGGAACTCGTCGCCGTGACCCGCGGTGGGCACAGCGAACTGCACGTCGTCGACACCTCAGCGGCCGGTAGCCCTCTGCGCACCATCACCTTGGGCAGCCCCTTACACGACGGCGGCCACCTCGCCTGGGTCTCTGCTGTGGACACGGTGCCGGGCGACACGGTAGGACGGTGAGCAGCATCGAGGAGGCCGTTCCGGGCATGGGGCTTCGGCCGCACTTCCGTTCCCTTCTGGAACGCTGGGACTCCACACCCCGCCAAGGGCTCCCACAGTTCGCCGGCGGACAGGCTGCTTTTCTTTGGCGCGGGCCAGACGAAGCGTTTGCGTCCCTGTACCTGGCAGCCGAGGCCGGGCTTCGGGATGCTTGGAATGTTCGCCGGGCGCATCTGGAGGTGGCCGCGCCGCCCGGTGTCCGGCTCCCCACACCACCGGGCACCATCGTCCGCGGATTCACCATCTCCCCTGACGGAACGCGCGTCGCAGCCTTGCTGAGCGCCTCCACCAGTGAACTAGCGGAGCCCTGGATACTCGCTGCCGGGACCCAGCCCGTCCACATCCCAGGGCCGACGGCCTGGTACGCTGCGCCGGTTTGGGAGCCGGACGGGGGCGGGATCTGGGTCCTGACCGGCAAACCACCCTGCCAGC
>Ga0207655_1001936_pt1 | contig 17715 bp, 10 predicted proteins | sample KBSM44metaG_FD_184398 | JGI IMG/M metagenome (GOLD analysis project Ga0207655, IMG submission 184398) | Miscanthus rhizosphere microbial communities from Kellogg Biological Station, Michigan, USA - KBS M4-4 metaG (SPAdes) (version 2) | ecosystem: Host-associated > Plants > Roots > Rhizosphere >...
GTGCGGTTGCAGTCCATCGCGGTGTCGCCACCGCCCAGTACCACGACTTTCTTGCCTTTCATGTCGACGAAATCTTCCGGCGACTTTTCAAAGCCCAGGTTGCGGTTGACGTTGGCGATCAGGAAATCCAGCGCATCGTGCACGCCCGGCAGGTCTTCGCCCGGGAAGCCACCCTTCATGTAGGTGTAGGTGCCCATGCCCATGAACACGGCATCGAACTCAGTCAGCAGTTGCTCGACGCTGATGTCCTTGCCGACTTCGGTATTGAGGCGGAACTCGATACCCATGCCGGTGAAGACTTCGCGGCGGTTGCTCAGCACGCTCTTCTCGAGCTTGAACTCAGGAATACCGAAGGTCAGCAGACCACCGATTTCCGGGTTCTTGTCGAACACCACCGGGGTCACGCCGCCACGCACCAGCACGTCGGCGCAGCCCAGGCCAGCAGGGCCGGCACCGATGATCGCCACGCGCTTGCCGGTTGGCACAACGCGGGACATGTCCGGACGCCAGCCCATGGCGAAGGCGGTGTCGGTGATGTACTTCTCGACCGAACCGATGGTCACCGCGCCGAAGCCGTCGTTGAGGGTGCACGCACCTTCGCACAGGCGATCCTGCGGGCACACGCGGCCGCAGACTTCCGGCAGGGTGTTGGTCTGGTGGGACAGCTCGGCGGCGGCGAGGATGTTGCCCTCCGACACCAGCTTGAGCCAGTTGGGAATGAAGTTATGCACAGGGCATTTCCATTCACAGTACGGGTTACCGCAACCCAGGCAGCGGTGGGCCTGGTCGGCCGACTGCTGGGGTTTGAAGGGTTCGTAGATCTCCACGAACTCTTTCTTGCGTTGACGCAACAGTTTCTTCTTCGGATCTTTGCGCCCGACATCGATGAACTGGAAGTCGTTACTGAGACGTTCAGCCATTCTCTTCAACCTCTTGAAGCAGCCTCAAGCTGCAAGCCCCAAGCTATAAGCTTGAAGCGATCAAATTTATTTCCGACACCGCGTACCGCTTTGGCTTGCAGCTTGAAGCTTGTCGCTTGAAGCTGCCGCCAGGATTTATTGCGGGTTGGCGCGTGTACTCGACAGCAAGGACTTGAGGTTGGCGGCCTTGGGCTTGACCAGCCAGAAGCGGCGCAGGTAGTCATCCAGGTTTTCCCAGAGGTTACGGCCCCACTCGCTGTCGGTTTCCGCCACATACTCGGCCAGCACGCGCTCCAGGTGGCTGCGATAGGCTTCCATCGCTTCGCCGCTGATGCGCTGGATTTCCACCAGTTCGTGGTTGACCCGGTCAACGAAGGTGTTGTCCTGGTCGAGCACGTAGGCGAAACCGCCGGTCATGCCGGAACCGAAGTTGTAGCCGGTCTTGCCCAGTACGCAGATGAAACCGCCGGTCATGTATTCGCAGCAGTGGTCGCCCGTGCCTTCCACTACGGCGTGGGCGCCAGAGTTACGCACACCGAAACGCTCGCCTGCGGTGCCAGCGGCGAACAGCTTGCCGCCGGTTGCGCCGTACAGGCAGGTGTTGCCGATGATGGCGCTGTCCTGGGTTTTGAACGGGCTGCCTTTTGGCGGCACGATCACCAGCTTGCCTGCGGTCATGCCTTTGCCGACGTAGTCGTTGGCGTCGCCTTCCAGGTACATGTTCAGGCCACCGGCGTTCCACACGCCGAAGCTCTGGCCAGCGGTGCCCTTGAAGCGGAAGGTCACCGGGGCGTCTTTCATGCCCTGGTTGCCGTGCAGCTTGGCGATTTCACCGGAAATACGTGCGCCGATGGAACGGTCGCAGTTACAGATTTCCAGCTCGTACTCGCCACCGGACTTGGACTCGATGGCCGCCTTGGCCATTTCGACCATCTTCTCGGCCAGCAGGCCCTGGTCGAATGGCGGGTTGCGCTCGACGCCACAGAACTGTGGTTTGTCCGCAGGCACGTGGTCGCTGCCCAACAGAGGGGTCAGGTCCAGGTGCTGCTGCTTGGCGGTCTCGCCCGGCAGGATGTCCAGCAGGTCGGTACGGCCGATCAGTTCTTCGAGCGAACGCACGCCCAGTTTGGCCAGCCACTCGCGGGTTTCTTCGGCCACGTAGGTGAAGAAGTTGATCACCATGTCGACGGTGCCGATGTAATGATCCTTGCGCAGCTTGTCGTTCTGGGTCGCAACGCCGGTGGCGCAGTTGTTCAGGTGGCAGATGCGCAGGTATTTGCAGCCCAGGGCGATCATTGGCGCGGTGCCGAAGCCGAAGCTCTCGGCGCCGAGGATGGCTGCCTTGATGACGTCCAGGCCGGTTTTCAGACCCCCGTCGGTCTGTACCCGGACCTTGCCGCGCAGGTCGTTGCCGCGCAGGGTCTGGTGGGTTTCGGCCAGGCCGATTTCCCACGGGGCGCCCGCGTATTTGATCGACGACAGTGGCGATGCACCGGTGCCGCCGTCATAGCCGGAAATGGTGATCAGGTCAGCGTAGGCCTTGGCCACACCGGCGGCGATGGTGCCGACGCCTGCTTCGGCCACCAGCTTGACCGATACCAGCGCCGACGGGTTGACCTGCTTGAGGTCGAAAATCAGCTGCGACAGGTCTTCGATCGAATAGATGTCGTGGTGCGGCGGCGGCGAGATCAGGGTCACGCCCGGCACTGCGTAGCGCAGCTTGGCGATCAGGCCGTTGACCTTGCCACCTGGCAATTGACCACCCTCGCCCGGCTTGGCGCCCTGGGCGACCTTGATCTGCAGCACGTCGGCGTTGACCAGGTACTCAGGCGTCACACCGAAGCGACCGGTTGCGATCTGCTTGATCTTGGAGCTGCGGATGGTGCCGTAGCGTGCAGGATCTTCACCGCCCTCACCGGAGTTGGAGCGCGCGCCCAGGCGGTTCATCGCCTCGGCCAGCGCTTCGTGGGCTTCCGGCGACAGCGCGCCCAGGGAGATGCCAGCCGAGTCGAAGCGCTTGAGGATCGCTTCCAGCGGCTCGACTTCGTCCAGGCTCATCGGGGTTTCCAGTTCCTTGACCTTGAACAGGTCGCGGACCATCGACACCGGACGGGTGTCCACCAGCGCGGTGTATTCCTTGAACTTGGCGTAGTCGCCCTGCTGCACGGCGGCTTGCAGGGTCGCGACCACGTCAGGGTTGTAGGCGTGGTATTCGCCACCGTAGACGAACTTCAGCAGGCCGCCTTGCTGGATCGGCTTGCGCGGGCTCCAGGCTTCAGAGGCCAGTGCCTTCTGCTCGTCTTCGAGGTCGACGAAACGCGCGCCCTTGATGCGGCTCGGCACGCCACGGAAGCTCAGGTCGCAGACTTCCTCGGACAGGCCGATGGCCTCGAACAGTTGCGCACCGCGGTACGAGCCGATGGTCGAGATACCCATCTTCGACAGGATCTTGAGCAGGCCCTTGGTGATGCCTTTGCGGTAGTTCTTGAAGACTTCGTACAGATCGCCCAGCACTTCGCCGGTGCGGATCAGGTCGCCCAGCACTTCGTAGGCCAGGAACGGATAGACCGCCGACGCACCGAAGCCGATCAGTACGGCGAAGTGATGCGGGTCACGGGCGGTCGCGGTTTCGACCAGGATGTTGCTGTCGCAGCGCAGGCCTTTTTCGGTCAGGCGGTGGTGCACCGCGCCGGTGGCCAGGGATGCGTGGATCGGCAGCTTGCCCGGCGCGATGTGGCGGTCGGACAGGACGATCTGGGTACGGCCGCTGCGCACCGCTTCTTCGGCCTGATCGACAACGTTGCGCAGTGCGGCTTCAAGGCCGGTGGCTTCGTCGTAGTTCAGGTCGATGATGGCGCGGTCAAAACCTTCACGCTCAAGGTTCATCAGCGCGCGCCACTTGGCAGGCGAGATGACCGGCGAGCTGAGGATCACGCGGGAAGCATGCTCAGGGGATTCCTGGAAGATGTTGCGCTCGGCACCCAGGCAGACTTCCAGCGACATGACGATGGCTTCACGCAGCGGGTCGATCGGCGGGTTGGTGACCTGCGCGAACTGCTGGCGGAAGTAGTCGTACGGCGTGCGCACACGGCGCGACAGCACAGCCATTGGCGTGTCGTCACCCATGGAGCCCACGGCTTCCTGGCCCTGCTCGCCCAGCGGACGCAGCACCTGATCGCGCTCTTCGAACGTGACCTGGAACATCTTCATGTACTGCTTGAGCTGATCGGGGTTGTAGAACGCCGAACCGTGGTCGTGGTCTTCCAGTGTCGCCTGGATGCGCAGCGCGTTCTTGCGCAGCCACTGCTTGTACGGGTGGCGCGACTTCAGACGGCTGTCGATGGCGTCGGTGTCGAGGATCTGCCCGGTTTCGGTGTCCACGGCGAAGATCTGGCCCGGGCCCACACGGCCCTTGGCGATGACGTCTTCGGGGGTGTAGTTCCACACGCCGATTTCCGACGCCAGGGTGATGTAGCCGTTCTTGGTGGTGACCCAGCGCGCCGGACGCAGACCGTTACGGTCGAGCAGGCAGACCGCGTGGCGACCTTCGGTCATCACGATACCGGCCGGGCCGTCCCACGGCTCCATGTGCATGGAGTTGAATTCATAGAACGCGCGCAGATCCGGGTCCATGGTCTCGACGTTCTGCCATGCAGGCGGCACCAGCATGCGCACGCCACGGAACAGGTCGATGCCGCCGGTGACCATCAGCTCGAGCATGTTGTCCATGCTGGAGGAGTCCGAGCCCACTCGGTTGACCAGCGGGCCGAGTTGCTCCAGGTCCATCAAGTCGTTGGTGAACTTGGTGCGACGGGCCTGGGCCCAGTTGCGGTTACCGGTGATGGTGTTGATCTCGCCGTTGTGGGCGAGGAAGCGGAAAGGCTGGGCCAGCGGCCATTTCGGCAGGGTGTTGGTCGAGAAGCGCTGGTGGAACACGCAGATCGCGGTACGCAGGCGCTCGTCGCTGAGGTCTGGATAGAATGCCGTGAGGTCACGCGGCATCATCAGGCCTTTATAGATGATGGTCTTGTGCGAGAAGCTGCAGATGTAGTGGTCGGTGTCGGCGGCATTGGCAACCGACGAACGGCGACGGGCACTGAACAGCTTGATCGCGAATTCCTGATCGCTCAGGCCTTCACCGCCGATGAACACCTGCTCGATCTTCGGCAGGCGCTCCAGCGCCAGACGGCCCAGGACGCTGGTGTCGATGGGCACCTGGCGCCAGCCGATCAGGGTCAGGCCTTCGGCGAGGATTTCGCGGTTCATGTTCTCGCGGGCAGCTTCGGCGCGGGCGTCATCCTGATTGAGGAACACCATGCCCACGCAGTACTGGCGCGGCAGCTCGACACCGAAGTGCTCGGTGGCCACGGCGCGCAGGAACATGTCGGGTTTTTGCATCAACAGGCCGCAACCGTCACCGGTCTTGCCGTCGGCGTTGATCCCACCACGGTGGGTCATGCAGGTCAGGGCTTCAATAGCCGTCTGCAACAGGTGATGACTGGGCTCGCCTTGCATATGGGCGATCAGGCCGAAACCACAGTTATCCTTGAATTCTTCCGGACGATACAGACCTGCTTTCATAGACACGTTCTCACCAGGCTGCCTCTTAACGAGGCAAATTTCTTTTCAATTCAGCCATTTACCGTCCACGCTGAACGTACGCCAGCTTTGCGGGAGCAAAAGGGAGGTCATTGTACACACCGACACAAAGCCCCACAAATTTAACGACGAAACGCCGCAAATTCATGTCGCAATTATGAAAGGTTTTAAGTCGATTCTCGTGGTAGCCAGAGCTTTGTTGCGAGTCTGACTAAAGAGAGCCCGAAATTCAATGCGTGTCTGAGACGCAGACACCGCAAGGCGCGCTGCTCATTGGCAGCACGCTCATGCGCGATTTTCGGGGGAGCCAACAGAGCGACCCGGGTAGGGTCGCTGACTAATCAGCGAGCTGCGGCGAGTTCCTGTTGGATACTGCCGACAGTACGAGGCCAAGGTTTACCAGCCTGAACCTTCGCTGGCAAGTTCTTGATGGCGGAGAGCGCTGCGTTGCGGTCGGCAAAACTGCCGTAGGTGACCACGTACAGCGGCTTGCCTTGCAGGGTTTTCTTGAAGTAGCGGTACTCGGCGCCTTGCTCTTTCACGTAGCTCTGAGCGGTAGCTTCGGAGCTGGTGCCAAGAATCTGGACCACGTAATGGCCAGGTGCCTGACCCGAGTACCAGCCACCGCCAGCAGGCGCTGCAGCGGCGGCTGCTGGCTTCTCGGCAGGCTTGGCTGCCGGCTTGGCGGTCGCGACCTGAGTCGGCGCTGGCGCAGGCTTGGCGGCCGGTGCCGGGGCTGGAGCAGGTTTGGCAGCCGGCGCGGCCGGGGCCGGACGCGGGGTCGGAACCGGCGTTTGCGCCATGGTCGGAGCCGGGCTTGCGGTGGCGCCTTGTGGCGGTGCGGTGGTGGTGACGGTTGGCGGTTGCAGCGGCTGGTTGGCAGCCGGGCCGCCGTCTTCGCCATCACCCTCGCCCGAGCCAGCTGCCTCGGCCAGGGGACCGCGCATGACAGGCTGCGAGTTGCCGACCAACGGTAGCGGCATCGGCTGCGAATTACCGGCGAACTCGATGGCCGGGCCACCGTTGTTCGACTGCTGCGCAGGTGCCTGACCCTGCCCCAGAGGCAGTTGCGCCTGGGAATTGGCCGGCGCCGTCGGTGCGTTGCCGCGACCTGGAATCAGCACCGCAGCCAGCACGGCCGCAGCCACTACCCCACCCAGAGCCAACACATATTTCTTGGACATCTTGAACCCCATACTTGGACGCTTGACCGCAGAGCGGCTGGCGATCATGGCTTCGATCATCGAGTCGCGCGCGACCTGGTTGATCGCGCCCGGCCATCCATTGGACTGTTCGTGAATATCGGCAATCTGCTCGGCACTGAACACTTCAATGCCCTGGCCTGCACCTTCAAGGCGCTGGGCCAGATATTCACGGGTTTCTTCTTCGGTGTACGGAGCCAGCTCGATCACGTGGAAGCGTTCGCCCTCCACGCCACTCTCGGAGCACAGCTGATCCAGACGATCGATGATCGAGGCCTCGCCGAACAGGAAGACATGCGGACGCCCTTCAGGCGTGCCCGCTGCCAATTCCAACAACGCTTCGAGTGCGGATTCGCCCAGTTGTTCGGCATCGTCCACCAGGATGTAGACTTCCTGGCCGGTCAGGGCCAGCTGCACGACCTGGGAAAGGATCGGACGCATTTCCGGCTGCACGACGTTGAGCGCTTGCGCCACCTGACGCAGTACCCCAGAGGCATCGCCTGCGCCGCGGGCCGACACCACCACGCTTTGCACCGACTGCTTGTTGGTGCTGGCGACCAGCGCCTGGCGCAGCAGGGTCTTGCCGCTGCCGTGAGGACCGGTCACCAGAAGCAGCAGCTCGCTGTAGCGCGCCAGGTGATGCAGTTGCCCCAACACGGGCTTGCGCTGGGCCGGGAAGAATTTAAAGCCGGGGACCCGCGTGGCAAAAGGGTCATGACTCAACTGGTAATGACCGAGGAAGGCCTCATCGGCGTGCAAACTAGTCATGGATTTATCATTAACCTCTAAGCTGATCCACCAAGGCGCGGTAGTCCGCAACCAATGTGGCCTGTAGTACTTCTCTTGGATATTCGTCAGTCACCACTGCCTCGCCCATACGGCGCAACAGCACCAGACGCAGGCGACCGTCGATCACTTTTTTATCAACTGCCATGTGCTCGAGGAAATGCTCAGGCGTCATGTCTTCAGGCGGAACCACCGGCAGGCCGGCGCGCTGAAACAGACGGATACCACGATCTCGTTCCTGCTCGCTGATCCAGCCAAGGCGCGCCGACATCTCCAGCGCCATGACCGTACCCGCCGCAACCGCTTCGCCATGCAGCCAGACACCGTAGCCCATGTGGGTTTCAATGGCATGGCCGAAGGTATGGCCCAGGTTCAAGGTTGCACGCACGCCGGATTCACGCTCGTCGGCACCCACCACCGCAGCCTTGGCCGCACAGGAGCGTTCGATGGCCGTGGTCAGCGTGGCCTGGTCCAGGCCGCGCAGCTTGTCCATGTTCTCTTCGAGCCAGGTCAGGAACGGCTCGTCGCAAATCAGCCCGTACTTGATGACCTCGGCCAGCCCCGCCGACAACTCGCGCGCTGGCAGCGTGTTCAGCGAAGTGGTGTCGATCAGCACGGCGTTGGGCTGGTAGAAGGCACCGACCATGTTCTTGCCCAGCGGATGGTTGATGCCGGTCTTGCCGCCCACCGAAGAATCCACTTGGGAAAGCAGTGTGGTCGGAACCTGGATGAAATCCACCCCGCGCTGATAACAGGCAGCGGCAAAACCGGCCATGTCGCCGATCACACCGCCGCCCAGGGCGATCACGGTGGTGCGGCGGTCATGGCGCGCGGTCAGCAGGGCGTCGAAGATGGTTTGCAGGGTTTCCCAGTTCTTGAAGGCTTCGCCATCGGGCAGCACGATCGGCAGCACGTTGAAGCCCGCCAGCGCCTGGGTCAGGCGCGCCATGTACAGCGGCGCGACCGTGGCATTGGAAACGATCGCTACCTGCTTGCCGGCGATATAGGGCGTTAGCAGTTCAGGCCGATCCAGCAAGCCTTCGCCAATGTGGATTGGGTAGCTACGTTCGCCAAGCTCGACCTTGAGTGTCTGCATGTGTCCCCACAATGTACTAACAATTGGATGCCAGGGTCCGTGCGCAACAGCGTCAACAGGACCTGGGCGCAAGACCGCTGGGCGGTCCTGCTTTTTATGGTCGCCGAGGATAGCGCATTTCCGCCTGTGCTTTAACGGGGAGGAAGCTCGGCCAACAGCGCGAGGATGTCAAGAACGACCATCCGGGGCGGCCGCTCGTCGGTCTCGATGATGACGTCGGCGATTTCCCGGTACAGCGGATCGCGTATCGCCAGCAGGTCGCGCAACACCCGGGCCGGGTCTGCGGTACGCAACAATGGCCGATTGCGATCACGGGACGTGCGCCCCACTTGCTGTTCCACCGAAGCATGCAGATACACCACGCGCCCGCCGGCATGCAGCGCCCGGCGGTTTTCTTCGCGCATGACCGCGCCGCCACCGGTTGCCAGCACCACGCCGTCAAACGCGCAGAGCTCTTCAATCATGGCTTGTTCGCGATCCCGAAAGCCCGCCTCACCTTCCTTGTCGAAGATCCACGGGATATTGGCACCCGTACGCAGCTCGATTTCCTTGTCAGAATCCTTGAAGGGCAGTCGAAGCTCTTTGGCCAGCAAGCGACCGATGGTGCTTTTGCCAGCCCCCATCGGTCCCACAAGTATTAAATTTCGCACAGAATCAACGACTCACAGCAATCGCCTGGTTGTTCATGATACGCGGAGTGAGGAACACCAGAAGCTCGGATTTGCTTTGAGTGACCACATCTCGACGGAAAAGGCGGCCAACATACGGCACATCGCCCAAAAATGGCACCTTGTCGACGACTTTATTCTGCGTATTGGAGAACACGCCACCGATCACGACGGTTTCGCCGTCGGAAACCAGCACCTTGGCGTTGACCTCGTTCTTCTTGATCGGCGGCACGCCCAGCACGGTATTCACGTAGTCAGGCTCATCCTTGGTGACCTTGACCTCCATGATGATCCGGTTGTCCGGGGTGATCTGCGGCGTCACTTCGAGCGACAGCGAAGCCTCTTTGAAGGATACCGACGTCGCACCGCTGGAACTGGCTTCCTGATACGGCACTTCCGTACCTTTCAGGATTTTCGCGGTTTCCTTGTCCGAGGTGACGACCTTGGGCTGGGAAACCACTTCGCCGTTACCGGTCTTCTCCATGGCGCTGAGCTCGAGGTCCAGGATCGTGTTGTTGGTCAGGAAACCCAGGCCGATGGAGGATGTCGGGTCGCTGACACCCAGGTCCACGAACGGGCCGTTGGTATTGCCAGCACCGGTCACCGTGCCGCTGCCACCCGTGGTGAAGTTGCCTTTGCTGCTGGAACCGCCCCAACGCACGCCCAGGGACTTGTCGTAATCGACGTTGGCCTCGACGATGCGCGCCTCGATCATCACCTGGCGTACCGGGATGTCCAGTTGGGAAACGATGCGACGCAGTTCGTCCAGGCGATCCTGGGTCTGGTAGGCAATGATGTTGTTGGTCCGCTCATCGACGGTGATAGAGCCGCGTTCGTCAGTTTTCGCCTCGTTACTGGTCACCGACTGGAACAGCTTGGCGATGTCGGCAGCCTTGGCGTAGTTGACCTGCAACAGCTCGCGGCGCAATGGCGCAAGCTCCGAGATCTGCTTGAGCGACTCCAGTTCCTGACGCTCGCGGGCGGCGATTTCGTCGGCCGGCGCCACCAGCAGTACGTTGCCGACCTTGCGTTTGTCCAGGCCCTTGGTCTTGAGCACCAGGTCCAGTGCCTGATCCCACGGCACGTTCTGCAGGCGCAAGGTGATGCCGCCCTGAACGGTGTCACTGGCCACCAGGTTGAGGTTGGTGAAGTCGGCGATCAGTTGCAGCACCGAGCGCACGTCGATGTCCTGGAAGTTCAGCGACAGCTTCTCGCCGGTGTACACCAGTTTTTCCGCATTGCGACGTTCGAGGTCTTCGTTGGTCAATGGACGGACGCTGATGGTCAGCTTGTTGTCGGTCTGGTACGCCGAGTAATCGAAGGCGCCGGACGGCTCGATGGAAATGCTGGTCTTGTCGCCGGTCACGCTGGAATTGACGTATTGCACCGGGGTCGCGAAATCCTTGACGTCCAGCCGCACGCGCAGCGGGTCGGGCAGCTGGGTGCGAGCGAAATCGACGCGGATCTTGCCGCCCTGCTCCTGGATGTCCGGGGCAATGCTCGGGTCGCTCAACTCGATGACCACGTTGCCTTCACCCAGCTCGCCGCGCTGGAAGTCGACGTTCCTGACCGAGCGCGGACCCGGGGCGTAGGACCGCGGGGCGGGCTTGGCCTGGGCCTGGGCCTGGACTTGGGATTGAGCCGACGGCGGCGTGCTCACACGCGGCGCGCCCTGGGCGGTGCTGGGTTGCGAGCCCTGGGCAGCCGCTGCGCCCTGGCCGACGACCACGAACAGGTTGTTGCCATCGACCCGCGAACTGTACGGCGCGAGGGTGGTGAGGTTGATGATGACACGGGTGCGATCCTTGGCCTCGACCACCACCACGCTGTGGGCGTTGCCCGAGCCCAGGTCGCGGCTCTTGGTCTGCAGCTGGCTGGTCACGCCCGGCAGGTCCAGCGCAATGCGCGCCGGCTGCTCGGTGGTATAGCCGCGCGGGGCCGCCACCGGACCGTCGAAGGACAGTTTCAATTCGACCCGATCCCCCGGCAATGCGGCGACATCGAGCGTCTTGAGGTTGGCCGCCTGGAGAATCGGTGAAAGCATCGCCATCCCTAGCGACACGCCGATAATCGAAAGAATCCTAGTCATGTTCACATTCCACCACTGTGCAGATCCGAAGGTGTATCGCTTGCTTGTCGTCTTCATGAGCGTTCTTTCAGGGAAATGCTACGCGGTCGCTCAAGCCACGCCCCCTCTCCATCCGGCACGATTTCAATCACCTGCACCGCCGAATCGCTGATGCCGACGATTCGCCCGTCGTTGCGTCCCAGGTAGTCGCCCACCTTGACCCGATGCACGCCGCCGGCCCCACGCAACAGGGCGAAGGTGCCCGTTTCGTTGCTCAGGGTGCCGACCATCTCGAAGCCGTCGATATTGAAGCCTTCAAGGAACTGCTTGACCCGCGTCGGATCCGGCTGGACCAGGCGCGAACCCTTCTGGCGGTTCACCAGGTCGACCTTGATCGGCGGCTGGAACGGGCTGCGCAAGCTCGCCGCAGCATAGGTGAATGCCTCGTACGGGCGAAACTTGGGCATCGGCTCGATATTGCCGACCGGACGCGCCCGCACCTGGGCCATGAACTGCTTGAGGTCATCGAACTCGCCGGAACCGTCGCAACCTGCCAGCGCCATCAGCGTGACGCCCATGCACAACCAATGCACGGCCCTCATTTCGCCTGTCCTTTGTTGTCAGTGTTCTGAAGTCCCTTGTCGTTGTAGCGATAGGTCTTGGCGAGAATGCTCATGCGCAGTTTTCCAGGGGACTTGGCGTCCACCGGTTTGATTTCGAAATCGTGCAGGGTCACGATGCGCGGCAGGCTGGCCACGCCGCTGACGAAGGTGGCCAGGTCGTGGTAGGTGCCGGTGACGGTGATCTGGATAGGCAGTTCGATGTAGAACTGCTGCGCCGCCTCGGGCAACAGCTTGATCTCTTCGAATTCAAGGCCGCTGCCAAGGCCGGTGCGGGTGATGTCCTCCAGCAGGCCGGGCACCTCGGTATCGCCAGGCAATTGCCGCAGCAGCGCGCCGAAGGTGTTTTCCATCTCCACCATCTGGGCCTTGTAGGCCGGCAGGTTGGCGGCCTGATAGGCCTTGTTGGAGAACTGCTCGCGCAGGCTCGTCTCGTCGTTACGGGCCTGATCCAGTTGGGTTTGCAGGTCCTGGATGTGGAAAAAGTAACCACCGGCCAGCACCAGCACCAGCAACAGGACACCAGCGATGGTTTTCACCGCCGACGGCCACGAGCCCAGGTTGTTGAGGTCCAGGTCGTTGATATCGATCTTACGCAGGCTTTCGAGCCATTCATTCACATTCATGGCTTGGTACCTTTGGCGTCTGCTGGATCGACAGGCGGTTGCGTCTGACGCACGGTCAACTGAAACGAGTTGGACTGGTCGGCCGAACCCACGGCACTGTTGGCCTTGACCTCGGTCAGGCTCGGTGCCTCCATCCAGTCGGAAGCATCCAGGTTGCGCAACAGGTCAGAAACCCGGTTGTTGGACTCAGCGGCGCCGGAAATGCTGATCAACTGGTCGGTCATTTTCACTTCGTTGAAATACACACCGTCCGGCAGGGTGCGGGCGAGCTGATCGAAGATGCGTCCGATGATCGGCCGGTTGCCCTGCAGATCCTGGATGATCTTCATCCGCTCGAGCAGTTGCTTGCGCCGCGCCTTCAGTTCGCTGATCTCCTTGATGCGCGCGTCGAGCTGGACAATCTCGGTCTTGATGAACTGGTTGCGGGCGTTCTGGTGATCGATGGCACTGCTCAAATATTGATCAGCCAGAAAAATGGCACCAATGCCGGCAACCAACACGCCGGCCAGGGAAATGAGGAAGCGCTTCTTGCGCTCCTCGCGCTGCTGTTCGCGCCAGGGGAGTAAGTTGATCCGTGCCATTAGTCGAAGCTCCTCAAAGCCAGACCGCACGCGATCATCAACGCCGGGGCGTCACTGGCCAGCGCACCGGCGTTGACCTTGGCGCTCAGGGCCATGTCGGCGAACGGGTTGGCGACCATGGCAGGCGTGCCCAGACGCTCCTGGATCAGGCGGTCGAGCCCGGCGATCGAAGCCGTACCGCCCGCCAGCATGATGTAGTCGACGCGGTTGTACTGGCCGGCCGCAAAGAAGAACTGTAATGAGCGCGACACCTGCTGGACCACGGCGTCCTTGAACGGCTGCAGCACTTCCAGGGTGTAGTCGTCGGGCAGCCCGCCCTGCTTTTTCGCAAGCCCGGCTTCGCCCTGGGACAGGCCGTAGCGGCGCTGGATCTCTTCGGTGAGCTGGCGCCCGCCGAACAGCTGCTCGCGGGTGTAGATGATGCGGCCGTTGTGCAGCACGCTGAGGGTGGTCATGGTGGCGCCGATGTCGATCACCGCCACCGTCAGTTGCTCGTGATCCTGCCCCAACTGGGCCGACAGCAGGCCGAATGAACGCTCCAGCGCGTAGGCTTCGACATCGACCACGCGCGGCGTCAGGCCGGCCAGCGCCAGCGCGGCCTCGCGAACCTCGACGTTTTCCTTGCGGCAGGCAGCCAGCAGCACTTCGACGCGCTCGGGGTTGCGCGCCGAATAGCCCTGGACCTCGAAATCGATGGCGACTTCTTCCAGCGGATAGGGAATGTACTGGTCGGCCTCGATCTTGAGCTGGTTTTCCATCTCGTCATCGGAAAGCCCGGCGTCCATCTCGATGGTCTTGGTAATGACCGCTGATCCAGCCACCGCCACCGCCGCTATCTTGACGTTGCTCTTGGCTTTTACCAGCACGCGCGTCAAAGCATTGCCGACCCCTTCGAGCTCGGCAATGTTCTTCTCGACCACCGCGTTGGCAGGCAGTGGCTCGACCGCGTATGACTCGACCTTATAGCGGGTACCGGAACGACTCAGTTCAAGGAGTTTTACCGAGGTGGAGCTAATATCGATCCCTAGAAGGGTATTGGCCTTCTTACTGAAGAGTTCGAACACAACCGATTCCCTATGCGTTTCCGTCACTTACGGATATTTTTTTGTCCAACACCACTGTCGGCAGCCTTGACAGTAGCGCAAATAACGCTCGGCGACGAAAAATGCTTATAATGCCCAGCGTTTTTTTCGTGTAGCAAAGCTTCAAGGCGTGTTCATTTGTTGATGCCTGCGCTTAACCCATTCTTTTTTCTGGAAATCCAAAAGCCTTGATACGCCTGCTGAAGTTTTTCTGGTGGTCCATTGTCGCTATCGTCTGCGGGCTGCTGCTCGGTCTGAGCGGCGCCTTTCTCTATCTGTCGCCGAATCTGCCCTCGGTCGATGCGCTGCGCAACATCCAGCTGCAGATCCCGCTGCGAGTGTTCAGCAGCGACGGCAAACTCATTGCCGAGTTCGGCGAAATGCGCCGTTCTCCAATCCGTTTCGCCGAAATTCCGCCCAATTTCATCAGCGCCCTGCTGTCGGCCGAAGACGACAACTTCGCCAATCACTACGGCGTCGACCCGAGCAGCCTGATGCGCGCTGCCAGCCAGCTGGTCAAGAGCGGTCACATTCAGTCCGGCGGCTCGACCATCACCATGCAGGTGGCCAAGAACTACTTCCTGACCAGCGAGCGCAGCTTCTCACGCAAGACCACCGAGATTCTTCTCGCCTTGCAAATCGAGCGCCAACTTACCAAGGACGAGATTCTCGAGCTCTACGTCAACAAGATCTACCTGGGCAACAGGGCCTATGGTATCGAGGCTGCAGCACAGGTTTATTACGGAAAATCGATCCGTGACCTCAGTGTTGCCCAGATGGCCATGATAGCCGGTCTGCCGAAGGCACCGTCACGATTCAACCCACTGGCCAACCCGGTGCGCGCCAAAGAGCGCCGCGACTGGATTCTGGGGCGCATGTTCAAACTGGGCAAGATCGACCAGAACACCTACCAGACCGCCCTGGCTGAACCGATCAACGCCAGCTATCACGTTCAGAGCCCTGAAGTGAACGCGCCGTACATCGCCGAAATGGCCCGCGCCGAGATGGTCGGCCGCTACGGCAGCGAAGCCTACACAGAAGGCTTCCGCGTCACCACCACCGTTCCGAGCGATCGCCAGGAAGATGCCAACAAGGCCGTGCAGGATGGCCTGATCGAATACGACCAGCGCCACGGCTATCGCGGCCCTGAAAGCCGTTTCCCGGGCCTGACCCGCGACGGATGGACGCAGGAGCTGACCAAGCAGCGTCCGATCAGCGGCCTTGAGCCGGCCATCGTGACCCAGGTCGACAAGAACGGCATCCACGTCCTGACCCGCAACGGCGAGAAGGAAGAAACCGTCGCCTGGGACAGCATGAAGTGGGCCAAGCCCTTCCTGAACACCAACAGCGTCGGCGCCAATCCGAAGCAGCCTGCCGATGTCGCCCATGTCGGTGACCTGGTGCGGGTGCAGCGCCAGCATGACAATTCGCTCAAGTTCAGCCAGATTCCCCAGGCGCAGAGTGCCCTGGTGTCGCTGGATCCGCACAATGGTGCGATTCGTGCGCTGGTCGGTGGCTTTGCCTTCGAGCAGAGCAACTACAACCGCGCCATGCAGGCCAAGCGCCAGCCGGGGTCGAGCTTCAAGCCGTTCCTCTACTCTGCTGCGCTGGACAACGGCTACACCGCAGCCAGCCTGGTGAACGATGCACCGATCGTGTTCGTCGACGAAGCCATCGACAAGGTCTGGCGTCCAAAGAACGACACCGGCACCTTCCTGGGCCCGATTCGCCTGCGCGAAGCGCTGTACAAGTCGCGTAACCTGGTGTCGATCCGCCTGCTGCAGAGCCTTGGGGTCAACACGGCGATCAACTACATCACCCGTTTCGGCTTCAACAAGGCGGACCTGCCGCCGAACCTGTCGCTGGCCCTGGGTACCGCAACCCTGACGCCGATGGAAATCGTCAGCGGCTGGAGCACCTTTGCCAACGGCGGTTACAAGATCACCCCGTACCTGATCGACAAGATCGAGGACCGCGAGGGCAAGACGCTGTTCGTCGCCAACCCGCCAACCGTGCCGGCCAACGACCCGAACCCCAAGCTGGTCAACGAAGCCGCCGTGAGCGACGCCTCGACCTACGCCGCGCCGGAAACGCCAGCACTGACCACCAATGCGGCACCGAACGCCCTGGACACCAACGGCGCCCCACCTGCGCCAGCCGTGGCCGAGCGCATCGTTGACGGGCGTACCACCTACATCCTCAACAGCATGCTGCAGGACGTCATCAAACGCGGCACAGGCCGCCGTGCGCTGGCGATGAACCGCCCGGACATCGCAGGCAAGACCGGTACCACCAACGATTCGAAAGACGCCTGGTTCTCCGGCTACAACGGCGACTACGTGACCACGGTCTGGACCGGCTTCGACCAGCCCGAAAGCCTGGGCCGCCACGAGTTCGGCGGCACCGTCGCGCTGCCGATCTGGATGAACTACATGAGCGCCGCCCTCAAGGACAAGCCGCCGCACGTGCAGGCCGAGCCTGACGGCATCCTCAGCCTGCGAATCGACCCGGTCAGCGGCCGCTCCGCCACGCCAAGCACGGCAGGTGCGTTCTTCGAGCTGTTCAAGAGCGAAGACACACCACCAAGCGTGAACGAACTCAACGGCAGCCCTGCACCGGGCAGCCCGCTGCCAGCGGATGAATCGGCACCGATCGATCTGTTCTGATAAACGCGAGCCCCCCGTAGCAGCACGGCTTGCCGGCGGGGGCGCCCTCACTGACGCCATCGCGGGCAAGCGCGCTCCTACATGATTACCGCGCACAACTGTAGGAGCGCGCTTGCCCGCGACGGCGTATTGGGCCTCGCCACGATTGCTCGACCCCAACAAAAAAGCCCTGCACATGTGCAGGGCTTTTTTATTACCGCAGGCCGTTAGCCGTTGAAGACTTCATCCACGCTCTTGAGCGGGTAGTGCTTCGGGTACGGCTGGGTCGCTACGCCGCTTGCGATGGCTGCCTTGGCAACGGCATCGGAAACGACTTCCAGCAGGCGCACGTCCAGTGGTTTCGGGATGATGTACTCACGGCCGAATTCCAGCTTGATGCCGCCGTAGGCGTCGCAGACTTCCTGAGGGACCGGCAGCTTGGCCAGGTCGCGCAGGGCGATGGCGGCAGCGATCTTCATTTCTTCGTTAATGCGCTTGGCGCGAACGTCCAGGGCACCACGGAAGATGAACGGGAAGCCCAGCACGTTGTTGACCTGGTTCGGGTAGTCCGAACGGCCAGTGGCCATGATGACGTCGCTGCGAGTGGCGTGGGCCAGCTCTGGCGAGATTTCCGGATCAGGGTTCGAGCAGGCGAACACGATCGGGTTAGGTGCCATGGACTTCAGGCCTTCAGCACTCAGCAGGTTCGGGCCGGACAGGCCAACGAACACGTCAGCGCCATCCAGCGCGTCAGCCAGGGTGCGCTTGTCGGTCGAATGAGCGAACTGCGCCTTGTACTGGTTCAGGTCCGAACGATCGGAA
>Ga0207655_1001937_pt1 | contig 17700 bp, 14 predicted proteins | sample KBSM44metaG_FD_184398 | JGI IMG/M metagenome (GOLD analysis project Ga0207655, IMG submission 184398) | Miscanthus rhizosphere microbial communities from Kellogg Biological Station, Michigan, USA - KBS M4-4 metaG (SPAdes) (version 2) | ecosystem: Host-associated > Plants > Roots > Rhizosphere >...
GAAGCCCCCATCGATGAGATCGTGGGGCTGAAAACCTACTCCAGGGCGCGACGCATCTTCGAGCTGGATGACTACGTCATCCATGTGCCCAAGAAGAACGCGCACATCCGCAACATGCCCGACCGCTTGGAGATGGAGCGCCTGGTGCGCCGTGGCATCAGCCTGTGCGACCGCGTGGTGGTATCGACCCAGCCGCTGGCCGATGCCCTGAGCGAGATGCACACCGACATTCGCGTGGTGCCGAACATGCTCTCGCCTCACTGGTGGAGCGGTCTGCGCAGCCATCGCCGAACGTCGGTCAAGCCACGGGTCGGCTGGGGCGGCGGTACCAGCCACTCGGGTGACCTTGAGATCATCGCCGAGGTGGTGCGTGAGCTGGCAGATGAAGTGGATTGGGTATTCTTCGGCATGTGCCCGGATGCCTTGCGGCCTTACGTGCGCGAATTTCACACGGTGGTAGCGCTGGAGGCGTACCCGGCCAAACTGGCCAGCCTGAATCTGGACCTGGCGCTCGCCCCGCTGGAGCATCACATCTTCAACGACTGCAAAAGCAACCTGCGGTTGCTGGAGTACGGCGCCTGCGGCTACCCGGTGATCTGCACCGACACCTTGGCTTACCGTGGTTACTTGCCGTGCACGCGGATCTACACCAACAGCACGGAAGAATGGCTCGAGGCAATCCGCAGCCACCTCGCCGACCCGGACGCCAGCTACCGCCAGGGCGACGCCCTGCGCGAAGCGGTGCTGCGCGACTACATGCTGCGCGACGACAACCTGCAGCATTGGGTCAACGGCTGGCTAGCCGACTGACACCCCGCTCCCGTAGCAGCCGGCCTTGCCCGCGGGTCGATCTCGCGGCCGCCCCCGCCGGCAAGCCGTGCTGCTACGGACTGGCGGCGCACTCAGATCCCCCGTCCTCCACGCTTTAGGTAGCAGTCCGGCTTGCCGGCGTCATCGATCTCGCGGCCGCCCCCGCCGGCAAGCCGTGCTGCTACGGATCGGCGGCGTACCCAGATCCCGCGTTAGCGATATCGCGGGCGCTGACGCCGGCAAGCCGGACTGCTACGGGTTGGTGGGGTGGTGGAGATTTCTGTGTGGGTCGGAGTCGTGGGAGCGGGCTTGCCCGCGAAGGCGGTGGGTCAGGCGATATCGAAACGCCATGTCTGACGCATTCGCGGGCAAGCCCGCTCCCACAGATTGTCGGCACAACCACAGATTCTCGGCACAACCATAGATTGCCGGCACATCCACGAATTCCTGGGTGCACCCAATCCCGTAGCAGCCGGGCTTGCCCGCGGGTCGATCTCGCGGACGCCCCCGCCGGCAAGCCGTGCTGCTACGGATCGGCGGCGTACCCAGATCCCGCGTCAGCGATCTCGCGGACGCCGACGCCGGCAAGCCGGACTGCTACGGGTTTGTGGGGTGTTGGCGATTTCTGTGTGGGTCGGAGTCGTGGGAGCGGGCTTGCCCGCGAAAGCGGTGGGTCAGGCGATATCGAAACGTCAGGTCTGACGCATTCGCGGGCAAGCCCGCTCCCACAGATTGCTGGCACAACCACAGATTGCTGGCACAACCACAGATTGTCGGCTCAACCATAGATTGCCGGCACATTCACGAATTCCTGGGTGCACCCAATCCCGTAGCAGCCGGGCTTGCCCGCGGGTCGATCTTGCGGACGCCCCCGCCTGCAAGCCGTGCCGCAACGGACCGGCGGCGTACCCGGATCTCGCGTCCTCCGACGCTTTAGGTAGCAGTCCGGCTTGCCGGCGTCAGCGGTCGTACGCCAGAAAAACAGACGCCGCAAAACTGGCGCGCTTCCTGCAAGACCTCCCTTATATCGCCATAAATCGTGCATTCCAGGCGTTGCCCTGCACGGTGCGATGTCGATTTCGGTGATTGGTCCAGACGGCCTGCGAGGCGCGAAGAGCGCCAGCTTGAGCCCTGAACGAAACATGAGGGGAAGTGCAGTGAAAGCAGTAATTCTGGCGGGCGGTCTCGGTACCCGTATCAGCGAAGAGTCGCATCTGAAACCCAAGCCCATGATCGAGATCGGCGGAAAGCCAATTCTCTGGCACATCATGAAGCAGTACTCCGCCCACGGCATTCACGACTTCGTGATCTGCCTCGGCTACAAGGGCTATGCGATCAAGGATTTCTTCGCCAACTACTTCCTGCACACCTCCGACGTCACCTTCGACATGCGCAACAACCGGATGGACGTGCATCAGAACTACAGCGAGCCATGGCGCGTCACCCTGATCGACACCGGGGATGACACCATGACCGGCGGCCGCCTGCGTCGCGCCCAGCGCTACGTCGAAGATGAAGAAGCCTTCTGCTTCACCTATGGCGACGGCGTATCGGACCTGAACATCGGCGCGCTGGTCGATTTCCACCGTGGCCACGGCAAGATGGCCACCGTGACCGCCGTTCAGCCTCCAGGACGCTATGGTGCGCTGGATCGCGATGGCGACCGCGTGCTGGGTTTCACCGAGAAGCCCCGTGGCGACGGTGGCTGGATCAACGGCGGCTTCTTCGTGCTGTCGCCCCGGGTGCTGCCGTTCATTGCCAATGACATGACCTCGTGGGAATCCGAGCCGCTGGCGCAACTGGCTGCCCAGGATCAACTGCGCGCGTACCAGCACGAAGGTTTCTGGCACCCGATGGACACCCTGCGCGACAAGAATCAGCTCGAAGAACTCTGGCAGAGCGGGGAGGCTCCATGGAAGCAGTGGAGCTGAGCCCGGCGTTCTGGCAGGGCAAGCGTGTCCTGCTCACTGGACACACAGGCTTCAAGGGCAGCTGGCTGGCGCTGTGGCTGGGCAGCATGGGTGCCCGGGTGACCGGCTTTGCCCTGGACCCCGGCACCGAGCCGAGCCTGTTCGAGCTTGCCCGTGTGGCTGAAGGCATCGACGACCGCCGTGGCGACCTGCGCGACCTCGGCGCACTGCTGGAGGTGATCGCAGACGTCGAGCCTGAAATCGTCCTGCACCTGGCGGCCCAGCCGCTGGTGCGCGAAGGCTATCGCGACCCGTTGGGCACCTACTCGAGCAACGTCATGGGTACCCTCAACCTGCTCGAAGCGGTGCGTCAGGTCGGCTGCGTGCGCGCCTGCGTGCTGGTGACCACCGACAAGGTGTACGCCAATCAGGAGTGGCTGTGGCCCTATCGTGAGAACGAGCCCCTGGGCGGCCACGACCCTTACAGCAGCAGCAAGGCGTGCTGCGAATTGCTCGCGCAATCCTATGCCGCATCGTTTTTTCATCCCGATAAATACGCCGAGCACGGCCTGGCCATCGCCACCGCCCGCGCGGGCAATGTGCTGGGCGGTGGTGATTTCGCCGCCGACCGACTGATCCCCGATGTGCTCAAGGCCTGGTCGGCGGGGGAGCCTGTGACCTTGCGTTATCCGCAGGCCGTGCGCCCCTGGCAACACGCCCTGGAGCCGCTGGCGGGTTATCTGCTGCTCGCCCAGGGGCTGTTCGAGCAAGGCCCGCAGATGGCGGGTGCGTGGAACTTCGGCCCCAGCGACAGCGACATGTGCACCGTCGGCGAAGTGGTCGCAACCCTCGCCAGCCACTGGCCTCAGGCGCCGGGGCTGCGGGTGGAAACCAGCGAGCTGCACGAAGCCGGTCTGTTGCGCCTGGACAGCAGCCGTGCGCGGCAGTTGCTCGGCTGGCAAGCGCGCTGGTCCTTGCAGCAGTGCCTGCAGAACACCCTGGCCTGGCACCTGGCATGGAAGGCCGGCGAAGACATGCGCGACTTCACCCTCTCGCAACTGAACCAGTACATGGAGCGCACATGATCGACATGCAATTGCGCGCCTTGCCGCTCAAGGGGCTGTTCAGCGTCCAGCACCGCCGCCACGCCGATCAGCGCGGGCAGTTTTCACGGCTGTTCTGCGAGGGCAGCCTGGCCGCGTTCGGCCAGACTTTTCACATTCGCCAGATCAACCATTCCCGTACCACCGAGCAGGGCACGGTGCGCGGCATGCATTACCAGAAGGCCCAGGCGCCCGAAGCCAAGCTGATTACCTGCCTGCGCGGCGCCGTCTGGGATGTGGCCGTTGACCTGAACCCGGATTCGGCAACCTTCTTGCAGTGGCATGCCGAGCGACTGGAAGCTGGCGACGGGCGCAGCCTGTTGATTCCTGCAGGCTTCGCCCACGGATTCCAGGCGTTGACTGACGATGCCGAGCTTCTGTACCTGCACAGCGCCGATTATTCGGCCGAGCATGAGGCCGGTCTGTCGGCAAACGACCCACGGCTGGACATTGCCTGGCCGTTGCCTGTCAAGAATCTGTCGGCTCGCGACGCTGGCCATCCAATGCTGGACTCGACTTTTGCTGGAGTGCGTTTATGAATTGCCGTGGTTGCGGTGCGAAGCTTTCGCTGCCGCTGATCGATCTGGGCACTGCGCCACCGTCCAACGCCTACCTGCGGCCCGAGCAACTGACCCAGGCCGAGCAGTGGGTGCCGTTGAAGGTCGATGTGTGCGAACAGTGCTGGCTGGTGCAGACCGATGACTACACCAGCGCCGAAAGCCTGTTCGACGCCGACTATGCCTATTTCAGCTCGTTCTCCAGCTCCTGGCTGGCCCATGCCGAGCGGTACGTGGGCGAGATGGTCGAGCGCTTCGCGCTGAACGCTGACAGCCGCGTGGTCGAGATCGCTGCGAACGACGGTTACCTGTTGCAGTACGTGGCCGGTCGTGGCATCGGCTGCCTGGGCATCGAGCCGACCCGCAGCACCGCCGAGGCGGCGCGGGAGAAGGGCCTGGAAATCCGCGAGGTGTTTTTCGGCGAGGCCACCGCGCAGGCGCTGGTTGCCGAAGGCTGGTCGGCGGACCTGATGGCGGCCAACAACGTGCTGGCCCATGTGCCAGACATCAACGACTTTCTGCGTGGGTTCGCCACGCTGCTCAAGCCAACCGGCGTTGCCACCTTCGAATTCCCGCAACTGCTGGCGCTGATCGCCGGGCAGCAGTTCGACACCCTGTATCACGAGCACTATTCCTACCTGTCGTTGACTGCCGTGCAGACCCTGTGCGAACGCAACGGCCTGCAGGTCTTCGATGTGCAATCACTCAAGACCCATGGCGGCTCGCTGCGGGTCTTCGTGCAACGTGGCAGCCTCTCGCAACCCGGCGCTCAAGCGGTACAGCCTGCGGTCGCGCAGCAGTTGCAGGCCGAGCTGGACGCCGGGGTGAAAACGCCGCAGTTCTACGCGTCCCTGGCGCCGGCGGCCGAACGCATCAAGCATCAGTTGCTGGGCTTCCTGCTCAAGGCCAAGGCAGAGGGCAAGCGCGTGGTGGGCTACGGTGCGGCGGCCAAGGGCAACACCTTGCTCAACTATGCCGGTGTCAAGCCGGACCTGCTGGCCTGGGTCGCCGACGCCAACCCGCACAAGCAGGGCAAATTCCTGCCGGGTAGCCGCATCCCTGTGGTTTCCCCCGAACGCATCGCCATCGAGAGGCCGGACTACGTGCTGGTGCTGCCGTGGAACCTGCTCAAGGAGATCGGCGAGCAGCAGAGCCACGTGCACGGTTGGGGCGGCCATTTCGTGATTGCCGTGCCGGAGTTGACCTTCCTGTGAGCAACCGAACAGTTCTGGTGACCGGTGCGACCGGTTTCATCGGCCGGCACGTGGTGAAGGCGTTGCTGGCGCGCGGATTTGCCGTGCGTGCCGTGGCCCGTGACGCCGACAAGGCACGCAGCATGCCGTGGTATGGCGATGCCGCAGTCGAATTCGTCGCCGCGGACATCCATGCCGCCGCCACCGATGTGCCTGCGTTGAGCGAAGGCGTCGATGCCTTGATGCACCTGGCCTGGCCGGGGCTGCCGAACTACGCGGGGCTGTTTCATTTCGAGGTCAACCTGCCCGCCGACTACGCCTTCATCAAGCAGGTGGTGCGCAGTGGTGTGAGCCAGGTTCTGGTCACCGGCACCTGCTTTGAATATGGCCTGCAGAGCGGTCCGCTGAGCGAGTCGACGCTTGCCCAGCCCGTCAATCCCTATGGCCTGGCCAAGAACACCCTGCGCCAGTTTCTGGAAGCCTTGAGCCGCACCGAAGCGTTCACCTTGCAGTGGGCGCGGCTGTTCTACCTGCACGGCGAAGGGCAGAACCCCAACAGCCTGTTGGCGGCCCTGGAGCGAGCCATCCAGGCTGGCGATACACAGTTCGACATGTCCCCGGGGGATCAACTGCGCGACTACCTGGCGGTGGAAGACGCGGCAGCCTGCCTGGTGACGGCGTTGGAGCATCCACAGTTCGCCGGCGTGTTCAATTGCTGCAGCGGCCAACCAGTGTCGGTGCGGGCGCTGGTCGAGGCCTACCTGCAGGCGCGCGGCGCAAAGATTTCACTCAACCTTGGCCATTACGGCTACTCGGCTCATGAACCCATGGCGTTCTGGGGCACCCGGGATCGGCTGCAGCAATTGTTAGGGGGCTCTGATGGTGCGTGAATTGTATCGGGCGATGGATCTGCCGGTGTTGCAGAACCGCACCTTCGCCGAACCGCACTCGGCGCGGCAGTCGGGCAGGGCCGATCTGGTGCTGGTCCAGGACGAAGAAACCGGCCTGATCTACAACCAGGCCTTCGATCCGGCCAAGCTGATCTATGACAGCAACTACCAGAACGAGCAGGCCCACTCGGCGCTGTTCAAGCAGCACCTCGAGGTCGTGGAAGGCATTCTCGCGCGTCATTTCACCGGCAAGGTGCTGGTCGAAGTCGGCTGCGGCAAGGGTTACTTTCTGGAGATGCTCGCTGGCAGGGGCTATGACATTCGCGGTGTCGACCCGGCCTACGAGGGCGATAACCCGGCGGTCATCAAGGACACCTTCAATCCGCGCCTGGGCATTCGTGCCGACGGTGTGGTGCTGCGCCACGTGCTCGAACACATTCCGGACCCCATGGCGTTTCTGGCGCAAATCGCGGCGGCCAACCATGGCGGCCAGATCTACATCGAAGTGCCGTGCTTCGACTGGATCCTGGAGCATCGCGCCTGGTTCGACCTGTTCTACGAACACGTCAATTACTTCCGCCTCGAAGACTTGCGCCAGATGTTCGGCAACGTTCAGGAGTCCGGCTACCTGTTCAACGGCCAGTTTCTGTACGTGGTGGCCAACCTTGCGAGCCTGCGCCGCCCCGTCGCCAATGCCACCACCGCAGTGAGCATGCCCGCGGCCTTCGACAGCAGCCTGAACCGCGCCATCGAGGTGATCAAGGCCGCGCCGCACAAGGGCGTGGCGGTGTGGGGCGGGGCGTCCAAGGGCGTGATTTTCTCGCTGTTCCTGCAACGCATGGGCATCGAAGTCGATTACGTGGTGGACATCAATCCACAGAAGCAGGGGCAGTTTCTGCCGCTCAGCGGACTGCGCGTGTCATCCCCCGAAGAAGCCATGAGCAGTTGGCCCGCGGGCACGCACCTGTTCGTGATGAATTCCAATTACCTAGAAGAAATCAAACGGATGACGGGCGGCGCGTGCGTGTATCACGCCGTGGACGACGCCGTTTTCCATTCCCAGATCGAGGCTGCAAACCAATGACTACAAACCCCGCTCAAGTGTTTCAGGAAGAGTGCAAGGCCGAAGTGGCTGCCCAGGGCCAGGACAAGAGCCTCGTCGCGCTGGGTCAGCAGTTCTACAACGAGTCGGCCAGGCACAAGTACACCTACCACTTCTCGTGGATGGGCCGTCCGATCATTCAGACCCCGCAGGACATGATCGCCATGCAGGAGCTGATCTGGGCAGTGCGCCCGGACGTGATCATCGAAACCGGCATCGCCCATGGCGGCTCGATCCTCTACTACGCCTCGCTGCTGCAGTTGATCGGCCACGGTGAAGTGATCGGCATCGATATCGACATCCGCCAGCACAACCGCGAGGCGATCGAAGCCCACCCGATGAGCCACCGCGTGAGCATGATCCAGGGTTCGAGCATCGATCCTGCGCTGGTCGAGCAGGTCCGCGCGCGCGTTGCCGGCAAGAAGGTCATGGTGGTGCTGGACTCCAACCACACCCACGAGCACGTGCTTGAAGAACTGCGCCTGTACGCACCGCTGGTGTCGGTCGACAGCTATTGCGTGGTCATGGACACCGTTGTCGAAGACATGCCCGAAGACGCCTTTCCGGACCGTCCATGGGGCAAGGGTGACAACCCCAAGACCGCCGTGTGGGCCTACCTCAAGGAAAACGACGACTTCCAGATCGACGTTTCGGTGCAGAACAAGCTGCTGATCACCGTTGCCTCCGACGGCTACCTGCGTCGCGTTCGCTAACCCATGAATTCAGAGCTTGCGCCTCGGTCGAGCGGCTCGTCAGTGTCAGGATGAAGGTATGAAAGGTCGTAACAGTCTGGAAGTGGCAGCCTCGCTCAACGAGCTGCTGACAGTGGTATTGCTCAGTCACAACCGCCCGGCGTTCCTGCGCCGGGCCATGGCCTATTACAGCGCGCTGTCGTGCCGTGTGCTGGTGCTGGACTCGTCCACCCAGGCGTTGGACAGCGCCGAGACCCGGCATCCGTTCGTGGACTACCGGCACGTCTCGCAATTCGCCTACTGGGGCTTCCAGGCCAAGCTGGCCCACGGCGTCGGGCTGGTCGAAACGCCGTACATGGTGCTGGCCGCCGACGACGATTTCATCGTGCATGACTCCCTGCACCAGACCCTGGCGTTCCTGGAGAGCAACCCCGACTACGGCCTGTGCCACGGCTATTGCATGATGTACGTGTCGCAGGCCAACAGCGTCGGCTACCTGCGCCGGGACAAGAAGGTGCGCGAAGACTACGACGACGAGAGCGCCGAAGACCGCATCGTCTCGTACATGGGGCAGTACCTGCCGCCGTTCTACGCCGTGACCCGCACCGGGCTGCTCAAGGACTTCTTCGAGGCGATGCCCGATCGTGGCTTCGAGTGGATGGAAATCGGTCACGTGTACTACCTGCTGGCGCGCGGCAAGGCACGTGTGCTGCCGATTCCGTACGTGGTGCGCGAGGTCAACGTCGGCGAGTCCGAGCACCGCACCGACGTCTACCACAAACTCAGCTACCTGGACCCCAAGACCGTCGCCGAGCGCGAGGCCTATGCCGAGTTTCTTGCCGCGTTGCCGACCCAGGTGGTCGCCAGCGACGCCGAGCACGGCAAGCAGATCGCCCTGCGCGCGTTCGATGCCATGGCCCAGGGCTTGCGCGAACGCGCGTCGCTGACCATCGAGCCGATCTTCCGCTCGGTCTGGACTGACCCGCTGTTGCCGCCTGACCGCACCTTCGGGCCGCGTCAGTACGTCGAGATGCCGTTCTACAACAAGCCGTTCTTCGACACCCTGGCCGAGTATGAATTTCTCCTGCACGCGATGCCTGCCGGGCACCTGCAACTGGCAGAACTCGAAGGCGTGTGGGTGCGGCAACAGGCGTTGCTGCAGATCCACGACAATGACGTGCTCGAAACCATCCTCAACCGGTTGTGGCAGGCGGTGGAACTCAGCCCGTTCAATCGCGAAGTGGTCAACGCCCTGGCGCTGCGCCTGAGCCAGCAGAGCGAAGCGGGGGTGGAAGAAGCCCGCGAAGACGCGCTGACCATGGCCGCCTGGGCCGAACGCCTGGCCGCCGCCCCGGAATACGATTACCGCAAGACATTCGACAGCATGCAGTCGGGCCGTGTCCTCAAGTGGCTGCAAGAGCGCAGCCCGGATGCAGCGCAAGGCGCAGCGCTGGGCCAGCACCTGGCAGAGCTGGGCGGCGGGCCGCAGTTCGGTCTGTTCCTGCTGGACCTGGACAACGACATGGAGCAGTTGCAGGCCACCCTCGACAGCCTGGTCGAAGGCTACTGCAAGCGCTTCAAGATCGTGGTCTTCACCACCGGTGAGCCGCCAGCCGCCACGGCGGTCAACAACACCCTGCATTTCGTCGAAGTGACCCGCAACAACTACGTCGACAAACTCAACCAGATGGCGCGCCAGACCGAGTGCGACTGGGTAATGCTGGCGCAGGTGGGCGATGTGTTCACCCCTGGCGGCCTGGTGCGCGCGAGCCTCGAGCTGCAAGGCGCGCCTGGATGTCGCGCGGTGTCCGTGGACGAAGTCCAGCGTCTGGAAAGCCATGCGCTGGCCGATGTCCTGCGTCCCGGTTTCAACTTCGACCTGCTGCAAGCGGTGCCGTCGGTAATGGCCCGCCACTGGCTGGTGCGCCGTGATGTGCTGCTGGATGTCGGTGGCTACTCGGCGGACTTCAGCGAGGCGCTGGAATTCGACCTGCTGCTGCGCCTGGTCGAGGAGGAAGGCATGAACGGCCTGGCCCATCTGGACGAGCCGCTGCTGATCTGTCACGCACAGCCCATGAAGGACAATGAACAGGAGCGCATGGCCCTGAGCCGTCACCTGTCGGCCCGTGGTTACAAAGCGTTGATCAGCTCCTCGCAACCGGGTGTCTATCAGATCGACTACCGTCATACCGCGCGACCATTGGTGTCGATCATTCTCAACGGCGAGGCCGGGTTGCCGGCGTTGCAGAACTGCCTGACCAGCATCCTGCAGCGCACCCGCTACAGCCTGTACGAGGTGCTGGTGGCGGTGGCGCCGGCGCAGGAAGTCGAGCTGGCTGCCTGGCTGAACGAGCAGGGCAAGATCGCAGCCCAGGTGCAGGTGGTCGCCAACCGCGATGGCCTGAGCCATGGCGCATTCGTCAACACGGTTGCCGCCCAGACCAACGGCGAGTATCTGGTGCTGATGGCGGCCGATGCCCAACTCATCAGCCCCAACTGGCTGGGCTCGCTGCTCAACCAGGGCCTGCGCGCCGAAGTCGGTGCGGTGGGCGCGAAACTGCTGGACGAAGACGGCAAGGTCACCCAGGGAGGGCTGCTGCTGGGCTTCGACGGCGGCATTGGTTCACCGTTCGTGGGCCAGGGCAAGGACGAAGACGGCTACATGTACCGCGCGGTGGTCGAACAGAATCACTCGGCGCTTTCCGGCACCTGCATGATGGTGCGCAAGGAGGTATTCGATGCCGTGGGCGGGCTGGACGAAGGCCCGTTGGCCGAGGCCTTTGCCGACGTCGACCTGAGTCTGAAAGTCGCGCAGGCAGGTTATCTGCTGGTCTGGACGCCGCAGGTGCAACTCACCCACCCGGGCGTGCTGCCTGATGCACCCGAGGCCCTGGCGGCGCTGCGGGAGAAATGGGCTGACGCCTTCGCCCGGGACCCGGCCTACAACCCCAATCTGGCACTGACCGGCAAGGCCTATTCTCTCGGTCAGGCCAGTGGTGCCCACTGGCAGGAATTCCTGGCGTAGTCGCACGGGAAAAAGGACGCACTCATGTTCAACGGCAAATCAGTGTTCATCTCAGGCGCGACCGGCTCGTTCGGTCGCCAGTTCATCCGCACGCTGCTGGCGCGTTACCAGCCGCGGCGAGTGGTGGTGTTTTCCCGCGACGAGCTCAAGCAGTACGAGATGCAGCAGGAATTCAACGCACCCTGCATGCGTTATTTCCTGGGCGACGTGCGCGATGCCGAGCGGCTGGTGCAAGGCATGCGCGGCATCGACTATGTGGTCCATGCCGCCGCGCTCAAGCACGTGCCCGCAGCGGAATACAACCCGACCGAATTCATCCGCACCAACGTCAACGGCGCCGAGAACATCATCGCGGCAGCCATTGCCAACGGCGTGAAGAAAGTCGTCGCGCTGTCCACCGACAAGGCCGCCAGCCCGATCAACCTGTACGGCGCGACCAAGTTGCTGTCGGACAAGCTGTTCGTTGCCGCCAACAACATCGGCGGTGAGGAGCAGACCCGCTTTGCCGTGGTGCGCTACGGCAACGTGGCAGGCTCGCGGGGTTCGATCGTGCCGTTTTTCAACAAGCTGATCGCAGGCGGCGCCAAGGAGCTGCCGATCACCGACCCGCGCATGACGCGCTTCTGGATCACCCTGGACCACGGCGTGGATTTCGTCATGCAGAGCTTCGAGCGCATGCACGGCGGCGAAGTGTTCGTGCCCAAGATTCCGTCGGTGCGCATCGTTGATCTGGCCCAGGCCATGGCCGCTGACCTGCCGCACAAGGTGGTGGGCATTCGTCCCGGCGAGAAACTGCACGAACTGATGGTGCCCCAGGACGATGCGCGCATGACCCTGGAGTTCGACGATCACTACACCATCGTGCCGTCGATCCGCTTCAACAACGTGGACACCGATTTCGCCATCGATGCGACCGGAGCCGCCGGCCGTGCGGTGGCCGATGACTTCGAGTACCGCTCCGACACCAATCCGGATTTCATGTCGGTCAAACAGATCGGCGACCTGCACGCCGGCATCACGCCATGATTCCCTACGGGCGGCAGAGCTTGGATCAGGCCGACATCGACGCGGTGGTGGCAGTGCTGCAATCGGACTGGTTGACCCAGGGCCCGACCATCGAGCGCTTCGAAGCGGCCATGGCCGAGCGTTGCGAAGCCGGCTTCGGCATCGCTGTCAGCAACGCCACCGCAGCCCTGCACATCGCCTGCCTGGCCGCAGGGCTAGGGGAAGGGGATGCGTTGTGGACCAGCCCCAACACCTTTCTGGCCTCGGCCAACTGCGGGCGATACTGCGGCGCCGATGTCGATTTCGTCGACATCGACCCCTTGACCTGGAACCTCGACGTCAACGCCCTTGAGCACAAGCTGCGTGCCGCCGAGCGCATCGGCAAGCTGCCCAAGGTGCTGGTGGCAGTGGCCTTCTCGGGCCAGAGCTGCGACATGCGGGCGATTGCCGAGTTGGCCAGGACCTACGGTTTCATCGTCATCGAAGACGCCTCACACGCTGTCGGCGCCCGGTACGCCGGACGGCCGGTGGGCTGTGGCGAGTTCGCCGACATGACGGTGTTCAGCTTTCATCCGGTGAAAATCATCACCACCGGGGAGGGCGGGCTGGTGCTGACCAATCGCCCTGAACTGGCCGAGCGCCTGCGCCGCCTGCGCAGCCACGGCATGACCCGCGACCCTGCACAGATGGACGAACCCAGCCACGGCCCCTGGTATTACCAGCAGGTGGAGCTGGGCTTCAATTACCGCATCACCGACATGCAGGCAGCGCTGGGGCTGTCGCAACTGGGCAAGCTCGATGGCTTCCTGGCGCGCCGGCGTGAACTGGCAGCGCGTTATCAGCAGTTGCTGGCGGACCTGCCCCTTGACCTGCCAACGGCGCAGGCCGACGCCGAATCGGCCTGGCACCTCTACGTGGTACGTTTGCAGACCCAGCGCCTGGCCGTGAGCCACCGCGAAGTCTTCGAAGGCTTGCGCGCCGCCGGCGTCGGGGTCAACGTGCATTACATCCCCGTGCACCTGCAGCCGTATTATCGGGACCTGGGGTTCATCGCCGGAGACTTCCCCGAGGCTGAAGCCTATTACGCCCAGGCCATCAGCCTGCCGCTGTTCCCGGCCATGACGCACGAACAACAAGACTTCGTGATCGGGCAGCTCAAGACGCTGCTGGTTACCTCAGATTGATGGATGCAGCATATGCGTGAACTGACTGAACAAGAGCAATTCTGGCAAGGCGACTTCGGCGACCAATACGTGGGGCGCAACCAGGGCCAGGCGCTGATCTCGGCCAACCTTGCGCTGTTCGCCAAGGCGTTGGGTCGGACCCAGAAGCTCGGTTCGCTGCTGGAACTGGGCACCAACACCGGCAACAACCTGCAGGCCCTGCGTCAGTTGTTGCCGGGTTGCGAACTGGCAGGTGTCGAGATCAACGCCATGGCCCACGCCCAGGCCCAGGCACTGGAGATCGCCAGCGTCTGGCACGGTTCGCTGTTCGACTTCCCCCGCGAGCGCCAGTACGACCTGACGCTGAGCAAGGGCGTGCTGATTCACCTGGCACCCGAGCTGTTGAGCCAGGCCTATGACCAGCTCTATCACCTGAGCAAGCGCTATGTGCTGATTGCCGAGTACTACAACCGTGCGCCGGTGGAGGTTGCTTATCGCGGCAACAGCGGCAAGCTGTTCAAGCGCGATTTCGCCGGGGAGATGCTGGATCGTTTCGCCGATCTGCAGCTTGTCGACTACGGCTTCGGCTATCACCGCGATCCGCAGTTTCCGGTGGACGACATCACCTGGTTCTTGCTGGAAAAACGTTCGTGAGTGCCGTGGCGATCATTCCGGCACGCGGTGGCAGCCAGCGGATCGCGCGCAAGAACATCAAGCTGTTCAACGGCGAACCCATGATCGCAGGTTCCATCCGCACGGCGCTGGCCTCAGGCGTGTTCGATGCGGTGGTGGTCAGCACCGATGACGAAGAAATCGCCGAGGTCGCGCGGGCCTGCGGTGCGCAGGTGCCGTTCGTGCGCCCGGCGCAACTGGCTGACGCTTACACCGGCACCGCACAGGTGATCGAACATGCCATCGGCGCGCTGGATCGGCGCTTCGACTACACCTGCTGCATATACGCCACCGCGCCCTTGTTGCAGGCGCGCTTCCTGCGTCAGGGGCTTGAACTGCTTGAGGCGGCACCGGACAAATCCTATGCGTTCTCGGTGTGCAGCTTCGGCTTTCCGATCCAGCGCGCGCTGACGGTCAACGACAGTGGCGCGCTGCAAGCGTTGTACCCTGAATTCCGTAATGTTCGCTCTCAGGACCTGCCGGTGGCGTATCAGGACGCCGGGCAGTTCTACTGGGGGCGTACCCAGGCTTGGCTGCGCGGTGACCTGCTGTTTTCCGAGGCGAGCCTGCCGGTGATTCTGCCCCGGCATCTGGTTCAGGACATCGATAACGAAGAAGACTGGCTGCGCGCCGAATACCTGTATGCCGCGCTCAAGGCGGGGGGAGAACTCGATTCATGAGAGTGCTGATTCGCGCCGACGCCTCGATCAACATCGGCAGCGGCCATATCGCCCGGTGCCTGACCCTGGCCAAGGTGCTGCGCAAGGACGGCGCCGAGGTGGTGTTCGCCTGCCGGCAACTGCCGGGCCATCTGCTGCAACGCCTGACCGATGAGGGCTACGTCGCCCATGGCTTGCCCGAGCGCTACCCTCAGGAGCAAGGCGGGGTGGACATCGAAGCCTCTCTGCCGTGGCAGGCCGACATCGATGCGCTGGCGCAGGCGCTTGGCGAGCAACCACGCTTCGACTGGCTCATCGTCGACCATTACGGTCTGGATGCGCGGTGGGAAAAGGCAGCCCGTCAATTCGCCGACCGGCTGATGGCCATCGACGACCTGGCCAACCGGCCCCACGCGGTGGACGTGCTGCTCGATCAGAACTACAGCGCACAGGCCCAGGAGCGGCCCTATGCGCGTTGGGTCGATGCCGACTGCCGCACCTTCCTGGGCCCGCACTACGCGCTGATGCGCGACGAATTTCGATGCGAGGCCATCGCCATCAAGCCTGTGGTCAAGCGGGTGATGGTCAACTTCGGCGGCTTCGATGCAGCGCGGCAGGTCTATGCCACCATGCTGGCGCTGCAGGGGTTCGACGATCTTGAAGTGGACTTCGTCGCCGGGCTGCACAACCCCGAGTGGGACGCGATGTGGGCGTTGGTCGCGTCCCGCCCGAACTGGCGATTGCACACGCTGGTGAGTGATTTTCTCGGCCTGATGCAACAGGTCGATCTGTTCATCGGGGCGGGCGGCGGCACCACCTGGGAGCGGGCGGCGCTGGGCTTGCCGACGATCTGCATCTCGGTCGCCAACAATCAGCAGCTCAACGCGCAACTGATGGCCGAGGCGGGCGGGCACCTGTATCTGGGGCCCCACGAAACGCTGGATCCGCAGCGCCTGGTGCAGGCCATTTCGACGCTGCGTGACGACCAGGAGCTGCGCCGCAGCTATGCCATGCACTCTCGCGCACTGGTGGACGGCAACGGTGCCCGGCGGCTGGCCGTGGCGCTGATGGGGCCGTTGCTGCAATTGCGCCAGGCCACTGGGCTGGACGCCGCTTTACTGTTCGAAGGCCGCAATGCAGAGCATGTGCGCCGTTGGTCGTTCAACCCCGAGCCGATGGTCTGGGATGCCCACGTGGCCTGGCTGGCACGCAGCCTTGAGAACCCGCAACGGCTGATCCTGATCGCCGAAACCGCCCAGGGGCCGGTTGGCGTGTTGCGCTACGATCTACAGGACGCAACGGCCGAGGTCTCGATCTACCTGTTCGAGGGGCAGACCGGCGTGGGTTGGGGCGCGGCACTCTTGAACAGCGGGGAGCGTTTCCTGCACCGCCACTGGCCGCAGGTCCGCATGATCGCGGCGCAGGTGATGGACGCCAACAGCGCCTCCCATTCTCTTTTTACCAAGGCCGGTTATCTGCAGGCCGGCCAGCACTACCAGCGAGCGATCAGCGATGAATAGCTTCAAGATCGGTTCAAGAACCATCGGCCCGGATGCGGCGCCCTTTGTCATCGCCGAAATGAGCGGCAACCACAACCAGTCCCTCGATCAGGCGCTGCGTATCGTTGACGCCGCCGCGAAGGCCGGGGCCCATGCGCTCAAGCTGCAAACCTACACCGCCGACACCATGACCCTGGACATTGCCGAAGGCGAGTTCTTCATCAAGGACCCCAACAGCCTGTGGACGGGGTCCTCGCTGTATGCCCTGTATCAAAAGGCCCACACGCCGTGGGAATGGCATGCGCCGATCTTCGAGCGCGCCAGGGCGCTGGGGATGCTGGCGTTTTCCACGCCGTTCGACGAGACGGCGGTGGACTTTCTCGAAAGCCTGGACGTGCCGGCGTACAAGATCGCCAGTTTCGAGAACACCGACATTCCGCTGATCCGCAAAGTGGCGGCCACCGGCAAACCGATGATTATCTCCACCGGCATGGCCAGCATTGCCGAGCTCGACGAAAGCGTGCGTGCTGCCCGCCAGGCCGGATGCAAGGATCTGGTGCTGCTCAAATGCACCAGCACCTATCCGGCATCGCCCGAGAACAGTCATATTCGCACCATCCCCCATCTGGCCGGGTTGTTTGGCTGCCAGGTGGGCCTGTCCGATCACACCATGGGGGTCGGGGTGTCTGTCGCGGCGGTGGCGATGGGTGCAACGGTGATCGAAAAGCACTTCACCCTCGACCGTGCAGACGGCGGGGTGGACGCGAGTTTTTCCCTGGAACCTGCCGAAATGGCCAGCCTGGTGATCGAAACCGAACGTGCCTGGCAGGGGCTTGGACAGGTGCGCTACGGCGCGACCCAGGCTGAGCAGAAATCCCTGGTGTTCCGGCGGTCTTTGTACGTGGTCAGGGACATGGCCGAGGGCGAAGTCTTCAGCCCCGACAACGTCCGCGCCATCCGGCCCGGCCTTGGCCTGGCGCCCAAACACATCGACACCGTGCTCGGCCGCAAGGCGCGCCAGCCGATCAAGCGCGGAACGGCACTTAGCTGGGACATCGTTGGCTGATCGCCCGAGGTCACTGCGGACTACGATCATAAAACTGTGGGAGCGGGCTTGCCCGCGAAGGCGGTGGCTCGGGCAACGGGGTGGTGCCAGATATTCCCCATCGCGGGCGAGCCCGCTCCCACAGGAATGGGTTCATGGCCTGATGGCAAGGCGGCTTCAATAACGCCCCCGCCGGCAAGCCGTGCTGCTACGGGTCGGTGGTGTGTTTTAGATCTTGATTTTGATCTTCTTACGCGGTGGTTCAGACACCGCCGAACGCGACGTAAAGGCGCCAGGCCGAGCGCAGGCGTCGTGCAGGGGGATGAGCGGCAGGAAGCCGCGAAAGCCGTGCGGGCCATGGATGGCCCATCATGG
>Ga0207655_1001938_pt1 | contig 17691 bp, 13 predicted proteins | sample KBSM44metaG_FD_184398 | JGI IMG/M metagenome (GOLD analysis project Ga0207655, IMG submission 184398) | Miscanthus rhizosphere microbial communities from Kellogg Biological Station, Michigan, USA - KBS M4-4 metaG (SPAdes) (version 2) | ecosystem: Host-associated > Plants > Roots > Rhizosphere >...
GACGAGCAGCAGCAAGGCGCCGAACAACGCAGACCAAAGCACTCGGTGGATGATGATCTCCACGGCGGGCACGCTGGCGATGGCTTTGAAGTAGAGCGGGAAAAGTCCCCAGATGATGTAGGCACTCAGGCCCAGGATGTACCCGCGACGCAGGTTGGCGGCTTGCATGAGAATCCTTGCTTAGGCAGCTAACAAAGAAGGGATTGTATAGATGTGTGGCCTTTTTTGTAGGAGCGAGGCTTGCCCGCGAAGAACGATGACTCGGTATGTCAGGCAAACCGCATTATCGTTCTTCGCGGGCAAGTCGGATCGCCGCACCGCTCGCTCCTACAGGGACGCGGTGTTTAGAAGAGTTTCAATGGCTCTTCATTCAGTGCCGCCAATTGCTCACGCAACGCCAACACTTGATCGCCCCAATAGCGCTCGGTGCCGAACCACGGAAAGCTGCGAGGGAAGGCCGGGTCGTCCCAGCGACGGGCGAGCCAGGCGCTGTAGTGCATCAACCGCAAGGCGCGCAGCGGTTCGATCAGTGCCAGTTCCCGCGGGTCGAAGTCGTGGAATTCGCTGTAGCCGTCCATCAGTTCCGACAGTTGCCCCAGACATTCCTGACGGTCACCCGCCAGCATCATCCAGATATCCTGCACCGCCGGGCCCATGCGGCAGTCGTCGAGGTCGACGATGTGGAACATTTCGTCGCGACACATCATGTTGCCGGGGTGGCAATCGCCATGTATGCGGATGTTCTGGTGTGGCGTAGCCTGGTAGACCTCTTCCACGCGCTTGAGCAAGTCGCGGGCGACGGACTCGTAGGCCGGCAGCAGACTGCGCGGTACGAAATTGCCTTCGAGCAAGGTGGCCAGTGAGTCGTGACCGAAGTTTTTCACCCCAAGCACTTCACGGTGTTCGAACGGTTTTGTAGCGCCGACCGCATGCAGACGACCCAGCAGTTGGCCCAGGCGATACAGCTGATCAAGGTTGCCCGGCTCCGGTGCGCGACCACCCCGGCGCGGGAACAGGGTGAAACGGAATCCGGCATGTTCGTGCAGGCTTTCATCGTTGTGGATCAGCGGCGCGACCACCGGTATATCGCACTCGGCGAGTTCGAAGGTGAATTGGTGTTCTTCGAGAATCGCTTCGTTGGTCCAGCGCAACGGACGGTAAAACTTGGCGATCAGCGGCTCGGAGTCTTCGATGCCGACCTGATAGACACGGTTCTCGTAGCTGTTGAGCGCCAGAATACGGGCGTCGCTGAGAAAGCCGATGCTTTCGACGGCATCGAGCACGAGGTCTGGGGTGAGGGTTTCAAACGGGTGGGCCATGCTGACTCCTGCGCGCGGCAGGCTGCCGCGTCCGGCCAAGCATGGTAGCGCAGACGGGGCCTCTTTAGGGGGTGGGCTTGAGGTAAGTGTGGTTTGGGCTGACGCTTTCGCGGGCAAGCCTTGCTCCTGCAGTAGGCGCGAGACTCGCCGCGAAGAGGCCCTGTCAGGCGCCGACGATCCCGCCATCCTCGCGGGTAATCGCCATCACCGAAGACCGCGGCTTGCCATTGGGCAGGTGTTCAGGGAATGTCGACCCGCCGTTTTCCCCCGGATGCTGAATCCCGACAAACAAGGTCTTCTGATCCGGCGAGAAGCTGATCCCCGTCACCTCACAGCCCACCGGCCCGACCATGAAACGGCGGATTTCACCGGTTGCCGGGTCGGCGCACAGCATCTGGTTATTGCCCATGCCCGCGAAGTCGCCCGCATTGCTCGTGTCGCCGTCGGTCAGAATCCACAAGCGTCCGGCCTTGTCGAAGCCCAGGCCGTCCGGGCTGTTGAACATGTTCTGCGGGGTGATGTTTGACGAGCCGGCCTTCGGCGTGCCGGCGTGGACGCCCGGGTTGCCGGCGACCACAAACAGGTCCCAGGCAAAGCTATTCGAACCGTGATCGTCGCGGTCGGTGCGCCAGCGCAGGATCTGCCCGTAGACGTTCTTCTCGCGTGGGTTAGGGCCGCCCACCGGTTGGCCTTCTTCGCCGCGCTTGGCGTTGTTGGTCAGGGTGCAATAAACCTGGCCGTCCTTGGGGCTGACGACGATCCATTCCGGGCGGTCCATGCGCGTGGCGGTTACCACACTGGCTGCGAGACGTGCATGAATCAGCACTTCGGCCTGATCGGCAAAGCCGCTGCTGGCGTCGATGCCGTTTTTGCCGTGGGTCAGTTCGATCCACTGGCCCTGGCCTTTCGGATGATCGGCGTTGCCGTCGCCCGCATCGAAACGCGCCACGTACAAGGTGCCGTGGTCCAGCAGATCGCGGTTGGCTTTGGGGTTTTTGTGGTTGATCTTGTCGCGGCTGACGAATTTATAGATGAACTCGCCACGTTCGTCGTCGCCCATGTACACCACGGCGCGACCGTCGTTGGTTTCGGCCAGGGCAGCGTTTTCATGTTTGAAGCGGCCCAGCGCGGTGCGTTTGACCGGCGTCGATTGCGGATCGTACGGGTCGATTTCCACCACCCAGCCGTGGCGGTTGAGTTCGTTGGGATTTTTCGCCAGGTCGAAGCGTGGATCGTGTTGATGCCAGTTGATGTCTTTGCTGGTTGCCACTGCGCCGTAGCGTTTCTGCGCGGCGTCGAATTTTTGCTCGGCATTGCTGCTGCCGAAGCAGTCGGTGAAGTTCTCTTCGCAGGTCAGATAAGTGCCCCACGGCGTTTTGCCGTTGGCGCAATTCTGGAAGGTGCCGAGGACTTTCTTGCCGTGTTTGTCGGCACTGGTTTTCAGCAGGTCGTGACCCGCTGCGGGGCCGCTCAGTTTGATGGGCGCATTACCGTGAATGCGCCGGTTGTAGCGCGAGCCCTGGACGAACTGCCACTGGCCGTTCTTGCGCTGCACTTCGATCACTGACACGCCTTCGCAGGCCAGGGCCTTGCGCACATCTTCCGCCGATTGCGGCATGCCGCCGTGGGGGTAGAGGTAGCGGTAATTGGTGTATTCGTTGTTGATCGCCATCAGCGCCCGGTCTTTGTCACCGGGGAATTCGAACAGGCTCATGCCGTCGTTGTTGTCGCCGAACTGGACTTCCTGAGCCTGGGCCGTGCCGTTGCCGCTCGGGTCGAATGCCGGGCCATTCTTTTGCAGTGGCTGGCCCCAACTGATCAGCACCGAGGATTTGTAGCCCGGCGGCAGGGTGATGGTGTCGGTCGTGGCGGCGGCGATGCTGTCGAAGCCCAACAGTTTGCTGGAACCGGCGCTGACGCTGGCGGCCAGCACGCTGCGACTCAGCAGGTTGCCACCGAGAAACATCGCCGCACCGCAGAGGGCGCCGGCGCTGATGAAGCCACGACGGCTGAGGCCGACCATTTTTTCGAGGTCGGTGGGTTGGTTGTCTTCTAATAGGCTCACATCAGGCTCCCTGCGGGTTTTTGCAGCCACCTTAAGGGCGGTTGATGAAGCTTTTGTTGCAGCGCCTGCAGGCTAGAGCGGTGTACCCAGCAGGATGTTCGATGGCGCGAACTGCACCTGCACCGGTTTACCGGCGGCAAGCCGGAGGTTTTTCAGGTGCAGCGGCTCGGCCAGGGCGCAAAGTGTCTGGCCATTGGGCAGGCCGATGCGCACTTCGCTGGGGCTGTCTTCGGCGTCGAGGATTTCTTCGATCGTGCCCTTCAGGCAATTGTTGCCATGTGTTGCAGCTTGATCGATGCCAAGCAGTTCCAGCCAGCCGGCCTTGATCAGTGCGACCACTTCGGTACCCGTTTCCAGCTCCAGGCGCAGGGTGCTGTCGTGAGTGATCTGCGCGTCAATGAGCAAGCCTTCGGCCAGTTCAAGGCGGATCCGGTCGTTGCGCCCCTGTGCATCGATCGCCACGACCTTGCCGTGCAATTGATTGCGCGCGCTGGTTCTGAGCATCAGCCGACCGAGCAAGTCCAGGTCGCTGGCCTCTTCGGCGGCTTCCAGAACCTGAGCCTGCAACGCTTGCAGCTTTTGATACAGGCGCAACACGCGCTCGCCTTCGCTGGACAATTTGGCGCCACCGCCGCCCTTGCCACCAACGCTGCGCTCCACCAGTGGTTTCTGCGCGAGGTTGTTCAGCTCGTCGATGGCGTCCCACGCGGCCTTGTAACTCAGGCCGGCGCTTTTTGCGGCGCGGGTGATCGAGCCCTGTTCGGCGATGTGTTGCAGCAACGCAATGCGTTGCGGACGACGGACAATGTGCTGGGACAACAACGTAGGCAAGGACATGGCAAGGCGCTTTGGGCTGTGGCGATGGATGGGACGTTGGCGACTTGGCGTGCGGGAGTCAAGTCAGGCCCCATCGCCAGGTTTGGGGGTACGGGCCAGGCAGTAGACGTCGACCCGCGTCGCACCCGCCGCCATCAACAGCCGGGCCAGGGCCTGTGCGGTGGCGCCGGTGGTCAGCACATCGTCCACCAGTGCGAAGTGGCGACCTTTGGCCGAAGCCTCGGGCGCCAGGGCGAAGGCGTGGCGCAGGTTCTTTTTACGTGCGTCGGCATTAAGGTCTTGTTGCGCGCTGGTGTCCTGAGTCCTCACCAATAGCGTTTCATCGCAAGGAATGTCGAGGCCGGCGCTGAGCCAGCGGGCGAGCATCACCGCCTGGTTGAAACCCCGCTGTCGCAGCCGCTTGGGGGCCAGCGGTACCGGTATCAGCGCGTCGGGCCGATCCAGATCTTCATCGAAGCGATGTTGCAGGAACTGAGCAAGAAGTTCGGCGAGCAGGCGGCCAAGCGGCCATTTTGCGCTGTGCTTGAAGCGGGTGATCAAACTGTCGACGGGAAAGCTGTAAGTCCAGGGCGCGGCGACTCGCTCGAAGGCTGGCGGTTGTTTCAGGCATTGGCCGCACGTCAGGCCGGTGGCGGGCAAGGGCAGGGCGCAGGTGTGGCATTGGTCGTCCAGCCAGGGCAGCTCGGTTTCGCAGGCCATGCAGATCGGTATGGTGTCGTCCGCGACCTCTGAGCAGAGCAAACAGGATTGTTTATTTTTTAACCAGATGTAAACCGGTCCTTCGTATCGTGGTTGACAGTGCATGAGTCTTCCTTAAATATGCCGAACATCCGTGTCGCGTCTGTGGGTATTCCATTCCCCAGTCGCTTGCCAAGCATAACCAAGGAATCGCCCATGAGCGCCAGCACCACTGCCACCCTGCGTCACGACTGGTCTTTGGCTGAAGTCAAAGCACTCTTCGTTCAGCCATTCAATGACCTGCTGTTCCAGGCGCAGACGGTGCACCGCGCGCATTTCGACGCCAATCGCGTCCAGGTTTCCACCCTGCTGTCGATCAAGACCGGCGCGTGCCCTGAAGATTGCAAATATTGTCCGCAGTCGGGTCACTACAACACTGGCCTGGAAAAAGAAAAGCTGATGGAAGTGCAGAAGGTCCTCGAAGAGGCTGCTCGCGCCAAGGCGATCGGTTCGACCCGTTTCTGCATGGGCGCGGCGTGGAAACACCCGTCGGCCAAAGACATGCCTTACGTGCTGGAGATGGTCAAAGGCGTGAAAGCCATGGGCCTGGAAACCTGCATGACCCTTGGTCGTCTCGATCAGGACCAGACCGTCGCCCTGGCCGAAGCCGGCCTGGACTACTACAACCACAACCTCGACACCTCGCCGGAGTTCTACGGCAGCATCATTACCACCCGCACTTACAGCGAACGCCTGCAAACCCTGGCCTACGTGCGTGATTCGGGGATGAAGATCTGCTCCGGCGGCATTCTCGGCATGGGCGAGTCCCTCGACGACCGCGCCAACCTGCTGATCCAGCTGGCCAACCTGCCAGAGCATCCAGAGTCGGTGCCGATCAACATGTTGGTGAAAGTCGCCGGCACGCCGCTGGAAAATGCCGACGACGTCGATCCGTTCGACTTCATCCGCATGCTCGCCGTTGCACGCATCCTGATGCCGAAATCCCACGTACGCCTGTCCGCCGGTCGCGAAGCGATGAACGAGCAGATGCAGGCTCTGGCGTTCTTTGCCGGCGCCAACTCGATTTTCTACGGCGAAAAACTGCTGACCACCGCCAACCCGCAGGCAGACAAGGACATGCAACTGTTCTCGCGTCTGGGCATCCTGCCGGAAGCCCGCGAAGAGCACGCCGACGAAGTGCATCAGGCCGCCATCGAACAGGCACTGGTGGAGCAGAAGAGCAGCGAGCAGTTCTATAACGCTGCTGTTTAACCACGTTCAGGCTTTTCTGTAGGAGCTGCCGAAAGCTGCGATCTTTTCTGGATCGAAGCTGATACGGGCAAGATCAAAAGATCGCAGCCTTCGGCAGCTCCTACAGATGTTCGTGCCTCTCTTCTACTCGCGAGGTCTGCATGTCTTTCGATCTCAGCGCGCGCCTTGCTGCCCGTCGTGCCGAAAACCTTTATCGCCAGCGCCCGCTTCTTGAAAGCCCTCAAGGCCCGGAAGTGGTGGTCGATGGTCAGCCATTGCTGGCATTCTGTAACAACGATTACCTGGGCCTGGCCAATCACCCGCAAGTGATCGAAGCCTGGCGCGCCGGCGCGTCTCGTTGGGGCGTGGGCGGTGGTGCTTCGCATCTGGTGATTGGCCACAGCGGCCCGCATCACGCGCTGGAAGAAGCCCTTGCCGAATTCACCGGCCGCCCGCGCGCACTGCTGTTCACCACCGGCTACATGGCCAACCTCGGCGCGGTCACCGCATTGGTCGGGCAAGGCGATACGGTGCTGGAAGACCGGCTCAATCACGCGTCGTTGCTGGATGCCGGTTTGCTATCCGGTGCGCGTTTCAATCGCTATCTGCATAACGACGCGGCCAGTCTGGCCAAACGCCTTGAGAAGGCCACCGGCAATACGCTGGTGGTTACCGACGGCGTGTTCAGCATGGACGGCGACATCGCCGATCTGCCGGCGCTGGCGCGGGAAGCCAAGGCCAAAGGCGCCTGGTTGATGGTCGATGACGCTCACGGCTTTGGTCCGCTGGGCGCCAATGGCGGTGGGGTCGTCGAGCATTTCGGCCTGAGTCAGGAGGACGTGCCGGTGTTGGTCGGCACCCTCGGCAAGGCGTTCGGTACGGCCGGTGCTTTTGTGGCTGGCAGTGAGGAGTTGATCGAGAGCCTGATCCAGTTCGCTCGCCCCTACATCTACACCACCAGCCAGCCGCCGGCACTGGCCTGCGCGACGCTTAAAAGCCTGGAATTGTTGCGCAGCGAACACTGGCGACGTGAGCATTTGCAGGCGCTGATTCGCCAGTTCCGCCAAGGCGCCGAGCAGATTGGCCTGGAGTTGATGGACAGCTTCACGCCGATCCAGCCGATCATGATTGGCGATGCCGGGCGTGCGGTCCGGCTGTCGCAGATGCTGCGTGAGCGTGGCCTGATGGTGACCGCGATCCGTCCACCGACCGTGCCCGCCGGCAGCGCCCGCTTGCGCGTTACCCTGACTGCCGCTCACAGCGAGGCGCAGGTGCAGCTATTGTTAAATGGACTGGCCGATTGTTTTCAACAACTGGGACCGGAGCCAAGCCATGCGTGATCGTCTGATTCTGCTGCCGGGCTGGGGTCTCGGGATTTCTCCGCTGGAACCCTTGGCGGTTGCCTTGCAAGGCCTGGATGAGCATCTGCGCGTCGAAATCGAACCACTGCCGGAACTGGAATCGAGCAACCTTGAAGAATGGCTCGATGAACTGGATTCGACGCTGCCCCAGGATGCCTGGCTAGGTGGTTGGTCATTGGGCGGCATGCTGGCATCCGAATTGGCGGCGAAGCGCGGTGACCGTTGCTGCGGTTTGGTGACCCTGGCGAGTAACCCTTCTTTTGTCGCCCATGAGCAGTGGTCGAGCGGGATGCCTGGCGAGACCTTCGACGCGTTTCTGGCCGGTTGCAAAGCCGATCCGGGCATGACGTTGAAACGTTTCTCGCTGCTGTGCACCCAAGGTGCCGCAGACCCGCGCGGGCTATCGCGGCTGTTGCTCGCTGGCGCACCGCTTTCGTCTCCATCGGTGCTGATGAGCGGCCTGGAGTTGCTTGCACAGCTGGATACCCGGCAAGCGTTGCAGGCGTTTCGCGGTCCGCAATTGCACTTGTTTGGTGGTCTCGACGGATTGGTCCCGGCCGAAGCGGCGGGGGATTTGCTGGCGCTGCTGCCGGATGTCGAAATCGGTCTGATTGAACAGGCCAGCCACGCGTTTCTTCTGGAAGACCCCCACGGTGTGGCGGGGGCGATTCAGGCCTTTTTGCATGAGTCCGGTGATGACTGATTTGTCCTTTCCCAACCTGCCCGGCGGCTTGCCCGATAAACGCCAGGTAGCGGCGTCCTTTTCCCGAGCGGCGGCGAGCTACGACAGCGTGGCCGAGTTGCAGCGCGACGTTGGCAATGAATTGTTGCGTCGCTTGCCGGAGGATTTTGTCCCGGGTCGATGGCTGGACATGGGTTGTGGCACCGGGTATTTCAGCCGTGCGCTCGGTGAGCGTTTTCCTGCCGGCAACGGGCTGGCCCTTGATATCGCAGAGGGGATGCTCAATCACGCCCGTCCCTTGGGCGGCGCCAACCATTTCATCGCCGGTGATGCCGAACGCTTGCCGTTGCAGGATTCGACCTGCGACCTGGTCTTCTCCAGCCTGGCGGTGCAATGGTGCGCGGATTTCGCCTCGGTGCTCAACGAAGCGTATCGGGTGCTGAAACCGGGCGGTATTTTCGCGTTTGCTAGTCTGTGTGTAGGGACTCTGTACGAATTGCGCGACAGCTGGCGTCAGGTGGATGGCATGGTGCACGTCAACCGCTTCCGCGAGTTCGGTGTTTACCAGCAGCTTTGCGCGGGCAGTGGCTTGAAGGTCATCAGCCTTGAAACACATCCACATGTATTGCATTACCCCGATGTCCGCAGCCTGACCCATGAGCTCAAGGCACTCGGGGCGCATAACCTGAACCCCGGTCGGCCGGGCGGTTTGACCGGCAGGGCGCGAATCCTCGGCTTGATCGAGGCTTACGAGCAGTTTCGTCAGGCACAGGGACTGCCGGCGACTTATCAAGTGGTTTACGCCGTGCTGGAGAAACCCTTATGAGCGCAGCCTATTTCATCACCGGTACTGACACCGATGTCGGCAAGACCACCGTCGCCGCAGGTTTGCTGCATGCCGCGCGATTGTCAGGCTTGAGCACAGCGGCGGGTAAGCCGGTAGCCTCCGGGTGTGAGCTGACGCCCAAGGGATTACGCAACGCCGACGCACTGGCACTGCTGGCCGAATGCTCGATACCGTTGACCTACGATCAGGTCAATCCGGTCGCGTTCGAGCCGGCGATCGCACCGCATCTGGCGGCGCGGGAGGCTGGCGTGGCGCTGACCGTGCAATCGTTGCTGGCACCAATGCGGCAGGTTCTCGATCTGCAGGCGGACTTCACCTTGATCGAAGGCGCTGGCGGCTGGCGAGTGCCGTTGGCGGATCAAGACAATCTGTCAGACCTGGCCATGGCGCTGGATCTGCCGGTAATCCTGGTGGTTGGTGTGCGCCTGGGCTGCATCAACCATGCGCTGCTGACGGCTGAGGCAATTGCTCGGGATGGTTTGCAGTTGGCGGGGTGGGTGGCGAACATCATCGATCCGAAGACCTCGCGCCTGGAAGAAAACCTGGCGACGCTGGCCGAGCGCATTCCCGCGCCGTGCCTGGGGCGGGTGCCGAAACTCAAGTCGGTGACGGCCGAAGCGGTGGCCGAACATCTACAGCTGGATCTGCTGGACTGACGTTTCTGGCGTGGGTTTTACCTATGATAAGGCACTGTGCCATTAGTGTTTTTGTCGGGCCTTTTAGCGGCGTGTCTGGTTCAATGGCCGCTGTTGATCCTTTGTAGGACGAGTTCTCCCATGGAAATCTCAGGAAACACCGCTTTCTATGCCGGTCTGAGCACTATTCAGACAGGGCAGAGCCGCGTCGATCAGGCTTCGGGGCAGATCGCCAACAACACCATCGAGCGTTCGGTCACCAGTCAGTCCTCCGAGGTTCAGGTCGATCGTCTGCGCTCGGTAGACCGCAGCCAGCAATCGGATCTGGCCAGCAATGTGGTCGAGATGTCTCAAGGCAAGTTCCAGGTGGAACTTGGCGTCAAAGTCGCCAAGGCCTCCGATGAAATGCTCGGTACGTTGATCGATACCTTCGCCTGATTCCTCATTGAATTCACTACCCCAGCGCCGCGCCTGTTCGCGGCGTTTTTCTGCGTAAGTCCTTCTCCATCAACTAATCTCTCCTACATGACGTGTTGCTCAATCAACGACGTTGCGCCACTGCGCGCTCAAGATTTTCATAGATCGAAGACGAACGGCAAAAGATCGGCGCTTGACAAGGTTTGGGCGTAAACGTATGTTTCAAACAACTGTTTGACCGTCACAACAATCACCACGGTCGTTCATTCCCGGTTACATCAGCAGAGGTTTATCGCTATGCCTGACTACAAGGCCCCCTTGCGTGATATTCGCTTCGTTCGTGACGAACTGCTCGGCTACGAAGCGCACTATCAGAGCCTTCCGGCTTGCCAGGACGCAACTCCGGACATGGTTGACGCCATTCTCGAAGAAGGCGCCAAGTTTTGTGAGCAGGTGCTGGCTCCGCTGAACCGCGTGGGTGACACCGAAGGCTGCACCTGGAGCGAGTCGGGCGTTAAAACCCCGACCGGTTTCAAAGAAGCCTACAAGCAATTCGTCGAAGGCGGCTGGCCTAGCCTGGCCCACGATGTAGAGCACGGCGGCCAGGGCCTGCCGGAGTCTCTGGGCCTGGCTGTCAGCGAAATGGTTGGCGAGGCCAACTGGTCGTGGGGCATGTACCCAGGCCTGTCCCATGGCGCGATGAACACCATTTCCGAGCACGGCACGCCTGAGCAGCAAGAGGCTTACCTGACCAAACTGGTTTCCGGCGAATGGACCGGCACCATGTGCCTGACCGAACCGCACTGCGGCACTGACCTGGGCATGTTGCGCACCAAGGCCGAACCTCAGGCCGACGGCTCCTACAAAGTGTCCGGCACCAAGATCTTCATCTCGGCCGGTGAGCACGATATGGCCGACAACATCGTCCACATCGTTCTGGCACGTCTGCCGGACGCACCGGCCGGCACCAAAGGCATTTCCCTGTTCATCGTGCCGAAATTCCTGCCGAACGCAGACGGCTCGATCGGTGCGCGCAACGCTGTGAGCTGCGGTTCGCTGGAACACAAGATGGGCATCCACGGCAACGCCACCTGCGTGATGAACTTCGACGCGGCCACCGGTTACCTGATCGGCCCGGCGAACAAAGGCCTGAACTGCATGTTCACCTTCATGAACACCGCACGTCTGGGTACCGCGCTGCAAGGTCTGGCACACGCCGAGATCGGTTTCCAGGGCGGCCTGAAATACGCTCGCGATCGTCTGCAAATGCGCTCCCTGACTGGCCCGAAAGCGCCGGACAAAGCCGCTGACCCGATCATCGTTCACCCTGATGTACGTCGCATGCTGTTGACCATGAAGGCGTTCGCCGAAGGCAACCGTGCGATGGTTTACTTCACCGCCAAGCAAGTCGACATCGTCAAATACGGCGTCGATGAAGAAGAGAAGAAGAAAGCCGACGCATTGCTGGCCTTCATGACGCCGATCGCCAAAGCCTTCATGACTGAAGTCGGTTTCGAATCCGCCAACCACGGCGTGCAGATCTACGGTGGCCACGGCTTCATCGCCGAGTGGGGCATGGAGCAGAACGTTCGCGACAGCCGTATTTCGATGCTGTACGAAGGCACCACCGGCATCCAGGCACTCGACCTGCTGGGCCGTAAAGTGCTGATGACTCAAGGCGAAGCGCTCAAGGGCTTCACCAAGATCGTCCACAAGTTCTGCCAGAGCAACGAAGGCAATGACGCGGTCAAAGAGTTCGTCGAGCCATTGGCTGCACTGAACAAAGAATGGGGCGAGCTGACCATGAAGGTCGGTATGGCGGCCATGAAAGATCGCGAAGAAGTCGGCGCAGCATCCGTGGACTACCTGATGTACTCCGGTTACGCCTGCCTGGCCTACTTCTGGGCTGACATGGCGCGTCTGGCGGCCGAGAAACTGGCTGCCGGTACCACCGAAGAGGCGTTCTACACCGCCAAGCTGCAGACTGCGCGCTTCTACTTCCAGCGCATCCTGCCGCGTACCCGCACTCACGTTGCAACCATGCTGTCGGGCGCCAACAACCTGATGGACATGAAAGAAGAAGACTTCGCACTGGGTTACTAAGCCCTACGCAGTCTCTTCACAAAGCCGCTGCTTCCTCGGAAGCAGCGGCTTTTTTATGCCTGACGCAAACGATCACGTCTTTAAATATTCCTGACTAAAACGCTAAGAAGAACGACTTTGCTGCCGTTAAAGAGGCTGCGATGTGACGCCTGTCACGTTGCACGTGCTTAGCTGCGCCAAATGCAGGCACAATGCCATCTTTGTTTGCCGGGTCGGAGCTTTACCCTTGCCGCGTTCTTCCGCTGTACGTTTCAGCCATTTTTTGCCATCGCTGCTGTTGTTGCTCGCGGGGCTTGCGGCTGCCTACGTCAAGGATCTCAACGTCTTCTTCACTTCGCTGTTCAACGTGCTGCCCACTCTGGTGCTGTTGCTCGGCGGTGCGTATTGCGCGGTTTATCGACGTCAGCGTGAACTGTTTCTGATGGTCACGGTGTACATCGCCTACTTTCTGCTCGACACCCAGACTGACTATTACCGCGACAACGGCAAGGTTCGTGAAGACGCCGCGGTGGTGTTCCATCTGTGCTGTCTGTTGTTGCCGTTGCTGTTTGGCTTGTTCGCTGCCTGGCAAGAGCGTACTCACCTGTTCCAGGACATGGTGGCGCGCTTCGCTGTGTTACTGGCGTTCGGCAGTGTGGCGCTGGGGCTGGAGCAAAGTTACCCACAGGCGCTGCTGATGTGGCTGTCGGAGATCCGCTGGCCGGCGTTGCATGGTGCGTGGATGAGCCTGATCCAATTGTCTTATCCCGTGTTCATCGCCTCGTTCCTGTTATTGGCCTGGCAATACTGGCGCAACCCAAGACCTTTGCACGCTGCGCAATTGGTGGGGCTGTTGGGATTGTTCTGGATGTTGCCGAAAACCTTCATCCTGCCCTTCACCCTCAACATCATGTGCAGCCAGGTGATGTTGATGATTGCCGCCGCGGTTGCCCATGAGGCCTATCAGATGGCTTTCCGCGACGAACTCACCGGCCTGCCGGGGCGCCGCGCCCTGAACGAGCGCATGCAACGGCTGGGGCGCAATTACGTGCTGGCGATGAGCGACGTCGATCACTTCAAGAAATTCAACGACACCCACGGCCACGATGTCGGCGACCAAGTGTTGCGTCTGGTCGCCAGCAAGCTGTCGAAAATCAGTGGTGGCGGTAGGGCATATCGCTACGGCGGTGAGGAATTTGCCTTGGTGTTCGCAGGCAAGACCCTCGAAGAGTGCATGCCGCATCTGGAGGTCATCCGCGAATCCATTGCCACTTACAACATCCAGCTGCGCAATCAGGACAGCCGTCCCCAGGATGACCAGCAGGGGCGCCAGCGTCGCGCGGGTTCGGGTGCCTCGAGTGTTTCGGTCACCGTCAGCATCGGCGTCGCCGAACGCCTGGAACAACGCACCCCCGAAGAAGTGCTCAAATCCGCCGACCAGGCGCTCTACAGCGCCAAGGGGGCGGGGCGAAACTGTGTAATGGCCTTCGGTCAGAACCGCCGTGGCGCAGTGCGCATGGACGCCGCTGCGGGTTGAGTGATGATGGCGCATTCAGCGTCTGGACTGTGATTGTGAGGTGTGATGCACGGCAGTAGGTTTGGGCCATCTGCTGCCGGAGAAATGAACATGCCCGAGTACAAAGCTCCCCTGCGCGACATGCGCTTTCTGATCGATCACGTGTTTGATTTTCACAGCAACTACGCCGCGCTGGGGGCCACCGATGCCAGCCCGGACATGGTCAATGCGATTCTCGAAGAAGGCGCGAAATTCTGTGAGAACGTTCTCGCACCGCTGAACCGCAGCGGCGACGAAGAAGGCTGCCATTTCGACAACGGTGTGGTCACAACGCCTACAGGCTTCAAGCAAGCATTCGCACAATACGTGGAAGGCGGCTGGCATGGTCTGGCGGCGGACCCGGCTTACGGCGGCCAGGGCTTGCCAAGTTCCTTGGGGCTGGTCATCAGCGAAATGGTCGGCTCCAGTAACACGTCCTGGGGCATGTACCCCGGCCTGACCCATGGTGCGATGTCGGCCATCCATGCCCATGGCACTGAAGAACAGAAACAGACCTACCTGAGCAAACTCACCGCAGGCCAATGGACCGGCACCATGTGCCTGACCGAAGCCCATTGCGGCACCGATCTGGGCATCATCAAGACCCGCGCCGTGCCTCAGGCCGATGGCAGTTACGCGATCTCTGGCAGCAAGATATTCATCTCCGCCGGTGAGCACGACATGAGTGACAACATCATTCATCTGGTGCTGGCTAAACTGCCGGACGCGCCAGCGGGGACCAAAGGCATTTCTCTGTTTGTCGTGCCCAAATTCCTACCCAATGCCGAGGGTGAGGCAGGCGAGCGCAATGGCGTTTCCTGTGGCTCGATCGAACACAAAATGGGCATCAAGGCCTCCGCCACCTGCGTGCTGAATTTCGACGATGCCAAGGGCTTCTTGATCGGTGAGACGAACAAGGGCCTGAACTGCATGTTCACCATGATGAACCACGCGCGGCTCGGCACCGGCATGCAAGGTTTGTGTCTGGGGGAGGCGAGCTTCCAGGGTGCGATCAAATATGCCAACGACCGTCTGCAAATGCGCTCGCTGACCGGCCCGAAAGCCCCGGAAAAACCTGCCGACCCGATCATCGTGCATCCCGATGTGCGCAGGATGTTGTTGACCATGAAGGCCTTCAACGAAGGCAACCGGGCGCTGACTTACTTCACCGCACAGTTGCTGGACGCTGCGCACCTGAGCCCGGATGAAACGGCGCGTCAGGACGCCGAGGATTTGCTGGCGTTCCTCACACCGATCTGCAAAGCCTTCATGACCGACACCGGGCTGGAGGTGACCAACCTCGGCATGCAGGTGTTTGGCGGCCACGGTTTCATTCGTGAGTGGGGCATGGAACAGTTGGTTCGCGACTGCCGGATCGCGCCGATCTACGAAGGCACCAACGGCATACAGGCGCTGGATCTGCTTGGGCGCAAAGTCCTTGGGAGTCAGGGAAAACTGCTGCGCGGCTTCACTAGAATCGTCCACAAGTTCTGTGCGGCAAACGCTGAGCACCCGCAACTCGGCGGTTATGTGGCGCAACTCAACGATCTGAATCAGCAGTGGGGTGAATTGACCACCAGGATCGGCATGGCTGCGATGAAAAATCCGGATGAGGTCGGCGCCGCTTCGGTGGATTACCTGATGTACTGCGGCTACATCATCCACGGCTACCTGTGGCTACGCATGGCGCTGGTGGCTCAGTCGCAGTTGGAGGCGGGCAGCGGTGATGCCGATTACTGCCGAGGCAAACTGGCGACCAGCGAGTTTTACTTCAAGCGTTTACTGCCGCGGACGGCTGCTCATCGGGCGGCCATCGAGGCGGGTAGCGATTGCCTGATGAAGTTGCCGGCGGAGTCGTTTGCACTTTAATCATTCAAATCGGCCATAAAGAAGCCCGCCTTGCTGCGGGCTTCTTTATGAAGAACAGATCGGTGACTAAAAATAACAAATCGGTCACTGGCTGACCCTATGTGTCGTAAAAGTTGTTGAGGTACACTCGGACACAGCGAAATCACTATTCCTACGAACCACCTGTTTAGATCTTGCGAGGTTTGCCATGGCTGACTACAAAGCGCCCCTGCGCGATATGCGCTTCGTCCTCAATGAAGTTTTCGAGGTCGCCAAACTCTGGGCCGAACTGCCAGCGCTCGCCGAGACCGTCGATGCTGAAACCGTCGAAGCCATTCTGGAAGAAGCCGGCAAGGTCACCAGCAAAAGCATCGCGCCCCTGAGCCGAGCGGCTGACGAAGAAGGTTGCCACTGGGCCGACGGTGCCGTCACCACCCCGGCCGGTTTCCCACAGGCGTATCAGACCTACGCTGAAGGCGGTTGGGTCGGTGTCGGTGGCGATCCGACCTACGGCGGCATGGGCATGCCCAAGGCTGTTTCGGCGCAGGTCGAAGAAATGGTCAACTCCGCCAGCCTGTCGTTCGGTCTGTACCCGATGCTGACCGCCGGCGCCTGCCTGTCGATCAACGCCCACGCCAGCGAAGAGCTGAAAGCCGCGTACCTGCCGAACATGTACGCCGGTGTCTGGGCCGGTTCCATGTGCCTGACCGAGCCGCACGCCGGTACTGATCTGGGGATTATCCGCACCAAGGCCGAACCTCAGGCTGACGGTTCCTATAAGGTCAGCGGCACCAAGATCTTCATCACCGGCGGCGAGCACGACCTGACCGAAAACATCATCCACCTGGTATTGGCCAAACTGCCAGACGCGCCAGCAGGGCCGAAAGGTATTTCGCTGTTCCTGGTGCCGAAGTTCATGGTCAATGCCGATGGCAGCCTCGGTGCGCGCAACCCGGCGACCTGTGGTTCGATCGAACACAAGATGGGTATCCAGGCGTCTGCGACCTGCGTGATGAACTTCGACGAAGCCGTGGGTTACCTGGTCGGCGAGTCGAACAAAGGCCTGGCGGCGATGTTCACCATGATGAACTACGAGCGTCTGGGTGTCGGCATCCAGGGCCTGGCCTCGGGTGAACGTTCCTACCAGAACGCCATTGAATACGCTCGCGACCGCCTGCAGAGCCGTTCGCCGACCGGCGCGCAGAACAAGGACAAAGTGGCTGACCCCATCATCGTCCACCCTGACGTGCGTCGCATGCTGCTGACCATGAAAGCCTCGAACGAAGGCGGCCGTGCATTTTCCACTTACGTGGCGATGCAACTGGACACCGCCAAGTTCAGCGAAGACGCCACCACCCGCAAGCGCGCAGAAGACCTGGTCGCACTGTTGACGCCTGTTGCCAAGGCATTCCTGACCGATTTGGGGCTTGAAACCACAGTTCATGGCCAGCAGATTTTTGGCGGCCACGGCTACATCCGTGAGTGGGGCCAGGAGCAACTGGTTCGTGACGTGCGTATCACGCAGATCTACGAAGGCACCAATGGTATTCAGGCGCTGGACCTTGTCGGGCGCAAGATCGTCGGCAGCGGCGGGGCGTTCTACAAACTGTTCGCTGACGAGATTCGTCATTTCACCGCGACGGCCAGTGCTGATTTGGCGGAGTTCACCAAACCGCTGAACGATGCAGTGGGCACCCTCGACGATCTGACCGCATGGCTGCTGGACCGGGCGAAAAACAACCCGAACGAAATCGGCGCTGCTTCGGTCGAGTATCTACAAGCATTCGGTTACACCGCCTATGCCTACATGTGGGCACTGATGGCCAAGGCAGCCTTCGGCAAAGAAGCGCAGGACGATTTCTACGCGAGCAAACTGGGTACGGCGCGGTTCTATTTCGCTCGTCTGCTGCCACGTATTCACTCGTTGAGCGCGTCGGTAAAGGCGGGAAGCGAATCGTTGTTCCTGTTGGACGCAGGACAGTTCTGACTCTGTAACGTCATGTAAGCATTCTCTTACATGACGTGCTGCTGTTTTCCCATATGCGCAGATTGGATCCAGAGCTAATCTACTTCACATGGACGTCGCGCAGGAAGCGCAAAGCAACAACACGGAC
>Ga0207655_1001942_pt1 | contig 17682 bp, 20 predicted proteins | sample KBSM44metaG_FD_184398 | JGI IMG/M metagenome (GOLD analysis project Ga0207655, IMG submission 184398) | Miscanthus rhizosphere microbial communities from Kellogg Biological Station, Michigan, USA - KBS M4-4 metaG (SPAdes) (version 2) | ecosystem: Host-associated > Plants > Roots > Rhizosphere >...
CTTCGATCTCGCCGAAATCAACGGCGGCATTCGCGTGCGCATGGCCGAAGAGGGCGAGAAGCTGGTATTGCTGGACGGTCAGGAAGTCAGCCTGCGTGCCGACACCCTGGTCATTGCCGACCATCAGCGTGCACTGGCCATCGCCGGCGTCATGGGCGGCGAGCACAGCGGCGTGAATACCGCGTCCACTCGCGACATTTTCCTGGAAAGCGCTTTCTTCGACCAGATCGCGGTCGCTGGCAAGGCACGTTCCTACGGCCTGCACACCGATGCCTCGCACCGCTACGAGCGTGGCGTGGACTGGCAACTGGCCCGTGAAGCCATGGAGCGCGCCACTGGCCTGCTGCTGGAAATCACTGGCGGCGAAGCCGGTCCGGTCATTGAAACCGTCAGCGAGCAGCACCTGCCGTCGATTGCTCCGGTCACCCTGCGTGCCGAGCGTATCGAGCAAATGCTGGGCATGAAGATGGAAGCTGCCGAAGTCGAGCGCCTGCTCACCGGTCTTGGCCTGACGGCGTCTTCCCAGTCGGCGGGCGAGTGGCGCGTAGAAGTGCCAAGCCACCGCTTCGACATTTCCCTGGAAGTGGACCTGATCGAAGAGCTGGCCCGCCTGTACGGCTACAACCGTCTGCCGGTTCGTTACCCTCAGGCCCGCCTGGCTCCGCAAGCACGCTCCGAATCCAGGGGCGACCTGCCTGCACTGCGCCGCCTGCTGGTTGCGCGCGGCTACCAGGAAGCGATTACCTACAGCTTCATCGATCAGAAATGGTTCGAGCTGTTCAGCCCGGGCGTCGAGCCGCTGCTGCTGGCCAACCCGATCTCCGCTGACATGGCCGCGATGCGCTCGTCGCTGTGGCCGGGCCTGGTCAAGGCGTTGCAACACAACCTCAATCGCCAGCAGGACCGCGTGCGCCTGTTCGAAAGTGGCCTGCGTTTCGTCGGCCAACTGGAAGGTTTGAAACAAGAGCCTATGCTGGCAGGTGTGATCTGCGGCAGTCGCCTGCCGGAAGGCTGGGCGCAGGGTCGTGATGGCGTGGACTTCTTCGACGTCAAGGCTGACGTGGAAGCCGTGCTGGGCTTCAGTGGCGCACTGGATGATTTCCGTTTCGTACCGGGCAAACATCCAGCCTTGCACCCAGGCCAGACCGCCCGTATCGAGCGTGATGGCCGTGAAGTCGGCTACCTCGGCGCGATCCACCCGGAACTGGCCAAGACCCTGGGTCTGGATCGTCCGGTGTTCGTGTTCGAGCTGGTTCTGGCCGATGTGGTCGAGGGCCGTCTGCCGAAATTCCACGAACTGTCGCGCTTCCCGGAAGTGCGTCGGGACCTGGCGTTGCTGGCTGATCGCGAGGTTGCGGCCACTGCGGTAATGGACGTAATTCGTGAAAATGCAGGGCAATGGCTGACAGACCTCAGGCTATTTGATGTTTATCAGGGTAAAGGCATTGATCCGCATAGAAAAAGCCTTGCAGTTGGCTTGACCTGGCAACATCCATCGCGCACTCTTACTGACGATGAGGTAAACGCTTCGACGCAGCAAATTCTCACCTCGCTTGAGGAAAGGTTAAACGCCACGTTAAGGAAGTAGCGTATGGGGGCTCTGACGAAAGCTGAGATGGCCGAACGTCTGTACGAAGAGCTAGGCCTGAATAAACGAGAAGCCAAGGAACTGGTTGAGCTGTTCTTTGAGGAAATCAGGCACGCTCTGGAAGATAACGAGCAGGTCAAATTGTCCGGATTCGGTAATTTTGACCTGCGAGATAAACGCCAGCGACCGGGTCGAAATCCCAAGACAGGGGAAGAAATTCCGATTACAGCTCGCCGTGTGGTCACCTTTCGCCCAGGGCAGAAATTGAAGGCCCGAGTTGAGGCTTATGCTGGAACCAAGTCATAACGACGAGCTACCGCCTATTCCCGGCAAACGCTACTTCACCATTGGTGAAGTCAGCGAGCTCTGCGCGGTCAAACCGCACGTTCTGCGTTATTGGGAACAGGAATTTCCTCAGCTCAACCCGGTCAAGCGCCGCGGGAATCGCCGGTATTATCAGCGCCAGGACGTGCTGATGATCCGGCAGATCCGCGCGCTGCTTTACGATCAGGGCTTCACCATCGGCGGGGCGCGCCTGCGCCTCTCCAGCGATGAGGTCAAGGACGATTCCCTGCAATACAAGCAGCTGATCCGACAGATGATTGTCGAGCTGGAAGATGTTCTGGTGGTCCTGCGCAAATAGCGTCCCGTCATCAAATACTTCCATCTTTCAAAAGCTTAGGGTATATTCCTCGACGCTTTCACAAGAAGCGAAATCAGATACACGCCTAGTCGGGGCGTAGCGCAGTCCGGTAGCGCACTAGCATGGGGTGCTAGGGGTCGAGTGTTCGAATCACTCCGTCCCGACCATATTATTCAATGACTTAGCCCAATCTTTTCAGGTTGGGCTTTTTCATGGGCGCGATAAAATTTTCCCACCGCCAGGCTTCCGGGCCGTATGTAGCCTACGCTTATCGCGTCTCCCATGAATGAGGGCGCTTTATGCCGTGCACCCGCCATCCAACACCCTTGGAAAACCGGACAAGACCATGAGCGAAAACAAAGAAAAACCCCTACGCATGGCACTCAAGGCAGTCCTGATGGCGGCTCAGGAGCAGGGCATGGATCTGGACGTTCTTCGTGAAGCCGCCATCGAGTCGATGCTCAATGACATCCTTTATGACTCCGACGACGTGGCACATGCGGTCATCGCCATCGAGGTGGCGGCCGATGCGGTGGCGTCTCCCTCGTCCATGGTCTGATCTGTAGCTTCTCGCTTGCCTTGATTGGGGCTAAACATCGGCGCTGTGTGGCCGATAAAGTGTTTCCAATATTTACAGCGAGCAGCACTCATGGAAGACCAGAACACCACTCCTTACCAGAAACCCAACAATCTGGCAGGCGTAGGGCGCCGGTGGGGAGGGCAGATGATCGACACCCTGGTGACGTATCTGCTGTTTATCGTGGTGGCGAAAGTCGCGGAGTTCATTCACTTGCCGCCGACAGTGGTTGCGGTACTGGCACTGGGGTCTGCAGCGGGCTACTACCTGCTTTCCGACGCCTTGCCCAACGGGCAGAGCGTGGGCAAGAAGCTGCTGGGCATGTCGGTCATCGACGAGCGCAGCTATCTGAACTGCAATATCTACCAGTCGTTCGTGCGCAATATCACCACGCCCTTTCTGAGCATCCTGGACTGGATCTTCATCTTCTTCGGCTCGCGCAAGCGCCTTGGCGACATGCTGGCGTCGACGATCGTGATTCGTTCGCGCTAACGCCAGGCCGGGGGGAAGCAGTGTCATATCAGTTTGCTGCACCCTGTGATCCAGCTCATGGAACAAATCCGGTGAAGCTTTGGTCAACCAGTTTCCACAGCCTTAACCTGGTGTGATGCCATGACTCAGATGCTCAATGACGTTGCCCAAACGCTGAACGACGATCTTTATCAGAAGACCCGGTCGCAGCTGAATACTTTTCTGAATGAAACCAACGCATTGCTGGCCGCAGGCGATGCGTTGCATGAAGACAGGACGGCCCAGGCGCGTGCCCGGCTGGTTGAGTTCCTGGAGAGCCGCAGGGGGTACGGGGAATCAGCTGAGCCGCCGTTTGTGCACCAGCCTCCAATCACCAGGGTATTGAATGACGCGCAACGGTTCGTCAGGGCAAATCCCTGGGCTGCGGTGGGAGCGGCGGCGGGCGTGGGCATGGTTGTCAGTCTGCTGCTCGCTCGCCGCTCACGCTGAAGGGGATTCAACGTGAGCCGCAGGGGTATTGTCACGATGCGCAGGCTTGCGGGTGGGTTGTTCGTGCCCGCCCGGTCGTGGCTGCCGATTGTGCATCGCCATCGTCGGTGGCCCTACGCGGAACCTGCAGTCGTGACCAATAACGGGGGCGGTGCCGAACGGGTGCCGGGGATGCGTTTGCCGAGACTTGAAAGGGGGGGCGGGATGAATGTCGACGAAGACGCGGTCCGTCAACTCGCGCAATTGATCTGGGAAACCGAGGGCCAGCCTCAGGGGCAGGAAGCCCGGCATTGGGAGATGGCGACGAAGCTGGCCGAGTCCGCCGCGATGGCGCCGGTGCGCGCAGGCAAGGGGCAGAGGGTCGATACGCTGTTTCCCTCGCCCAAGGACAAGCCGGGCCCGCACTAAGGGGTGGGTAGTGGGGCCTCGATGGTCTGCAATTGTTCGAGCAGCGTGCGGGCGAAGCCTTCCGAGGCGATGAAGTCCATCGCCTCGCGCAGCTTGATGGTTTCCTCGACGCCGAAGGTCTGATCGAAGATGTGCGAGACGCGCTCGGAGACTTTGCGCGCCTGTTCATATTTCTGTTGGCCGGCAGGGGTGAGCATCACCCGCCGACAGCGCCGGTCATTGCCGTCTACCTGCAAGTCCACCAGTCCGTCGCGCACCAGCGGCTTGAGCGTGTGGCCCAGGGCCGAGAGGTCCATGACCAGAGCCTGTGCCAGTTCGCGCATCTTGGGCTGGCCGTAGCGGGCGATCTGCGACAGCAGCGAGTATTGCGTGGCCTTGAGGCCGCACTCCACGAAGGCTTCGTCATAGATCTGTCCAAGGCGGCGCGACGCGCGACGTACCGAACCGTTGGCGCAGCTGCTGGGCAGCGGGGCGAAATCTGAACAGGGTGTCGCGCTTTTCAAAGCTGGTTACTCGCAAAGGCCTGGATAGGCGCGATTATGCCTGCACGTGGGGTGTCGACAAGGTTTTTTGGTCAGGTATGGGCCTTTGCCGTCTCGGACAAGGGCGCTCCTGCAAAAACTTGCGGACGCCGACAGACCGTAGCAGCCGGGCTTGCCCGCGGGTGATCTTGAGGACGCCCCCGCCGGCAAGCCGTGCTGCTACGGGATGGGCGTGAGGCGGGACGCCATCTTCGCGGCCAGCATGGTTTTCACTTCCGGCCATTCGTCATCAATGATGCTGAAACGCACCGAGTTGCGCTTGCGGCCGTCGGGCATGATGCGTTCGTGGCGCACGATGCCTTCCTGCCTGGCGCCGATGCGCAGGATGGCGGCACGGGACTTCTCGTTGAGTTCGTCGGTGGTGAACTGCACGCGCACGCATTGCATCACTTCAAATGCATATTCGAGCAGCAGGGCCTTCATTTCGGTGTTCAAGCCTGAGCGCTGCACCGATTGGCCAAGCCAGGTGTGGCCGATTTCCAGCTTGCGGTTCTTGCGGTCGATCTTCCAGAAGCGGGTGCTGCCCACGACCTGGCCGGTGTCCTTGCGCACGATGACGAACGGCATGACCGTGCCCGCCTGGTGTCCGGCCAGTGCCGTGGCGATGTAGCCATCCACCGTCTCGGGGCCTGGAATGACCGTGACTTTCATGTTCCACAGCTCGCCGTCGCTTGCCGCCTGTACCAGCTCAGCGGCGTGTGAAGCCTGCAACGGGCGCAACTCGACCGCCTGACCGCTCAAAATGACCTGTTCGCTTTCCATCACCTGACTACTCACGCGTGATTATCCCTTGGGTTTGGCGTCCGGCAGCGCTGCACCCTTGGGCCATAGCATCCAGATCTGGCCTTGTTGCTTCATGTTGCCAGCCAGCTCGCCGGCCGCATCGCCCGTGCCCCAGAACATGTCGGCGCGCACTTCACCGGCGATGGCGCCGCCGGTGTCCTGAGCCGCGACCGGACGCACCAGCGGTGTGCCATCGGGGCGGGTCGAGGACAGCCACAGCAGGCTGCCCAGCGGAATCACCTTGCGGTCGATGGCCACGCTGTAGCCAGCCGTCAGTGGTACGTTCAGCGAGCCACGTGGCCCCTCGGTGCTGTCCGGGCGCAGGGTGAAGAACACGTAGCTGGGGTTGCTGCCCAGTAGTTCGTGAACGCGCTCAGGATGGGCGATGGCCCAGTCACGGATTCGGCCCATGGACACTTCGTCCTTGGTCAACTGGCCTTGTTCCACCAACCAGCGACCGACCGGTTTGTAGGGGTGGCCGTTCTGGTCGGCGTAGGCGATACGCAGTTGGCGACCGTTCTCCAGTTGCACCCGGCCCGATCCCTGAATCTGCAGGAATTGCAGGTCGATGGGGTTTTCCAGCCAGGCAAGGACCGGCGCATTGACTCCTTTTTCGCCAATGGTTGCGGCGTCGTCATACGGGCGCAGGATGCGTCCATCCAGACGGCCACGCAGGCGTTTGCCCTTGAGTTCGGGGTAGATGCTGTCCAGATTGACGATGATCAGATCATCCGGCACGCCGTAAATCGCCACCGGGTGCGCATCATTGTGCTGCTCGCTGCCTTTGTAGATAGGCTCGTAGTAGCCGGTAATCAGGCCGTTGGCGCCATGCTCCGACGAGCGCAGGCTGTAGACCTGCAACTGGTTCTTGAGGAAATCGCGCACCGCCGCAGGGTTGGCCGGCACTTGTGCGGCCATGGCGCAGGTGGTGCCCCAGACCGGGTCTTTGGCCAGGCGCTTGCAGGCCGAGAACCAGCTGTTGTACCCGGCCATCAGGTCCTGATCGCTCACGGCAGGCAGTTTGTCCCACTCGATGCTCACATAGGTGGTGGCTTCGGACGGTTTGGTCTTGGGTGCACCGCCGTCACAGGCGGCGAGCAGGGCGATCAGCGGGGCGAGGCAAAACAGAAAGCGGCGCCAGTGCAGGCTTGGGGTCATCACGCGGGGTGTTTCCTGAAAACAAGTGAAGGCGGCTAGCTTGGTGAAAGGCGAGGGCGACGTCAAATCGGCGAAGCATTTTCCCAAGCCTGTGGGTGGGCGGGCGCGGCCGATGTAAGGCCAATTTACCCCGATATCGCACTTTTTCCCGGTTTGTCGCTCTATCCATGGCCGGGACGCCGCGAGCCGCGGGGCGTCCAGATTGTTGAAACCTGTGATTGATGGCCTCTGATTCTTCCCTTATTCGAGTGCGCCGACGTGGCCGCGCCTTGTTGATGCTGTGCCTTGCGGCGCTCTGCGCCGTGGGCTGCACGCGCCAGGACGGTCGCGACGTGGCCACCCAGTTCAGCGAAACCAAACCCCAGGAATTCTTCCAGACCAGCGTCGATCGCATGGCGACCCTGGCGATGCACGACAACCTGGAAAGTTTGTATCTTTTGATGAACAAGCTGTATCTGCGCAACCCGGCGGAGTGGCGCAAATCAGGCTTTGTCGATGCGCGCTCGGCTGAACGCAATGTGCGCAATGCCATCGAGCAGCGTACACCGCTGGCGCAGTTGGGTAATCGCCGCGATCTGGCGGCCTTGAGCTACGCCCTGAGTCCTGAGTTTCTCGGGGATCGGGTCGGCGCGTTCATCTACGCCATCGGCAGCATGCTGGTCACCGCTCATGGCGGGCGGACCGAGTTTTTCATGACCGATCAGATCAATCCGACCTTTGTCAGCAACGCAGCGCGCAACATCGAGAAGGCCACCTGGCTGTTGGGTCAGCGGCAGAATGCCAATGGCGAGCTGATGCTGTTTTCCAACGAGATTTCGGAGGAGGGCACCAACCTGAGTTTCGCCACCGAGTTCGGCAAGATCGTGGCGCGGCTGGATTTGCTGGCGCAGATGCTCGATGAGCGTTATCGCAGGATCGGGCTCAATTATGCGCAGAGCCTGTTGTTTCTGAATTTTTTGCCGGTGCAGTGAGGCTTGGGTATGGGTCGCTTCGACTATCGTCCCCGCCGGCAAGCCGTGCTGCTACGGGGCGGCGGGTGGCCGCACATTCAGCATGCGCCTCAGGCCCGTAGCAGCCGGGCTTGCCCGCGGGGCGATTTCAAGGACGCCGACGCCGGCGAGCCGGACTGCTACATAGGCAAGTGCTAGTAAGAATCGCCCCGAATATATTCTTCCATCTTCTGAATCAACCTGGCCTGTTCGGCGATGGCCGCCTTGACCAGGTCGCCGATGGACAGCAGGCCCACCAGCCGCCCGTCTTCGACCACCGGCAAGTGCCGCAGGCGACCGTCGGTCATGATGTTCATGCACTGGTCGATCTTGTGCTGAGGACCCACCGTCTTCACCTCGTGGGTCATGATTTCACTGATGGGCGTGCCTACCGAGGCGCGTCCGGCCAGTTCCATCTTGCGGGCGTAGTCGCGCTCGCTGACGATCCCCACCACCTTGCCGCCCTGTACCACCGGTACGGCACCAATGTTCATTTCGGCCATCAATTTGATCGCGTCGATCACCATCTGGTCCGGTCTGACGGTATGAACTTCACCGTGGTGCTTGTCTTTCAACTTCAGTAGTTCGGCTACGGTCGTCATGCTGGCCTCTCCGGCGCTTATAGGTGAACACGGCCCCGGGAGTCGGGCCGTCCCTAAAGAATCGTTGAGAGAAGGCATTCCGGCAAGTTTGGATGCGGCACGTATTGTGCGAAAAACGTCAGTTGGCGCTGTTTGTCACACTTTACCCTGTGGCCGGCGTTTCAAGGGCGGGGACGACGAGGGCGAGACACCACCGATTCGATGTTCTTGCGCCCGATCAACAAGGGGCTTTTGGCCTTGCGCGATGGCGGCATGTCGGCCAGCCATTTGAACATCACCAGGCAATCCACCAGTCCGAGGCGGGCGTGGCGATAGGCGCGGGGCAGGCGCCCGACGGTTTCGAAACCCAGCTTGTGCCACAGCGCCACCGCGACTTCGTTGGTCGCGACCACCGAGTTGAATTGCATGGCGCTGAAGCCGCTGTCCAGGGCCAGTTGCTGGGAGTGCTCGCACATCTGGCGGGCCACGCCGCGGCCACGGGCCTCTTGGGTGACCATGTAGCCGCAGTTGCTGACGTGGCTACCGGGGCCTGCGGCATTGGCCTTGAGGTAATAGCTGCCCAGCAGCACGCCGTCGTCTTCGGCGATCAGGGTGTGCAGGGGGTATTCAAGCCACAGGTGCAGGGCTTGCTCGTAGGTGAGGTCGGGATCGTAGGCATAGGTTTCCTGCGCCTTGATAACGGCCTGGAAGGTGGGCCAGAAGCGTTCGAAGTCTTCGGGCGTCATGGGGCGGATGTGGATCATGGGCAAGCGGCTTCGTCAGGGCAAAGGTAGTTGTAGGAGCGCGCTTGCCCGCGACGCGTCGGGTCAGACACCGTGAAGGTGGCCGGTGGACCCGTCGCGGGCAAGCGCGCTCCTACAGGGAGATGTGTCTCAGGAAACCACTCGATAGCACGGCACGTACGCCGCGCCACCTGGCAACTTCATCCGATGCTGTTCGACGAACGACTGCAGCAGGCGGTCCAGCGGCTGCATGACCTCGGCGTCGCCGTGGATCTCGTACGGCCCGTGTTCCTCGATCAGGCGGATGCCCTTGTCCTTGACGTTGCCCGCCACGATGCCGGAGAACGCCCGGCGCAGGTTGGCCGCCAGTTCGTGGGGCGGCAGGCTGCGGCTCAGTTGCAGGCTGGCCATGTTGGCGTGGGTCGGATCGAATGGCCGCTGGAAGCTTTCCTCGATCTTGAGCAGCCAGTTGAAGTGGAACGCATCGGCACGTTCGCGGCGGAACTGGCGCACGGCGGCCAGGCCTTCGGTCATCTGCCGGGCGACTTCGGCCGGATCGTCGATGATGATCTGGTAATGCTTGTGCGCTTCCTCGCCCAGGGTGGCGCTGACGAACGCATGCAACTGCTCCAGGTAGCTGGCGGCGCTGCGTGGGCCGGTCAGGATTACCGGGAACGGCAGGCCGGCGTTGTCCGGGTGCATCAGAATGCCCAGCAGGTAGAGGAATTCCTCGGCGGTACCGGCACCGCCCGGGAAGATGATGATGCCGTGGCCGACCCGCACGAAGGCTTCCAGGCGCTTCTCGATGTCCGGCAGGATCACCAGTTCGTTGACGATGGGGTTTGGCGCTTCGGCGGCGATGATGCCGGGTTCGGTCAGCCCCAGGTAGCGGCCGCCATGGATGCGCTGCTTGGCGTGGGCAATGGTCGCGCCCTTCATCGGGCCTTTCATCACGCCCGGGCCGCAGCCGGTGCAGATGTCCAGTTTGCGCAGGCCAAGTTCGTGGCCGACCTTCTTGGTGTATTTGTACTCGTCGGTGTTGATCGAGTGGCCGCCCCAGCACACGACCATCTTCGGCTCGACGCCGGCGCGCAGGGTGCGGGCGTTGCGCAGCAGGTGGAAAACGTAGTCGGTGATCCCCTGGGAATTGCTCAGGTCGATGCGCTGGCTGTCCAGCTCGCTCTCGGTGTAGACGATGTCACGCAGGGCGCTGAAGAGCATTTCCCGGGTGCTGGCGATCATTTCGCCGTCGACAAAGGCATCGGCCGGGGCGTTCAGCAGTTCAAGGCGCACGCCGCGGTCCTGCTGGTGAATACGGACTTCGAAGTCCTTGTAGGCTTCGAGAATGGTTTTTGCGTTATCGACATGGGCGCCGGTGTTGAGGATAGCCAGGGCGCACTGGCGGAAGAGGTTGTAGATGCTGCCAGAGCCTGCGGCGCTGAGCTGCTGGACTTCACGTTGCGACAGAGTCTCCAGGCTACCTTTGGGGCTGACTTGAGCGTTGATTACGTTTCTTGGAGCCATTCTGAATTCCTTGAAAGCGATGCCGGTCATCCGGTGTCGGTGGCAGGCATTGGAACAGTGAGCGAGTTCGCGCTCACCCTTGCAGCCATTTTTTACATTGCTCGGTCAGGAAAGCAAACGTTGTGAGTGAAAACCCCGTTCGGTCAGCGGATTTTTGATTTTCCGGCCCGCCCCGGTATGCTGCACCTCGACGTCCGGACGCCTGCGGCAACCTCGATACGATGTTTCCTACCTCATGATTTTCAATTTCTTGATATTCCTGGCCACCCTCATCGCCATGGAGGGTGTCGGCTTTCTTGCGCACAAGTACGTCATGCATGGCGTGGGCTGGTTCCTGCATCGCTCGCACCATGAAGAACAACTGGGCGCCTTCGAAACCAATGACATCTACCTGTTGGTACTGGGGCTGGTGGCGGTCGGGCTGATCGTGCTCGGCAACAGCGGCCATGACCCGTTGCAGTGGGTGGGCGCGGGCGTGGCGGCCTTCGGGCTGATCTACATTCTGGTGCACGACGGCATGGTCCATCGCCACTGGCCGCTGCGGCCCCGACCACGCAACCGTTACCTGCGCAGGCTGTATCAGGCGCACCTGATGCACCACGCGGTCAAGGGCCGGCGCAACAGTGTGTCGTTCGGTTTCCTGTACGCGCCACCGGTGGCGACCCTGCAAAAGCAGCTGCGGGAAATGAAACGCCCGCGCTCGTCCGAAGCCGCTCCCGGGGCACGAATCGACCTTGGCAACGCATCGCCTCTTTCCAGTCTCGATCAAGTCCCGTAGAACAGTGTGCTCGGGCTGGCTGACGGGTTTGTCGGCCAGCGTTCAAGGCATTTCATGTCAATCGGGAGAGCCTCGTGAATACAGCCACTGCATCTGCAGCATCCAGCAAGACCATCACCTATCAGCGCCCGGACGGCAAAAGCGTCAGCGGCTACCTGGCCAGCCCCGCGAAACCTGAAGGCGCACCCGCCATCGTGGTGATTCAGGAGTGGTGGGGGCTCAACGACCAGATTCGTGGCGTGGCCGACCGCCTGGCGGCTTCGGGCTACCTGGCCCTGGTGCCGGACCTGTATCGCGGCGAGATGACCGTCGAGGAAGAAGAAGCCCATCACCTGATGAGCAAACTCGACTTCGCTGACGCCGCCACCCAGGACATTCGCGGTGCCGTGCAGTACCTCAAGGGCCACACCCAGAACGTCGGTGTCACCGGCTTCTGCATGGGCGGCGCGTTGACCTTGCTCGCGTTGAACTTCATTCCCGAACTGACGGCAGGCGTGGTGTTCTACGGCATGCCGCCGCTCGAATACCTCGATCCCAAGGCGATCAAGGTGCCGGTTCAGGCGCACTGGGCGACCCAGGACGAATTCTTTCCCGCAGAGAACGTCGACAAGCTCGAAGAGAAGCTCAGCGAGGGCGGGGTGGACATCGAGTTCCATCGCTACCTCGCGCACCACGCATTCGCCAACGAGACCGCCGTCGGCACCGGACGTATCCCCGGCACCCAGTACGATCCGGTCTGGGCGCAACTGGCGTGGGACAGGGCGTTGACATTCTTTGGCCGTACGCTCTGGGGCTAAGCACAATTTCCGAGCGCAGATAATCCTGTAGGAGCGTGGCTTGTCCCGCGATCTGCCGGGAACCGGCAGCAAATCCGCATTACTCGGAGTGTCAGACACACCGAGTTCGCTGACTTTACGACTGCTGCGCAGCCGATCGCGGGACAAGCCACGCTCCTACAGGAAAACGCGAAAGGGGCGCGCTCCTTTCGTTGCCGAATGTGTCGGATTGAAATATATTGCGAACCATTATCATTTGGCCGCAGCATTCATCATGTCCGTCCCTCTCTCTTCCTCCAACGACCAGCAGGGCGTCGCTGCGCTTTATGGTGCGCATCATGGCTGGCTGGTGAACTGGCTGCGTGGCCGTCTGGGATGTTCCCATCAGGCGGCGGACATGGCTCAGGACACCTTCATGCGGGTGCTCCTGGCCGAGCGCAAGGCGCCGGTGGCCAGCGAGCTGGTCGAGCCCCGGCATTTTCTGGTGACCATCGCCAAACGAGTGATGATCGACAGCTTCCGGCGCACTTCGGTGGAGCAGGCCTATCTGCAGGTGCTGGCCGAACAGCCTGAACGTTTTGTGATATCCCCCGAAGAGCGGCTGATCCTGCTGGAAACCTTGCACGCGCTGGACGCCATGCTCAATGGCCTCGGCAGCCGGGTGAAGGAAGCGTTCCTGCTCTCGCAATTGCAAGGGCTCGGATACAAAGAGATCGCGGCGCAGATGGGCGTGTCGGTCAGCTCGATCACCAAGTACATCGCCCGCGCCACCGAGCATTGTCTGCTGTTCGCGCTGGAGCACGGCCAGTGAGTTCTCCCGAACACCAGGCACTGAGCCTGGCCGCCCACTGGTTCGCCCGGTTGGGCGCGGCGCCCGGCGATGCACTCTTGCAGCGCCAGTGGCAGGCCTGGCACGACGAAAACCCGCTGCATCAATGGGCCTGGCAGCGAGTCGGGCTGTTGCAGACGCAACTGGGCAATGCCAAGGGCGCGCTGGGTTTTCAGGTGCTGGAGCGGGCAGGGCGTGGCGTTGCGGTGTCCGGACGGCGCGGCTTGCTCAAAGGCCTGGTGCTGGGTGTCGGCGTAGGCGCGCTGGGTTGGGCGGGGTATCGTCAGGCGCCGGTGCTGCTGGCCGATCTGCGCACCGGCACCGGCGAGCGCCTGACCCACACCCTCGATGACGGCACGATGCTGGTGCTCAACACCGCCAGCGCCGTGGACATTGCCTACACCGCACAGACCCGCCTGATCGTGCTCCGCGCCGGGGAGATTTTCATCGCCACCGCCAAAGACCCGCGACCCTTTATCGTGCGCAGCGTACAAGGCGCGATGCAGGCGCTGGGCACCCGTTTCAGCGTCAGGCAGCAGGATGGCTTCACTCAATTGGGGGTGTTCGAGCACGCCGTCGCGGTTCGCCCGCAGGCCGGTGAGAACGTCGTCATCCCCAGCGGTCAGGCCGTCAGTTTCACTACCCAGGCGCGGTTCGACCAGCACCCGCTGGATCCTTCTGCCGACGCCTGGATCAACGGCCGGCTGGTCATCGATGGCTGGCGCCTGGACCGTCTCATCGGCGAGTTGCAGCGCTACCGCAGCGGCTACCTGGGCTGCGCGCCCGAGGTCGCCCACTTGCGGGTTTCCGGCTCCTATCCGCTGGATGACATCGACCTGGCCTTGTCGGCCATCGCCCGTTCCTTGCCGGTGAAGGTCGAGCGGCGCACCGATTGGTGGGTCCGTCTGACCGCGAAAAGCGCCCTCGCATAATTATTTGATTTTGTTTCGCATTCGCATTGTCGATTTGCGCAAGCTCGCGCGACTCCTTGTGAGAAACCCTTACAACGCCCGCCAAGCGGGCCTCAGGAGAGAGCATGCGTACCCCGAACAAACCGGCTGCACACCTTCGTGCATTCAAGCCCAAAAACACACTGAAACTCGCGGTACTCGGGGCTTCGCTTGCCTGGCTGGAACCGGTCTTGTTAGGCGGGGCATACGCCCAGGCGGCCAGCGTGCAGAAAAGCTATGCCATCGCACCGGGCCCGCTGGGGGCGGTGCTGGGGCGTTTCGCCAACGAGGCGGGCATCGTGCTGTCATTCCAGGCGGGCCTGACCGATGGCAAGCAGAGCGCGGGGCTCAATGGCAGCTACAGCGTCGAGCAGGGATTCGCCACGCTGCTGGCAGGTTCGGACCTGATTGCAGCCCCCGGCGCCCAGGGTGTCTACGTGCTGTACCGCGCAGAAAAATCCTCGGCCCTGCAACTGGGTGCCACCAGCGTGGTGGGCACCGGCATCGACGAAACCACCGAATACAGCGGCACCTACACGCCGCGCCAGACCAGCACCGCGACCAAGATGGGCCTGTCCCTGCGCGAGACGCCGCAGTCGGTCACCGTGATCCCGCGTCAGGTCATGACCGACCATCACCTGGCCTCGCTGGACGATGTGGTCAAGTTCACCCCGGGCCTGTCCAGCAACCACCGCGACAGCGATCGCTACACCTTTTATTCGCGCGGTTTCCAGATCCAGAACTTCGAGTACGACGGCATTCCTTCGCAGACGGTCAACGAATCCCAGCAGTTCACCAGCACCCTGGCTGACATGGCGATCTATGACCGAGTGGAAGTCGTGCGCGGCGCCACCGGCCTGCTCAGCGGCGCGGGTACGCCATCGGCCACGCTGAACCTGGTGCGCAAACGCCCCACCGACGATTTCCAGGGGTATGTCTATGGCGAAGCGGGGGCGTGGGACAAGTACCGCGCCGAGGCCGATGTGTCCGGCCCCTTGACCGAGAGCGGCAACATCCGTGGGCGGCTGGTCAGCGCCTATGAAACCTCGCGATCCTTCGTCGACTGGTACAGCACGGAAAAACGCGTGATGTACGGCGCGGTGGACGTGGACCTGAGCGAGGACACTTTGCTGCGCTTGAGCCTGGACTATCAGAACAACGATTCGGACGGGGTCAGCTTCGGCCACATCCCGCTGTTCAACAGCAATGGAACAGCGACCCATTTCTCTCGCTCGTTCAACCCTGGCGCCAAGTGGAGTTACCTGGACAACAGCCACTACAACTTCAGCACCGTGCTGGAGCACAAACTGGCCAATGACTGGACCCTGAAAGCCGCCTACAGCCATCAGTACGCCTACCGCCACGGGGTAGTCGGCTCGGCCAGCGCAGGCGCTCCGGAGTTCGAGACCGGCACCGGGGTGTCGATGTTCGTCAACCGCCTGGACAGCTACCAGACCCAGGACAACGCCGACCTTTACGTTACCGGGCCGTTCCAGTTGGGCGGCCGCGAGCACGAGTTGGTGTTCGGCGCCAACGTCGCCTACACCCACCTCAATTTCCCGACCTACGAGCGTGCCACGCCTTCGGTCGACAATATCTACCAGTACGACGGCAACCCCGGCGGCAAGCTGCACCTGGGCAAGACCGAAGAAAACCTCAGCCGCCTGACCCAGAACGGCGTCTACGGTGCCTTGCGCTTGAAGCCTACGGATTCTCTGTCGGTCATCCTCGGCACGCGGGTCAGTTCCTGGAACGAGCGTGACGACACCAGCGACGATCTGACCGGCGAAGCAACTGGCCGCGACCGCACCAAGAAGACCGGCGTCGTAACGCCCTATGCCGGGGTGATCTACGACCTCAACGAGACGTACTCGGTGTACGCCAGCTACACCAGCATCTTCCTGCCGCAGACCTTCTACAAGACAGCGGGCGGTACGTCGCTGGAGCCGCTTGAAGGTGACAACTACGAGATCGGCCTGAAGGGCGAGTTCCTCGATGGCGCGCTCAATGCCAGCGTGGCGCTGTTCGAAGTCAAACAGAAAAACACCCCGCAACTGGTGGACGACAGCGGCCCGCAGGAAATCTACCGGGCGATCAGCGGCACCACCACGCGCGGTATCGAGACGGAAATCTCGGGTGAAATCCTCCCGGGCTGGAACATCCTCGGCGGCTACACCTACCGCGAATCCCATGACAAGGACGACAACCGGGTCGAGACCAACCAGCCGATGAACCTGTTCAAGCTGGGGACGACCTACCGCTTGCCGGGTGAGCTGAACAAGCTGACGGTAGGCGGCAACATGACCTGGCAGAGCGATATCTACGCGGTCAACGAGGAGTTCAACACCAAGGCCCATCAGCGGCCCTATGGTGTGGTGGGCCTGCTGGCCAACTACAAGGTGGACGAGCACCTGAGCCTGGGGCTGAACGTCAACAACCTGTTCGACAAGAAGTATTACGACGGGCTGGGCACGTTCAACTCCGGCAGCTATGGCGAGCCGCGCAATGCGGTGGTCAATGCGCGCTGGAAGTTCTGATCAGAGCCGTTGTTGTGGTGGGATCGAGTAGGTGCCCACCACGTGCGCCACGGCGTCCGGCAGGCCTTCGGAGTAGAGCGAGACCTCGCCGATGGCCAGGGTCCTGCCGACCTTCATCAGTTGGCATTCGGCGATGATCCGCCGCCCGGCCTCGGGTTTGCGCAGGAAGTTGATTGTGAGGCTGGTGGTTACGGTCAGCGGCACGATACCAATCACGCCAAGTACCGCGACGTACAGCGCCACATCGGCCACCGCCATGAGCGTCGGCCCCGACACCGTGCCGCCTGGGCGCAGGTCGGTGTGTTCGACGACTTGGGAAATGGTCGCCCGCTGATCGCCGACCGCCTCGACCACAATCCGCGTCTGCGGAAATTCCCGGGCGATGAACGCCGCGATTTCTTCTTTGCTCGCCATCGTAAGCTCCTGCCTGTGCCGATGGGCAAGAGTTGATGAGGCTGGGCCGGTTGTCAACGAACCGCAGATTTATGCCCACTTGAGGACGCCCCCGCGGGCAAGCCCGGCTGCTACGTGGATTTGGTGAACTCAAGCTTTACGTTCCACCTCCGCCCCGTAGCAGTCCGGCTCGCCGGCGTCGGCGTCTTCGAAATGGCCATCGCCGGCAAGCCGGACTGCTACGTGGAGGTGTGGGTGTTGAAGGAATTCGTGTCCCGCCGCATACCCGTAGCAGCACGGCTTGCCGGCGGGGGCGTCCTCGAGATCGCTGTTGCCAGCAAGTCAGGCTGCGACCGCCCGGATGGCATTGATATTGCCTTTCATTAAGTGTTTACTTAACGAAAAGAGTGTTCGCCATGCAACCGCTTGATCTGCAGGTGATTCAACGGGCAATTCACTGGCTCGAATCGGGGCAGACGGTGTGGCTGTGCACCGTGATTGCCAGCTTCGGCTCATCACCGCGCCCGCCCGGTGCGATGCTGGTTGCCAAGGGCGATGGCGCGAGCTGCGGGTCGTTGTCGGGGGGCTGCATCGAGGACGATTTCCTGCAGCGGGTTGCCCAAGGCGGTTTTGCCGAGCCCATTGCACTGGTGCGCTATGGCGACGGCAGCGACGCACCGCAGGTGCGCCTGCCTTGTGGCGGGGTGCTGGAGGTGTTGGTCGAGCGGCTTGAGGCGCACTCACAGAGTGTCGAGCACCTTCGTCGGCTGGAATCGGCGCTGCTGGGGCGCGGACGGCTGGTGCGGGAATGGCGCTTGCCTTTCGCTGAGCCCGAACTGTTGGAGGACAACCAGGACGGTCCGCGTGTGGAACGCTCCGGGGATCGGTTGCGCGTGCGTTTCGGCGCGGCTCAGCGCCTGGTG